>UMGM01009384.1_pt1 | contig 11410 bp, 11 predicted proteins | sample 1965271 | NCBI WGS metagenome assembly UMGM01 (sample SAMEA4836072, study PRJEB28245) | human gut metagenome | biome: gut microbiome; material: fecal sample | place: Denmark | collected 2008 | reverse complement strand
CTCCGCCTTCCAATACCAAACCTAATTTACTCATTCCTTACACTTCCTTTGCGACTATCATTATAGCATAAAGCAACGTGGCTGACCGATGTGTAAAAACGAAATATTTTCTTAAATTTTAGGATATGCAAAGGATATGTTTGTAAAACGAGTCTATAAGTGATAAAATGTGCATATACACAAGAAAGGAGCAAACAATCATGAAACTAATTTTAGCGATTATGTCCAATGACGACAGTCCGGCAGTTTCCAGTGCTTTAACAAAAGAAAACTATCAGGTAACCCGTTTAGCAACAACCGGAGGCTTCTTGCGTGCAGGAAATACAACTCTGATCGTCGGTACAGATGATGATAAAATCGAAAGAGCAATCGAAGTCATTGGTGAATATAGCAGACGCCGTACGGAAGTCGTGCCAAGTACAGCTTCTTATGATATCGGACGCTACGCTTCTTTCCCAGTTGAAGTTCAGGTTGGGGGAGCTACGATTTTTGTAATTGATGTGGAACAATTTATTAAGCTATAATGATAAACGAACAGGGTGAAAAAAAGCCCTGTTTTCTTTTGGGAAAACAGAGCGATTACACATGCAGAATACTTTTGCCGTTGATGATAACCTCACAGATACGCAAGTCATGATCTAAAACGACCAAATCAATTTTCTTTCCTAATCCGATCTCATAAGAATAGGATTTCAACATCTTTGCGGCATTGCCGCTGCACATTTGCAAACAGTCAGCCAAGTCAAACATTTCCTCACGATATAAGAAACGAAAGATATCCAGCATATCACAACTGGTATCACTATATCCTTCTTCTCCCTTTTCATAACCGCATTGCTTACGACCATCACTGATGGCATTGATACGTTTACAGCCTAATAACGGAATAAGCCATTTTAACATTTTATGTTGAATATGCTTACGATCCATAATAATTTCGCAGCAGCAATCGGATAAGAACACAGCGTCCATCATTGTTTCCTTATGATGATCGATAAAGGGCATCGTATTACATAAATGGGTAATTCTCGTTGCACCGTTTTCAAATGCTTCCATGGTAGTATCGAAGCTGGCATTGGTATGCCCTAAGGATACCTGCACACCATATAGATGCAGCAAAGAGATTGCCTCCATGGCATTGGGAATATCCGGTGAAATGGTCATAATACATATATCATCATGATAGCTTGAAAGAAAGCTGTCTAATTCAGTGAGGTTAATTTCACAAAGCTGATTTTTTTCCTGTGCACCGCAGCAATCGGGATTGAGAAAAGGACCTTCCATGTGGATACCGAAATACGCAGCTCCCTTAATATCATTTTCAAATACCGCACGATATCCTTCAATGATGGTGGCATATTCCTCTAAAGAGCGTGCGGATATGGTCGGACAAAAGGCTGTAATTCCTCGTTTCGCATATTCCAAAGCCAACTGCTTTAGGTTTTCGGGTTGGATATTATCACAATCATGACCACGAAAGCCATGTGTATGTAAATCAATAAAGCCGGGAATTGCCAAATAGCTATTGGCATGTGGTGTTTTATAATCAATACGCTCCACAAAACCGTTTTCTAGGTGTAAATCACCGAAAACAAGCGTACCGTCTTGAATGAATTTTACATTTTCGATTATTTTTTTCATTGCAACACTTCCTTAATACTACCATTGTATTGCATATCATATCCTTTGACAAGCAGGACTTGCCACTATTCTTGAAAAGATGAATGTATGGTAAAATGATAAGAGAGGGTGTTTCGTATGCTAAGTGATGGATATAAAGAAAAGTGCAATATTCTAATACCTTATTATCGAAAACAAAGAATGATTGCTACAAACGAGGGAAGATGGCAGAAGCAATGGTTTTACAGTGATTCTGCAACCAATACACCGATATGTTCCACAAGAACCTATTGCTCATTGGAAATGCAAAAGGGTATTTTTCAAGATGGAATTTATATTTTTGCGGCAAATAAGCTAGATAAGATTGCAGAAGAAAAACAGGATTGGGAAGAAATGCTCACCAAAGAAAGCATTTTATTGATAGATGCCATGAATCGCAAGCAGGATCAAGAAAGCGCAGATATCATTACACGAATGCTATCGACAATGCAAAATGCAAAGAACTATTTTTACTATGGAGAGATTGCTTATTTACTGCAATCCCTAAAAGCTTTTCTGACAGATCGTAAATTTGTATCGGAAAGCGATTATGATAACTTAAATGAAATCAGTGCTATTTTTAAAAATGAGCTGTATGATCTTTGCATTTATTATCTGTATGTTTATGCAAGCTTTCATGAAGATGAAAAGTTAGAATATGTACTTCATAACTATGACTATGCACATTCTAAGCTGATTGCAAATCAACGGTTTTCAGTGGATCTTTTAGAAAGAGAAAAAAGATATCTTGAAGCACAAAATGCACTTGAGAATATTTTAGAAAACATTGTTGATGAAAGGTATAATTTTCAGAAGCTATTTGTTTACTCAAATTTAGCAACACTTTTTGTACGTTTTGATAAACATATCGCACGTCAGTATTGTAGAAATATATTGGAGTTAATTAAAACTATCGACTTATCACAAGGGCAGAATTATACATTTTATTTAACTTTAGCTGATTTATATTTACTCATGGAAGATTATACGCAAAGCATAGAACTGTATCAAAAAGCATTGACATACAGTAAAACCAATCTTATTCGTATATACAGCTGTTTGTGTTTCTTATATAAAATTCAAAATTTTGAGATTCCATTAGAGTATTATTCTAGCGAAGAACATGAAAAAGGAGATAAGGTGGATTGGTTGTTGTATTCCTATTTTAAGGATTATCAAAATCAAGAAGAAAGCAAAGCGATTGATTATCTTTTAAAAAGCGTTCTTCCGATTCTTACGCATAACGATATCCTATATTATGAGATCGTAGAAAAAATCATCGTTGATTATTGCAAGCGAAGAAAGGCATATAAGCCGATGTATTTACTTCATGAAATGAAAAAAACTTCATAAAAACGGAAATGATTTTAAAAAATTGTATCTTTTTTTCATTCTCCTCCAATCTATTGAAAAAACTATAAGTTAGGTTATAGTTTTAGTAAAGAATTGGAGGTTTTTTTATGAAGAAGTATGTTAAAAGTTTAATTATAATTTTACCTATTATGGGTATGGCACTATGTTATTGTGCCAAATGTGGAAGCGACCATTCACATACAATAGATTGTAATGATGAAATTATTTTATATGGTGGTAAGTGAAAGAACAATATATGGGAGGGTTAATAAATGAATAATAAAATGTGCTACGTATATAAAACCCGTAAACATGCTTAAGAGATCTATGTCTCTTTTTCACAATATAATACTATAGTATATCATAAAATAGATTATAATGAGTGTATAGAGAGGAGGGGGACATTTAATGAAAAAAATAAACAAAAGGGAAATAATAATTATGATTTTTATATTTTTGATATTCCTATCTTTTTGTTATTCATTTGTTGGTAGAGAAGAGGAAACTATTGCGAATGAGCGATTTACAATGTTGAATTATGATTTAATGATGCCTGATTTGCGTTATGCAGAAGAGACTATGTCAGTAGAAGATAAATGGAAGATAGAAGAATCGTTAGCTGAATTTGATAAGATTTACAAGCAAGCGAATGAGGCGCTAACAAAAAGGAATTATAAAGAATATAATTTGAATGCGACAAAATTATGTTTACTACACTCGCTGTATGTTTATGAAGTGTATTATGATCATAAGGAAACGAGTAATGTAGATCATAAATTATATAATGAGCGAAAACAATTGGCAGATTCACTATTTAAAAAAGTAGGATTGAATCAAGATGATTACTATTTTTTAGTGAAAGATCCTTTATATCATGCACCTAGGATACTTATATGGGAATATCCCGGTATCGTTTTACGGGCATCTTTGTACTATGAACAATATGAAAAAGGATTACCCCCTTTATCTTCCGGTTCTTCTGATAGTGCTTCTTCCATAATGCATATTTTGGAAGAATTGATGCCATATTTTTTGATTCTTATAGTGGCGATAGTATGTCTTGATATGGTAGATAGTGATCGTAAACAAGGAACATTAAAGTTACTATTAACTCAACCAAAGAAACGCAGTGTATATTTGATGAATAAGGGGAAGCTATATGCTAAAAAAACAGCACTGATTATCTTTATACCGCTTGCATTCACTTTTGCATGTATTGGTGTACAAAGTGGATTCGAAACGCTTTCTTCTCCTGTTCTTGCTTATGAGAGAGGTTTAACTAATTTAAAAAACATAGATAATCATATTGATGATATTCATTATGTATATGGCTATGATAAAAAAATATATTTTTCAAATGTTTTAATTAATCCGGATAATCCTGAGGATATGGAACCGCAAGATGAAATGGAATTGATTCCTTTTTGGAAATTATTATTAGCGGCATCGGTTTTTACAATACTATTGATATGCTTCTATGTTTCATTAAATTTGTTGTTGCATACATTGATATCGAATCCAATCATTGCAGCATTGAGCTTTTTGGTTATTGCGGGATTTGGTGTACTTATATCAATGCCTGAAAATGCATGTGCTGTTTATAATGTATTAAATCCGTTTACACATCGAAATCCAATTTATGCAATTACAGGATATACAGGTTATTCTTTCTTGTTTGCGGCAATTGTTTTGTTGCTTGCCACATTTTTGGTTAATAGAATAAGTGTGTTTTTCTTCAAAAGAAAGGATATATCGTGAAAAGGAAGATACGAACGATTTTCTATTGGCTTTCTTATGGAGTTAGAAATAGCAAAAGGTTTTTCTTCCTTAGTATCCTGGGATTATTGATACAGGTTTGTTTTAATATTTTTGATATTCTATTGTTAAAACTTGTTCTGGATAATTTATTACAGGGCAATTTTGGTAAAATCTTATTTTTTGTTGGGATATTTATGATGATTACTTTGACATTGCAATTTCTGTTAAATCAGATTATAAATAAAAGTATTCCAATAGAAAAGATCAAACTACAAAAAGGTTTACTCATGTGTATCTATGAAAAATCACTTGCCAGAAGCTTGAAAAGTTTAGATGATATGAGGGAATATAGTGATTTTTACTTTGTTTTAAATCAAGGTGTAACCAATGTTTTGAATCTGTATGATCATGTAATTTTACTATTACAACAGTTGCTTACTATGATTTCATTGATAGGGTTGGTTATTGTTTATGATTTGTATATTTTAATAATTGTTGTTATTTGTGTTTCTATTCTTTCTTACTTGAATTATTGTTTGTCAAAAGAATACTATAATGCAAATGTAAAAATGGCAGAGGTAGAGCGTGATTTAGATTACATTCATCGAGTCATGTATTTAAAAGAATATGCAAAAGAGTTAAGAATTTATAACTTATTTCTTAAGCTTAAAAAACGTTTTAATTATCAATATCAAGAAAAAGTGAAAGTTCAAGAAGATACAGGGAAAAAGCAGACAAGATTAAAGACAATGCAGCACTTTGTTCAAATATCTTTTCAGGGGATTGTAATATTGTTGTTGTCATTTAAAACGATAAGTAAGAAAATAGCAATCAGTGATTTTGTGGTTTTATTTAATAGCATATTGGAAATAGAAAATCAGTTAGATGCTATGATACAGCTGATACCTAGAATCTTTGAAAATGAATTATATTTGGAAAAAATAGATGAATTCCTATATGAAAAAGAAGCAATGATTTATGGTAAAGGTAAAGCTGATATTGATAAGATAGTTTTAAAAGATGTATGTTTCAAATATACTACAGCGCATTTAGAGATTTTGCATGATATCAATATGAAGGTCGAACGGGGAAAAAAGATCGCGATTATCGGAAAGAACGGTGCCGGAAAAAGTACATTAGCAAAGATTTTATGTGGTCTATATACACCGGATTCAGGAGAGATAAGTGAAAGTCAATCTAGTTTGTTAGCAAATAGTTCTGTTGTCTTTCAAGACTTCTGTATTTATTCTATGAGCATTTTTGATAACATTTGCATAGAAGAAAGCGGAAAGCGAAGCAGTGATGAAATAAAAGTGTGGGAAGCATTGGAAATGGTTGGATTAGCAGATAAAATTCGTCAAATGCCTAAGAAATTAGAAACTATTATTGATTCGGAATATGATGAAGCAGGAGTTTTATTATCAGGAGGAGAATTGCAAAAAATTGCTATTGCAAGAGCTTTACTGAAAAAAGCATCTATTTTGGTGCTTGATGAGCCGTCAGGCGCATTTGATGTTTTTTCACAAAATGAGTTTTATCATATTTTTGATGAAATAAGTAAAGATAAAATAGTAATTTTTATAACTCATAAATTGTCTTATTTGAAGTGTATGGATAATATATACGTGATAGATGACGGTTGTATTGTAGAAGAAGGAACACATGATGAGCTGCTTCGAAGCCAAGGGCTTTACAAAAAAATGTATTTAGCAGAAGGTGAACATAAATAAAGGATAGGGAGGATATCATGAAAACAATTGTGGAAGTAAATAATCTAACAAAGTTTTACGGAAAAAATAAGGTGCTATCAAATGTTACTTTGAAGATACAAGAAAAAGAGATTGTAGGTTTAATTGGTCCCAATGGTGCTGGGAAATCAACACTTATGAAATGTTTGACAAGCTTGGTGTTTTTTCAAGAAGGGGAAATTAAGATTTGTGGATATGATATACAAAAGCAACGTGAACATGCGCTTTCCGTTCAATCCTCATTGATTGAAATGCCAGGAATGTATCCAAATATGTCAGGAGATGCAAATCTTACCTATTTTGCGAAACTCGGAGGCTGTAGTGAGGAGCAGTATCAATTTGTAAAGGAATTTACAGGGCTTGGTGATGCCTTAAAAAAGAAAACAAAAGAATATTCTTTAGGTATGAAGCAGCGTCTGGGTTTAGGAATTGCGTTGTTGTCAGAGCCGAAATTTTTAATCTTGGACGAACCGATGAACGGTTTAGATCCCGATGGTGTCATTTCTTTGCGTGAAAGCCTGAAATATCTTGTTGAGGAAAAGAAAATGAGCATTCTTATTTCTTCCCATCAATTGGGAGAAATTGAAAAAATGGCATCAAGAGTTATTTTCTTGAACCATGGGGAAGTGGCAGATTATAATGAAGCACTTGTGCAAAAGAAGTTTTATATCTTAGAATCAAAGCAAATAGATGCACTTATTCAAACTTTGGTAAATAGGGAAACAAGCTGTCAATATCAGAAGATAGGAGAGTATCAAATACTATTGGAAACAAGTGGACTGAATGTTCTGCAGAAAGTGTTGGTTGAAGCGGAAAAGCAAGGTATAGAGATTAGTGATATTTATAAAAAGACTGCAAATATCGAAGATATTTACCGTCAGATTTTTAAAGGAGAAGCATGATGAGATATTTTTTTATTGAGCTAAAAAGACATCTTGCGAGTAAATTTACTATCATCATTTTTTTAAGTATGACGATCTTTCTTCTTTTGCATATTCCTTTCCATATGTGGAAAGCACAGAAATATATTGAGAATACAAGAATAAAGATATATACTATTGCCGATAGTGCAGAATCCTATAAAGAAATGACACAAACTAAGGAAGATCGCACCTTTTATCAAGAAGAATTTGAAGATTATTACTTTCTCTATCAGGTTTATAATTCCAAGCAGTATGAACAAAATGTTTCAGTTAAGACAAATACAGAATATGATATATTAAAGAGAGAACTCTTGCGCGCTGAACAAGGGAAGGATTTACTTTCACCCAAAACAGTGAAAGAAATTAAACAAGAAATGAAATGGTATGAAGCTTTAGAAGCAAAAAAATATATTCCTTATGCGACACCTTATGATAATCAAACCTTCAATTTCTTATATTTAATTATGAATGATACGATTTCAGTCATTATTCTTCTTCTTTTAGCATTAAGTATAATTCCGATGATCGTTTGCTCGGACTTTGAGGCAAACACATATAAATATGTATATACGAGTAAAGCATCAAGAGCAACTATCATGCTTACCAAGTTTGGAATTTCTGTGATCCTTCCACTTGCAATGCTTTTATTATCGGTTGGAATAACATCACTTATTACGGGAATAGTCTTTGGCTTAGGAATAAGTGATTATCCATATTTATTGAGCAACGGTATGCTTATAACAGCAAATAGTTATTTGTTTGAGAGTATCAAGCTATTCGCAGCTGTCTTATTTTTCTTTGCCTCTATTCTTTTTGCATTATCCTATATATGTAAAAAGCAGGTAGATGCGATTACTTATTTTAGTTTATTTATCGCAATAACTTATGTCTTTCTAACCTATCGCATTACTTTGAGCTTTTTTCGCTATATTCCGATTTTTTATCTGAATGTAGAAAATATTTTGACAAATGCACTGGGTATTTCAATTCATGAAGCAATTATTTATTGCATTAGTTTTGGAATGATAGTAGTTTTGATGGTTGTGTTATATTATCGAAAAAAGGATTTGCTTGTTGAATAGTAAGCGGCTATGGATACCTTTTTTAGCAAGAGAATATCACATTGATTAAAGAGAAAAGCTTAGATTACACAGATATGGAATACTTTGAGTCCTTAGACGATTACAAAAAGCGTTGTATCAATCCGTATTTTAATTAAATAATAGAAATACAAAGCATTCTTTTGTAGGATAAGAGAATGCTTTGTTTTATAAGTTAGTAAGCACGAAGGGTTGTGATAATAACAACAAAGCTTTCATAAAGTATGCTTATAGCGTATAATAATAAAGATAATATTTTTATTATATATGTAGATGACAGGAGTGATTATATGCTGCGAGTGGCAATTCTGGAAACCGAAGAAGTCGCAAAAGACATTATGTTTGAATTAGCATCTGCTCATCAGAAACAGGAGTTTGCTTTTCATGCATTTAGAAAAATATCAGAGCTGGCAACTGCGCAGGAGGAAAAAGAATTCCATATCATTGTTTTTCATCAAAAATTTGAAATTCCACGTATCACACAATCTTTTGTTTTAAACAACCCTCAGCGCATTATTATATATACGAAAGAGGAGCTAACGGAATGTGAGAAAGTTATTTTACCGTTTGCTCGCATTTTTTATCTCAATAAGCATCATATAAAAGAAGAAATCACACGTATTATGCCACATGTTGAACGCATGCTCAGCAATCAAGAGGAGTATATGTTTGCCTATAATAATGTAGAGATACCACTTCGCATTGCGGATATTCTTTATATCGAAAAGGAAGATAAGTTTCTGGTTTACCATACCAAGCGAGGCGAATTTCGTGAACGAAAGAGTATGAAGGCGGCAAGTCATGATTTTGCGAAAAACAACTTTCTGTGGATTCATGCCAGCTATCTTGTAAATATGCAGCATATCACTCAAATGACACCCGATACGGTATATCTACAAAAGATAAAATTACCAATCGCAAGAGCAAGAAAAAACGAAGTAAGCGAACAAATACGCAAGTATGTGCGTCGAAGATAACCGATTTTTCCAAAATTCTACCAATTTTTCCATAACGCTTTACAATTTCGCTTGATGGACTATAATGAAGATGTAAAGAAAGAGAGCGGTGAGAAAATGGGAAGTTTTAGAGGCTAGATTATTTCATTCATACGTGAAAGCATTTCTTGTAAAGGAATGAGTGAAAGGGAAATAATCATAATAATAGCGGACCATAAAACATACGGTGTGGAAACCATCGAAGTGAAGATGCCTAAAGAAAAGTCGGTGAAAGAGGCTCATGTATTAGGAAGCAAAGCCATATCCATCAAATGATGAACATACATTCAGCAACTGTTGGAAAAGATAAAAGGAAGTGATATCTGGTGAGGAATTGCTAACTAGGTAAAGGCAAGACAGAAGCTAATGTTGAAAGTCATTCGTATAACCGATGAAAAAACAAAATACAAGCAATCAAAAAATACAAAATATTAGAAATACATACAATCGGTTATCATAGAGATGAGTTTATAGATATTTCAGATGAAGAAAGGAAAATAGGCGAGTGAACCTGTAACATACAAATGTAAAAAAATTGTCTGAAATAATCGTCATAAGATAGATAAAGGTATCCGATGTATTGCAATCCGATGAGATATCGCATGCAAAGATAAGGATATTGTTGGTAAAATTGAATAGCATAAACAAGCGAGGCAGAAATGGATTAAACAAATGCCTCGCTATTTTTGAATGAATATTGAAATTTGTGTTATGAAAGCTCAAGTACCATAAAATTTATAAGAGATAATAAACACAAAGATAAGGGAATATGCAATAAGCTTGCTTTTAACTATCTTTTTTAGGTTATCTTCGTCGTTTGCATTTTTGGCAGCAGCGGCTTGGATATATTAACAATACATATACCAAATAGGCGATAATCAAAGCGAAAAGAAAGAAAAACATCTACTCACCCCTTTCTTTACTATGTAAAAATGATTGTAATGTATGGGGTGATGTAGGGGAAAAACAAAAGTAAATATTCATTTCAAAGGGTAAGTTTGGTATAATATAAAATACTGGAGGGATATCATGACAAAGCAGTTTTATAAACAGGATTTTTTTGATGCGTTGGGCAAGCAAGGAATTGTATTAAATGATCAGCAGCAACAGCAGTTTGATGAGTATGCGCAGATGCTTGTGGAATGGAACAAAAAAATGAATTTAACCGCTATTACGGAAATTGATGAAATTTACGAAAAACATTTTTTGGATAGTCTGTTGCCCTCTTTTGATATGGAAATAAACGGAAGCTTTTGTGATGTGGGAGCGGGAGCCGGTTTTCCCAGTATCCCATTAAAAATCGTATATCCGCAGCTAAAGGTTACAATCGTAGAAACCTTGGGAAAGCGAATCACTTTTTTAAATGCCTTATGTGAAAAACTGGGGTTGAAGGACGTAGTGCTTGTGCATGCACGAGCGGAGGATTATGCCAAGGAGCATCGGGAAAGCTTTGATATCGTAAGTGCCAGAGCTGTAGCGAATTTGCCAATGTTATCAGAGCTGTGTATTCCCTTGGTAAAGCTGAATGGGACGTTTTTAGCGCTCAAGGGTGCAAACGGCGATGAGGAATATGAAAATGCCAAGCATGCAATCGAGATTCTCGGCTGTAGACTGGCACAGCGTGATGAAAAAACCTTGAGCGATGGTTCAAAGCGTATCAACTTTGGATTTGCGAAGGTTAAGAAAACACCGAAATGCTATCCAAGAGCATTTGCGAAGATAAAGAAGAACCCTTTATAAAGGAGAGTAGTATGAGAGAAACGAAAATGGTTACCATTGATCAGATAGAACCTAATCCCTATCAGCCACGTATCGAATTTAACGATGAAGCACTAATGGAGTTAGCCCAATCCATTCGTGAAAATGGTTTGATT
>UMGM01020819.1_pt1 | contig 11710 bp, 9 predicted proteins | sample 1965271 | NCBI WGS metagenome assembly UMGM01 (sample SAMEA4836072, study PRJEB28245) | human gut metagenome | biome: gut microbiome; material: fecal sample | place: Denmark | collected 2008 | reverse complement strand
CTCAAGAAAATTGTAGATTACGTTTATCACAACACCCCCTTCTATCGGAAGAAAATGCAGGAAATGGGTATCACGCCCGATGACATCAACAGTATTGATGATATTGTGAAACTGCCGTTTACCACAAAACATGATTTAAGAGATAACTATCCGTTCGGACTTTGTGCCGTGCCGATGAGTCAGATTGTGCGTATTCATGCGTCTTCTGGTACTACCGGAAAACCGACCGTTGTCGGATATACCCGTAAGGACTTGTCTTCATGGGCAGAATGTATCTCACGTGCTTTTACTGCTTATGGTGCCGGCCGTTCGGATATTTTCCAGGTGTCTTATGGATACGGACTTTTTACAGGTGGATTGGGAGCACATGCCGGTGCAGAAAATATCGGAGCATCCGTGATTCCGATGTCCAGCGGTAATACGGAGAAACAAATCACACTGATGCATGATTTCGGTTCAACGGTGCTTTGTTGTACTCCTTCTTATGCACTTTATCTGGCTGATGCGATCAAAGACTCCGGTTTACCCCGCGAAGAATTCAAGTTGAAAGTCGGTGCTTTTGGTGCAGAACCCTGGACGGAGCAAATGCGCCATGAAATTGAAGAAAAACTGGGTATCAAGGCTTATGATATTTATGGTTTGAGTGAGATTGCCGGACCGGGTGTGGGGTACGAATGTGAATGCCAACACGGCACTCACTTGAATGAAGACCATTATTTTCCGGAAATTATTGATCCCAATACCCTGCAACCTGTTGAACCCGGGCAAACGGGTGAACTGGTATTTACTCATTTGACAAAAGAAGGGATGCCACTATTACGTTACCGTACTCGTGACTTAACTGCCTTGCATTATGACACATGTTCCTGTGGTCGTACGTTGGTACGTATGGATCGTATCTTGGGACGTAGTGATGATATGCTGATTATTCGTGGGGTGAATGTCTTCCCGACACAGATCGAATCTGTTATTCTTGAAATGGCAGAATTTGAACCGCATTACCTGTTAATAGTAGGCCGTGAAAATAATACCGATACCATGGAACTCCAGGTGGAAGTACGTCCGGATTTTTATTCGGACGAAATCAACCGGATGTTGGCATTGAAGAAGAAATTGGCAGGACGTTTGCAAAGTGTACTCGGATTGGGTGTTAATGTGAAACTGGTAGAACCACGTAGTATTGAACGTAGCGTGGGTAAAGCGAAACGAGTGATTGATAACAGAAAACTGTAAACCTAATACTTAAATAATTATGGTAGCAAAACAACTTTCTATCTTTTTGGAAAACAAGTCAGGTCGTTTGACGGAAGTGACTGAAGTGCTGGCAAAAGAAAATATCAACCTTTCTGCCTTGTGCATCGCCGAAAATGCTGATTTTGGCATTCTGCGTGGAATTGTATCCGATCCGGATAGAGCATACAAAGCCTTAAAAGACAATCATTTTGCAGTGAATGTGACTGATGTGGTCGGCATTAGCTGTCCGAACGTACCAGGAGCTTTGGCAAAGGTACTGGGATATTTGTCTGCTGAAGGAGTGTTTATTGAATATATGTACTCATTTGCTAACAACAATATTGCAAATGTGGTGATTCGCCCCAGCAATCTGGATAAATGCATCGAAGTGCTGAAAGAAAAGAAAGTCGACCTGTTGGCGGCAAGCGATTTGTATAAATTGTAGTATTATAGCTGAAATGTAGACAGTAGAAAATGAATTGTAAATAATATGCGGTGAATAGGTTGCGCTTTTAAGTGATGTGCAGTTTATTCACCGTATATTGTTTCCGGTTCGCCGTTATTTTCTCCCCTTTTGTCGATGTTTAACGCCTTTTATGTATTAAAAAACATAGATTAATTGCTAAATTCCCAGCGAATAAGTAACTTTGCGCATTATTTTTAAATAGGATGAAGAAAAATATCATTATAACTTTGCTTGCGGCAGCCACTCTGACATCATGTGGAGAGTATAATAAATTGCTGAAAAGCACCGATTACGAATACAAGTACGAAGCCGCCAAAAACTATTTTGCGAAAGGGCAGTATAACCGCTCAGCTACTTTGCTGAACGAGTTAATAACCATTCTTAAAGGAACCGATAAAGCGGAAGAATCCTTGTATATGTTGGGTATGAGCTATTATAATCAGAAAGATTATCAGACAGCAGCCCAGACATTTATCACCTATTTTAATACATATCCGCGTGGCACATTTACCGAATTGGCACGTTTCCATGCAGGTAAGGCCTTGTTCTTGGATACTCCGGAACCACGTCTGGACCAATCGAGTACTTATCAGGCTATCCAACAATTACAGATGTTCATGGAATACTTTCCGAATAGTGTCAAGAAGCAGGAAGCTCAGGATATGATTTTTGCTTTGCAGGATAAGCTGGTGTTGAAAGAACTTTATTCGGCAAAACTATATTATAATTTGGGTAATTATATGGGTAATAATTATGAGTCTTGTGTAATCACGGCTCAGAATGCACTGAAAGATTATCCTTATACCGATTATCGCGAAGAACTTTCTATATTAATTCTGCGTGCAAGATACGAAATGGCTATTTATAGCGTGGAAGATAAAAAGGCGGATCGTTATCGTGAAACTGTTGATGAGTATTATGCTTTTAAGAATGAGTTTCCGGAAAGCAAGTACTTGAAAGAGGCTGAGAAAATATTTAATGAATCACAAAAAGTAATTAAAGACTAAATTTAAATAGATTTATGGACTACAAAAAAACGAATGCTCCTGCTACAACGGTAACCCGTGACATGATGGAACTCTGTGCCGATACAGGAAATGTTTATGAAACTGTTGCTATTATTGGTAAGCGTGCTAACCAGATCAGCGTGGAAATCAAGAACGACCTTTCTAAGAAATTGGCAGAGTTTGCTTCTTACAATGATAACTTGGAAGAAGTATTTGAGAATAGAGAGCAAATCGAAATTTCTCGTTATTATGAGAAGTTGCCGAAACCGGACTTGATTGCTACGCAAGAATATATCGAAGGGAAAATATATTATAGAAATCCGGCAAAGGAAAAGGAAAAACTTCAGTAATTTATTTTCTGACGAAAGAATTGATAGTCAAGTAGTAAGCGGGAAAGTAATTCCTATTCCTTATTGCTTGGCTATTATTGTTTAACTTAACTACTATTAGAATACTTATGATTCAACGAATTCAAACAGTTTATTTACTGATTGTTACAGGGTTGCTTATTACGGCAATGTGTTTGCCAATGGGATATTTTACTGATACAATGGGCGAACATCCCTTCAAAGCTTTAGGAATGGATGTAAATGGTGCTTTTCAATCTACATGGGGATTGTTTGGCATATTGATGCTTAGCACTATAGTTGCTTTTGCTACTATCTTTTTATATAAGAATCGTATGTTGCAGATTCGTATGTCTATTTTCAATAGCTTGCTGCTGGTAGGATATTATATTGCTTTCTTTGCTTTTTATTTTGCATTGAAAAACGATGAGAATCTTTTCCGTATCGGTTGGGCGATTTGTTTACCCCTTGTTTCTATCATTCTGAATATACTGGCTATCCGTTCTATAGGACGTGATGAAGTTATGGTTAAAGCTGCCGATAGATTGAGATAATCGTCAGAAATAAGAATATAATATAAAATGGCCACTGTTTCAGCAATGAACTAGTGGCCATTTTTATAATCTGATGAGAGATTATTTATTTCTTCAAATCAAAAAGATAGGTGAGTTTTACAGTGATTGTGCCATGCGCTGCGCGGGCGAAATAATCTTTTTTTGTTGTACTGTAGAAGTCGGATAAGGCAAAATAATAACGACCTTCTACCAAAAAACTGCCGGCTTTTTTCGTTCTTAGTTCCACGCCGCCACCGCCAGTGATACCATAATCGAATTTATTCTGGATCTTAACTCCATATATCGCTTTCTGGGTGTTCGACAACGTATTCATATCTATGCCCTCTATTGTTTCCGATTCACCGATCAGAAAACCGATTTGAGGACCTGCATGAACAAAGAACTGCAAACCTCTTTCTCGTCCGAAAGCAAGATGCGCAAGAAAAGGGATATCGACATAGGTCATCTTGCGGGTATATGTCTTGCCGGGTACTTTAATCGTTTGCCCGTTTTCATCTTCCATTTCAAATAACTCATCCCAGCCTCGTTGTGAGATATTAAGTTCTACTTGTGCGCCACAGATCATGGCAAAATACTTTTCGGAAATATAACGTGCCGTCAATCCTCCGGTAATTCCCATAAGGCTGTTTTGCTTAATAGTAGGAGTGAAGGAAGCGCTGTTCAGGTTGACACCTCCATTGACACCAACAGAGAAGTTACTTCGTGGCTCTCCGATCTGTGCAGTAGCAGGAAAAACAAGTCCTGTAAGCAGGAGTGTTGCGAGCAAAAATGTCTTTATCTTTATCATTTTCGTATTATTCGAAATCAAGTTTTACTAATTCAAAGTTCTTAGTGAAACGTATGAAGAACACCTTTTTATTAATAAATCCTCCCCAGTTGTTTACACGCTCGAATTTGAAACCGGTCTGGATAGGAGTAAGGTTCATCTTGGACAGGTTATTTTCCAGTTCCGAGCCATAGCGTGACAATCCTTTCAGGAAGAAGAAACCTGTATCGAAACCAAGCATTGCATAGTTGGGATATTTGCTGGCTAAATCTTTGCTGTACCATTTGTGGTAGGCATTAGTAAATTGCACGGCAGCCGGGAACAAAGTATTTGTATAAAATGAGGAGTAGAAATATACATCCAGTTCAAAGAAACTTTCCAGGTGATCTTTTGTGTTAGTCTGCCATTCCGGATAACCGAATAAATGAATGTTGGGACCCGGATTATCTCTGACTAACAGGGTTAACTGTGGAAGTATCTTGATTAATAATACATTTTTACCGGATGTCGGAATAAAGATATTTTCTTTATCGTTGCGTAGTGCTGCTTTCAGCGTTTCTTTAGTTGCGCTTTCGTCTACAGTCCGCATGGAAATGCCTTTGCTTTTCAATTCCTGCTTCAACCCACTGATGAAGTCTGCTTTTTCTTTGTCCGGATTTGCCGATTCAATAAAAATAACATGAGAATTGGGGAATTGGCGAGTGAAATGCTCGTATACTTCAGAATATAAATATGATTGTGGAGTATTAATCTGATAAACGGCAGGATTGTTGAATACTTCTTCGCCTTTTTGTGAGAAAGGAATCACTAGACGAATACCATTCTTTTCCGCAAAATCAGATAACGGTTTAATTTGACTTTGATGCATCGGGCCGAAGATGACATTCATTTCTTTCATCTCTTTTTTAGCCAGAATTGTGTTCAACGTGGAAACTTCTTTACCGCAATCGTATACATACAAATCAAGAGAAGTACCCGTACGTTTCAAACTATCAACTGCCATTAAAAAACCTTCATAATATTCTACCATACGTTTGTCTTCCTGGAAAGGCAGTAACAGAGCGGCTTTAATAGTCGAGATATTCTTCGGAGTTTCTTTACTCTTACGGAAAAGTTCGCTGTTGCTGGGAGGAACCGCATATAGATCTTCCTTGGGTGTAGGTTGCACTGGTGTTGCAGAAGGATAAGGGATACAGAGTAGTTGTCCTTTTTTCATTCCCTTTTTCAGTTCGGGATTAGCGTTGATTAATTCTTGTTCGCTGATTCCATATTCGCGGCTCACGCTAAATATAGTCTCTTTGCGTTTAACCTTGTGCATCTCTTTACATCTGGCTACTACCGGACCTTGGATCGCAGGTTGTGTCACCGAAGTCTGCACCGTATTGGTTGGGTCTTTTTCCAACGGGATGAGAATTACCTGTCCGATGCGAAAATTCTCAGCGCTTAACCCGGGATTTGCTTCACAGATTGCCTTGGCGGATACGTTATACATTGTAGTCAGTTTATATAAAGTCTCTCCGGCTTGAATCGTATGGAATGTTTCCCCTTTCTGAGTATCCTTTCCTTTGGGAATTTTAATAGTCTGTCCGGCATAAATCTTCTCATCGCAACCGGGATTCAAGCGGATGATGTCAGATGTAGTGACATTGTACATCTTGGAGATAGAGTATAAACTTTGTCCTTTTTCGATAGTATGCAAGAAAAATGATTGATTTTCTTGGGCATAACTGATAGCGTATGAAGCGCTTATAAAAAGCAAAAATAAGAATAATCGGTTTATCGGTTTCATCAAATTATAACTATTAGTTCTTGAAATCAAGGAACAAAGGTACAAATAATGCCCTATATCTTCATAAGATTTGAGTTAAGAAAATAATATTGTGCTTTTTTAGGAGCATATTTCGGGCGGAAACATTAATTTTGCAACATTTATGGAAGGATATGAATATGCAGGAAACAGAATATATTAATGTGTATGGTGCGCGCGTACATAATTTGAAGGATATTGATGCCGAGATTCCCCGTAATAGCTTGACTGTGATTACCGGATTGAGTGGTAGTGGAAAATCTTCTTTGGCGTTTGATACGATATTTGCAGAAGGACAGCGTCGCTATATTGAAACCTTTTCAGCGTATGCCCGCAACTTTTTGGGTAATCTGGAGCGTCCGGATGTTGATAAAATAACCGGTTTGAGCCCGGTGATCTCTATTGAACAGAAAACGACGAATAAAAATCCGCGTTCTACGGTAGGAACTACTACTGAGATATACGATTATCTCCGTCTGCTTTATGCTCGTGCGGGAGTGGCTTATTCGTATCTGTCCGGTGAAGAAATGGTGAAATATACCGAGGAGCAGATTCTCGGTCTGATTCTGAAAGATTATAAAGGAAAGAAAATCTATTTGTTGGCTCCCTTGATTCGTACACGTAAAGGACATTATAGGGAGCTTTTTGAGCAAATACGTAAAAAAGGATATCTCTATGTTCGGGTAGACGGTGAAGTGCGTGAAATTACTCATGGCATGAAACTCGACCGTTACAAGAATCACGATATAGAGGTAGTAATAGATAAGTTGGTCGTTACCGAAAAAGATGATAGAAGACTGAAACAGAGTGTAGCGACGGCTATGCGTCAGGGAGACGGCTTGTTGATGATTCTGGATGCACAGACGGAAAGTATCCGTCATTATAGTAAGCGACTGATGTGTCCTGTCACCGGATTGTCTTATCGTGAACCGGCACCGCACAATTTTTCATTTAACTCTCCTCAGGGAGCGTGTCCAAAGTGTAAAGGGCTGGGAGTAGTCAATCAGATTGATGTGGATAAAGTGATTCCCGACTGTGAACAATCCATTTATGAAGGAGCCATAGCACCTTTGGGAAAATATAAAAATGCTATGATCTTCTGGCAAATCGGTGCTTTGTTGGAAAAATACGATGCAACACTGAAGACCCCAGTAAAGGAATTGCCGGATGATGCAATTGAAGAAGTGTTGTATGGTTCCGATGATCGTATAAAAATCAAGAGCTCGCTGATCGGTACTTCTTCTGATTATTTTGTCACTTACGAAGGGGTGGTGAAGTATATTCAGATGTTACAAGAGAAAGACGCTTCGGCTACGGCACAGAAATGGGCAGAACAATTTGCAAAAACAACTGTTTGTCCCGAATGTAAAGGTGCTCGCCTGAATAAAGAAGCCTTGCACTTCCGTATTCATGATAAAAATATCAACGAATTGGCGAATATGGACATCAGCGAATTATATGATTGGTTAATGAAAGTTGATGTATATCTTTCCGATAAACAGAAGAAGATTTCTGTAGAAATTTTGAAAGAAATTCGTACGCGTCTGAAATTCTTGTTAGATGTCGGATTGGATTATCTTGCTTTGAACCGTAGTTCGGTGAGTCTTTCCGGTGGTGAAAGTCAACGTATCCGTTTGGCTACACAGATTGGCTCGCAGTTGGTGAATGTACTATATATCTTGGATGAACCGAGTATTGGTTTGCATCAGCGTGATAACCTGCGTCTTATTAATTCGTTGAAAGAACTTCGTGACATGGGAAACTCCGTAATTGTAGTGGAACATGATAAAGATATGATGCTGGCTGCCGATTATGTGATTGACATGGGGCCAAAAGCCGGACGTCTCGGTGGAGAAGTCGTTTTTGCCGGAACTCCAACGGAAATGTTGAAGACGAATACAATGACTTCACAATATTTGAATGGAAAAATGAAGATAGAAATCCCTGCTAAACGTCGGAAAGGGAATGGAAAATCTATCTGGTTGAGAGGCGCGAAAGGTAATAATCTGAAAAATGTTGATGTTGAATTTCCATTAGGTAAACTGATTTGCGTCACAGGTGTATCAGGGAGTGGAAAATCAACCTTGATTAATGAAACATTACAACCTATTCTTTCACAAAAATTCTACCGTTCATTACAAGATCCTTTGGAATATGATTCTATTGAAGGATTGGAGAATATAGATAAAGTAGTCAATGTAGACCAATCCCCGTTGGGGCGTACCCCACGCTCCAACCCGGCCACCTATACGGGGGTATTTTCGGATATCCGTAACTTGTTTGTCGGTCTTCCGGAAGCTAAGATTCGCGGATACAAACCGGGACGTTTCTCCTTTAATGTTTCGGGCGGACGTTGTGAAGCATGTACAGGAAACGGTTATAAGACGATTGAAATGAACTTCCTGCCTGATGTATATGTACCTTGTGAAGTTTGTCATGGCAAGCGATATAACCGGGAAACATTGGAAGTCCGTTTCAAGGGAAAGTCCATAGCCGATGTGCTTGATATGACGATTAACCGTGCCGTTGAATTTTTTGAGAATGTTCCGCAAATTTTGAACAAGATTAAAGTATTGCAGGATGTCGGACTAGGCTACATTAAGCTGGGGCAATCATCTACCACTCTTTCCGGCGGAGAGAGCCAGCGTGTGAAACTGGCAACGGAACTTTCAAAACGTGATACGGGAAAAACTCTTTATATTCTTGATGAACCGACTACGGGACTTCATTTCGAAGATATCCGGGTGCTAATGGGTGTACTGAACAAACTTGTCGATAAAGGAAACACAGTTATTGTTATCGAACATAATCTGGATGTGATAAAAATGGCGGATTACCTTATTGATATGGGCCCTGAAGGTGGTAAGGGTGGGGGAGAACTCTTAAGTTACGGAACGCCGGAAGAGGTAGTGAAGAGTACTAAAGGATATACGCCAAAGTTTCTTCGCGAAGAACTGGGGCTTTAATCTATGCTAAAAACATACCGAAAATGAAAATCAATAAAACAAATGCAGCCCGACTATTGGATAAAGCCAAAATAACTTATGAGCTTATTCCTTATGAAGTAGATGAAAAGGATTTAAGTGCTGTACACGTAGCAGCTAGTTTGGGTGAGAATATAGAACAAGTATTTAAGACTCTCGTATTGCATGGTGATAAAAGCGGATATTTTGTCTGCGTTATACCTGGAGAGCATGAAGTCGATTTAAAACTGGCAGCTAAAGCCTCCGGTAATAAGAAGTGTGATTTGATCCCTATGAAAGAGCTTTTGCCGTTAACCGGATATATTCGGGGAGGGTGTTCGCCTATTGGTATGAAAAAGCATTTCCCTACTTATATCCATGAAACATGCCGGCATTTTCCGTATATTTATATAAGTGCCGGTGTGCGTGGACTTCAGATAAAAATAGCTCCGGAAGATCTAATACATGAAGCGAAAGCGGAAATTTGTGTCCTGTTTGCAGAGTAATTTCAATTTATTCTGAAGTAAATATGGCTACATATTCTTTGAATAAATCAAAAAAAGTATATATTTGCAGGAAATATCAATTTTATTAATCTAATATTCTTTTTATATGTTTGAAGGACAACCGAAAGGGTTATACGCTTTAGCTTTGGCTAACACGGGCGAACGTTTTGGCTACTACACGATGCTTGCTATTTTTACACTTTTCTTACAAGCAAAATTTGGTTACACAGCAGCAGAAACATCTACTATTTTTGGCTCATTTTTAGCAGCAGTTTATTTTATGCCACTTGTAGGCGGTATTTTAGCTGATAAGTGTGGTTATGGTAAAATGGTAACGACAGGTATTGTTGTTATGTTTGTCGGTTATCTCCTTTTGGCGATTCCTACTGCGGCAAATCTTACTGGTAAAATGATGATGTTTGGTTCATTGTTTTTGATTGCTTGCGGAACAGGATTGTTTAAAGGAAACTTGCAAGTAATGGTGGGTAACCTTTATGATTCACCAGAGTATAGTTCAAAGCGTGATACAGCTTTCAGCTTGTTTTATATGGCTATTAACGTGGGTGCTTTGTTTGCTCCGACTGCTGCTACCAAGGTGACTAACTACATATTAGGTAGCGCAGGGTTCACCTATAATGCTCAGATTCCTTCGTTGGCGCATCAATTCCTTAATGGTACTATTACTCCGGAAGGAAATGCTACTCTTAGTAGCTTGCAGGCTGCGCAAGGTTTTACCGGTGATATGTCCGCTTTCTGTTCCACTTATATAGAGAAATTGTCTGAAGCCTATAATTATGGTTTTGCTGTGGCTTGTATTTCTTTGATTCTTTCAATGGCAATTTATGTTTGTTGTCGTTCAATGTTCAAGCATGCAGACTATAATTCTAAGCAAGCTAAAGCAGTGAATAACTATAATGAACCGGAACTGACTCCGGCACAGACTAAAGAACGTATTGTAGCTTTGTTACTGGTATTTGCCGTAGTAATTTTCTTTTGGATGGCATTCCACCAGAATGGTTTGACAATGACATTCTTTGCGCGTGATTATACTACTCAATCTGTAACAGGGCTTGATCGTATCGGATTTGATGTATGGAATCTGGTTCTTCTGATTATTGTAGTTTATGGTGCGTTCTCTTTATTCCAGTCTAAAACAGGACGTGGTAAAGCGATTGCCGGTGTCGCTGTATTGGCTTCCCTTGGCATATTAATATGGAGTTATTCTTCCATGGATTCGACAGTGGAAATACTTCCTCAAATCTTCCAGCAATTTAATCCGTTCTTCGTTGTGGCTTTGACTCCGGTATCTTTGGCTGTCTTTGGCTATTTGGCCAGAAGAAAAAAAGAGCCTTCCGCACCACGTAAAATCGGTATTGGTATGGTGATTGCAGCATGTGGTTTCTTGATTCTGGCCATTGGGTCTTTGGGACTTCCTACTCCGAAAGAAGTAGAAGCGGCAGGCATTAATCCGGATGTTTTGGTTTCTCCCAACTGGCTGATCTCCACTTATCTGGTCTTGACTTTTGCTGAATTGCTGCTTTCTCCAATGGGTATCTCTTTTGTTTCGAAAGTAGCTCCTCCCAAGTATAAAGGTATGATGATGGGCGGCTGGTTTGTGGCTACTGCTATTGGTAATTATCTGGTTGCTATTATTGGTTATCTGTGGGGTGGTATGCAGTTGTGGATGGTATGGAGTGTATTGATTGTTTGCTGTCTGTTATCTGCTCTGTTTATTTTCTCTATTATGAAGAAATTAGAAAAAGTAGCATAAGTATTATATGTAGATAACATAGTATACTTATAAAAAATCTAGGGTAATAAATGAATTATATAAATCATTTATTACCCTATTTTTATTTCGCTATATTTCTTTTGTTTCAAATATCCAGTCCCATGATATAATCATTCATGTAATATCCGTTTCCAATCGGGAAATCACCTTCCCTCAACTTTCTCATTCCCATGTGCTGATAAAACTGCAATGCCTTATTATTCCGATTCACATTTAGTTCCATAAGGCAAGGCTCCGGGTGGATTTCT
>UMGM01005702.1_pt1 | contig 11723 bp, 8 predicted proteins | sample 1965271 | NCBI WGS metagenome assembly UMGM01 (sample SAMEA4836072, study PRJEB28245) | human gut metagenome | biome: gut microbiome; material: fecal sample | place: Denmark | collected 2008 | reverse complement strand
ATCCATTTTAAATGGATTCTTAAACATTAATGCCAGTGAACTGTTAAGTGTTTTAAATGTCTATATTCCAATCATCAATTCAGCAGGGGTTTCTTCAAATGGACTTATTGTTGAAGTAACTTCAACAGATGAAAATGATAGTAATTCCGGTAGTGCCGGAGGTTATGTCGGATATGGAAGTGGATTAAAAATCAGCAATTCCCATGTAAATCAGTTAAGACATACAACGGTTAAAGCGCCAAGTGATTTAAATAGCAATGATGGATCTTCCTATTTTTCTGATCAATCAAAATATGCAATCAAAGGATTACGATATGCCGGTGGTTATGTTGGTAAATTAGATATAGGAAGCTCGGCTGCGTTAGGTTCAGGGTTAGGCGTTCTTGGTAATGTTTTAGGTTTAAATGATGTAACACAAGCGTTAGATGTTGTGGCATCACAAATTGAACATTCAAATGTTTTAGGTGAAGTAGGAGGATATTCCGTACTTGCTAACTTCAAAGCTGGCAATGATCTACAAGGTCATTCCGGTGGATATGCAGGATCGATTGATGGTTCATCGCTTCAAGATTGCAATGCTTATAATTTTGAATATATTATCGGTCAAGAAACGGCCGGTGGATATGTTGGTAGAATGCAACCGGGAAATGTGGCAAGCGTTATAGGAAATGCTGATATTTTAGGCGGTTTATTAGAGGTTGAAGGAAATCTGTTATCAATTCTTCAATCATTTATCCCAATGATTTACAATTCAGAAACAACATCTGTTCCATGTGGTGGTGCAGTTCGTGCAAATGCTGCTAGTGATGAAACACGTGAAAGAGGTTTGGCTGGTGGTTATGTTGGACATAACATTGGTGGAAGAATCGAAGGAATGTCTGAAAGGGAATGGAATAAAAAGAAGCCTACTGTTTTAAAAGAAAATGCAGCAGTGCGTATTCGAAATGTCTATGGATATGAATTCACCGGTGGTTTTAGTGGCCGAACAGAAAATGCAAATGTTGCAGATACAGGAAATTTGCATATTTTATTTGGTATTATCAATATTAGCAATCCTTTGTCTGCTCTTGGAGCTGTTTATTCTACGGAAACAAACACAGCGGTATATGGACCATTAAGAAAATTAACTGTTGATGTATGGAACGCTTGGGTAGGAGTAGTTGGAGTCAATGGAGCATACGGTCAGCAGCTACAAGAATTAGGAAAAGTAGAAACACAAGAACAGTTAAATGGAATTATTGAAAAATATGCTTATGGATATGATGTTAAGGCTGCTAGAGAAATCGCAGGTACATTAGCAACGCAAGGTGGCAGTGCCGGTGGTTATGTTGGAAGAATGGACGGAGGAGTTGTAACTTCCGGGCAAGCACACGATATAAAATTAGTTACTGCTTATCGAAGCAGTGGCGGGTTTGTCGGTGAGATGTCAAGTGCTGGTGTAGCCAATGTCGGTGGCATTCAAATAGGAGATCTTGATGTTGTAGGTTCTTTACCAGTGTTACAGACGTTTGTACCGGTGATTAAGACTTCCTCTGCTTACGGCTATCGTTCAGGAGCAACGATCCTTGCTAACGGAACGGATTTAAAAAATCAACAAGGAAATGCCGGTGGTTTTGCAGGTATCATCATCGGTGGTCAAATCGAAGGAAAAGAAGATAATTTCTGTTCGATTGAAAAATTAAAAACAGTCAAAGGAACCAATACGATCGGCGGCTTTGTCGGAAGTATCCTTTCAGGAAGTGCTGCAGAAGTAAATATCGGTTCAAATGACGGATTGCTTCCGATATTATTAAAACCTATTTTAGGAAATCCGGATAAGTTAGCTTCTTTATTAAATGCAACGGTATCCACAATAAAATATGCCAAAGTAGATGCATGGGATAATTGGGGTATTACAATTGACGGAAGATATCAAAAAGAAAATGATCCAAACACGCAATATACCTATGCAAGCGGTGGTTTTGCAGGAAATATGAGTGGAGCGGTATTAGGCGATAAAGATAGTAATAGTGATTCATTGATTGTAAACAATATAAGAAAAGTAATTGGCGGAGAACACGTTGGCGGTTTCTTTGGACTAGCTGATGTGGCAGCCGTTGCTGAAGTAGGGGACAATGCATCAAATGGTATTTTAGGTCTCATTAAACTAGGTGAATTAGATGTACTAGATGCCTTTCGAACATATATTTATCATGCATCAGTGCGTGGATCAACTGAGCATGGACTAATTGTCAGTGCCAATACGCAAAACGAAGCAGGTGGCTTTGAAAGTACAGTACAAACGGGAAATACCGGAGGTTTTGGCGGAAGCTTATTAAACGGATCTGTAAAAAATGCAAGCGTTACGAATTTGAATCAAGTAAATGCATTAAATTATAGCGGTGGTTTTATCGGACATCTTGGAAAAAGCGGAGTTGTTGATTTAGATAAAGCAGCAACCGGAGGCGCACTTACCGGCTTGTTAAATGCCACAGCCGGAGTATTGGATAACTTTGGTTCTCATTGTGATGATTGTAAGGTTGATGGAATCCAAGAAGGTTTTCTTGTAAATTCACAAAACGGAAAGAAATCTATTTCCGGTGGGTTTGCAGGTCTTGCGGATCTTGCAAAAATAAATAATAGTCATGTTACAAACATCAAGAAGGTAAACAGTGATCAAATTGCCGGCGGGTTTGTTGGAAGAACAACATTCTCTTACTTGGCAGATATTGATGCTGGTTCCACTACATTATTAAATCCTGTTTTGAGTATTGTAAATAAATTATTGGATATTTTATATGTTGGTGATTTGCAAAACTTAGGTGTAATTGATTTAGGTCTTGGAAAACTTTTAGAGATCAAATTGTTAAGTGATGGAAAAACACTTTCCGTAACACTTCTAGGATTACCGATTTCTGTTGCTTTAGTAAGAAACAACGGAGATGGAACAAGTGATCTAGCTCAAATCCATATTGGGGACAGTTATATTGAGATACCTTGTACAAGTACAGATGGAAATCATATAAGTAAGGAAGATAAGAAAAATATCAATATCGGATTAATCAAATCCAATCGTACAAGTATTAAAAATTCTTCAATTACAGGAATTTCAATTGGCTATGATGTTTTTGGTGGCGGTGCAAATGATGAAAAAGATGGCACAGATCAAGAAGGATATGCCGGTGGTTTTGTAGGCTATAATGATGAAGGATTATTTGAAAATAATCAAATGTATTATGCAGATACCATTCGTGGTATAAAAGATAAGGTTGGTCCGTTTGTAGGAGAAACTTCCTTAGATTCAAAATACGATTTTAATACAGTTGAAAATATTGAAGGGAATCACAATGGATATCGTGTTTATCGTGATCATAACGAGTTAACTTCTCTTATAGTCGGTGGTGAAAAGATAACTGCAGAATCATCGAATATAAATTGGAATGAGTTTGTAATCTCACATATCAAAGATGTTGAGACATTTGATAAGTTCGAAAATGCTATTCTTTCTAGCGTTGATATAAAGGAAAAAGCAGGGGTTTATGTTTCATCAGCAAAAGCAGTATTGATGGAAGATAAAAAAACATCGGATAATGAGGAAAATTTAACTCCACCGCCATCTGATATGCAAGATCCTTGCGATGAGTTAATCAATTTAACAATCAACAAGATTTGGAAAGATTTTGGCAATTTTGAAAATATTCGCCCAGCTCAAATCGAACTTCTTTTAACAAGAACATACGAAGCAAATGGCACAGTGGTTAAAGATGAACAATTTGAACAGACGATTATAGTAAAACCATCAGATGATATGCAAAATATATGGCGAGAGACTGTGAAAGGATTAGAAGCCTATAAAGTATTAGATGGTGGTACACACGCTTATTATACCTATCAATTGACTGAAAAAGAGGTTGATGGCTATTCGACAACAATAGAGAGTTCAGAAGATGGATTCACTATTACGATTACCAATTCACATATTCCATTTTTACCTGATACAGGTGGAATAGGAACGTATGTATTTACCTTTATAGGTATGATAGGTATAGCAGCAGTATTTTATAGTTTAAAGAAAGGAAGAAAGAAAAATGAAAAACATGCTTAAAAAACTAGGAACACTTACAATTACACTTATGGTAATGTTTTCTATGGTAACAAGTGTATTTGCCGCAACACAAGGAACAATTACCTTACACACAGGGAAACACAATGTTAACGGAGTGGAATTTAAGGTTTATAAGATGATGAATGCCACTGTTACAGAAGATGGACAATCAGCAGCTTATACAATCGCAGATAATTTTAAAGATTTCTTTGTAACAAATGCTAATCTAGGTAGCAATCTTACCAATGAACAAGCATATGACCACATTAAAAATAATGTAAAGACTACGGATTTTCAAAATAAAGTGAAAGAGTATGTTACAACTAAACCATTAACAGCTGTTGAAACATTAACAGGGACAGATGCCAAAACATATACTACCAAGAATTTAGAGGCAGGATATTATGTTATTATTCCCGGTAGTGAAGAATTTACTCCGATGTTTACAACAGTCGCAAAAGCAAATCAAAATATTTATCTAAAAGGAAAAACTCCTGATGTAGATAAAAAGGTAGAAAATCAAGATTGGACCTCTGCACAAGTCGGGGATACTATTCGATTCAAGGTTGAGTCTATGGTTCCGAATATGACAGGATTTGATACATATACTTTCAAATTGACAGATAAAATGTCAAATGGATTAACAGTAACAGAAGATACGTTAAATGAAAAAGTTACAATCGGTAATAAAACACTTACAAAAGACACTGAGTATACAGTAACAGTTAGCGGACATGATATTACAATCGAAATTAAGAACTTTATTGACTATAAAGATCAAGCCAATGAAGCTATCGTATTTGAATATCATGCAGTATTAAATGAAAATGCAGTTACTGCCGGTAAAGAAACCAATACAGCAAATGTTGAATATGGAAATGATCCTGATCATTTAACTCAGGGAACTCCAGATACAGTAATTGTAAGAACACATAAATTGACTATTACAAAAACAGATGGAAATACTCAAGAAAAATTAGCAGGAGCAGAATTTAAATTATATAAAGGAAACAATACAGATGGTGCTCCAATTCAATTTGTTAAAACCGGAGAAGGAAAATATAGAGTAGCAACTGCAACCGACCTTGATAAAACGGATACATTAGTATCACCTGATGGTGCTGATGGTGTTAAAGGTATTATCACAATTGAAGGATTAGATGCTGAAACTTATACACTGGTCGAAACAAAAGCACCAGATGGATATAACAAATTAGAAAACCCTACAACAATTAAAATTATTGCAACTTCTTCTGACAAGGGAGAAACTGTTAAAGTAAATGGAGATAAAGTAACAGTAGAAAACAACAAAGGTTCATTATTACCGGAAACCGGTGGAATGGGTACAGTATTATTTACCGTTGTTGGTGTAGGTGGCATCTTAGCAGTTTTATATTCATTTATGAAATCAAATAAAAAGAATAAATTAAATGAAAATAAATAACACATATTATGAATAGAAAAAAGAGAATTTTTGATGGAATCAGGGTCATAGCATTATTGTTTTTTGTTGGTGTATTGCTCTATCCCACAGTTAGTGATTATTTGTCAAGAATTCATAGCTCCAAAGTCATTCAATCGTATGAAAAATCTATTGTAGGATTGGATCAAGAGACAAAAAATAAAATGCTTCAAGAAGCACAAGCATACAATTCCTCTTTGATAGGAAAAGGGGAATTGTATGATCCTTTTATGAGTATTGAAAAAGTAGATAAGTATTACATGAGTTTGCTTAATTCTAATGGAGATGGAGTCATGGGATATATTCAGATTCCTAGAATTGACGTTAAATTACCAATCTACCATACTACTTCAGATAAGGTCTTACAAAAAGGAGTCGGACATTTACAAGGAACTTCTTTACCGGTTGGGGGTAAGAGTACCCATGTGGCTTTATCAGGTCATAGAGGCTTGCCAAGCTCCAGTTTGTTTACGGATTTAGATTTGTTAGAAATTGGAGATATTTTCTATATGGAAGTGCTGGGAAATACAAGTGCTTATAAAATTGATCAAATCAAGATCGTCTTACCAACAGAAACAAAAGATCTTGAAATTATAGATGGAAAAGACTATGTAACATTGATTACTTGTACTCCTTATTCTGTCAATACTCATCGATTGTTAGTTAGAGGAACAAGGATTGATTATCAAAAAGCGGTTGAAGAACAAGCCAATGAAGTTAATAACGGAATTCATATACCGTTTGAAATTCAAATTCTTCTCATTGGGTTTACAGTTTTAGCATTAATGCTTTTGTTATGGAAGGTAAGGAGGAAAAAACATGAAGTGGTTAGTAAATAAAAATCATTTGAAAATCATAATCATTTGTATGCTATTTATCTTTTTGCCTACAAGAACAGTTTTTGCTAAAGAAAATATAGGCTCCATTTCTCTGTATGCTCATTATCTTGATGATGGTAAACTCATTGAGTTTGTCGATATGCCATTTCAAATTGTTAAAGTTGCAGATATTGTTAACGGAGAATTTGTCAATGTGGAAGATTTTAAATATTTCAAGAATATTTCTACAAATATGAATGCATCACAAATGAAAAAAACAAGTTATGAATTACAAGCATATATGAAAAGTGAGAATATTTCATTTAGTGAAGAAAAAAATACGAATAACAATGGAGTTGTTCAATTTTCTAATTTAAATTTAGGCTTATATTTAGTGTCTCAAAAAGAGAGTGATGATAGTAAATATTGTTCAGAACCTTTTTTAATATCCATACCTATGATTGAAGATAGCAGTGAGATATTTAATGTCTATTCTAAGCCAAAATTTATTGAGAAAAATGAGAACGAAGTTCCTATTTCTCCTAATGTTCCAGATAGTTCAGTTGGAACAGATGATAACACGAATATAACATTATGGATAGTATTATTATTAGTTTCAGGATTAGCTATGTTAAGTGTTATAAGAAAGCTAGCTGTGAAAAAGAAAAAAGCATAATTTGTTAACTATGCTTATATGAAAACTAGTATATAAAATAAGCTTAAATGTTGCCCATATACCATCGTTCACTGTTTGGATAAGCAAAATAAACCTCATCAATAAGCCATTTGTTATCCATAAAACGAAGGATAAAGCGATCCTTTTGTTGAAGATTAGAGAAATCTTCAGCTATAATTTCGATGGTATGCTCATTAGGAAATGTAACTGATAAGCGACAACCGTTGTTGATGTAATGAAATCGTGCCGGAGTCGCAAAGGTTTCGGCATAACCACGTTGTAATAGTTTAGGGGAACAAAGAGGTGTAGCCAGCTTTTCAAATTGTTCATGATAATGAATCCATAACTTTTCAATCTCTGGTGTACGTGCGAAATCAGATAAACCGTCCTCGAGCTTTTCACGCTCTAGGATTTGACTTTTGCGCTGAGTATTTTCTTCCAATCTTGTAATATCACGCAGAAAGGCAATAAAGGTAGGTAAAATCTCTCTTTTCAATGCTTCCGGTTGATTGTCAGAAGCTTCAATGATAAGCGTAGGCTCCGTTTTTTCAGCTGCTGCCGTTGCCTTGCTTTGCTTTTTCTTTCGAAATAATCCCATGATAGACACCTCCGAATAGGAAAAGTATAGCACGAATTGGGCATTATGGAACAGCAGCTTTTTTATCTTCGTAACAAGTATGCTAGGAAAGTAGCGAAATAGATTGAAATTTCCCTTTAAAGTGTTAGAATAAAGTAGCAAAAGTGAGGAAATATATATGGTACAAAAAAAATATTTTACATCGGAATCTGTAACGGAAGGACACCCGGATAAAATCTGCGATCAAATCAGTGATGCGGTGCTTGATGCGATCTTAGCTAAGGATCCAGCTGCTCGTGTAGCTTGTGAAACCTGCTGTACGACAGGTATGGTTATGATTATGGGAGAAATATCTACAAACTGCTATGTGGATATTCCAAGCATTGCACGTAATGTGGTATTGGATATCGGTTATGATCGTGCGAAGTATGGTTTTGATGGAACTACTTGTTCCGTACTTACTTCTATTGATGAGCAGTCAAGCGATATTGCTTTAGGTGTCGATCATTCCTTGGAAACCAAGGAAGGCGGAGAAGAAAATAATGGTGCCGGTGATCAGGGTATGATGTTTGGTTATGCCTGCAATGAAACACCAGAGCTTATGCCGTTGCCAATTTCATTAGCACACAAGTTAGCTAAGCAATTAACCAAGGTACGTAAAGACGGTGTTTTGGACTATCTTCGTCCTGATGGAAAAACACAGGTTACGATTGAATATGATGATGGGAAACCAAAGCGTGTAGATACGATCGTTATTTCTACACAGCATTCGGATGGTGTTTCTTTAGATACGATTCGTAAAGATTTAAAGAAGCATGTGATTGATGTGATCGTTGATAAGGATATGATGGACGAAGATACGAAAATCTATATCAATCCAACCGGTCGCTTTGTCATCGGTGGTCCACAGGGTGATAGTGGATTGACCGGACGTAAGCTGATTGTTGATACGTATGGCGGAATGGCAAGACATGGCGGTGGTGCCTTCTCCGGAAAAGATCCTACTAAGGTCGATCGCAGTGCTGCTTATGCCGCAAGATATGTTGCGAAGAATATCGTAGCTGCCGGATTAGCAGAAAAATGTGAGGTACAGTTAGCGTATGCTATCGGTGTTGCAAAACCGGTAAGTCTGCTTGTAGATACATACGGTACGGGAAAACTTGATGATGAAAAAATTGCGGAAATCGTAAATAAGGAATTTGATTTACGACCAACTGCAATTATTGAGGAATTGGAGCTGCGTAAACCGATGTATCGTCAGCTAGCTGCTTACGGACACTTTGGTCGTGAGGATTTAGGTGTGAAGTGGGAAAGCGTAGAGCCTGCGGAAAGATTGAAGAAATATTTATAAGCCTGTATGCCAAACATACAGGTTTTTTTAATAACCCAATGACGCATATAGACGCACACAGAAGTATGGCGCTTATAAAAAATTTATAAATGAAATGTTTGAAAAAAGCATGCCGGTTTCATTCCTCAATGATATAATACTTTTGAAAGATAACAGTAAATTAGAAAGCGTGAGAAAATGAAGAAATTGTATTGTACGAGCTGTGGTACGAAATTAAATATTAAATTTGGAATGATACCACACAAATGTTCTTGTGGAGCTGAATTTAATTTAGTAGATACAAAGAATACCGCGAAAATAATCATAAGTATAATATTCTTTGTAATTTTAATGTTGCCGCCATTTGTTATTATTTATTTCAGTAGACAATATTTTCAAGCATCGATAATTTTATATACCTTAGCTCTGATTCTCATTATTATCTGGTATCGTATTGTAGAAACGATTTTAATTCGGTTGGGGCTAGTAACCATGTCGAATATTGAAATTAAGTAACAACAATAAAATCTTAAGCATCTTTGAATAAGCCCGTTTCACCAATGAAAATCCTATTGACCTATTAAAAAAGTTGGAAAGGGTATTTGGATATGTAGTGGAGCAAATCTAATCCAACAGCTTGTTAAAGAAGATATTATAGATTGTTATTATATTACTGTTATTTCGACAATTTTAGGTTCAGGAATTCGCCTTTTTGGAGAAACGGATCATGAAATTAAGCTTAAACTGTTAAAAACACAATCATATAATTACATGACAGATTTAATATATACAAGAAGGTAGCTTTCTGTTTTTGTGAAATCTCCTTTTACAAGTAGAAATTGTAAAACATAGAATAGGGAAGCTATGCTATCAAATTTAATTAAAATAAAATCTACTTTTGTTTTATCAAACCCTTTATTTGTTCTATCTCGCTTTCTTTTAAATTACTCTTTAAAAGATGGATACAATCATACCAAATGATAATTTTACTTAAGAAATTCCGACAAGTGCTAAATTTTTGATTATTCACTCTCTTAAATATCAATAGTATTCCATTTTCTTTTTCTTTCATCTTTATTTTTTTTATATTAACTTTAGTATCTCGAGCATCTGATGAAAACAATATGCTGTTACTATTTATTTTGATTGATAAGTCTTTTGTAGTTTTGCGCAAGTAAAATAAACTTTTATATCCAATAGCTAACCACCAAGGTATTACTAATGTTGCAAACATGAAAAAAAGTGAAAGATAGTGTATATTTATATGACCTAATATAAGACCCAATATTACACTTAATAAACATAAAATCATATAAAATCCAAAAAATAAGGTTTGGAAAACTAAAAAAAACATAAAAAAGGATCTCTTGATTAACTCAAAAGCAGAGCTGTGAAGTTCTTCGATTTCATAACCATCTATATGAAATTCTAATAGCTCCTTTTGCTGAGAAGCATTGACTCCATCTTTTTCCTCCATATAAACTCTCCTTATACCATAGACTAGCATAATTATAGCACAAATTACTATGGCTAAAAAAGAAGCCCATTGTTCTTTGAGATGCTTGTTTCTTAACATTCTATTTTACAAATAAAAAGTGAACTATGCTTTAAAAAGTGATAAAATAGAGATAAGAAAAGAGGTGCTGATCATGCTTGATCGTTTAGGAGAAGATGTTAAAAAAGTATTATTAGCCGGTATCGGTGCAGCAGCTTTAACTGCTGAGAAAAGTAAAGATGTGATTGATGAATTGGTAAAGAAAGGAGAATTAACAGTAGAACAGGGAAAGATCATCAATGAAGAACTAAAGCACGACATTAAAGAAAAACTGAAATTAAAAAAAGATGTGGAGCAAATCGGAAAGATGATGGAGGATTTGTCTGCGGAGGAATTGGCTGTATTAAAGGCAAAGCTTGAAGCCTTACAAGATAATGGAGAAGTGAATGAGTGATGCCGGTGCATTAAACAGCAAAAAGAGGCTTGCGCAAATTGTTGCTATTTTGCGCAAGCATCATATTACCCAAGGCTTATCACCGGAAAAGCTGCGGTTGATCATTGAGGATTTAGGACCGACCTTTGTTAAAATCGGACAAATCATGTCCACACGTCAGGACATGTTTTCTCAGCGCTATTGTAAAGAATTGAAGAAGCTGAGAAGTAATGTAAACCCACTTCCGTTTGCAACTATTGCACAGGTCATTGAAGAAGAATATGCCTGTGATATTCAAGATGTTTTTGTTAGTATCGAAAAAGATCCATTGGGAAGTGCTTCGATTGCTCAGGTACATAAGGCAACGCTGAAAAACGGAGAACAGGTTGTTTTAAAGGTGCAAAGACCGCATATCTACGAGATGATGGAACGGGATATATCCCTCATACGCAAGGCATCAAGACTCTTGCGATTATCGGAAATATTAGGCAGTGTTGTGGATATTGATATTGTGCTTGATGAATTTTGGGCAGCGGCAAAGCAGGAAATGGATTTTACGGTAGAAGCCGGTTATGCGATACGCTTTAAAAAGACGTATGAAGATCTGAAATACATTGATGCGCCGATGATTTATCGTGAATATACAACAACACGAGTTTTGATGATGGAGTATATTGACGGAATTGAAATCAGCAACCAAGCTGCCTTGGAAAAAGCCGGTTATGATTGTGAAGAAATTGCGGATAAGCTGGCGGATAATTATATAACCCAAATCATTGATGATGGATTCTTTCATGCCGATCCACATTCCGGAAATCTTCGTATTCGTGATGGCAAAATCATATGGA
>UMGM01012499.1_pt1 | contig 12260 bp, 9 predicted proteins | sample 1965271 | NCBI WGS metagenome assembly UMGM01 (sample SAMEA4836072, study PRJEB28245) | human gut metagenome | biome: gut microbiome; material: fecal sample | place: Denmark | collected 2008 | reverse complement strand
CCTTTCTGGATGGGATTCAGATTGATCTTGATGAGCGGGGATAGAAAAAGGCGGACGCACAGAAATTTATTTTATTTCCGGTGCGGTTTCGGCATCTAAGAGTTTCTAAGGCAAAAAAATCTGCTAAAAGCATGAGCCGTCTTCTCAAACTCGCTCCGTCGCTGACTTCGCTCAGACAGTGAAACAGCCGGCTCATAACGCAGATTTTTTTTGCCTAAGAAACTCTAGAGTGTGTCTGAAAAATCATTCCCGCAATCTGCACGCCCCACTTTGCGGGATATTTCACCCGAATTCAGTTGCCGTAGCCCGCTACGGCGCCCTCATCCGGGCAAAATATCCCACAAATTGTGACGCACATCTTGCAGAAAGCCTTTTTCAGACACGCTCTAAGATACCTGCAAATGCACCGGAAATAAAATAAATTTCTGCGCTGTGTATTGGCAGTAACTATGAAGAAATCAACTTGCTGGCATACTATAGCAAGCCTCTTATAATGTATATTGATTCAGTTCATCAGAGCGTAAAATCCTGCGTCAGATATCCTTGACGTGCGTCAGCACGCCTGTAGGTATCTTCCTTGTCTTTCGCACTCGGCTGAACTGTCTTAAATGCATTAGTTAATAGACTTGCTATAGCCATCATAATCTTCCATATTGTGAGAACCAGCTCGGAAACATATTGTATTTGAGGTGCATTTGCAGGTGTCTTAGAGATTCTTAGTTTTCAGGAAATCTGCGTTATGAGAAGAAAAGCCCCTTGTCTGAGCGACAGCGAGTAATTCCGGGCTTTTCTTCTCATGGTTTTAGCAGATTTTCTGAAGACTTAGAAGCTCTTAGGCACCGAAACCGCACATCAAATACAATATGTTTCTGAGCGTCCCTCTAAACACACATAACGAATAGACAAAAACAACAATACAATAACATTAACTGTACTTGACATTTATTTGAAAACCTATTATAATTCTATCTAGTTACACATTGCTTTGGTAGCACGTTACCACACTAAAGTAAAATATAAAATAATAGCAAAAAGAATTACAACATAACCAAGAGGAGGACCACCCATGCAGCGTATTTTCCACACCCCTGAAGGTGTAAGAGACATCTACAACGGCGAATGCAGCCAGAAAAGAAAGGTACAGGAGAAAATCCATCGCGTCTTCCACCAGTATGGCTATGAAGACATAGAAACCCCGACATTCGAATACTTTGAAGTATTCAGCCGCGAAGTAGGAACCATCCCATCCAAAGAACTTTATAAATTCTTTGACAGAGAAGGCAACACCCTGGTACTCAGACCTGACTTCACCCCGTCTGTATCCAGAGCCTGTGCAACCTACTTTTCCCCGGACAAAGAACCTGTAAGCCTCTGCTACACAGGAAACACATTTATTAATAACACCAGCTACAGAGGACATCTCAAAGAAACCACACAGATGGGAGTAGAACGGATCGGTGATGAATCCGCAGATGCAGATGCAGAACTTCTTGCCATGACAGTGGAATGCCTTCTGGCAGCAGGTCTTACAGAATTTCAGGTCAGTGTCGGACAGGTAGATTACTTCAAATCCTTATTAAAAGAAGCCGAACTCGGTCCGGAAGCAGAAGAACGTCTTCGTGTTTTGATCTCGCAGAAAAATTCTTTCGGAGTAGAAGAGTTTGTAGAAGAACAGAAACTCAAAGACAGTATGCAGAAAGCCTTTACTGAAATCCCACAGATGTTTGGTTCAGAAGAAGTCTTAAAGAAAGCCAGAAGTCTGACAAACAACGCCTGCGCACTGGAAGCAGTTTCCAGACTGGAAGAAATCTATGAGATTATGAAAAACTACGGATATGAAAAGTATATCTCTTTCGATTTTGGAATGCTTAGTAAATATCAGTACTATACAGGTATCATTTTCCAGGCATATACTTACGGAACCGGTGAACCTATGATCAAGGGAGGCCGTTACAATGGCCTGATGAAACACTTTGGCAAACCTGCGGCATCTATCGGATTTGCCCTTGAAGTAGATAACCTTCTTCTTGCACTTTCCAGCCAGAAACTGATCTCTGAGAAAGAGGAGAAGCCGGAAGTAATCGAATACGAGCCACAGAACCGTACAGAAGCCATTAAAGAGGCACAGAAACTTCGTGCAGAGGGCAGATGTGTGGCATTACGTTTGAAAAAGGAGGCCAGATAAGCCATGAGATACCTGACAGTTGCCCTGACAAAAGGCAGACTTGCCAACAAAACAATGGAGATGTTTGAGAAAGCAGGAATCACCTGCGAAGAGATGAAAGATAAAGATTCCCGTAAACTGATCTTTACCAATGAAGAACTGAAGATGAAATTCTTCCTTGCAAAAGGGCCGGATGTTCCTACCTATGTAGAGTATGGTGCGGCAGATATCGGAATTGTGGGAAAGGATACGATCCTGGAGGAAGGCCGTAAGCTTTATGAAGTGATGGATCTTGGATTTGGAAAATGTAAGATGTGTGTCTGTGGACCGGAGAGTGCCAGAGAGGTTCTGGAGAACAACCAGCTGATCCGTGTGGCGACTAAATATCCAAATATTGCCAAGGATTACTTCTTTAACAGAAAACACCAGACAGTAGATTTGATCAAATTAAACGGTTCCATTGAACTGGCACCCATCGTTGGTCTGTCTGAAGTGATCGTAGATATTGTGGAGACCGGAAGTACACTGAAGGAAAACGGACTGAAGGTGCTGGAAGAGGTCTGCCCGTTGTCTGCCAGAATGGTAGTCAATCAGGTGAGCATGAAGATGGAAAATGAGAGAATCCGTAAACTTATTGAAGACTTAAGAAGAGTTCTTCAGGAGGAGATGTAAAGATGCGTACAGTAAAATTAACAAAAGAATCAACAAAGGATATTCTTGAGAATCTGCTGAAAAGAAGCCCGAATAACTATGGGAAATTTGAATCCACAGTAGCTCAGATCCTTGATAAAGTAAAAAATGAAGGGGACGCAGCCCTTTTTGCCTATACAAAAGAATTTGACAAAGCTGATGTGACAAAAGAGACTATCCGCGTCACAGATGCAGAAATTGAAGAGGCTTATGCGCAGATTGATCCTGCACTTCTTGGAGTGATCCGCAAAGCTCTGGTCAATATCCGTCAGTATCATGAAAAACAGATCCAGAACAGCTGGTTTACAAGCACAACAGATGGAACTATGCTTGGACAGAAAGTAACACCGTTAAATCCTGTGGGTGTCTATGTACCCGGTGGAAAAGCAGTTTATCCGTCTTCTGTACTGATGAATATTGTACCTGCGAAAGTGGCAGGAGTCCCGCATATTGTTATGACAACACCGCCCGGAAAGGATGGCAAAGTATGCGCTTCCACACTGGTAGCAGCCAAAGAAGCAGGAGCAGATGAGATTTATAAGGTGGGTGGTGCACAGGCGATCGGTGCCCTTGCTTTCGGAACAGAGAGTATTCCGAAGGTAGACAAGATCGTAGGTCCCGGAAACATTTTCGTAGCTCTTGCAAAGAAAGCAGTATATGGCTATGTAAGCATTGACTCCATTGCAGGACCGAGTGAGATCCTTGTTCTTGCAGATGAGACAGCTAATCCGCATTTTGTGGCAGCTGACCTTCTTTCCCAGGCAGAGCATGATGAACTGGCATGTGCTATCCTGATCACTACAAGTGAGGAATTTGCGAAGAAAGTAGATGAAGAAGTAAAAGGTTTCGTGGAGGTTCTTTCCAGAAAAGAAATCATTCAGAAGTCTCTTGATAACTTTGGATACATTCTGATCGCAGAGGATATGGACGAGGCGATTGAGGCAGCCAATGAAATCGCTCCGGAACATATGGAGATCGTGACAGCCAATCCCTTTGAAGATATGATGAAAGTGAAGAATGCAGGTGCGATCTTTATCGGAGAGTACAGTTCCGAGCCACTGGGAGATTATTTTGCAGGTCCGAACCATGTACTTCCTACAAACGGAACAGCCAAATTTTTCTCAGCCCTTTCCGTAGATGATTTCATCAAGAAATCAAGTATTGTATATTACTCAAAATCCGCACTGCGTAATATACACAAAGATATCATTCAGTTTGCAACTTCTGAGCAGCTTACTGCACATGCAAATTCTATTGCAGTTCGTTTTGAGGATGAAGATAAAGAATAATGGTAAGGCTTTGAATCTGAAATCTGCTATAATGTAAACTGTAGTTTGCGCATTAAAACAATGGATTCAGAGTGTTTGAAAATAAGTAAGACAGAGAGGACTTAACCATGGCAAGAGAAGCCTCAGCAGAAAGAAATACAAAAGAAACAGAAATCAAATTAAAAATAAATCTGGATGGAACCGGATATTCTGATATTGAGACAGGTGTGGGATTTTTTAACCATATGCTGGATGGATTTACCCGTCATGGGCTCTTTGATCTCAGTGTCAGAGTCCATGGTGATCTTCAGGTGGATGACCATCACACCATCGAGGATACAGGAATTGTTCTGGGAACTGCATTAAAAGAAGCAATTGGTGACAAAAAGGGGATTAAGCGCTATGGAAGCTGCATCCTTCCCATGGATGAATCCCTGGTGCTCTGTGCGATTGATCTGTCCGGAAGACCTTACTTTGTATGGGATGCAGAGTTTACCACAGACAGGATCGGTGACATGTCCACGGAAATGGTAAAAGAGTTCTTCTATGCCATTTCCTATGCCTGTGGCATGAATCTTCATATCAGGGTTCTGGCAGGTGGGAATAATCACCATGTAGCAGAAGCAATGTTCAAAAGTTTTGCCAAAGCACTGGACGCAGCCACATCCTATGATCCAAGGATCACAGATGTTCTGTCTACCAAGGGCAGTTTGTAAAATTTGAAAATTTACGAAATGATTTATGGCAATCAATAAATTAGATGGAGACAGAAAATGGAAAATACAGTGAATTTAAAAAGCAGCATCGCATGGTCTGATTTTAAATTAAACAGTGATGGAATGGTACCTGTTATAGCCCAGGATTATCAGACAAACGAAGTGCTGATGCTGGCGTATATGAATGAAGAAGCATTTAATACCACTCTTGAAACAGGTAAAATGACTTACTGGAGCAGAAGCCGCAATGAACTCTGGACGAAGGGACTCACATCCGGACATCTCCAGTTTGTAAAATCCCTTACACTGGATTGTGACAATGATACGATCCTTGCTAAAGTAGAGCAGATCGGTGCAGCCTGCCATACCGGAAACAGAACCTGTTTTTTCAAAGCCCTGACAGAAGTGTAATGAATAACGCGATAATATACATACAAGCCAAAATTCCATTGCCGCAGGCAATCTGGAATGAATTTTGGCTACGTTACTGTGAACGGAGTGAACAGTAACACTAATGCCAAACATTAAAGGAAAATATACACGAATTGTATTGACATTTTTGTTAAAATGTGATAAAAAAAGAATATCCGAATTGAATATGTGCAATGTTATAACGCAAAGGTTGCATCGTACTTGATGTGCAAAAGAGAATCCGGTGAGAATCCGGAGCGATACCGTCACTGTGTATGGGAGCTGCTTTTCAGAAACCACTGGGAAACTGGGAAGGGAGAAACAGCGATGATCGAAGTCAGGAGAACTGCCTTGGCGTAGAATTTAAGGTCTGCGGTATACAGAACCTGTATTCTCATAACGATACATAGCTCTTTTATTAAATGAATCAGACAGAATCGAAATTACAGATATATCTGGTACATATAAACCATGTATTTATGGGAAAGCGGTAGCTGCAGAATATGCAGTTGCCTTTTTTGTGCATACAATTGTCCGGAAATACGAGAAATAAAAGAGGAAAAACGAAATGAAAAGAAAATCCATGTTAGCCTTATTACTGGCAGTATCCATGACCTGTTCCATGACAGCAGCAACAGGTACAGTTGCTTTTGCATCTGATGATGCAGCAACAGAAGAGGCTGCAGATGACACAGAAGCAGCTGCAGACGATGCAGATGCAGCAGATACAGAGGAAGCATCTGATGATACAACAGAAGCTACTGATGATGATCAGAAAGCCGCAGACGAAGTTGGTGCCCTGATCGATAAGATTTATGTTCAGGAAAGAACAGACACAACTGACGAAGACTGCAAAGCAGCAAAAGAAGCATGGGACAAACTTACAGATGCTCAGAAAGAACTGGTAACAGGTGAAGAAGCAAGCCCTGAATACTTTGGACGTGACACAGGTGATGCTTCCAAAGATGATCCTCGTAACCAGGATGAGATTGGTGAGAATGAACTTCTTGTAGTAAGTTTTGGTACATCCTTCAACGACAGCCGTGCAGAGGATATCAAAGGAATCGAGGATGCCCTTGCAAAAGCATATCCGGACTGGTCAGTAAGACGTGCATTTACAGCACAGATCATCATCAACCATGTACAGGCAAGAGATGATGAAGTAATCGATAATATGCAGCAGGCTCTTGACCGTGCAGTAGCTAACGGTGTTAAGAATCTTGTTGTACAGCCGACACATCTGATGCATGGTGCAGAATATGATGAAATGACAGAGGCAATTGATGGATACAAAGACAAATTTGAATCTGTTGCAATTGCAGAGCCAATGCTCGGTGAAGTTGGTGATGACGCTACAGTGATCAATGATGACAAGAAAGCAGTTGCTCAGGCAATCACAGATGAAGCTTGCAAGGAAGCTGGATTTGATGATATGAAAGCAGCAGCAGATGCAGGCACAGCATTTGTATTCATGGGACATGGTACATCCCATACAGCTAACGTAACCTATGACCAGATGCAGACACAGATGGATGATCTTGGATTCACAAACGCTTTCATCGGAACTGTAGAGGGAGAACCGGAAGACACAGCATGTGACAAGGTTATCGAGAAAGTAAAAGAAGCAGGATTCAAGAATGTAATCCTTCGTCCTCTGATGGTTGTTGCCGGAGACCACGCTAACAATGATATGGCTGGTGATGATGCAGATTCCTGGAAATCTCAGTTTGAGGCATCCGGTGATTTCGACAGTGTTGACTGTCAGATCGCAGGTCTTGGAAGAATCGCAGCAGTAGAAGATCTGTATGTGGCTCATACAAAAGCAGCAATTGATTCTCTTGGAGCATCTGACGATGCAGCAGCAGAAGATACTGATGCCAAAGCAACAGATGACAGTGCAGACGATGCACAGGCAGACGATGCACAGGCAGATGACGCAGCTGAGACAACAGCTGATACTGCAGAGGCTGACGCTGAATAAAAAATATTGTTCAAACAAGATAAACTGCCCGGAGAACTTGCAAAAGTTTCCGGGCAGATATATTATATGATAAGAAAAAAAGAAGTCATAGCAATTCCATAAAATACTGCAAACAGTTCGCACGTTTCTGTTCATTCCGTTCACAGTAACGTGCGCACATCTGAGAAAGATCCAGAGGAACTGTCTTAATTGCATTATTTTCTGGAATTACTATAATATATTTGCCACCACCTGTTCAAAAGCCTGTTGCTCTGCAGCAGATGGGTTGAACAGCACGATAGAAAAAACTATAAAAAATACGAAGATAAGGGAGAAGAAATAATCATGAAGAAACGTTCATTTACATTATTAATGTCAGCACTTACTATTTCAGCCACTCTGATCGGTACAAGCCCGGTTGCTGCAAAGACAGATACTGATACGGCAACAGAAGAAACCACTGATAAAGAAGAAACCACTGCAAAAGATGCTGATTCAGAAAACACAGATAATAAAGAAACAGATGCATCCAAGGGTGATACATTAGAGGATGGCACCTACACAGCAGAATTTGATACAGACAGCGGAATGTTCCATGTAAATGAAGCAAACGACGGAAAAGGAACCCTTACAGTAAAGGATGGCAAGATGACTATCCATGTAAGCCTTGCTTCTAAGAAAATTGTAAATCTTTTTGTGGGAAAAGCAGAAGATGCACAGAAAGACGGGGCAGAGATTCTTGAACCAACCACAGATACTGTTACATACAGCGATGGAATGAGTGAGGAAGTATATGGATTTGATATCCCGGTACCCGCAATTGATGAAGAATTCGATGTAGCTTTGATCGGAACAAAAGGAAAATGGTATGACCATAAGGTAAGTGTCAAAAATCCTGTAAAATCTGATGATACAGATGCAAAAAAAGATGATAAAGAAAATAAAGATGCAGATTCCAAAGCAGATGACACAGACAAAGATGCGAAAGACAGTAAGACAAGTGAAGGTAAGACTCTGGCAGATCTGAATCTTGAAGACGGCGACTATACCATGGATGTAACTCTTACAGGCGGTTCAGGAAGAGCAACCATTGATTCTCCTGCAGCCATTAATGTAGAAGGCGATAAAGCTACAGCAACTATCGTATGGAGCAGTCCGAACTATGATTATATGCTTGTGGATGGTGAGAAATATGAGCCGGTTAATAAAGACGGAAACTCCACTTTTGAAATCCCTGTCAGCGTATTTGATGCAGAGATGGAGGTAACAGCAGATACAGTAGCAATGAGTGAGCCTCACGAGATTGACTACACCTTAAATTTTGATTCCACAACTGCCAAAGAAGCAGAAAAAACAGCAAAATAATCATATACAAATTTCCATTTCCAAAAGTGATTTTTGATGTATTCTGACTCGTAACTGTGAAGGTACTGAACAATTACAAACAAAGAAAGAAACAATTATAAAGATGAAAAACATAATAAAGAAACAGCAAAAAACAATATTTATCGGTTTTATGTCAGTTGCATTATTTATTATCTGTATATGCACTGTCTGTACAGCATACGCAGCAGATAAAGACAATGCAAAAACTCCTGTGGATATCCCGGGACTTACCTATGACCACAGTATGGAACTTTCCTACGCAGAAGAATTCAGCGTAGACTATTACAATGATGGCTATGCTCTGATTACTATCGATCAGGAAGGACAGTTTCTTGTAGTTCCAGAGGGAAAAAAGGCTCCAAAGGGGCTTGAAAAAGATATCACAGTTATTCAACAACCGCTGAACAACATCTATCTGGTAGCAACCTCTGCCATGGATCTTTTCCGCGCAATTGACGGTATTGACAGCATTCGTCTTTCAGGAACTCAGGAGAATGGATGGTATATCCAGGAAGCAAAAGATGCCATGGAATCCGGAAAAATGATTTATGCAGGCAAGTACAATGCACCGGATTATGAACTGATCCTGGATGAAGGCTGTGGTCTTGCCATTGAATCAACTATGATCCATCATAATCCGGAGGTGGAAGAGAAACTGGAACAGTTTGGTATCCCGGTAATGGTAGAACGTTCCAGTTATGAGAGCCATCCTCTGGGAAGAACTGAATGGATGAAACTCTATGCTGTGCTTCTCGGAAAGGAAGATGTAGCTGAGAAGGCATTTAAGGAGCAGACAGACAAGCTTGACAAAGTTCTGACCTCTGATGATAAAGATACAGGTAAAACAGTAGCATTCTTTTACATTAATTCCACAGGTGCTGTCAATGTGCGAAAGAATGGTGATTATGTTTCAAACATGATCGAGCTGGCAGGCGGCAAATATGTTCCCGAAGATACAGGAGAAAGTGATAACGCTTTGTCTACCATGAATATGCAGATGGAAGAATTTTATGCCAAAGCAAAAGATGCGGACTATATCATCTATAACAGTACTATCGACGGTGAACTTTCTACTATTGATGAACTGTTGGCAAAAAGTAATCTTCTGGCAGATTTTAAGGCAGTGAAGGATGGAAATGTGTGGTGTACGGGTAAAAATCTTTTCCAGGAAACCACCGAACTTGGAACCATGATCGAAGATATTCATACAATCCTTACTACAGATGATGATTCGCTGGATGAACTTGCATATATGCATAAGTTAAAATGATATTTATAGCTTTTCGGCACACTCGAATCCGCATCCTATGCGATTGGTATAGTTATTTACGAACGGCACTGAAATATGTTTGCGGGATTCTGCATAACTGCCAAAAGCAGGAAATATAAAAACAAAAGGAACAAAAAATATGGATGACAAAAAACGTACAGCCAGATACTGGATGGCATTTCTTATACTGGCGGTGTTTCTGATGATTTTATTTGTCTGGAATGTAAATGCCGGAAGCATTCATCTTTCAGTGAGTGAGATTCTGAATATTATTTTCAGACATCAGGGAGATGCGACTGCTTACAATATAATATGGGAAATCCGTCTTCCCAGGATTCTGTCAGTGATCATTCTTGGAGGAGCACTTTCTGTATCCGGATTTCTTCTTCAGACATTTTTTAATAACCCTATTGCAGGTCCCTTTGTACTTGGAATTTCTTCAGGAGCCAAGCTGGTAGTTGCACTTCTGATGATTTATTTTCTGAGCAGATCTATTTCCATGGGTTCTGCAGCCATGATCATTGCAGCATTTATCGGTTCTATGATTTCCATGGGATTCGTCCTGCTGGTTGCAAAAAAAGTCCACAACATGTCCATGTTGGTTATCAGCGGTGTCATGATCGGTTACATCTGTTCTGCAGTTACAGATTTCGTAGTTACCTTTGCGGATGACTCCAATATCGTCAATCTTCACAACTGGTCACTGGGAAGTTTTTCAGGAATGTCCTGGGATAATGTGAAAGTAATGGCAATAGTAGTTCTGCTCACAATGGTGATCGTGTTCTTTATGTCTAAGCCTATCGGTGCCTATCAGCTGGGTGAAGTTTATGCCCAGAATATGGGAGTGAATATCAAGCTGTTCCGCATAGGACTGATTCTCTTATCCAGTATTCTGTCTGCCTGTGTGACAGCTTTTGCAGGACCAATTTCTTTTGTTGGCATTGCAGTGCCTCACATTGTAAAAAGCCTGCTGAAAACAGCCAGACCGCTCCTTGTGATCCCGGCCTGTTTTCTGGGAGGGGCAGTATTCTGTCTTTTCTGTGATCTGATCGCCAGAACCGTATTTGCACCTACAGAACTCAGTATCAGTTCCGTAACAGCAGTGTTTGGCGCACCGGTTGTAATCTATATCATGATCCGCAGACAGAAGAGAAATTGATATAAAAAGCAGGAGCAGAATACGTTATCCGGGCAGATTACTATAAGATGCAGCATAAAAAAGGAAAACAGGAAAAAATATGTCAGAGAAAATAGCAGATGTAATAAAGGAAACAGAAAATAACAAAGCAGACCGGCAGGAACAGTATTTTTTCCGTACGGATCAGCTGACTGTGGGATATGACGGAAAACCTCTTATCAGAGAAATCAATATTCAGCTGAAAAAGGGAGAAATCCTCACTCTCATCGGTCCTAACGGTGCCGGAAAATCCACTATTCTTAAAAGCATCACCAGACAGCTTGCCACGATCAGCGGTACTGTTTATCTGGATAAAGAGAAAATGGCAAAGATGACCAATAAAGAGGTCTCTCAGAAACTGGCAGTCGTGCTCACAGAGCGTATGCGTCCGGAACTGATGACTTGCGAAGACATTGTAGCCACAGGGCGTTATCCTTATACAGGAACTTTGGGAATACTCTCCGCAGAGGATAAGACAAAGGTAAAGAAATCAATGGAAACCGTCCATGCATGGGATTTAAAAGACAGGGATTTTACAGCCATCAGTGATGGTCAGAGACAACGAATCCTTCTTGCCCGGGCTATCTGTCAGGAGCCGGAGATCATTGTACTGGATGAGCCGACTTCTTTTCTGGATATCCGTCATAAGCTGGAACTTCTTACCATTTTGAAACAGATGGTGCTGGATCATCAGCTTACAGTGATCATGTCGCTGCATGAGTTGGATCTTGCACAGAAAATATCTGATAAAGTTATCTGTGTACATGGAGAATATATAGAAAAATATGGTGCTCCGGAAGAAATCTTTACTTCTGAGTATATTCGGAAGTTGTATGGAATTACCAGAGGAAGCTATAATGCTGCTTTTGGATGTGTGGAGATGGATCCGCCCAGAGGTGAACCTCAGGTGTTTGTAATTGGCGGTAATGGAAGCGGAATTCCGTATTATCGAAAACTGCAGAGACAGGGAATTCCGTTTGCGGCAGGAGTGCTTCACACGAATGATGTAGACTGTCAGGTAGCCGGTGCACTTGCAGACCAGGTGATTACAGAGAAACCTTTCGAAAGTATTTCACAGGAATCTTATGATAAGGCTGTGAAATTGATGAAAAAATGTCAGAAAGTTATCTGTCCTCTGAAAGACTTCGGAACAGTGAATGCCGCAAACAGGGAACTGCTTCGCCTTGCGCGGGAGCTGGGAATACTGGCAGAGCTATA
>UMGM01007210.1_pt1 | contig 12595 bp, 10 predicted proteins | sample 1965271 | NCBI WGS metagenome assembly UMGM01 (sample SAMEA4836072, study PRJEB28245) | human gut metagenome | biome: gut microbiome; material: fecal sample | place: Denmark | collected 2008 | reverse complement strand
GATATGGCGGCTGTCAACGTGCAGAACCGTGTATCACGTGCTACGGGACAACTTCCGGCGGAGGTAACCCAGGTCGGTGTGACCACTTCCAAGCGTCAGACGAGTATTCTGCAGATGTTCTCATTGTATAGTCCGGACGACAGTTACGACGAGAACTTCCTGTCCAACTATATCAGCATCAACCTGAAACCGCAGATTCTTCGTATCTCCGGTGTGGGCGACCTGATGATTATGGGCGGTGAATATAGTATGCGTGTATGGATGAAACCGGACGTGATGGCACAGTACAAACTGATTCCGTCCGATATCACCGGTGTGCTTGCCGAGCAGAATATCGAATCGGCTACCGGTTCGTTCGGTGAAAATTCCGATGAGACTTATCAGTATACGATGAAGTACACCGGACGTCTCATTACTCCCGAAGAATTCGGGGATATCGTCATCCGTTCCACCGACAATGGCGAAGTCTTGAAACTGAAAGACGTTGCCGATATCCAACTGGGACAGGACAGCTACGCTTACCACGGTGGTATGGACGGTCATCCGGGTGTATCCTGTATGGTGTTCCAGACGGCAGGTTCCAATGCGACCGAAGTAAACCAGAATATCGACAAACTCCTCGAAGAGGCAAGTAAAGACCTTCCGAAAGGCGTGGAACTGACGCAGATGATGAGCTCCAACGACTTCCTGTTCGCTTCCATTCATGAGGTGGTGAAAACGTTGATCGAGGCTATCATCCTGGTTATCCTTGTGGTGTACGTCTTCTTGCAGGACTTCCGTTCTACATTGATTCCGCTGGTCGGAATTGTGGTTTCCCTGGTGGGTACGTTTGCTTTCATGGCGATAGCCGGATTCAGTATCAACCTGCTGACCCTGTTTGCGCTAGTGCTCGTTATCGGTACGGTGGTGGATGATGCCATTATTGTCGTCGAGGCGGTGCAGGCGCGGTTCGATGTGGGCTACAGGTCGTCATATATGGCAAGTATCGACGCTATGAAAGGTATCAGTAATGCCGTTATCACCTCTTCGCTGGTGTTTATGGCGGTGTTCATTCCGGTGTCCTTCATGGGCGGCACTTCCGGTACGTTCTATACCCAGTTCGGTTTGACGATGGCGGTTGCGGTAGGTATCTCCGCTATTAACGCGTTGACTTTGAGTCCGGCTTTGTGTGCATTGCTGCTGAAACCTTATATTAATGAAGACGGAACGCAGAAGAACAACTTTGCGGCACGCTTCCGTAAGGCTTTCAATTCGGCTTTCGATGTGATGGTGGATAAATATAAGACGATTGTATTGTTCTTTATCAAGCGCAGATGGTTGACATGGTCGTTGCTGGCTTGTTCCGTGGTATTGCTTGTGTTACTGATGAATAACACGAAGACCAGTCTGGTACCCGACGAAGATCAGGGTGTTATTTTCGTGAATGTAAGTACGGCGGCAGGCAGTTCGCTGACAACGACGGATAAGGTGATGGAACGTATCGAAAAACGCCTGATGGAAATACCTCAACTGAAACACGTGCAGAAAGTGGCCGGTTACGGATTGTTGGCAGGACAGGGTAGTTCGTTCGGTATGTTGATTCTCAAACTGAAACCGTGGGACGAACGTCCGGGTGATGAGGACAATGTGCAGTCGGTGATCGGTCAGGTATATGCGCGTACGGCTGATATCAAGGATGCCAGTGTGTTCGCCATCTCTCCGGGTATGATTCCGGGTTACGGTATGGGTAATGCGCTCGAACTCCACATGCAGGATAAGATGGGCGGTGATATGAACGAGTTCTTCACCACCACCCAGCAATACTTGGGAGCTTTGAACCAGCGGCCTGAAATATCAATGGCTTATTCGACGTTCGACGTTCGCTATCCGCAGTGGACGGTAGAGGTGGATGCGGCTAAATGTAAGCGTGCAGGTATCACGCCCGACGCTGTGTTGAGTACGCTGTCCGGTTATTACGGTGGGCAGTATGTGTCCAATTTCAACCGTTTCTCTAAAGTGTACCGTGTCATGATTCAGGCCGATCCGGTGTTCCGTTTGGACGAAACTTCCCTCGATAATGCTTTTGTGCGTATGTCGAATGGAGAGATGGCGCCATTGAGCCAGTTCGTTACGCTGACCCGTAGCTACGGTGCGGAATCGTTGAGCCGTTTCAATATGTATAACTCCATTGCGGTAAATGCGATGCCGGCCGACGGATATAGTACGGGAGACGCCATCAAGGCTGTGCAGGAAACTGCCGAACAGTCTCTTCCGAAAGGCTATGGCTATGATTACGGAGGTATCACCCGTGAGGAAAACCAGCAGAGCGGTACGACGATCATTATTTTCGGTATCTGCTTCCTGATGATTTACCTTATTTTGAGTGCGCTTTATGAGAGCTTCATTATTCCGTTCGCTGTGCTTTTGAGTGTGCCTTGCGGATTGATGGGTAGCTTCCTTTTCGCCTGGATGTTCGGACTGGAGAATAATATTTATCTGCAAACAGGTTTGATTATGTTGATTGGTCTGCTGGCGAAGACGGCTATTTTGCTGACGGAATATGCTGCCGAACGTCGTAAAGCAGGTATGGGGCTGATTGCTTCTGCGGTCAGTGCGGCTAAAGCCCGTCTGCGTCCGATTCTGATGACGGCATTGACGATGATTTTCGGTCTGTTCCCGTTGATGATGTCAAGTGGAGTGGGAGCCAACGGTAACCGTTCATTGGGTACGGGTGTAGTAGGTGGTATGACCATCGGTACATTGGCGTTGCTCTTCATCGTGCCTACTTTGTTTATTGCTTTCCAGTGGTTGCAGGAACGTTTGCGTCCCGTGCAGAGCGTCCCGACGCATGACTGGCAGATTGAAGAAGAAATCAAGGTGAGCGAGGAAGAAAAATCTAAAGCTGGAAAAGAATAATTGATGATTAAAGGTTTTAGACCTGAATTAAAATAAGAACTAATGAGAAAAATAATCATTCTGTCCGCAGCAACGCTTATATTGAGTAGTTGCGGTATCTACAATAAATACAAACCGGTATCGGAAGTTCCCGAAGGACTTTACGGCAGCGAGTCTGTTGCTGCCACCGATACGGCAAACTTCGGTAACCTCTCGTGGCGGGAGGTCTTTACCGACCCTTATCTGCAGAATTTGGTGGACTCGGCACTCTTGCGCAACACCGATATGCAGACTGCCCATTTGCGTGTGAAAGAAGCGGAAGCCACGCTGCTGACGTCCAAACTGTCTTATCTGCCTTCTTTGTTTCTGGCACCGGAAGGAGCTGTCAGCAGCTTCGACCGTGGAAAGGCTACACAAACTTATTCGCTGCCCGTGACTGCTTCGTGGGAACTGGATATTTTTGGAAAGGTGACAACAGCAAAGCGTCGTGCGAAAGCTGCCTACGAACAGAGCAAGGAATATGAACAGGCTGTCAAGACGCAGTTGGTAGCATCCGTTGCCAATACGTATTACACCTTGCTGATGCTCGATTCGCAGTATGAGATAGCTGTGGCTACCGAAGCTGCCTGGAAAGAAAGTGTAAATGCCACCCGTGCCATGAAAAAGGCCGGGATGGTGAATGAGGTCGGACTGGCGCAGACGGAGGCTACCTACTTCAATATATGTACCACCGTACTCGACCTGAAAGAGCAAATCAATCAGGCGGAAAATTCACTGGCACTTTTACTGGCAGAAACTCCCCACCAAATACAGCGTGGCAAACTGGGAAATCAACAGTTGCCGGAAAACTTCTCCGTGGGTGTTCCCTTACAGATGCTTGCCAACCGTCCTGACGTGCGTAGCGCAGAATTTTCGTTGGCACAGGCTTTCTATACCACGAATGCCGCCCGTGCCGCTTTCTATCCTTCCATCACGTTGAGCGGCAGCGCAGGGTGGACAAACAGTGCAGGGAGCATGATTGTCAACCCGGGTAAGTTCCTGGCCTCCGCCGTGGCTTCCCTGACGCAGCCTTTGTTTAATAAAGGAGCGAACATCGCCCAACTGAAAATAGCGAAAGCCCAACAGGAGGAAGCCCGCCTTAGTTTCGAACAGACCTTGCTGAACGCAGGCGTGGAAGTGAACGAGGCACTGGTGCAGTACCAGACTGCCCGCGAGAAAGCCGACTACTACAACAAGCAGGTGGCTTCCCTGCAAACAGCAGCCAAGAGCACAAGCCTGTTGATGAAACATGGCAACACCACTTATCTGGAAGTATTGACCGCCCAACAGACGTTGCTCAACGCGCAACTGTCACAAGTAGCGAACCGCTTTACCGAAATCCAAGGCGTAATCACTTTGTATCAGGCATTGGGTGGCGGCCGTATGTAGGGAGGTATGTATGAATCCAGAAACACTGCGTTGCCGGATACTCGACTACACCAAGCGGGAAATGTACCAGCATGGTGCCGACGGGTTGACGATGGATGATATAGCCAGGGGAATGAAGATGTCGAAGCGGACACTCTACAAGCTCTTTCCCAGCAAAACGAGTCTGTTCCGTGTCTGTCTTTCTGATTTTGCCAACGGAATCAGAAGCCGGATCCAGCAAAAACAGATACGGATGGACAGCTCGTGCATGGAGGCACTTTTCATCACAGTGGATGGCTATCTCACCCTGCTTCATTCGCTGGGGAAGAAGTTGCTGATGGATATTGCTGCCGACAGGGAATACCGTGCTGCTTTCGAGCGGGAGGAAGCTTTCTGGTTGCAGCAGTTGATTGATGTTTTGACGCATTGTAAGATTTGCGGTTATTTGCTTCCCGGAGTCGATCCCGACCGTTTTGCACCGGATTTGCAGGAGGTCATCTACCAGAGCAGCTTGCAAGGCACCCCGTACCTGGTGCAGCGTATGTTGAACTATACGCTTCTGCGGGGGCTTTTTAAGATGGACGGTATCCGTTATATTGACGAACACCTGAAACCTGATAATTTGAATGTTTGTGTATGAAGAGAAAGAGGTGGGCTACCCTAAAAAGGGAGCTCACCTCTTTTATTTTCTTCGTTCGTAAACGGTTGGTTGGTAAATAGTGCCTTTATGAATCCGATTACTTTATAATCCTTCGATTATGCTTAAAGGTAAATCGGTACATTCGGCGATAGACTCATTGTCTATCCCTTTGGCTTTCATGTTCCGGGCTATTTTCAGCTGGGCTCTTTGTGTACCTTCTTTCATTCCTTTCTCTATACCTTTCTCCAACCCTTCTTTTATTCCTTTTTGTTCAGCTGCATCCATTGTCACCAAATAATCTCGGTACACTTTGACGCTATTGTCGTATCGCTCCCTGTCTTCCGGAGACATAGAAGCCACATCAGCGATATCTTCCAATTTCTCGAAGACAGCTTTTCGTGCCTTGAACGGCATGCGTTTTAAAGTTTCCATATTATTTAATATATAAATCCAACGTTCAAAATTCGTTTCGCATTCCTCTTCGTTTTTGTTGAAGAGAGGGAGGGCGATAAAGATTTCCCGGAACTTATCCGAGAAGAGTTCTCCTGTTTCCCTGTCACTTAGAATAACATCTGTGCGGAGTTTTATGTTCTTGTCGATAATGAAATTCATCAAGAAAACTCCGTATACGGCTTTTATTTCAAACTTCCATTCATTGCCTACCCTTCCTTGATTGATGATGGCACGCGATAAATAATAAATCGAGCGTTCTTTGAAGTTGCTTTGCATACGGTTCTGCATTTCAACGATGATTTTTTCGCCTGTGTCCGTGGTGCAATATACATCATAGATAATACCTCGTCCTTCCGGATAGAGCGGCAATTGCTCATTATTCAAAAACTGTAAGTCCGTTATCACTCGTTCACCTTCGAGCAGGTCGTTCAGAAATTCGATTAGTAAATCCTTAGACACTTCTCTGCCGAATATTAGTTTGAATCCGTAGTCGGTGAACGGATTGATAAATTTACTCATTGTTTTGGGTCGCTTCTTTTTATGTTTTGCAAAGAGACGTTTCTCTTTATACATAAAAAAGAGGCTTTTTCTTCGTACTACAAAGGTACGATAATTCTTGGTTTTCCATCCCTTTTGCAGTAAAAATAAAAAGGTTCCTTGTTTATAGGCAGACTTTTCCGCTTTATCTTCCCCTGATTAGCTTTTTCAGTGTCCCGTTGTAGGTGTTTTCAAATTCCGTCGGATGATTGAGTGCCCAAAGAATGTAATCACCCGGTTCATTCTTTTTGAGTAGGGTAGGGCGGTATTGGGAACTAAGAATTTTCCATAAAATACCGCCGGGGCCTCCCAATTCTTTACGTCGGGCAAGGGCGACAATCGCTTTTACGGTCTGTTCGTTCCGGATGCCGATAGTTTGCATATTAAGTAGAAGTATAGCTTCCGAGCCTCCTCCCGCTTGCATCCCTTCCGAAACCGTTTCTTTTCCAATCGATTTATCCAAAGACAAACCCTCTACAACGACAGGCGAAGCCTGAAAAACGCTGTTTGACGGAACGGGCGGCATGCTCCTCTCATTCTCCTTTCCGTCTTTTCCTTCCCTCTCTGTCTCTATGTCTTTTTTTATTTCAGATTTGATTTCATTTTCCATATTCCTTTCCTGTTTACCTTTGATATCTGTATCCGTTTCTTCTTTTGTTTGTGGCATTGTTGTAGCAAATTCATGGGGTTTTGTAACATCTTTGCCGGAGTTGGCACTGGAGTCATCCGTATTTTCCGGTTCTATTTCACTACTCTCCTCCTTGATAATCCAGAAATGTTCCAGGGGTAATTTATATTTTCTCCGGCTGTCGGTGATGATTTTATGATATTGTTCCTGAATCGCCTGTGAAGTCAGTACGCCATACTCCTTATATATAAGATCATCGAACAGCCCCACTGACAGGCAATCATCAATGATGGCCTGCATTTCCTCCTCCCCGCAACACGCTTCCTGGGCGATGTCGAAAAGAGTGTCTTTGTTCCACAAAATATAATAACCTTTTTCTTTATAGATGAGGCAGAGCAGCGAAGTGAGTGCGGCAATCCCTGCCGCGTGGTGGCGACAGGAGATGCGGCGTACTTTTCTGTCCTGCAGAAAATTGACATCGAGGGGGAAATAATCTAATCCGGGTTTGGAAATGCGGGCCATGATGATAAAATGCTGGTTGTAAATGGTTGATTATTACTGAATAAATTCTGCTTTTACATCGAAGCAGGGGCAGGATTTTATATACTCGTCAGGTGAGATAATGCCGTCTCCATTGAGGTCAGGACTGGTGTCCCGATGCCCTATCACCTGCTTCAGAGAAGGGAAGACAAGGCGCAAATCTTCTACCAGCCGGACGAGCGCTTCACGTTGCGCTTCCGTTCGTGTGTCGGCAGGCCGGCCGTTCCTGTCCAATCCGCCAATGTAGCAGATGCCGATAGACCGATGGTTCCAACCTGTACAATGCGCTCCGTCGAGAGCAACATCTCTTCCCGGTTCTATCGTACCGTCGAGACGGATGACGAAATGATAACCGATAGAACGAAAACCACGTTGACGATGCCAGCGGTCGATGTCGGTAGCGGTAAAATCCTGTCCCGCACGAGTGGCGGAACAGTGGATGATGATCGTGTCTTTCATGGAAGAATCCTCCTTTCCTGTTTGCAGACGGCACGTGAGATAACCCCGAACGCAATAGCCTCCTCTTTGGACAGTTGGCGGTAATATTGCTTTGTTACTGAATGGAGCACCGGAGAGAAGGGAGCATCCATCGGCGGCGTTGTCGTTTGATTAGGCATGGTGGGCCGATTAGGTATTGTCGTCCGATTAAGCACTGTGGTCTGGTTAGGCCTTGTCTGAACCATAATAAAAGCATCTCCCCGATGATGTTGCACACGCAAGGCGTGTTGTTTCACGCGGTCCGGATGCTTTAGTTGGAGGATAAGCCAGTTTCGGTGCGCAGGCTTCAGACGTTCCTCTCTGACCATTTCTTTCATAGACGGGTAGGCACGCAATACTTTCCCCGTTGCATCCGTAACGGCGAAAGGTGTTTGATGAGATCCCACTCCCGTACGTCGTAATCCCGTCCGGATGGCGTGCATCATATTGGTGTATGCATCGCACCATTCGAGGTTTGACACGTAGTTGTTCATCGTATTGCCATCGAGGTGGTTAATCTGTGGCAGCTGCTCCGGGTTGGGGATGAATGCTTTGGCAACCAAACGATGAATTTTGTATTCGATACAAACACCTTTATTCGGCAGTATGACAGTTTCGTAACCGGTCCCCATGATTTTGGCACAAAGGATCAACTTTGATCTGCCCTTGAAACTCAATACCCGTCCGTGATCTGAAATCATATAGTCGGGGTTTTCTTCAATAAATCTCCAATTTTCCATACTTGATATTGATAATGTTAATAAAATTATACTCTGTTAAAAAATAATCGTTTTTTTGAATCATGCGGGGAGAAACGGCGTTTCCTCCATCTGTTAAACGGCGCTTTCTGGTGCGGAGAAACGCTGTGGTCTGTATGTGTTAAACGGCGTTTCTTCCTCCTCCTCCGTATGAGGTTCGAGCCGTTCGGCACAATGAATCAGAAACTCCAGTTCTTCCCGGCAGCCTTGAATGGCCTCGTATAGCGAATCTACGTTATACTGTCTGCAAAGCGCCTCCCATTCTTTTCGTTCCTGCCCGTTCATTCCGTTCTTTTGCAGATTCATTTTTACTTGTTGCTGTCTTGCCCGTCCGTTTCGATATCCAGAAAATTTTCAGCGTGAAAGGTGCGCCAGCCTTTGGCTTCGATATCATAGTAGACAACGAACGTATTTTCCGGTTTGGGTAGATACGGACGGTGGAAACTATGTTCATATCCGGTGAGGGTGCCGGTGGCATGTCGGATGGTTCCATCCTGTTTGGTGTAGCGGAAACAGACATTTCCGTGATGCATCTGCCGGATGAGAGCCCCTATCCGGTGAGCCGTGACGAGTGCATCGTGCCGGTTCATACCGTTGTTTTGCCGGATGACGGCAGCTTGCTTCATTAGCTGTACCCGTTGGAAGGAATGATTTTTTTCAGTTTCAGTCATTTTGATTCGTTTTAATGATTTGATTATGGGGACAAAGGTAGAGAGCAGGTAATGCAAAGGCTGTCCAAGCTTGAACCATAATGAAACGTTGAAACTTTTAGTGCAGGAATGCTTTCTCTTTTTTAGCGCAAATCACAGCTTTTGGAACGAGTGATTTCTTTCCTCTTTGGCAGATTTTATTTCATCTATTTTCTTGATAATACCGGTAAGGTAGAAAATGGGTACCCCAAACCCTCTTTCTTTGTGAAAATATGGATGAAAAATATAGAATGTGTCATGCTTGAACATATATGTTAAAATAAGCATTGTACTTTTGTCGTGAATTTTATATGTAAATATTAAATAAAATGTAAAAAAATGACTAAGGTAGAAAGAGAAGTGGTTTTTAACAGTGAAAATGGTCAGAAAGAAATGACCGGTGTACGTCACAGCGACGATGATGTTAAGAAGAAAGTAATTGATTGTGTTTTTAAGTTGGGGCAACTGAATAATATTCCAGAAAAATATGTTGAAAAGAATTCGGATTGTTCGCGTTCGTCCGTGGGGCGTGTGTACAGGTGTAATTTCGACGGTCGGAGTCCTATACCAAATTGGACAACTATCTTTAATTTTTTCTCTTGTGTGATTGGAAAGGCAACGATTATTGTCAATATTCCGGAGGTGTTGTGCTGGATTCTGAAGCTTTTTCTAGGAGATTCTGCGGATGTAGGCTATACAGTTGATGATAGTCATCATATTCGTATAGATATTCAGTTTCATGACGATAAAACACTGTTCCTGGAGACTGGTGAAAAGGAAGGAAAGGTGAAGAAAAAAGATGGAAAATAGAGGAAAGCGGGAGGGGAATTACCAAGTTCTTGATGAACTTGGTACATTATTGATAACGAACTTTCCATCGAGGTCGGTGGTGGTTCCTATAGATGTACCTTTAACTAAAACGGATGCTCCTATGACGGGCTGGTTGTCTTCCTCGGAGAAGACAACGCCCATTACCTTTCTGGAGGTTTGAGCGATTGCCAGGCTAATGCCTGCTAGCAGGCAGGTTAATAACAGCGTTAGTTTTCTTTTCATATAGTTTTTATATAGTAGAATAGTCTGTTTTGCTATCTTACGATTCGCAAAAGTAACCACTTTTTTAGAAAAACAAAGAAAAATATGAAAAAAAATATGAATTTGTGCTGTCGATACAAAATACTTGTAGCAAAAGGACTTAAATACAAGATAAGTACATGAAAGGCGGTTTCTTGTTTCTTTTTGGTGATTAATAAACGAAAATAAGTATCTTTTTGATAAATAAATGTGGATAAATTCGTAGATAAGATGTTTAATAACACATAATAATCTGCAAATAAATAATTGCAGGTAGAAAAAAGATAGTTTATTGGACAAAGAAAGAAATTCTATCCGTAGTCTCTTATATTAATACCCTAATTGGGGAGACGAGAGTTGCTGCCGGACTTGAAGTTTGCTACATGAAAGATATTTTCTACCTTTTCAGTAAGTAGATAAAAAGCAAAAAAGGACGATTTATTTTGCGTTTCACTTCCTTTTTTGCTTTTTTTATTCCCCTTTCGGTATTTTCTTTTTTATATTTATTAAATATTTTGTGCTCAAGCACTTATGGAAGGAGGGGCAGAAAATGCATGAGTTCATCAAGAACTTTGCAAATCACCTATGTCGGCATGAAGTCGCAGGATGTTCCCATCAAGTCCGGGACCATCAAGGTAATGATGAAATCCGATTCCGAAGTATTACAGGAAGTGGTAGTGACCGGTATGCAGAAAATGGATAAACGTCTTTTTACCGGAGCCACCAAACAATTAAATGCCGATAATGTGAAGCTGGACGGTTTGCCCGACATTAGTCGCGGACTGGAAGGTCGTGCGGCAGGAGTTTCCGTTCAGAATGTTTCGGGCACTTTTGGAACTGCCCCCAAGATTCGTGTGCGTGGAGCCACTTCCATTTACGGAAGTTCCAAACCGTTGTGGGTTGTTGACGGCGTGATTCTGGAAGACGCCATCGACGTAGGTCCCGATGACCTTTCCTCCGGTGATGCCGAGACACTGATTAGTTCCGCCATAGCCGGACTGAATTCCGACGATATCGAGAGTTTCCAAATTTTGAAAGACGGTTCGGCAACCTCCATTTACGGTGCACGTGCGATGGCAGGCGTTATCGTAGTCACCACTAAGAAAGGACGTGCCGGAGTCAGCAAGATCAGTTATACGGGCGAGTTCACCACCCGTGCTATCCCCAGCTACAAAGAATTCAATATCATGAATTCGCAGGAACAGATGGGAATCTACAAAGAAATGGAACAGAAAGGCTGGTTGAACAGTGCCGACCTTTTCCGCACCAGAGACACCGGAGTGTACGGTCGTATGTACCGCCTCATCGACGAATACAACAACAGTAACGGCCAACGCGGACTGCTCAACACCACCGAAGCCCGTAACGCTTACCTCCGCGAAGCGGAAATGCGCAACACTGACTGGTTCGACGTGCTTTTCACCAATGCCGTTTCGCAGAACCATTCCGTCAGCATCACCGCCGGAACGGAAAAATCCTCTTTCTATGCCTCCTTGAGTGCCATGCTCGATCCGGGTTGGTACAAGCAGAGCAAGGTGAAACGCTACACGGCCAATGTGAACACAACCTATAATATATATAAAAATCTGTCGCTCAACCTCATATCCAACGCCTCCTACCGCCAGCAGAACGCGCCGGGAACGATGAACTCCACCCTCGACATCGCATCAGGAAAGATGTCCCGCGGATTCGACATCAACCCTTATTCATACGCGCTCAACACAAGCCGCACACTCGACCCCTCTGTGGACTATATCAGCAACTACGCCCCATTCAATATTCTCCACGAACTCGACAATAACTACATCGAAATCAATATGGTCGATGTGAAATTTCAAGGCGAGATGAAGTGGAAAGTGATTCAGGGACTCGAATTGAGTGCCCTCGGAGCCGTTAGATACCAGACTTCATCGCAGGAACACAACGTGCTCGACGACGCCAATCAGGCAATCGCCTACCGCACCGGTATGGACGACGCCACCATCCGCGAGCAAAACAAATTGCTCTATACCGACCCCGACAACCCATACGCCCTGCCTATCACCCTGCTGCCCGAAGGCGGTATCTACCAGCGTCAGGACCGCCGTATGCTGGGACTCGATTTCCGTGGAACACTCTCATGGAATCATCTTTTCGCCGAAAAGCACATCACCAACTTCTTTGCCGGAATGGAAGTGAACAGCCTTCAAAAAACATATTCCTCTTTCCAAGGCTGGGGAATGCAATATTCGATGGGGGAAATTCCGTCCTACATCTACCAGTTCTTTAAGAACGGCATCGAATCCGGTTCGCGCTATTACAGCCTGGGACACTCCGAAACCCGGAGTATAGCCAGCTTCTTCAACGCCACGTATTCTTACGACGGACGCTACACCCTCAACGGCACTTTCCGCTATGAAGGAACCAACCGCATGGGACGCAGCCGTTCATCCCGCTGGCTACCCACATGGAACCTGTCCGGTGCCTGGAACGTGCATGAAGAATCTTTCTTCAAAGCGCTGCAACCCACCCTTTCCAACCT
>UMGM01003142.1_pt1 | contig 12716 bp, 7 predicted proteins | sample 1965271 | NCBI WGS metagenome assembly UMGM01 (sample SAMEA4836072, study PRJEB28245) | human gut metagenome | biome: gut microbiome; material: fecal sample | place: Denmark | collected 2008 | reverse complement strand
TGGTAGACGGTGCTCCTAGCACAGTAAAAGAAGGCTTGGCTAAAGACGAAGCTGAATCACTGAAGAAAACTTTGGAAGAAGCTGGAGCTGAAGTTGAGCTTAAATAATATTAGCCTGAGTATCAGGTAATACGGTTAGGAATCCTCTGGTAGAGGATTCTTAACCTTTTTGTGTCTATATTATTATTAAGTTCTACAAAATATTAACAAATGTCTTCAAATACTGAAAATCAAAGAGTTAATTTTGCTTCCATCAAGAATCCGATGAAGTATCCGGATTTCTTGGAAGTGCAATTGAAGTCATTCCAAGACTTTTTACAGTTGGATACCCCGCCCGAAAAGCGTAAGAATGACGGGCTGTATAAGGTGTTCGCTGAAAACTTCCCTATTGCTGACACTCGTAATAACTTTGTCCTTGAATTCTTGGACTATTACATTGATCCGCCTCACTATTCAATAGACGAGTGTTTGGAGCGCGGGCTCACATACAGCGTGCCTTTGAAAGCAAAACTGAAGTTGTATTGTACTGATCCTGATCATGAAGATTTCGATACGGTTATTCAGGATGTTTATCTGGGTCCTATTCCGTATATGACTCCGAAAGGAACTTTTGTTATTAATGGTGCTGAGCGTGTAGTTGTTTCTCAGTTGCACCGTTCTCCGGGCGTGTTCTTTGGTCAGAGCGTACATGCTAACGGTACTAAATTGTACTCTGCCCGTATTATTCCATTCAAAGGTTCATGGATCGAATTCGCTACAGATATTAACAATGTAATGTATGCGTATATCGACCGTAAAAAGAAATTGCCTGTTACTACTCTGTTAAGAGCTGTAGGTTTTGAAAATGATAAAGATATCCTCGAAATCTTCAATTTGGCTGAAGACGTTAAGGTTAATAAGACTAACTTGAAGAAAGTCGTAGGAAGAAAACTCGCTGCTCGTGTTTTAAAAACATGGACAGAAGATTTCGTAGATGAAGACACAGGTGAAGTTGTTTCTATTGAACGTAATGAGGTTATTATCGACCGTGAAACTGTGATTGAAGAGGATCATATCGATGAAATTATAGACTCAGGCGTTCAGAATATCCTTGTTCACAAGGAAGAAGCGAATTCATCCGACTACTCTATTATATTTAATACCCTTCAGAAAGACCCGAGCAACTCTGAAAAAGAGGCTGTACTTTACATTTACCGTCAGTTGCGTAATGCAGATCCGGCTGATGATGCCAGTGCTCGTGAGGTTATCAATAACCTGTTCTTCTCTGAAAAAAGATATGACCTTGGCGAGGTAGGACGTTACAGAATCAACAAAAAGTTGGGACTGACTACGGACATGGATGTGAAGGTATTGACAAAACAAGATATTATTGAAATCATTAAGTATCTGATTGAGCTGATTAACTCTAAAGCGGATGTTGATGATATTGACCACTTGAGTAACCGTCGTGTACGTACTGTAGGAGAACAGTTGTCCAATCAATTTGCGATTGGTCTGGCACGCATGTCTCGTACCATCCGTGAGCGTATGAATGTGCGTGACAATGAAGTGTTTACTCCGATTGATTTGATTAATGCGAAGACTATTTCTTCTGTTATCAATTCATTCTTTGGAACAAATGCTTTGTCGCAGTTCATGGATCAAACTAATCCATTGGGTGAAATCACTCACAAGCGTCGTTTGTCAGCGTTAGGACCTGGTGGTCTGTCACGTGAACGTGCTGGTTTTGAGGTTCGTGACGTACACTATACTCATTATGGTCGTTTGTGTCCGATTGAAACTCCTGAAGGTCCGAATATCGGTTTGATTTCTTCTTTGTGTGTGTATGCTAAGATTAATGAGCTTGGCTTTATTTCAACTCCTTATCGTAAAGTAGCTGATGGTAAGGTGGATATATCTGATGAAGGTATTGAATATCTGACAGCCGAAGAGGAAGAGGATAAGATAATCGCTCAGGGTAATGCTCCATTGGATGATGAAGGCAAATTTGTTCGTGAGAAAGTAAAAGCTCGTCGTGATGCTGATTATCCTGTTGTTACTCCTGACCAGGTAGAGTTGATGGATGTTTCTCCACAGCAGATTGCTTCTATCGCTGCTTCTTTGATTCCGTTCTTGGAACATGACGATGCTAACCGTGCATTGATGGGATCAAACATGATGCGCCAGGCAGTTCCTTTGTTGCGTACAGAGGCTCCTATTGTAGGTACAGGTATTGAAAAACAGTTGGTTGAAGACTCTCGTACTCAGATTGCAGCAGAGGGTGATGGTGTTGTAGAATATGTCGATGCAACAACTATTCGTATCTTGTATGACAGAAATGAAGATGAAGAATTTGTAAGCTTTGAACCTGCTTTGAAGGAATACAGAATTCCTAAATTCCGTAAGACTAATCAGAGCATGACCATTGACCTCCGTCCTACTTGTGATAAAGGACAGCGTGTGAAGAAGGGTGATATCCTGACTGAAGGATATTCAACTCAGGGTGGTGAGCTTGCATTGGGTAAAAACCTGTTGGTGGCTTATATGCCTTGGAAAGGTTATAACTACGAGGATGCTATTGTATTGAATGAACGCGTTGTACGTGAGGACTTGCTGACTTCTGTACACGTTGATGAATATATTTTGGAGGTCCGCGAAACGAAACGCGGTATGGAAGAATTAACTTCTGATATTCCTAACGTGAGTGAAGAAGCTACTAAAGATTTGGATGAAAACGGTATTGTACGTGTAGGTGCACGTATCGAACCGGGTGATATCCTGATTGGTAAGATTACTCCGAAAGGTGAATCAGATCCTTCTCCGGAAGAAAAATTGCTTCGTGCTATTTTCGGTGATAAGGCAGGTGATGTGAAGGATGCTTCATTGAAAGCTTCTCCGTCATTACGTGGTGTCGTTATTGACAAGAAGTTGTTCTCACGTGTTATCAAGAGCAGAAGTGAGAAGAATGCCGATAAGGCTATTCTGCCTAAACTGAATGATGAATTCGAAGAAAAGGCAGCAAAACTGAAAGATATCTTGATTGAGAAACTATTGGTTTTGACTAATGGTAAGGTTTCCCAAGGAGTGAAAGATTATTTGGGAACGGAAGTTATTGCCAAGGGGGCGAAGTTCACCAAACGCGATTTGGAATCATTGGATTATACTATTATCCAGTTGAGCAAGTGGACAGCTGATGCTCATAAGAATGACATGATTCGTGACTTGGTGATGAATTATTTGAAGAAATATAAAGAATTGGATGCTGAATTAAAGCGTAAGAAGTTTGCTATCACTATCGGTGATGAACTTCCTGCGGGCATTATTCAGATGGCTAAGGTTTATATTGCCAAGAAGCGTAAGATTGGTGTAGGTGATAAGATGGCGGGACGTCACGGTAACAAGGGTATTGTTTCTCGTGTGGTTCGTCAGGAAGATATGCCGTTCTTGTCAGATGGTACTCCAGTAGATATCGTATTGAATCCGTTGGGTGTGCCTTCTCGTATGAATATTGGTCAGATTTTCGAAGCCGTATTAGGTCGTGCCGGAAAAGAGTTGGGTGTGAAATTTGCTACTCCTATTTTTGACGGTGCTTCTATGGATGATTTAAATGAATGGACAGATAAAGCTGGATTGCCTCGTTATTGTAAGACTTATCTTTGTGATGGTGGTACAGGCGAACGCTTTGACCAACCTGCAACAGTGGGTGTAACTTATATGTTGAAACTAGGGCACATGGTTGAAGATAAGATGCATGCCCGTTCTATCGGTCCGTACTCCCTTATTACTCAGCAGCCGCTTGGTGGTAAGGCACAGTTCGGTGGTCAGCGTTTCGGAGAAATGGAAGTTTGGGCGCTTGAAGCATTCGGCGCAGCACATATCTTACAGGAAATCCTGACCATTAAGTCTGATGACGTTGTAGGACGCTCAAAGGCTTACGAAGCTATTGTGAAAGGTGAACCTATGCCAACTCCGGGTATCCCCGAATCTCTGAATGTATTGTTACACGAACTGAGAGGTCTTGGCTTGAGTATCAACCTTGAATAATAAAAAAATATAACTCTTTACATTATAAATAAGGAAGTATGGCTTTTAGAAAAGAAACTAAGATAAAGAGTAATTTCTCGAAAATCTCAATTGGCTTGGCTTCACCCGAAGAAATCCTTGAGAATTCGAGCGGTGAGGTGTTGAAGCCTGAAACGATCAACTACCGTACCTACAAACCGGAACGTGATGGTTTGTTCTGCGAGCGTATTTTCGGTCCGGTGAAAGATTACGAATGTCATTGCGGTAAGTACAAACGTATCCGTTATAAAGGTATTGTTTGTGACCGATGTGGCGTTGAAGTGACTGAAAAGAAGGTCCGTCGTGAACGTATGGGACATATTCAGTTAGTTGTGCCTGTAGCGCATATCTGGTATTTTCGTTCATTGCCGAACAAGATCGGTTATTTGTTGGGGCTGCCTACAAAGAAACTAGACGCTATTGTATATTATGAACGTTATGTGGTTATCCAGCCGGGTGTGAAGGCTGAAGATGGCATTAATAAATATGATTTGCTTTCTGAAGAAGAGTATTTGGATATCTTGGATACACTTCCTAAAGAAAACCAATATTTGGAAGATACAGATCCGAATAAGTTTATAGCTAAGATGGGAGCAGAAGCCATTTATGATCTGCTCTCAACTTTGGATTTGGATGCTTTATCTTATGAATTACGTCATAAAGCAAGTAATGATTCTTCGCAGCAACGTAAGAACGAGGCTTTGAAGCGTCTGCAGGTAGTTGAATCGTTCCGTGCATCTCGCGGACGTAATAAACCTGAATGGATGATTGTACGTATTGTGCCGGTTATTCCTCCTGAACTGCGTCCATTGGTTCCGTTGGATGGTGGCCGTTTCGCTACCTCTGACTTGAATGACTTGTATCGTCGTGTGATTATCCGTAACAACCGTTTGAAGCGACTGATTGAAATCAAGGCTCCCGAAGTGATTTTGCGTAACGAAAAACGTATGTTGCAGGAGGCTGTCGATTCCTTGTTCGATAACTCACGTAAATCAAGTGCAGTGAAGACTGACGCTAATCGTCCATTGAAATCACTGTCCGATAGCTTGAAGGGTAAGCAAGGACGTTTCCGTCAGAATTTGCTGGGTAAGCGTGTTGACTACTCTGCTCGTTCGGTTATCGTTGTTGGTCCTGAATTGAAGATGGGTGAATGTGGTATCCCTAAACTGATGGCTGCAGAGCTTTACAAGCCGTTTATCATCCGTAAGTTGATTGAACGTGGTATTGTGAAGACTGTAAAATCTGCAAAGAAGATTGTAGACCGCAAGGAGCCTGTGATCTGGGATATCTTGGAACATGTCATGAAAGGTCATCCTGTATTGCTGAACCGTGCGCCGACTCTGCACCGTTTGGGTATTCAGGCTTTCCAACCGCATATGATTGAAGGTAAAGCTATTCAATTGCACCCGTTGGCTTGTACAGCGTTCAATGCCGACTTCGATGGTGACCAGATGGCGGTTCACTTGCCTTTGAGTAATGATGCGATTCTGGAAGCACAGATGTTGATGCTTCAAGCTCATAACATTCTGAATCCTGCTAATGGTGCTCCTATTACTGTGCCTGCACAGGATATGGTACTTGGTTTGTATTATATTACCAAGCTGAGAAAAGGGGCTAAAGGTGAAGGCTTGACTTTCTACGGTCCGGAAGAGGCTTTGATTGCTTATAATGAAGGTAAAGTGGATATTCATGCTATCGTCAACGTAGTGGTGAAGGACTTGGACAAAGATGGCAAAATCGTAGATGTGATGATGAAAGAAACCTCCGTAGGGCGTGTGATTGTAAATGAAATCGTTCCAGCGGAAGTGGGGTACTTGAATACCATTATTTCCAAAAAGTCTTTGCGAGATATCATTAGTGATGTTATCAAAGCTGTCGGTGTTGCACGTGCTTGTGAATTCTTGGATGGTATTAAGAACTTAGGTTACTATATGGCGTTCAAGGGTGGTCTGTCATTCAACTTGGGTGATATTATTATCCCGAAAGAAAAAGAAGAACTGGTAAAACGTGGTAATGAGGAAGTGGAACAGATTATGATGAACTATAATATGGGTTTCATTACTGACAATGAACGTTATAACCAGGTTATCGATACATGGACTCACGTGAACAGTGACCTGTCTGATATACTTTACAAGACGATTAAGAATGATGACCAAGGCTTCAATTCAGTATTTATGATGCTTGATTCCGGGGCCCGTGGTTCTAAAGAACAGATTCGTCAGTTGTCTGGTATGCGTGGTTTGATGGCAAAACCGCAGAAAGCCGGTGCTGAAGGCGCACAGATTATTGAAAACCCTATTCTTTCAAACTTTAAAGAAGGTTTGTCTGTGTTAGAGTATTTTATTTCTACCCACGGTGCTCGTAAAGGTTTGGCGGATACAGCGTTGAAGACTGCTGATGCGGGATACTTGACCCGCCGTCTGGTAGACGTGTCGCATGATGTGATTATCAATGAAGAAGACTGTGGAACACTTCGTGGTTTGGTTTGTACGGCTTTGAAGAATAACGATGAAGTTATTGCTACTTTGTACGAACGTATTCTAGGACGTGTTTCTGTACATGATATCGTCCATCCTACTACTGGTAAACTGATTGTAGCCGGTGGAGAGGAGATTACAGAGGATATTGCGCAGGAAATCGAGGATTCTCCGATTGAAAGCGTTGAAATCCGTTCGGTATTAACTTGTGAATCTAAGAAAGGGGTATGTGCTAAGTGTTATGGACGTAACTTGGCATCCAGTCGTATGGTTCAGAAAGGTGAAGCAGTCGGCGTAATCGCTGCCCAATCTATTGGTGAGCCGGGTACACAGTTGACATTGCGTACATTCCATGCCGGTGGTATCGCAGGTAATATGGCTGCTAATGCAAGCATTGTGGCCAAGAATAATGCACGTTTGGAATTCGAAGAATTGCGTACGGTAGATACGGTTGATGAAATGGGTGAGGCTGTGAAAGTGGTAGTCGGTCGTTTGGCTGAAGTCCGCTTTATCGATGTGAATACAGGGATTATCCTGTCAACTCATAATGTGCCTTATGGTTCAAAATTATATGCTGCGGACGGTGATATTGTTGAGAAGGGAAAACTGATTGCTAAGTGGGATCCGTTCAACGCTGTTATTATTACAGAGGCTACTGGTAAGATTGAATTCGAGAGTGTGGTTGAAAACGTAACTTATAAGGTAGAGTCTGATGAAGCTACCGGTTTGCGTGAAATTATCATTATCGAGTCTAAGGATAAGACAAAAGTACCTTCTGCCCATATTGTAACCGAGGATGGTAATTTGATCCGTACTTATAACTTACCCGTGGGGGGGCATGTTGTGGTTGAAAACGGTCAGGCAGTGAAAGCTGGTGACATTATTGTGAAGATTCCTCGTGCTGTAGGCAAGGCTGGTGATATCACTGGTGGTCTTCCTCGTGTTACAGAACTGTTTGAGGCTCGTAACCCATCTAATCCTGCTGTCGTTTCTGAAATAGACGGTGAAATTACTATGGGTAAGATTAAGCGTGGTAACCGTGAAATTATTGTCACATCTAAGACAGGTGAAGTGAAAAAGTATTTGGTGAATCTGTCTAAACAAATATTGGTTCAGGAGAATGACTACGTTCGTGCCGGAACTCCGTTATCTGACGGTGCGATTACTCCTGCTGACATTTTGGCCATTAAAGGTCCCACGGCTGTACAGGAATATATCGTAAATGAAGTGCAAGACGTTTACCGTTTGCAGGGTGTGAAGATTAACGACAAACACTTTGAGATTATTGTTCGTCAAATGATGCGTAAGGTAGAAATCGATGAGCCGGGCGATACTCGCTTCTTGGAACAGCAGGTAGTGGATAAGCAAGAGTTCATGGAAGAAAACGATCGTATTTGGGGCAAGAAAGTAGTTGTTGACTCTGGTGATTCTCAGAATTTACAGCCGGGTCAGATTGTTACTGCCCGTAAGTTGCGTGATGAGAACAGTATGTTGAAACGTCGTGATTTGAAGCCTGTTGAGGTACGTGATGCTATTCCTGCTACATCTACTCAGATTCTGCAAGGTATTACCCGTGCCGCTTTGGGAACTTCAAGTTTCATGTCTGCTGCATCATTCCAGGAAACAACGAAAGTTTTGAATGAGGCTGCCATCAATGGTAAGGTTGATAGATTGGAGGGTATGAAGGAGAATGTGATTTGTGGTCACTTGATTCCTGCCGGTACCGGTCAGCGTGAATTCGAAAAGATTATTGTTGGTTCGAAGGAAGAATATGATCGCATTCTTGCTAATCGTAAGAATGTACTCGATTATAGTGAGGTAGAGTAATTTTTAATACATACACTGTAAAAGAGGCTGATTTCTGTTTAAGAAATCAGCCTCTTTAGGTTTATAGTAAATGCTATAGGAAAATTATATAGAATAATCAGTATGTTGTATTATTACAAATAAATGTCTATATTTGTACTCCAACCAAAGAATAGAAGTTGGGGACCTTGAAATTCAGAATATTTTTTTAATGCTAAAGTATAAAATCATGGAAAACGAAAAAAATAACAATCAGTTGCAGATAGAGTTGAAAGAAGAAGTAGCTCAAGGAACGTATGCAAATCTTGCCATTATTACCCATTCCAGTTCGGAATTTATTGTTGATTTTGTGCGTGTAATGCCGGGATTACCTAAAGCTGGAGTGCAGTCACGTATTGTACTGACTCCTGAACATGCAAAACGTTTGATGTATGCATTACAGGAGAATGTTGCAAAATACGAACGTAATTTTGGACCTATTCGAATGCCGGAAGAAATGAATGGGGGAAATAATGGACCGGATGGAAAAACATTCATTCCTCCTATAAGCGGATTTAAAGGGGAAGCATAAGGGCTTTTGTAGCAAAAATAACATAGTAGTCTGTTTTTCAAAAACTTTTTTGAGAAACAGACTATTTTTATTAGTAGAAAGTATTGTTTATTAAAATGTTATTCGTAACTTTGCAGCCCAAAATGTATAGTTTTGGACTTAGTACAGCAAATTAATAAACAATATATAATAATTAAAAATCAAACAAAATGCCTACTATTCAACAATTAGTAAGAAAAGGAAGAGAGGTTTTGGTTGAGAAGAGTAAATCTCCGGCACTGGATTCATGTCCTCAAAGACGTGGCGTTTGTGTTCGTGTGTATACTACTACTCCGAAAAAGCCGAATTCAGCAATGCGTAAAGTTGCTCGTGTGCGTCTGACTAACTCTAAGGAAGTAAACTCTTATATTCCGGGAGAAGGTCATAACTTGCAGGAACACTCAATCGTGTTGGTTCGTGGTGGTCGTGTGAAAGACCTTCCGGGTGTACGTTATCACATCGTTCGTGGTACTTTGGATACAGCAGGCGTAGCTGGTCGTACACAAAGACGTTCTAAATATGGTGCGAAGCGTCCTAAAGCAGGACAAGCTGCAGCTCCTGCAAAAGGAAAAGGAAAGAAGTAAATTGTAACTGAATTCCTGAAACAAAGAATATTAATTTAAGTTTTGGTTTGTTGGAATAAGCTATAAAGGTTGAGTAAATGCTTCAGAGGAAGCGTTGAAGTAAACGGAAAAAGTGCAGCCCCAAACAAAAACATTATTTTGAGAAAAAATGAGAAAAGCAAAACCAAAAAAACGTGTGATCCTTCCGGATCCGGTATTTAATGATCAGAAGGTTTCTAAATTCGTAAATCACTTGATGTATGATGGAAAAAAGAATACATCTTATGAGATCTTCTATGCAGCACTGGAAACAGTGAAAACAAAACTTCCTAATGAAGAAAAATCAGCTTTGGAAATCTGGAAGAAAGCTTTGGATAATGTAACTCCGCAGATTGAAGTAAAGTCTCGTCGTGTAGGTGGCGCTACTTTCCAGGTTCCTACTGAAATTCGTCCTGATCGTAAAGAGTCAATCTCAATGAAAAACTTGATTCTTTTCGCTCGTAAACGCGGTGGTAAATCAATGGCAGATAAACTGGCAGCTGAGATTATTGACGCTTTCAACGAACAGGGTGGTGCTTATAAGCGTAAAGAAGATATGCACCGTATGGCTGAAGCTAACCGTGCATTCGCTCACTTTAGATTCTAATCAAGTAATAATTAATAAGTAAAGGACGAAGATGGCTAAACATGATTTGCATTTGACCCGCAATATCGGTATCATGGCTCACATTGATGCTGGTAAGACAACGACTTCAGAACGTATTTTGTTCTACACTGGCTTGACTCACAAAATTGGTGAGGTGCATGATGGTGCAGCAACAATGGACTGGATGGAGCAGGAGCAGGAACGTGGTATTACTATTACATCTGCTGCTACTACTACTCGTTGGAAATATGCGGGAAATACTTATAAAATAAACTTGATTGACACTCCGGGACACGTTGACTTTACTGCTGAAGTAGAACGTTCTTTACGTGTCTTGGATGGAGCTGTTGCAGCTTATTGTGCGGTTGGTGGTGTTGAACCTCAGTCAGAAACCGTATGGCGTCAGGCTGATAAATACAATGTGCCTCGTATTGGTTACGTTAATAAAATGGACCGTTCTGGTGCTGACTTTTTCGAAGTTGTTCGCCAGATGAAGGATGTATTAGGCGCAAATGCTTGCCCTGTGGTAATTCCTATTGGTGCTGAAGAGAGCTTCAAAGGAGTTGTTGATTTGATCAAAATGAAAGCTATTTTGTGGCACGATGAAACAATGGGTGCAGATTATAGCGTAGAAGAAATTCCGGCGAACTTGGTTGATGAAGCTAATGAATGGAGAGAGAAAATGCTCGAAAAAGTGGCTGAATTTGACGATGCTTTAATGGAGAAATTCTTTGATGATCCTTCTACAATCACTGAAGAAGAAATCTTGCGTGCTTTGCGTGCAGGTACATTGAAAATGGATATCGTTCCGATGTTCTGCGGCTCTTCATTCAAGAATAAGGGAGTTCAGACATTGCTTGACTATGTTTGTGCGTTCTTGCCTTCTCCGTTGGATACACCTGCTATTGTAGGTACTAATCCGACTACAGGAGCAGAGGAAGACCGTAAACCTAGCGAGGATGAAAAAACATCAGCTTTGGCATTTAAGATTGCAACTGACCCCTATGTCGGACGTTTGACTTTCTTCCGTGTTTACTCTGGTAAGGTAGAGGCTGGTTCATATATCTATAACACTCGTTCGGGTAAAAAAGAACGTGTATCACGTTTGTTCCAAATGCACTCAAACAAACAGAATCCTGTAGAGGTGATTGGAGCTGGTGATATTGGTGCCGGTGTTGGTTTCAAGGATATCCGTACAGGTGATACGTTGTGTGATGAAGATGCACCGATCGTATTGGAATCAATGGAATTCCCTGATCCTGTAATTGGTATTGCAGTTGAACCTAAGACTCAGAAAGATTTGGACAAGTTGTCTAATGGCTTGGCTAAACTGGCTGAAGAAGACCCGACATTTACTGTTAAGACTGATGAGCAGTCCGGTCAGACTATTATTTCCGGTATGGGTGAGCTTCATTTGGATATTATTATCGACCGTCTGAAACGTGAGTTTAAAGTAGAATGTAACCAGGGTAAACCTCAGGTTAACTATAAGGAAGCTATCACTAAGACTGTTGAATTGCGTGAAGTTTATAAGAAGCAGTCTGGTGGTCGTGGTAAGTTTGCCGATATCATTGTGGCAATCGGTCCGGTTGACGAAGACTTTACACAAGGTGGTTTGCAGTTTATTGATGAAGTGAAGGGCGGTAATGTTCCTAAGGAATTTATCCCATCAGTTCAGAAAGGTTTCCAGACCGCAATGAAGAATGGTGTGTTGGCAGGGTATCCGCTTGATTCACTGAAAGTAGTTTTGAAGGATGGTTCATTCCATCCGGTTGACTCTGACCAGTTGTCATTCGAGATCTGTGCTATCCAGGCTTACAAAAATGCATGTGCTAAAGCAGGTCCTGTATTGACTGAACCTATTATGAAACTGGAGGTTGTAACTCCTGAAGAAAACATGGGTGATGTTATTGGTGACTTGAATAAGCGTCGTGGTCAAGTAGAAGGTATGGAATCAAGCCGTTCTGGAGCTCGTATTGTAAAAGCTAAAGTACCTTTGGCAGAAATGTTTGGTTACGTAACAGCTTTGCGTACTATTACTTCGGGTCGTGCTACATCGTCTATGACTTATGATCATCATGCTCAAGTTTCCAGCTCTATTGCTAAGGCTGTACTTGAAGAAGTGAAAGGTCGCGTAGACTTAGTATAATAAAAAAAAGCAGGGGCTACGGGTTAGCGAATGACTCTTAATCCGGCCCCACTTTATATTTAATCATTTTTTAATTTAAAATTTAATGAGTCAAAAAATTAGAATTAAACTGAAATCTTACGATCACAACTTGGTAGACAAGTCTGCTGAAAAGATCGTTAGAACAGTGAAGGCAACAGGTGCTATTGTTAGCGGTCCTATTCCATTGCCTACACACAAGCGTATTTTTACGGTAAACCGTTCGACTTTCGTTAACAAGAAGTCACGTGAACAGTTTGAATTGTCTTCTTACAAGAGATTAATCGACATCTATAGCTCAACAGCTAAGACAGTAGACGCTCTGATGAAGTTGGAATTACCGAGTGGAGTTGAAGTAGAAATTAAAGTTTAATGCATTTAAAAATTAACTGAAATGCCAGGATTATTAGGAAAGAAAATCGGAA
>UMGM01004161.1_pt1 | contig 13041 bp, 8 predicted proteins | sample 1965271 | NCBI WGS metagenome assembly UMGM01 (sample SAMEA4836072, study PRJEB28245) | human gut metagenome | biome: gut microbiome; material: fecal sample | place: Denmark | collected 2008 | reverse complement strand
CAAGCTGCCATAACTTTAATCCCATCATTGCGAGACCAAGGAATAAGGAAAGAGAGAAGCTTCCGATCGTGCTGATCTCTTCCATCGGCATATCTTTGTGGGTTGCGTCAACAATGTTACGGATGATAGCAGCAACAACCATTGCTCCGATGTAGCTCGGGAATGTCATTAACTTGTTAAGGAATAAAGAAACGATCGTGCCGGCACCGATTGCGATTGCAAGGTATAATGCGCTGTCCAGGAATCTTCTGGAATCGATCGCGCCGGTAACTTCGTTCTTATCAACTGTAATCTCATCACTGCCGGTAGCAGTCTCTGTGGACTTTAAGTTCAGGGAATGGATACGACGGTAAGCGAGCGGTCCGCCGATCATACAGCCGGCAACAAGACCGAAGGTTGCGGATGCGATCGCAACTGCGTTAGCGCCTGCGACACCAGCTTCCTCAAGAACCGGTCCGAATGCACCTGCGGTACCATGTCCGCCGACCATCGGGATGGAACCAACCGCAAGACCAAGTCTCGGGTCGAGATGGAAAGCACCGGCAAGTATAGCGCCAAGGCCATTCTGAAGAGCAACCATGATAATGGAAACTAACAGGAATAAGAGTACCTGAACGCCGCCCTTCTTTAAGAGACGGAAACATGCGGTGTAACCAACGCTACAGAAGAATACAGTCATGAAGAAGGACTGTAAAGTGTTGTCGAAAGAGATTTCGAGGATTCCTGCGGATCTTAAAATCAGGTGAACAACTGCGTAAACAACGCCGCCGACAACCGGCTCAGGAATACAGTATTTTGTTAAGAATGGGATCTTGCTTACAAGGAAACGTCCAAGAAGCAGAACGAGAGCAGCAACTGCGACTGCCTGATACATGTTAAGTTCAATTTGTAACATAGTTTTTTATACCTCCATACCTTTTATGGTCAGAGTATAAGAATGTTCCTTCAAAAAAAATCATAAAGTTACAAAAAGTTACAAAAATTACTTAACAAAAAATTGTAAATTCTTAACAAGATTTCTACATGTAATAGTTGAAAAAATGTGAAAAGTTCTGAACCGGAAAAGAAATACGCCGAAGAAAGCGATATTCCGGCGCATAGAAATTAACATATTTTAGCGCTCCGCTTCCAGCATCAGCCCGTCAATAAACTTTTTGATGCTGACCTTGCCTCCGGAGGAACGCTTTCCTCTGAGATAGTCCATCTCGGCCTTCACATCCTCAAAGGAGAACAGGGTTCCGGAGTACAGGGTGTAGGTCTCGTTCATGAAATCCTCGATTCCCATATGGGCGATATTGGACATTCCGGCTGCGATGGTACGGCGGATCCGCTGCTCCATATTTTTCGGGGAATCACTGACCGCCTCGCACATCTGTGACACGCTTAAGTTGGATACAGGAATATGATTCTCGTGAAGATATTCGCAGATCTTTATGATATCCGGGCATCCTTTTTCTCCGGACATGCCGACGCGGTTTAAGATGTATTTTAACTTTCTGCCGTAATCATCTGATTCCGGTTTCGTTCCCTTTGGCATATTGTCGATCTCGTTCATGAACATCCGGCGGATATTCGCCAGAGTGTGTTCATTTGTGATCTGCTGTTCCACATTTTTTAATACGGAACGGACCTCGATCAGATTGATCGGCTTGCTGATAAAGAAGTCGATCCCGGCGCTGTAGGCCTTGCTGATCAGCTCCTTAGCGGACACCTGAGAGATCATAATACATTTGATCGTGGTGTTCACGGTACGCAGCTCTTTTACAAATTCAACGCCGTCCTTTACCGGCATGAAAAAGTCGACGAGGACAACATCAGGCTTTGACCGCAGAACGTCGGCAAGGTTTGCCGGCTCTCCGCCGCAGTCGCCGCAGATTTCTCCGAGTCCCTGTGCCTCGATGATGTCTTCTAAAATGTTGATGACGGACAGGTCGTCTTCTACGATATAGATCCTCATAATTCTTCCTCCACAAGGGACGCAGCCGGAATCATAACAGTAAAGGCAGTTCCGCTGCCTTGCTCCGATCTCACTTCGATGCTTCCCTTAAACTGTTCTTCCACGGTCATTTTTACCCCATAAAGACCGACACCGCGGAAGATATTTCCGGTTTTATGGTCAAATTTCGTTGAATATCCCATTTTAAAAATATTCGGCAGATGGCGGGAGGAAATTCCGGGTCCGTCATCTGTGACACAGAAGATGTAGTTCCCGTCACGAAGGTGCTCTTCGATGCAGATCGTGCCGATCTTCCGGTCGGATTCGATGGCCTCAATGGCATTGTTGACAAGATTTTTCAACACGGCCATGAGTTCGTAATGCTCCTCGGTCATAAAGTTGTCCGAGCATCGGAACTCCAGCTGGATATGGACATTTTTCGCCTCCAGCATATGGTAGGTGGTGTCTTCAAGGATCTTTAAGATATCCTGAAAGCTCATCCGTTTCTCATCGTACTCCTCGGAGATCTCCTCCTCAATTCCCTGAATGATCCGGATATAGTCTTTCTTGATCTCGTGGACATCCCGCGCGATGGAGAGTGACATGTGCTTCATATCATCCGGCACGTCCATCTCGTTTAACTTCTCGTAGAGCTTATAGGCGTTCGCCATGACGGATTCGATCTCCTCGGAATTCTTCCGCATGAAGTAGATCTCATTCTTTAAGCCTGTAGTCATTAAGAACAGGCGGCGGTAACGGTTCTCGTGCTCTTCGTTTTTTAAAAGAGTCCGGTAGTGACTTTCCGCCATTAAGATCAGGCTTGTGAGGAAAGTCCGGAACAGGGCGATCAGGAGAAGGTATCCGGCCTTTTCCGGTGTCATAGTGTGGAGTGAGCTCTCTGAGATACAGAGTTCCACCAGATTCGATCCAAAATCTGCAAAAAAGACCGCCGGAAATAACCGGCTGAAGGACACGGTATGTTTTCCAGGGATCATGGCGTTAAAGATGATCCCGTAGCAGAAATAGAAGACCGCGTTTGGAAATAAATTTTCCGCGGATGTTATGAGATCAGCACCGCCGTTTACCGCTGCAATCAGTCGGAACAGAAAAACGATCACTGCAGTTACCGAACAGGTCATCGTCGTGGAAAGATTTTTTCCCAGCGTCATTAAGAGGACCGGGAGCACGATAACGGAAGAGGAGATACGGAAATTATATACAAAAAGATTCCAGTAGAGCTGGGATACGAGGGCGACGATCGCTCCGATCAGAACCATGCGTTTCAGATCCCTGATGCTCTTATTTTCATTTATCATTCGGTATCCCCCTCTGTGGCTGTTCGATAAAAATCAATAATATAATGATACGTTATTGTTAAAAAAAAGTCAACGGAGCGAGGGTTAAGATATTTTTGTAAGAAGGCTCAAAATTGTGAGAAAAATAGGGCGAAACTTTATTTTTTGTATTGTAAGATTTTCGGTCTTCGATTATAATATAGTCATAGGGGACAGACACCGTAAAGGGTTTTCGGTGCTGTAAAAAACGAAAAATTGAGGAGGATACTGACATGAAACCATACCGCGAAATGTCAAAGGAAGAACTTGCATCTTTAAAGGAGCAGCTTGAGGCTGTGTACAAAGAGTATCAGGGAAAAAATTTAAGCCTGAATATGGCCCGGGGCAAGCCATGTAAGGAGCAGCTCGACCTTTCCCTTCCGATGATGGATGTCTTAAACAGCTCCAGCGACTATATCTCCGCTGATGGCGATGTAAGAAACTATGGAATCCTGACCGGTATTCAGGAAGCAAAAGAGCTGATGGGAGCTATGATGGATGCTCCGGCTGAAAATATCGTTATGTACGGAAATGCCAGCCTGACATTGATGTTTGATACGGTAAGCCGTGCCTGGACACATGGTGTTTGCGGAAGTACTCCGTGGTGCAAACTCGACAAAGTAAAATTCCTCTGCCCGGTTCCGGGATATGACAGACACTTTGCGATCACCCAGTACTTTGGTATCGAGATGATCAATATTCCGATGACAGCCGATGGTCCGGATATGGATCTTGTTGAAAAATATGTAAATAACGATGAGACCGTAAAAGGTATCTGGTGCGTTCCGCTTTATTCGAACCCGTCCGGACAGTCCTATTCCGATGAAACAGTAAAGAGATTCGCAAACTTAAAGCCGGCAGCAAAAGACTTCAGAATCATCTGGGATAACGCTTACTGCGTACATCATTTACACCCGGATCATCCGGATCATATCCTTGATATCCTTTCTGAGTGCGCGAAGGCCGGAAATCCGGATATGGTATATAAGATCGGTTCCACAGCGAAGATCACATTCCCGGGATCCGCTATCTCCGCGATTGCTACATCCAAGGCGAATATCGAAGATATGAAGAAACAGATGAACGTACAGTTTATCAGCCATGATAAGATCAACCAGCTCCGTCATGTGCGCTTCTTCAAGAACCTTGATGGAATCAAGGCTCAGATGGCAAAACATGCTGCGATCCTCCGCCCGAAATTCGAGGCGGTTGATGAGATCTTAAATAAAGAGCTTGGCGGACTTGAGATTGGTAAGTGGACAAAACCGAACGGAGGATATTTCGTTTCTTTCGATTCTCTTGATGGATGCGCGAAGGCGATCGTTGCCAAGTGTAAGGATGCCGGTGTTGTCATGACAGGCGCAGGTGCAACCTACCCATACGGAAAGGATCCGCATGACTCCAATATCCGTATTGCTCCGTCCTTCCCGACACTGGAAGATTTAAAGCTTGCTGCTGAGATTTTCTGCGTATGCGTAAAACTTGTAAGTATCGACAAGTTCCTTGCTGAATAAAGCGGGAAAAACGGCAGACAGGCTGCCGGAGAAATAAAAACTGAAATGATCGTAAAAAAGAGGGACTGACAGCTGAATTACCGGCTGTCAGTCCTTTACTTTTTTGCGTTGGTATACTAAAATGAAAAAGACTATCGAAAACGGTAGGGGAATCCTTGAAAAAATACCGGAAAAACGTTTTGACAGCGTGCTTCTGGAAAAGGACGGAAATGTTTATGAAAGAAAAAATTGAGAAACTGAAAAGCAGCCAGGGGAATGGGGAATCCAAGGAGATACAGGAACCGGCGAATGGAACAGGAACAGCAAAGAAAAAGTCCGGTCTGGCCCGCGAGGGGATCGCTTACCTGATCTTCGGTGTTCTGACAACAGTGATCGACTATGTGATCTCAAATCTTCTATATTATATATGGAAGATGGATCCGGTTCCTGCTCAGACCATTGCGTGGGTGGCTGCGGTGCTGTTCGCTTTTGTGACGAATAAGTGGTGGGTATTTGAGAGCCATACGCTGAATCCGGGGAAGGTATGGAGAGAATTTGTTTCATTTGTTCTCTGCCGGGTAGCGACCTTCCTGTTTAACCTCGCTGCCCTGTTTGTTATGGTGGATCTCATGAAGATGGAGTTCTTTCTCTGCAAGCTTCTGATCTCGGTCGTGGTCGTGGTACTGAATTATGTGTTCAGCAAGATCCTGATTTTTACGAATGACAAAAAGAAATGACCGGATCAGATCTTGAAGTGCGAAATACCTTTTGCGTAGACGGAGGAGTTTTACGGTATGACAGAAATAAAAGAAATTGATGACACAGTCCGGGAAGAAATACCAGAAAGAATCCCGGAAACGTGTAAGAAGAAACGACGAACGGTGCCGGTGCTAAAGCCGAGAGACGGTCTTATGATCGCGTTTTTTGTCCCGGTGCTCGTTATGATCTGCATATTTGCCCAGAGAGGGATCTTCCCGTTCGGCGAGAGGTGCTTTCTTAGGACGGACATGTATCATCAGTACGCCCCGTTCTTCTCGGAGTTCCAGTATAAGCTGTGGACCGGTGGAAGCCTTCTGTACAGCTGGGATGTGGGAATGGGTGTTAATTTTGCGGCTCTTTACGCATATTATCTCGCAAGCCCTTTAAACTGGCTGATCCTGCTCTGCCCGAAAAAATTGATCATCGAATTCATGACAATCATGATCGTCGTAAAGATCGGACTTTCGGGACTTAGCTTTGCCTGGTATTTAAAACAGCACAGTAAAAACTGTATTCTGGGCGTTGGATTTTTCGGGATTTTTTATGCGTTGTCCGGATATATGGCGGCGTACAGCTGGAATATCATGTGGCTGGACTGCATTCTCCTCTTCCCGCTGATCGTTTACGGACTGGAGCGTCTTGTGAGGGAACAGAAGGGAATGCTCTACTGCGTGACCCTTGGGCTTTCCATTTTGTCCAACTACTATATTTCCATCATGACCTGCCTGTTTCTGGTGCTTTATTTCATCGCACTTCTTATTTTGGAAGAACCGGGACCGGTAAGAAAATACGTGGAGAGCTGCGTGAGGTTTGGAATCTACTCCCTGCTTTCCGGTGGACTCGCGGCGGGAGTTCTGCTGCCGGAGATCTGTGCGCTCCAGAGCACGGCATCCGGCAACTTTGATTTCCCAAAGGCGTGGACTTCCTATTTCCCGATCTTCGATATGATCGCCCGCCATATCGGAAATGTGGAGACGGAGATCGGTCTGGACCACTGGCCAAATATTTACTGCGGCGTCGCGGTATTTCTCTTCTTTTTGCTATATCTGGCATGTAAGAAGATCTCTGTGAAAGAAAAGGCTGTGTACTGCGGACTGTTGCTGCTCTTTTTTGCAAGCTTTTCCATGAATGTGCTGAATTTTATCTGGCATGGATTCCACTATCCGAACAGCCTTCCGTGCCGACAGTCCTTCATCTATATCTTCCTGATGCTATTTATCTGTTTCCGGGCTTATGCGCATCTGGATGAGACACCGAAAAAGTATGTTGCTATCGCGTTCTGGGGAAGCATCTGCTTTGTACTTCTGGCAGAAAAGCTGGTGACACAGGAACATTTCCACTTTATTGTCTACTATGTGGCGATCATCTTCCTTGCGGCTTACGCGGGACTGATCTACCTTTATAAAGGAGGAAGGCGGGCCTTGGCCGGATTTCTGGCACTGGCGCTGGTCTCCATGGAGGCAGCCATCAATACAACCGTGACGAGTGTCACGACCACGAGCCGTGAATCCTACACTGCGGATAACGAAGAGGTCCGGATCTTGAAGGATTCTCTGGAACCGGCATCGGATTTCTACCGGGTGGAGAAAAAGACGAGAAAGACGAAAAACGATGGCGCATGGATGAACTTCCCGTCGGTATCCCTGTTCTCCTCAACGGCAAATGCGGATCTATCGAAGGTCTTTAAGAAGCTTGGATGCGAGTCCTCCACGAACGCCTACAGCATCACGGGAAGCACACCGCTTGTGGACAGCATCTTTTCCGTAAAATATGCGCTCTATTCCGATGCAGTGTCCAACACGGAGCTTATGATGTATTTGAGGGAGAGCGGCGGGACATATCTCTATGAGAACCTGTATACACTGCCGCTGGGCTTTGTTCTTCCTTCGGATATTGAGGAGAACTGGCAGTATGAGATGGATAATCCCGCGGAAGTACAGAATGATCTGTGTCTGGTCACAGGGGCAGACGAAGTTCTTGTAGATACAGGCGGAACAGTGAATAAAAATACGTTCACCTTCACACCGGATATGACCGGGGAATACTATGTGTTCGTTCTGAATAAGAAGGTGAAGAACGTGAAAGCGGATCTGCCGTCGGGTTCAAAGTCATTTGGCAATGTAGACCGCGGATATCTTCTGGAACTCGGAACCCTGTCTCCGGGATATGAAGTGAAGCTCACGGCAGATGAGGCGGGGGAGCAGTTGAATGCCATTGCCTATCGGTTCTCCGAGGATCCCATGATTCAGGTCTATGACCGTCTGAACCGGATGCCGATGCATCTGACGAGCTGGAAGGATACGAAGCTTTCCGGAACTGTAACTGCTGACCGGGCTGGAATGCTCTTCACATCGATCCCCTTCGATAAGGGCTGGACTGTGAAGGTAGACGGGCAGAAGGTGGAGACGAGGAAAGCGTTCGGCGCATTCCTCGCCATCGATGTGGGCGCAGGGGACCATGTGATCGATTTTTCTTATTTCCCGGAGGGATTAAAGCCCGGCGTCCTGATCACAGGCGGATCGATCGTGATCCTGATCTTTTTATGGTTTTTGCGCAGAGAGATGGAGAGGCGGAGAGATCGAGCACGGATGCTCAGGATCCGGAGAATGCAGCGGGAATCAGAAGAACGTGTGGATGAAGAAGGATTTGAAGAGATTCCGGAGATTGATGAAGAACCGGAAGAGAACTTAAATGAAATGGAGAAACCGGATTCCGAAATTCCCGACATGCCGGAATCGGAGAAACATATAGATCATAAAAAACAGACAACGGAGGAACAGACATGAAACTTTGGGGCGGAAGATTTACGAAGGAAGAGAACCAGTTAGTACACAATTTTAATGAATCCATCTCCTTCGATCAGAAATTTTACAGACAGGATATCGCAGGCAGCATCGCCCATGTGACGATGCTCGCGAAACAGGGGATCCTCACAGAGGAAGACCGTGACGCGATCATTGCCGGCTTAAAGAGTATTCGTGAAGATATCGACAACGGAACCTTAAAAATCACAACGGAATCCGAGGATATCCATTCCTTCGTTGAGGCGAACCTGATCGAATGGATCGGAGATGCCGGAAAGAGACTCCACACCGGGCGAAGCAGAAATGATCAGGTCGCTCTCGATATGAAGCTCTACACAAGAGATGAGATCGATGAGACAGATGTCCTGTTAAAGGGACTTCTTAAGGTTCTCTTAAAGCTTATGGAGGAAAATCTCCACACCTACATGCCGGGATTTACCCATCTTCAGAAAGCACAGCCGGTAACTCTGGCGCACCATGTAGGTGCTTACTACGAGATGTTCCGCCGTGACAGGGGACGTCTTGCAGATATCAGAAAGCGCATGAATTACTGCCCATTAGGATCCGGTGCCCTTGCCGGAACCACATACCCGTTAGACCGCGAGTACACAGCAGAGCTTTTAGGCTTTGACGGACCAACCTTAAACAGCATGGATTCCGTATCCGACCGGGATTACCTCATTGAGCTTCTGGCAGCACTCTCCACGATCGCCATGCATTTGAGCCGTTTCTCCGAGGAGATCATCATCTGGAACAGCAACGAGTACCGTTTTGTTGAGATGGATGATTCTTACAGCACCGGAAGCAGCATTATGCCGCAGAAAAAGAATCCGGATATCGCGGAGCTGATCCGCGGAAAGGCCGGCCGTGTCTATGGTGCCCTGATGTCCATGCTGACAGTCATGAAGGGAATTCCGCTGGCATACGATAAGGACCTTCAGGAAGACAAAGAGCTGACCTTCGATGCCATCGACACCGTAAAGGGCTGCCTCTTACTCTTCACAGGAATGGTATCCACGATGACATTCCGCAAAGATGTGATGGAAACCAGCGCAAAGAACGGCTTTACGAATGCCACAGATGCTGCGGACTACCTTGTAAACCACGGCGTTCCGTTCCGTGATGCCCACGGGATCATCGGACAGCTGGTGCTTCTCTGCATCAACGAGAACAAGGCATTAGATGATCTGACTCTGGAACAGTTCAAGTCCATCAGTCCGGTATTCGAGGAAGATATTTACGATGCGATCTCCATGAAGACATGCGTGGAGAAACGTGTGACCATCGGTGCTCCGGGTGCGGAGGCGATGAAGAAAGTCATTGAGGTTTATAAGAAAGAACTGAACGCTTAAAGTTGACATTGCAGAAAAAGGCTTTCGGACCACTGAAAAATGTTTACATTTTCTCAGTGGTTTGAGAGCCTTTTTCTATAAGGGCGACGCCCGACGCTTCTTGTCGGATGCGCAGCATCCGGCAAGAAGAGAACAATGTCAACAAATCAGAATAACGAACACAGCCGCCAAGGACGATACCCCAAATATCGTTCCAAGGCGGCTGTGCGTTTTAAATATCGCGTTATAATATAATGAGAAGAAAGTTTCGGGAAGAGTTGGTGCGGCTCTTCCTTCCATTAGAGTATTATAACATGGTTTGTCAGGAAAGTAAAATGGTTATGAGAAAATAATAAGTGACAAATTATAATATTAAATATTAATAAAGCTTAACATTTTGGAACGTCCAGGCATATAGGGCGCAAAATACCGTTTGAGCCAAAAATCATAAGCTGGTTTGATAGAATTGTAAAAGCTTCTCTGTTTTGATATAATAAATATAAATATTAACATTTGGAACGAAACAGCATGAAATGAAGATGCTCACGCAAAAAAGATATCGAACATGTTGGTGTTGTGGCACAGGAAGGAGAATCGAACATGACGTTTCTTGAAATTGAAGCGTTCTTGAAGATCGCCCAGTGCGGAAGCTTTTCTGCAGCGGCAGAAAAATTATATATCACACAGCCGGCTCTCGGCCGTCGGATCCGCGCACTGGAGGAAGAACTGGGCTATTCCCTGTTTATCCGGAATAAAGGAGTCCGTCATGTGGAGCTGACAAGACAGGGGAGAGCCTTTGTTGGAATTGCACACCGCTGGCAGGCACTTTGGAATGAGACTCAGGAGGAAGCATTGCTGAGCAATGAGAAGAGTTTTTATGTGGCCAGTGTTGGAAGCCTCCTTGCATTCATGCTGCCAACGGTGTTTCAGGAATTTATAAGGAATACGCCGGAATGCAGCCTCCATGTGACGACACTTCATTCGAGTGAAGCTTACAGCTATGTAAACAACAAGACGGTGGACATCGCCTTTATCACGGATCCGATGTATTCGTCACAGGTAAAGACGGAGGTATTATTTAAGGAAAAACTGTGCCTGATAGTGGGAAAAGATCTGAATCTTCCCCACAACATCAAAGTCTCAGAGCTGGATCCGCGCCGGGAAATCCGGACACAGTGGGATCAGAATTTTGACACCTGGCATAACTATTATTTCAACAGCGCGGCAGTTCCACAGGTTTATCTGGATGAGATGGGATTTTTACAGTATTTCACCCAGAACGGTGATAACTGGGCGTTTCTTCCGATCTCTGTCGCAAAAAGCATCTTAAAGACGACGCCGGTATCGATCCATGAACTCGATGTGGAGCCGCCAAGCAGAACGCTCTACTATCTGTACCGGACGGAGGACCAGTCCCCATATCAGAAGCCTCTTCTGGAAATATGCAGACGGAAGCTTGCAAATGAAAAGGGGATCACATTGATGGATCCGATCCTGAATGCATGATCATATTATACAACAACAGGGGCTGCCATTGACAGCCCCTGTTGTGCATTTTATTTATAATCAGCGCTTGTTGCTTGCTCTCCAGATATGCATCTTCTCAGCCTCTGCGATCAGCTGGTCGCGGAACTGCGGGTGCGCTACGGAGATGATCGCTTCGGTCTTCTGCCATGTGGAGAGACCTTTTAAGTTTACTTTACCGTACTCAGTAACGAGATAGTGGATATTCGCACGGGTATCGGTTACGATGGAGCCAGGAGCCAGAGTCGGAACGATTCTGGACTCTAAGGTGCCGTCCTTCTTCTTGAAAGTGGAGGAGCAGCAGATGAAGCTCTTTCCGCCCCTGGAAAGGTAAGCGCCCAGAACGAAGTCGAGCTGTCCGCCGGCTCCGCTGATGTGCTTGATTCCTGCGGACTCTGCGTTTACCTGACCGAAGAGGTCAAGGTCAACAGCGTTATTGATGGACATGAAGTTGTCAAGAGCAGAGATCGTGCGGACATCGTTCGTGTAGTCTACCGGTGCGGACATACACTCCGGGTTCTTATTTAAATAGTCATATAATTTCTTTGTACCTGCGCCGAATGCGTATACCTGACGGCCTTTGTCGATATTCTTTCTTGCGCCAGTGATCTTTCCGGCGTTTGCGATATCCACGAATGCGTCAACATACATCTCAGTATGAACGCCGAGATCCTTTAAGTCAGATTTCGCGATCAGAGCGCCGACCGCGTTCGGCATTCCACCGATACCAAGCTGTAAGCATGCACCGTCCGGGATCTCCTCAAGGATCAGCTTTGCGACAGCCTCATCGACATCGCTTGCAGCAGCAGCGCCGCCCATCTCAGCGATCGCCGGGTTGTCACCTTCCACGATCATGTCAACGTGAGAGATATGAACGCCCTCTTCAGTGCCGCCGAAGCATACCGGCATATTCTCGTTCACTTCCACGATAACGACCTTGGAAGTCTCACATACAGCCGCCATATGGGAAGCGTTCGGTCCGAAATTGAAGAAACCGTGCTCGTCCATCGGGGAAACCTGGAATACAGCTACGTCCGGCTTAGTCTGGGATTCTCTGTAATATCTTGGAAGCTCAGAGTAACGGATCGGAGCATAGTAGCTGAAGCCCTGCGCGATCGCTTTTCTCTCGATACCGCCCATATGCCAGGAGTTCCAGGTCATATGTTCTGCCGGATTCTCAATCTTGAAGATCTCCGGCACCCACATTAAGATACCGCCGCGGAAGTTTACGTCGGTTAATTCCGGAAGTCTTTTCGCAATCGCCTTGTCGACAGCAACCGGTGTCGCTGTTGTCCAGCCATAATCGACCCAGTCACCGGACTTGATTACAGAAGCTGCCTTCTCTGCGGAAACCAGCTTTTCCTGATACATCTGTTTGAAATCCATTTTCAATACCCTCTCTTTGTAACCATAAAAATATAGTAGCAATATATCGCGCGAGTTTTCTGTTTTCGTTGACACGAAAGCAGGAAGCACAGGGCGCTCGCCCTATGCCGGCACATATGGAAAGGCTTATGCAAACGGATCCGCAGCACTTGTTTCCATATAGACCGCCGCACGGACAGACTATGAGATTATTTTAACATTTTCCGGGTGTAAGGTCAATAATTCCGGGAAAAAGCTTCGTAAATGTTCGCAAAACATGACGAAGCGCCAAAACACCGCATCAAAGCAAAAAAGTAACTTTTGTACGAAAGGATAAGGAAACTTTCTAATTTGTTTAGAAAAATTATATAAAAAGCTTTTGAGAATTATTTGACACAAAAACGGTTTGGTGATATTATTAGTTATACATAATATACTGCCTTGCTTGTGAAAAATTATATGGTGTAGAGCATGGCAGCGGTATAATGAGGAGGA
>UMGM01013955.1_pt1 | contig 13096 bp, 9 predicted proteins | sample 1965271 | NCBI WGS metagenome assembly UMGM01 (sample SAMEA4836072, study PRJEB28245) | human gut metagenome | biome: gut microbiome; material: fecal sample | place: Denmark | collected 2008 | reverse complement strand
AGGTCGGATATACCGACCTGTTCCATCTGAACGGCGGAGTGGAACGCCTGGTGAACAATAACGAGGACGCGAATGTGGACCCGTGGGAAGTGACCAACGGCGTGGCCGGTTACAATTCCGTGAGCCGCCATATCGTCTATGCCGGTGGGTGTGCAAAGGATGGTAAAACGCCTGCGGACACCCGTACCTCCTGGCAGAAAAAGGCGCTTGAGAAGTACGTGAAGGATTTCCATCGTCGTTTTCCCGATGTGAGAATCGTCGGTCACAATGAACTGGCGGCCAAAGCCTGCCCCAGTTTTGATGTACAGAGATGGCTTAAACAAATAGGTATAACTTAATAAATCAACAACAACATGAAAAGATTTCTTTTATTCTTTGGGCTGATACTCGGATTCGTGTCAGCAACTTTTGCCCAGACCGGTACAGTACCGGAAGTCGATTATAGCGCGATGATCACCACCTTTGCCGGTTTTGTCGGTGGCGTGGTGTTGCTCACGGAAGGGATCAAGGCTCTGTTTCCAAAAATGCAGGGCTTGGCGACACAGATTGTCAGCTGGTGTGTGGGCATTGTGGCCGCCATGCTTTTATGGTGGCTGGATGCGGGCTTTGTCGCTGATGCCACGTGGTATATCGCGTTGTGTTATGGGTTCGGTGCGTCCCTTGTGTCCAATGGTGTTGCCGATACGGGCTTTGTCCAGTGGCTCATCGGACTGTTTGCGGGTAAGGATGCCGGCAAATAGGCTTTGACCTGAAAGACCAGTGTGCGTATGGATTTCAGTGCAGTCATGAATCTGGTGCTGGGCGGTGGTCTGGTAGCCACGATAATAGCCATCATCACCCTGAAATCAACGGTCAGGGAAGCGAGGGCGAAAGCGGAGAAGGCTACCGCCGAAGCCGAGACGGTACGGATTGACAACACCGAACATGCCACCCGTATCCTGATCGAGAATATTGTAGAACCCTTAAAAGAGGAACTGAATGAAAACAGGAAAGCTTTGCAGGCGACCCGGCGTGAAATGGCACGCCTCCGGAAAGCCATTGATACTGCCAACAGTTGCAGGCATCATGATGATTGTCCTGTTCTTTACGGGATGCGCGAGTACTCGAAAGAGCAGGACGGAGGTGAACCGGAACAGCAGCCTGTCGTCAAGCGCCGACAACGTGTCAAACGTGAGGCGGGGGCTGTTGATGGCGGGGATTCCGAAATCGGCGGTGAGCCTGACGATCCCTCCGGACAGCCTCCGTAAACTTCCCTCCGGTTCGTCCTACCATTCCAGGAACGGGCAGGCGGGCCTGACGGTGAAGAGCGATGCGGCCGGCAATATCATAGCGGAGGCATCCTGCGACAGCCTCCAGCGGCTGGTACTGTGTTATGAGGAGGAACTGACCCGTATCCGTAATGAGACACATGAGGACTCATCCACAGTTGAAACGGAATTTGAACGTCGCTTTAGTCCCGTTAAAATAGCGCTGGCCGCTTTTATAACCGGATGTGTTGCCGGCATAGTATTAACTTTCAAAATCAAGAAACAATGAATAAGAATTTCATGTACGGCGTCGGTGCCGTGAAATACAAGGACTTTGTGGTGGGTTACATAGAGAAGAATTCGTTTGACATGGGCGGGCAGAAACCCGAATCCGCCAAAATCGAGGCGGAGCAGGTGCCGGGAACGCCGGTGCTTATCATTCCCCAGTCGAATGGCAGCATCGCCCCCACGTTCAACGTTATCCAGCTGAACTACGAAAACCTGCATAGCTTGCTGGGTGGTACCATGCACTACAAGGAAGAGGACTCGGAAAAGAAAACCCCGATTGGTTGGACGGCCCCGACGGCAGCCGTGTTGCTGACCGGTCCGTGGGAAATAGCCCTTGTTTCGGGGCAGAGCATCCTGATTCCCAATGGCACGCTACTTTCCAATCTCGGCGGCAAGCTGACCCTGACAGAGACGGCGAAAATCGAATGCACGCTGGAAGTGGCCATGCCGGAAGACGGCTCCCAGCCCCATGGCGTATTCAATACGGATTCTATCCCGGAAGAGTGGAAACAGTATAAACTGCCTCCTGCTGAATCTGCCGCCGCTGCTTCCACTAACCCGGCCGAGGAGTAGCGTATGGACGAAGCTGTCATCAAGCAGATCCAGCGTGAGGGTGCGGACGCGCTGCTGGATATCGGTGTGAGCGTCCCGCTGAAAGCGTTTCATATCCCTTTCAGGAAATCCCCGCTGGAGCTGCGCGTGACCATGAGGCGGCCTTATATGTCCGGTCAGATTCTTTTTGCCCGGACATATTTGTCGATGGGGATCACCAGTGAGGAGATGTGGGGGTTCAGCAAGGAGGAGGAAATGCAGTTTCTGGCCTCTCACGGCAAGGCGGTGAGCCGTATGGTGGCCTATACCCTTTGTCGTGGCCCTTTCAGCCGCCGCGTGCTTTTGCGCCCGGTGGCATGGCTCATAAGGAACTTCATGGAACAGCGTTATCTGGTGGGTGCGATCAAGCGTTTTGTCAGCCTGATGGGTACCGACCCTTTTATACCTATTATCAGATCAGCCGAGCGGACGAATCCGATGAGCTTGAGACTGAGCCAAAGAAAGAAGGGGAGTTAAAGAGCCGTTATGAAGGCTCCCATAGCCCTTTCGGTTTTGTGTGGCAGATTGCCAGTGCCACCGGCTGGAGCGTGGACTATATACTGAACAAGGTGAATTACCAGACCCTGATCATGATGCTTAGTGACGCTCCCCGGTATGTCCGTGACAAGTCCGGATCTTCCGGTCCTGCGGATGAGCGGAGCGCCGAGGATGAAGCGGATGGAATAGTAGGATTTTTTCAAAGCAAGCTAAAATAGATGAAACCGGTACAAATAGAATTCCTTATGGTGGACCATTTGAGCGCCCGTCTTGACAAGGCCGTGGGCAAGATCGAGCGGATGTCCCAGCAGGCATCGTCCGCCAACAGACAGATCCGGGAACTTGACAGGAGCGGTTCCCTGTTGAACAACACCGTCGGCAAACTGGCGGCCGCCTTTACTATCAAGGAGCTGGTGTCGAACATCACCAAGGTACGCGGCGAGTTCCAGCAGCTGGAGGTGTCGTTTCAGACCATGCTCGGCAGTGCGGAGAAGGCCGACACCCTGATGCAGCAGTTGGTACATACGGCCGCGACCACTCCTTTCGGCCTGGAGGATGTCGCGCAGGGTGCCAAGCAGCTTCTTGCCTACGGGTTTGGAGCGGAGAAAGTGAACGAGACGCTGATCCGCTTGGGTGACATCGCTGCCGGACTTTCCATCCCTTTGAACGATCTGGTCTATCTTTACGGCACCACCATGTCCCAGGGACGGCTTTATACACAGGACCTGAACCAGTTCACCGGCCGGGGCATCCCTATGATCGCCGAACTGGCCAAGCAGTTCGGCGTGGCTGAAAGCAAGGTGAAGGAGCTTGTGGAGGAAGGCAAGGTCGGTTTTCCCGAAGTGCAGAAGGTCATAGAGAGCCTGACGGACGAGGGCGGAAAATTCGGTGGTCTGATGGAGGCACAATCCAAAACGATAACCGGACAGATCTCCAATATAGAGGATGCCGTTTCAATGATGTTCAATGAAATCGGGCAGCAGTCGGAAGGTGTCATCAACACCACGCTTTCCGGTGTTTCCTACATGGTGGAGCATTACGAACGTTTCGGCCGTATCCTGCTCGGGCTTGTCGGCACGTATGGTGTGTACCGGACCGCCGTCATGACAGTCACGGCCGTGAAAGGCTGGGCGGTGGCTGCGGAGGCGTTGCATTACAACTGGCTCCTGCTGGTTGAGAAAGCGCAGAAAATGCTCAACCGGACCATGCTTTCCAATCCCTATGTGCTGGTTGCGACCCTGCTTGCCGGTGTTGCCGTGGCACTGATCTCCATGAAGACGGAAACCGAACGTTTGCAGGAATCCGAGGAAAGGTATCAGCAGCAGAAGCAGAAAACCATAGAGGCCGAGGAAGAGCACAGGCGCAAAATAGAGGAACTGTGTTCCATTGCCGGGGATGAAGCCGTGTCCACGGATGCCCGGCGTGAGGCGCTAAACAAGCTGGAACAGAAATATCCGGATATATTCTCCAAATACGACACCGAGTATGAGAAACTGAAGAATATCAAGAAAATCAAGGAAGAGATAGCCCGATTGGAAGCCGGTGAGTCCATATCCAATCCCGCCAATGAATTGAAACGTGTGGATGACAGGATAAAAGAACTTGAAGGCAAGACCCGGTTGGCAACCGAATATTACCAGGACAGCTACGGGCGGCAAAGAGCCCGATATGTCCGGAAATCCGCACGTTCAAGGGATGAGGAGGCAGAGCTTCAGAATCTGTACGGAAAACGCAAGAGCCTGAACGGACAAATCCGCAAGGACGAGGTAAATGCCTATTTCGAAAACCTGACCGGTGTGAGTAACGAGACCCTTGTACAGCAGATAAAGCAACGTAGAACCCTGCTTGCCCGGATGTCTGTCCAGGAGAAGGAATACGGAAAGATTACGCAGGGTGACGAAAATCTTACCGGAACTTATTCCCGTGACGAACTGAAGTATCAGCTGAACAAACTGGTTTCGGAACAAAACCGGCGTAACCTGCCCACGGATTCAAGCACTGACTGGGTGGCTGCGACAAAAGAGAAATACCAGGACGCGCTCAAGGCTTATAACGCCTTTCTTCAGGAAACGTCCAACAGCCTTTCCCGTGAGGAGTTTGAGAAGAAGGCGAAAGAACTGAAGGATGCCGTCGATACCGCCAAAAAGGAGTACGACAAGGTCAAGCCCGGTGAGGATAAGGATTCCGAGGCCGAACGGAAGAAGGCGGACAAGGCGGAGAAAGAAGCCCAACGCCGCAAACAGGTTTCTGAAAAGCTGGGCCAGGAACTCGCCGGGCTGCAAAGGAAGAATGACGAGGCGGAGATTGAGATGATGACCGAGGGGCTGGAGAAGAAGCTGCGCCAGATAGACAATGAATACCAGGCACGCAAGGATGAAATAGCCAGGCAGGAAGCCGGTTGGAAACGTGACAACGCGAAAGCGGGGCAGTCCGGTTCGCTGTCGGAAGATCAGCAGTCCGAAATAGACAAGGCCCGTGAGCTGAACGAGTCCGGCCGACAGAAGAAAATAGCGGAAGCTTATCGGGAAGAGTTCGGAGTGATGCAGGAATATTTGCAGGCCTACGGCACCTTCCAGCAGCAGAAACTCGCCATCGCGACCGAATATGCGGAAAAGATACAAAAGACGACGTCCGGCAGCGAGAAGCTCTCTCTCGGTGTTGAACGTGACAGCAAACTTGCCGGCATCGAAGTGCAGGAACTGAAAGCCCGTATTGACTGGGGTACTGTCTTCGGTGAATTCGGCGGGATGTTTTCCGATATGATAAAGCCTGTATTGGCGGATGCCAGAAAATACATGCTCACTGACGAGTTCCGAAATGCCGACCATGCCAGCCAGGACGCGCTTGTCTCTGCCGTCCAGCAGATGGAGAGGGCTTTGGGCGGTTCCGGCAAGGTCAGTTTCAAGAAACTGGGTGCCGAGGTTACTGCCTACCAGAAAGCCCTTTCAGACCTGAAGGAGGCACAGGCGGTGTATGCGGACACCTATACGGCACTTATTGCCGCCCAGAAATCATACATTGAGGCGCAACAGTCCGGAACCGAACAGGAGAAGGAGTCCGCCCGGCAAGCCCTGGAAACGGCGCAGGCTAATGCCGATGCCGCGAGTGAGAATATAAACGCCTTGCAGGAAACGGCTGACAGTGCCCGGCAGTCCCTCTCGAATACTGCCTCCGGTCTGAAGACCAGTATGGAGAATGTGAGGGACGGATTGCAGCAGATTGCCTCCGGCAGTATCAGCGGGGCGTATAATGGCCTGATCACACTCGGCAAAGGTGCCAAGGAAGTGGACGGCAAACTGGGCGAGGCTTTCGGAAAGGTTTCCGAAACACTTGAGGATGTGCCTGTTGTCGGCTGGATTGTAAGTATTATAGACCTTTTCAAGGATGGTTTGAGTGTGGTCATCGGTGGCCTGCTCGACGCGGTGTTCAATGCCGTGAGCGGTATTCTTGACGATGTGCTTTCCGGTGATCTTTTTGTGACTATCGGAAAATCGCTGCTTTCCGGTGTGGGCAAGATATTCGACGCATTGACCTGGGGCGGATTTTCCTCCTGGACGACTTCAAGCAATGCCAAAGAGGTCCAGGAAACCATCGACCGGCTGACCGAGCGCAACGAGACCTTGCAGACGGCTATCGAGGACCTGACGGAGGAGATCAAGGCGAGCAAGGGTACAAAGTCCGTGGCCGCCTACCGGGATGCCTACAGGCTCCAGCAGGAGACGAACTCGAACTATCTGGACATGGCCATGTCGCAGGCCGGTTATCACGGTTCGCATCACAGCTGGAATTATTACTGGGGCGGTTTCTCACAGGAACAGATTGACCGTTTGAGCGGTCAGATCGGGCGTAGCTGGAACGGTGACATCTGGAACCTAAGTCCGGAGGAGATGAAGAAGTTGCGCAGTAACGTGGACATGTGGACGCAGATCCAGGATACCGGCAAGGGCGGATATGGAGGTCGTCTGACCGAGAAGCTGGATGACTATATCGACCAGGCGGGCAAGCTGGAGGAACTTACCGACCAGCTGTATGAAGGTCTCACCGGTATTTCCTTCGACAGCATGTACAGCAGTTTCGTGGATAACCTGATGGATATGAAGTATGATGCCGCAGCCGCGGCGGAGGACATATCCGAGTATTTCATGCGTGCGATGCTGTCAAACAAGATCGGTGAGCTGTATTCCGACAAGCTGAAAGGCTGGTGGGAGAAATTCGGCAAGGCGATGGAAGACAATGACCTTACAGAAGCCGAGCGTAAGGCCCTCCAGGACGAGTACATGAAGTATGTCGAGGAAGCCGTCGCTCTTCGTGACAATCTTGCCGCGGCCACCGGGTACGATAACTCGGGCGGTACGAGCCAGAGCGCCAAAACCGGCGGTTTTTCAGCCATGACACAGGACCAGGGTACAAAACTGGACGGCATGTTCACCAGCGGGTTGCAACACTGGTCGAGCATCGATGAGAAGATGGAGAGCGTCATCGACAAGATGAACACCGCCGAGGGGCATCTTGCCCGTATCGAGGAGAACACCGGCACGAGCGCGTCGCACCTTGGCAAAATAGAGGAAGAGATTCGTAAAATCAATCGTGACGGAGTAAAATGCAAATGATATGGAAAAGATATTAGGCGGTCTGGTACTTGTCAACGGTACCGACATCTGGAGTACATACGGGGTGTTCCTCGTTGAGGACAAGCGCGGCGGGATGGATAACCTGACCGCCATCCTGACCCCGAGCAAGACGAAAACGGACACGGCTGTGAATATCCGGGAGGAGGACGGGGAGAAATATTCCTCCGTGCTGACGCCCAGGAACGAGGCCCGTGACGTGACGCTTCATTTCGCCCTGTTTGGCAAAACGCAGGCCGGCTGGCTGAAGAAGTATTTCGAGTTCATCAATTTCCTGAAGAAAGGCCGTGACGGGTGGCTTGAGATTTCCTTTCCCCAACTTGCCCTGACTCTCCGTGTGAAATATACGGATTGCAGCAAGTTCCAGCCTCTGACCTATCTCTGGAAGGAAGGCGTGCACGCCGGCAAGTTCAAGGTGAAGTTCCGGGAACCTGTCCCGATCATATAAATGTGATTCAAACCCTATTCAAACGACGTTTAAACAAGATACAGACATGCTGACCATCTATGACAGCAACGGCAACAGACGGACCGATATCGAGGCGGGCGACAGCTCCACCCAGGTGAAGGAGGTGCAGGGTGACAATGTCCTGACACTCTCTTTCACGCATTACGAATATATCGCCCTGGACGTGAATGACCGGGTGGACTTTGAGGGTGAGCGCTACTGGCTGACCGAACGGTACACCCCGAAGCAGAAGAGCGGCCAGGAGTGGGTATATGATTTGAAGTTTTACGGTATCGAGAGCCTGGTGAGACGTTTTCTTGTGCTGGAGACCACCGACGGGAACACCGAGCCTGTGCTCACGCTGACAGCGACTCCGCGTGAACACGTGGCCATGATCGTGAAGTGTATCAATGACGGAATGAACCACACCACCGACTGGAAAGTGGGGCGGGTGGACGGTACGGACCTTATCGTCATCGATTACGAGGGGAAGTACTGCAACGAAGCCCTGAAAGAGATAGCCGAAGCGGTCGGCGGGCAGGCTGAATGGTGGGTGGAAGGCCAGACCGTGAACGTGTGCCGGTGTGAGCATGGCGAGGAAATAACGCTGGGCTACGGGAAGGGACTGACCGGAATCGAACGCGACACGACGGGTACCGACAATTTTTATACCCGGTTGTTCCCGGTAGGCAGCACGCGGAACATAGATCCGTCAAAATACGGGCATAGCCGCCTGATGCTTCCGGGGGGCAGGCAATATGTCGAGATACATACGGAGGAGTACGGCATCTATGACCGTTACGAGCAAGACGCCTTCAGCGGCATTTATCCCCGCAGGATCGGGGCTGTCAGCAGTGTGCGCAGCGAAGATGTGAAAGATGACGACGGCAACCCTTTCACGGTCTATTATTTCAGGGACGACAGCCTGAACTTCGATCCGAACGATTACGAGCTGCCCGACGAGACCAAACGTGTATCGTTCCAGGACGGTGACCTTTCCGGACTGGGGCAGGGTGAGGACCACTATTTCGAGGTGAATTTCAACAGTGCCACCCGTGAGTTCGAGATTATTACGATATGGCCCTATGATGATGACACGCAACTCCCCGGCGGCAAACTTATTCCGAAATCCGGTGACCGTTATATTCTCTGGAATATCCGTATGCCGGACGAATATTACCCGCTTGCCGAGGAGGAGTTTCTTACGGCGGTGGAACAGTTCAATACCGAACACTGGCAGGATCTTGCCGTTTACAAGGCCCCGACCGACCATGTGTGGATTGAGGAGAACGGTGTTTCCCTGTCCGTAGGCCGTCGTGTGAGACTTGAAAGCGAGGAGTATTTCCCCGAAACCGGTTATCGCAGCAGCCGTATCACGAAAATTACCCGGAAAGTGAACCAACCCGGGGAGATGGACATCGAGATCAGCGATGCCCTGCATAGTGGTGCGTTTGAACGGGTGAATGACAGTATCGGGGAACTGAAAAACTATACGAAGTCAAAGGCGGAGGGTGCCGCGCTTCCTGACATTATCCGTAGCTGGGACAAGACACTGCCTACGGACAACAATCTTTTTTCCGCGCGGAGAAGCCAGGCGGAACACATCAGCAAAAAAAAGAATGACCGTGCAAAGGGGAAGATCACCTTCGAAGCGGGAGCCTCTTTCGGACAGGAGGATAATGCGGGTATTGATGACAAGGGCAATGCCGGGCTGCTGACCCTTGTTGTGCGTGAGCTTCTTCGCAGTCCGAAATTCGTGGACGGTCTTTTCGGTGAGGGCTGGCGGCTCTGGATGGAGGACGCTTTGTCCCATCTGACCATCGACAAGCTGACGGTACGCCAGGTCATGGTAGTATTGGAGCTGCTTATCGAGAAGGTACGCAGCGTCGGCGGCCAGCTTTGTGTCAGTGCCGCCAACGGGAAAATAAAGACCGCTGTTCTTGAGGGCGGTTACTGGAGGATCACTTTCGAGCAGGAGAACACTTTCGTGGCCCATGACCTCATGCGCTGCCAGACCTTCAGCGGCGGGAATTTGAAAAGCTATTGGGTTGAGGTGGCCGGCGTGGAGGGTGGTTCCATCCTCGTGGGCGAGGACGAGTTCGGCGCTTCTCTTCCGGAGTCTGGTGACGAGTGCGTGCTGATGGGCAACACGGAGAATCCGTTGCGCCAGAACCTGATCCTGATCTCCGCCACCGAGGACGGGCAGCCCCGTGTGGACGTGATGGACGTGGTGAAGGCGAAGAACTTCACCGGCTGCCTGCGTGCCCGTTTGGGCAACCTTGACGGTATCAGTGATGACTGGTTCCCTTCAGACAACCAGCCTCACGGTGATGGCCTGTACAGCGACAACGCCTACCTGCGTGGTACGTTCCTTCTGGTAACGGGCGAGGATATCAAGACGAAGTTCGAGATAGTCGAGGGGAAAATCGTCAGTTCCGTCACCGCCCTGCGGAATGACTTCGCCACCGAGCGCGGCTACCTGAATAACCCCGCCTTTGATAACGGCCTTATGAAGTGGAACACGGAGAACGAGACCGTGTTCTTCCTTGTGGGCAACCGGTGGATCTGGGCGAACGGTAACGTCTTGACGAGGAAGGGTGACAGCGCGAGCGTGACCGAGGATGACGGCCGTACGGTTGTCCGGATTCGTAACAAGTACATCCTCCAGAAACGTGAGAACCTGAAAAGTATTCCCTCCATGCCTGAAAATGACAGTGGGGAGAAGGAAGCCGTCCCGGTGTTCCTGACTTTCTTTTACCGCTGTGCCAAGGCCGGCACGCTGCGTGTGGAGTTTGTGGGTGTGGATAAGACAGGCTTTGCCAATTTCAACAGCATGGAGGTGGAGGAAGAACTGTCCGCGACCGACGGGTACGTACAGTACACCTGTAGCGGACTCTGGAACGGTACAGGTGATTTTAAATTGAGTTTTACCGGTGATATTTACCTGTATATGCTCATATTGAGCACCGACCGTGTGGAATCCCTGACACACCGTTATAAAACCCTTTTCGAGCAGTCGGAGCGTCTGGTAAAGATTTCGGCGGCGGTGTTCGACAAAGACGAGAACCTGCTGGAAGAGACCGGCCTGATGGTTACTTCCAAATATTCCGGGTTGTATGCCATTGACGGTGATGGAAATTTGAAATCCCTTGTAGGTGTTGGGGGTGACGGCGTAAAAATCAAGGGCGATAATATCACGTTGGAGGGACTTGTTACGGCTAATGATAATTTCAAGATTCTGGAAGACGGTAGTATTGAGACGCGCAACGCCAAGATTTATGGTACAGTGTATGCCTATGAGGGTAAAATCGGCGGTTTTACGATTGATTCCGGACGGTTGTACTGGAAAGCCGGTGATTATTTCGGCAATGATTCCCGCAGTCTGAAACTTGGTGTCTCACAAACGGACATGGAGGGTATTGTGGATGTGTCCTTTAATGCCGCCACGCAGGGACGCTTCGGTGTCAAGGCCGTAGGCTCGAATCTGGGTGGTGCCGCTATCTATGCCTCCAGCAAGTCCTCTGGTCAAAGCTATCCTATCAGTGCCAATACTTATGCCGGCTATTTTGACGGTGGTGTGCATGTGAACGGGGCGGTGTATTGTGGTGATATCCTGTCGAACAATTACGGTACGGGATGGAGCTTGGCCAGCGATGGGACATACAGTTACCGAAAGGGTGTTTCAGGTACCTTCCAGTGGGCTGTAAAGAGTGATTTTATAACTTATAACTATACCCTTGAGGTTGTTAATGGAATTGTCGTTAAGATGACATATATCTAAAAATAAAGGATATGAAAGTAAATTTTAATGTGTATTTTAAGGATTTCGACGGTAGCGTGCTGTTGATTGATAAGAAACCCCAGTGTATGGGAGTCATAGTCTCCCAGTGCCTGTTCAACGGTACCGGTTTCCGTCCGAGCGGTAATATTCAGACGGATAATGAAAGGAAATTACATGCTTACAGTCTTTGCATGAGGATTATGGGTTCCGATGCGGATGTGGATCTGACATCGGAGGATGCGGTTTTGATAAAGGAAGCTGTCACCGGTCTTACTCCGGGCTGTTATTCCCAAATAGTGAAACAGATAGAAGGGTAATGGAGGATTAGCCATGACAAATGCGGAAAAACAGGAGATCCTGAACGCTATCAAGGCCGAGAGCCAGAGCGTTGATGAACTTGTGGAGGTCAGCTCCCTTGACAATATCAAAAGTCTCCCCGCCCTTCGCGGCAGTGAGCTGGTGAGTGCTCCGCTTACCCTTTTGCGTAAACCGGCCGATGATGCCGCTGCCACGGCGAATGCGTCTGCCACGAAAGCGGATAATGCTGCGGCTTTGGCGAATAAAGCTGCGGGTATGGCGTCTGATGCGGCCGGTACCGCCAATCAGGCTGCTGAAACTGCAAATTCCGCTGCGGCAGCGGCATCCGCGGCTGCGAAACAGGCGGAGGATGCCGCCGCCGGTGTGAACGATGGTTTGGTCGGTGGCATGACGGCCGTCCCTGATGAGGAGAACGACACGGTGAAACTCACCCTGCTGGGGAAGACCGGGACGGAGATTGCCTCCGTTGATATTCCCGGTGGTACGGGCGGTGGCGGTAACACGTATAATGTGACGGCGGAAGTCCCTTTGGAGAGCGGTTATTATGTCCTTTCCTCCGCGATTGGTGCCGTGGATGAGAAATACCGTTACAAGGGTCGTTGCATCACCTATGAAGTCTCGCAGGGCAAATGGGAGACCAAACAGTTCGTGGGGACAAGTCTGTCGAGCTGGGAGCAGGAGGCGAGCTGGGAGGACTTCGGCGGTGCCGGAACGATGAAAAGCCTGACAGTGAACGGCGAGAAGAAAGTTCCCGACAGCGAGGGCAACGTGGATCTGACCATCGACAAGCTGGAAGTGGACGAGAGCCTGGATGCTGACAGTACCAATCCCGTCCAGAACAAGACCGTCGCCGCCAAATTCCAGGAGGTGGAAGCCGGTACCGTGTTCGGCATGAGCGCGGAAGTGAGCGACGACGAGAGCAGTGTCCGCCTTGCGCTGACCAACAAGAGCGGGGCGGAGATCGCGAGCGTTGACATCCCGGCCGGCAGCGGTGGCGGCGGTGAGTCCTCCACCACCAAGATCGTGCTGCTTGCCGAGACCGACAAGAAAACCGTGAAGGAAGGCGGAGCGGTGAAACTTACCTATACCTATGACCACCAGGTTGCCGGCGGTGATGACAAGGGTAGCAGTACCGGACAGAAAGCGACCGTCACCATCCAGGTGAAGCGCGGGACGACCACCACTTATTCCTCCTCGCTGAAGGAAGTGAGCAAGGGTACCTATACCCTTGACCTGACCAAATACCTGCTGGTGGGCACGAGCGACATCTACGTCATTGCCGAGACTACCGATCCCA
>UMGM01018000.1_pt1 | contig 13551 bp, 7 predicted proteins | sample 1965271 | NCBI WGS metagenome assembly UMGM01 (sample SAMEA4836072, study PRJEB28245) | human gut metagenome | biome: gut microbiome; material: fecal sample | place: Denmark | collected 2008 | reverse complement strand
CCCTAATATTATGAGAATTTATTCCCACAAAATAAGAGAATCTTTTCCCTGTTAGTAGGGAATACTTTCCCACAATATATGGGACAAGGAGAATATGTACTTCCCTGATAATGGTTGACTAGTTGTTTCTTTATTCTTGTATAGGTTGATTGGAAAAACACTATGAGAAATGAATCCAACAAGTATGAGAAATAAGGTAAAATACGGGGTATTTGACGGAAAAACTATGAGAAATACCATCTTAAAAATCATTTCTCATAGTCTATCCTATTAGTTTTCTGCCATTTATGATTAATGAATGAGAATATGAGAAATGAAAATCATAAATACACTCTAGTAGGGGTATCTATTTCAAATTAAATAGAAAATCATAATGCCCTGCTTCTACATCAACAGTCTGCTCCTTAACGCTCACTTTCTTCTTATTCTTTTTACATGAGACAGCATTATTAGGGATGCAAACTGTAGCCGTTGTTCCGGCAGGAACTGTCAATTGAAGATTCAACTGATTATCATCTTTCAACTTCCAATTAACAACAATTGTGCCATAAGGTGATTCTTTCGTTACTTTTGCCCAGGTCACACCGTTTGGTATTTGAGGATCGACATAGAAGTGACGATATCCAGGTTTAGCCTCGTCAAGACGTATTCCTCCTACAGCCTGATAAAACCAAGTACCAATTCCATTGTAACAATTGTGCACACGACTTCGTTCTCCGCTCCAATATTCCCAAGTCGCTGTCGCACCATGGTCAATCATATACAGATAACCGGGATAATCACGTTTCTTCATCATTTGATAGAAGAAATCCACTTGTTTATTCCGAACAGCCCATTCTGTCAAAATAGGTACTCCAACCAGACCAACAGCAATATGTCCTTTGTGTTTTTCTTCGGTCATCGTAACGACATTCTCTTTCACTTTATTGTACAAAGAATCAGGTACAACACCTACCAACATAGGATAGCACATATCCAATTGTGAGCCGGTAGAATAGATCCCTTCATCCGCACGGTAGAACGTCTGATGAATCAACTTATTGAGTTTTTCTCTACGGATAGCAAACTCTTCCGCCTCTTCTTTTTTGCCTAATGTTAAGGCTGTCTTATACATAGTGCCCAAGCATTCGCTGATAAAACAGTTACTTACCAAATCCACAGAAGCCTGATTACCAGCATCTACCCCCATAGGTGCCAGCCAATCTCCCAAATACCAGTCACGGTATTTGGTATCGGGCCAACGTTTCAGCAAACCATCTACTGTATACTTATCAACATACTTAAACCACTCTTTCATTTGAGAATAATATTTCTCAATCAAGCGGGGATCATTATAGTTGACATACGTTCTCCAGGGAGTCTGTACAAAGAATCCGCACCAATACGGACCGCCACCACCGGCACCCGGATTAGGACCAACATGCGGCAAACTTCCTCCTTCACGCATGGAGTCTCCCCATGTTTGTACCCAGTTTTCAAAAGTAGGGGCTACATCGTACATCGTTTGCAAAGACATCGTTGAGGAGTTTCCATCCCCACCATATCCTGCACGTTCCAAATGCGGACAGTCTACCATATATCCACTAAACGTCAGACATTTCATCGTATACTGAATCATTCGGTGAATAGCATTCAAGTCGGCATCCGAACATTCAAAAGTTGCGGTCTGTTTATAATCTCCATAAATTTGCAGAGATTTCATTGCACCTGTTTCCGGTTTCTGAGGAAGATTGGAGATGCGCACATATCGAAAAGCGTGATGATTGAATTTATTTCTGAAGTATTCTCCTTGCTTACCACCAGATATATAAATATCACTTTCACCTTGCTTGTCAAATTCACCGTCTTTCGTCAAATTATCACTATATTCCATAATAACTTCATGACCTGCCGGCAATATAGGCATTTGCATCTCAAACCATCCGGTCTGAACCTTTCCCATATCTACCAGCCAGAGACTTTCACCCAGCTTCTTTACAGACACAGCCTGCAAAATCTGATGTATCTTGTTTACCTCACACATTTGAGGGGAAGCGATATGATCGGGAACATTCACTTTCACAACAGGAATCCATTCCATTTTGTCTAAAGCCTGTGTTGAAAGATCTCGCGGAAGAATCCTTCCATCCACCCTCTCACCTCCAAACTGCAAAGCACGCCAAGTACCTGTATCCGAATAGCCACTTTCACGTCCGTACCATGATCCGTCTGTCTTCGTTACGACTTCCCATTTACCATTTCTCAACACATCCAATTCTGCTTTTACCAGCGGACCTTCATAAGCAGCTCCGAAAGTCGTCGTTTTATACCAACCTTGTCCCAGCCAGATAAGCAAATCATTTTCTCCTTCTCGTAAATAAGGAGTAATATCATAAGTAACAATCAATGAACGTTTAGATAAATGTGATACAGCAGGCGTAAGGACATCTTCTCCGACCTTTTTCCCATTGACATAAATTTCGTGATACCCCAACGTGTTTACATGCAGGAAAGAAGTCTCCCTTTGAGTCAGCTTCACTTTTTTGCGAAGAATAGGAGCACAAATCTTACCACCTTCAGCAGAAGCCCCAATATATTCTCCCTGCATCTGTGATTTATTTAAGATACCAACCCCAAAACGAGCAACAGGACTCCATGAAGAAATTTGTTTTTTAGCATCCCAAACGCGTACCCGCCAATAACACAAAGAACGAGAAGTTAAAGTCTTCCCTCGATAAGGCACCATAACAGAAACATCGGATTTCAATTTCCCAGTATTCCATAAATCAGCTTTATCCTGTGCCAACAGAATACTATCCGAAGCTACCTGTATCTCATAATAAGTTTGCCCGCCTTTCCAGCCGTCCCCCTTTAACTTCCAACTGAAGTGAGGGGTCACATTATCAATCCCCAAAGGATTAATAAGATTTTCACATTTCAACTCTGACAAATAAAAAGTAGATGTTTTCTTACTTCCATACACTATCACAGACAGCCAACAGAAACAACAAACTAAACATAATAACCGTTTCATACTATTCATTTTCTATTATTACTCAACTCTTGTCAGCCTCACTTTATGAGTGACAGGTTTATTGATTTTATAAATTGTTTCAACAATAGTCTTCATATAATTGCTCCAAACCTCCCGTATTTCGGGATTCATCGCTTTTATATACCAATCGTAGCTCATCCTAAGAAACCCGTCTTTAGGTAAATATTCTTTTAGTTTATCGATAGCTTTCTGATCATCAGCAAACAGTAATCCTTCCTTTTTCAAGAATGAATATTCGGTCCACAAGTATTCTCTGAAGCGTTTCTCCACTTCAAACCGTTCTTCATTCAGATACATGATTTTCGCAGCTTGTTGATATTGGGGAGTATTCGGGTAATCTGCCAAATTCACTCCATTCGCCAACTTTTCGGATGAGAGATTGTCAATAAACTGATTGTCTATAGTTAACCGATACATTCCTTTCTCTAAGTTTGTTACCTGAAAACGTTCCTGATTAAACTCTTCCATAAATGGAACCAACCGCATTGCATCGCGTTGTGACCTTTTATTTCCCCAGCCACTTCTAGAAATAGAATCCAGCGGATAAGGAAGAGCATACGCCAGATAATCAAAAGTCAGATCAGTTCCGTTCTTTTTTAGTTTTGAAATCTTACAGTTCTTATGAGTTATTACAGATGAATGATATGCATCAATAGATACTGATGACACTTCATCCCCAGCCAGTCCCTGTGCTTTCAGAAACAAATAGGCCATAACCATCTGTCCATCATTATCCGGATGAATTCTATCTATCCTGCAGAATGTAAATGTAGAATCTGCCTCCTGCTCTTTTCTGCTTATCTCATGCATCGGTTGGTTAAAATCAACAAAACCCCAGCCATTCTTTTTAGCCGATGTACGTTGGGCATCTATGATTTTTAAAATGGCGTTGTTCTTATTATGCAATATAAAATTATTAAACTTGGAAGTCTCATCATAAGGAGAACCACCAATCAATACTTTCTTTATTTTATTTTTAGCCAGTAAGCGTTCTTCTATTTCCCGATAGCTTTCCAATGACTTTGCAATCCGTTGTTCCGACAGTTCTTTTGCATTGTCTTTCATGTAAATATCATAACCGGTATCATTCATACCGAAAGTTAGAGTCACATAAGTTGGTTTTCTGTTGAAAACATCATAGTCCAAACGATCTTTCATATCCCACGCACTCTCTCCACCAATTCCGGCATTCATGATAGTAATCGGTTTATCCGGGAAACGAGTCATGTAATACAACCAGATAAATGAATGATAATGTCCGCCGTGAGTAATGCTGTTTCCTACAAATACCACACGTTCCCCTTCTTCAAACCGGGGTATTGTTGTTTGTGCCTGTAAGTAATCGCAATTTATATAAACTAAAGATAACAACAAGAGTATCCTCATTTTTAGTCTATTAGCCATTTTCTTTATTCTTTTAATCAAACCATAAAGATAACCGTACAACAATCAATCTGCTATATCCAGCTTATTCTTCTCTGCTTTCCCATACTGTTTCACCAATACACTTACACCTCCTTTCAACAGTTCGGGAGTCGCCTCCATAGTGATAACCTTTTCTTCGCCCGGCATCAACGTCACATAATTATCGGACATAATAATTGGAAGTATTCTTTTCTGCGTAGCCTTATTAACAAGCCTCACCCGATTAGCAAAAGCCACAGTCCCGGAATTGTTCTTTACAGCGATCTTCATTTTTCCGTCAGACATCAATTTATCCACCAATCGACAAGACAAATCGGCCTCTGGGAGTGTATTCAGCAATGTATAATCAAGATCATTCACGCCATTCCGCCAATAGAAGTTTTCAGAGATTAGATTACCTTTGGCATCTATCAGTTCCAACTTGATAAAATGAAGCGGAGTCAGTTCTTCGATCTCTTTTGGTTTCTCACCGTAGATTTCGAATTCGAACAATGAATATCCGAACTGTGTGGCACGGCTGATGCCTGCCAATTTCACATAACGTGCTGTAACAGGTTCCAATTCAATCTGTTCAGTACCACCTCTTCCATCTTTGTTGGTATAAACGGGGTTCCATTCTTGCGCATCATTCGATACTTGCAGTTCGTATTTCTTAGCACAAGCTGCCTCCCATTTCAAAATAACCTTTTCTATCTTTTCTTCTTTACCAAGATCAATGTATATCCATTGAGGATCACTGTATGCACTTTCCCAACGACTTCCGGCCCCTCCGTCAGTAACCATTGAAGCACTTTTAGAGACACCTGTTGAAGAAGAAGCTACAGCCTTCTTTCCATAAGCCAGATTGAAAGGGTTAAAGTTCAAAGAAAATGCTTCTGCAATGTTGCTGGCTGCCACATCGACCTGTTTTGTCTGTCCGTATGCAGGCACTTCTTTTCCATTCAAGTCGTAAATTGTAGCTGTAGCTATTGCACCTTTCAAATCCTTTGCTGTAGTATTTATTACTTTTATGCTATTATTGGAAGCATTCCATTGGATATGTAAAGGTTCACAAGCTTTTTTTGCTCCCCAATAAGCACCTGTAGGATCATAATAATAGTCATAAGTCTGCCATACAAACGAGGGATAAGCCGGATGGCTCATCCAGATCAGAAGTCCGGCTGCATCATTCCACATCTTATCGTTCCAAGCCTCATACATACCTTTCATCACTTCAAGATTCAGCATTTGCGCTTTCTCGCAGAATTCTTCCAGTCCGGATGATTCTCCGTACTGTGTGTTCACTGAATTCTTATAATTAACCGGGTTGGCATTAGACGCTTCCTTACCAAAGAAATGTTTGTTCCATACATTGTCATCATCATTCTTCAACTGCTCATCAGTAGGCAGAGGCCACCAGTCTTTTTCCGGAATAAACTCTTTGATGCTTTCAAATGTCGGGAAAGTGGCCGTTCCTATTTCTGTACGCATACCGTAACCGTAATCAATGCCATAAGGATAAGCCGGTGTATTAAATGCCAGGTTACTGCCTGAAGTTTCAAAATGGTGTCTTGGAGGTTGATTTCCCCACCAACCACTTCCGGACAATCCATCCTGATTGGAGCAAGACTTATACATACGGTCATTATTGTCCTCCTTCGCAATCATTTCACGCAGGTAATTATCCAAATCAGGTGCCGGATGCGTTTCATTTGCTCCACACCAAATAGCAATGGAAGGATGGTTTCTAAGACGTCTGACTTTATCAAGGGCATTCGCTTTAAATGCTTCCGGTTGCGCCACGTCATTGTATGCTACATATAACCAGAAATCATTCCATACCATAATCCCATATTTATCACAATAATCATAAAACTCATCATCAGTAACACACCCTGTCCATAGACGGATCATATTGTAATTCATTTCCTTATGAAGTCTGATTTTCGTTTTATACTCTTTACCCTGACAGCGAAGCAGATATTCGCTCATTCCCCAGTTTCCACCTTTCAGATAGATCTTCTGTCCGTTGATAAAGAATGTAAGAACAGGATATCCCACTACATTATCGACCATTTTATACTCATACTTCTTGATACCGAATGTCATTTCTTTTACATCCGACACTTTTCCATCTACAGAACAAGTTAGCTTACAAGTATAAAGATTGGGATCACCATAACCATTCGGCCACCAAAGTTTCGGATGGTCAACGACCAATTGCGCTATGTCATCTTTGTTAATAGATAGTCTGGCTGTTGTTCCTCCTTCTACCCGAATGTCTTTAGAGAAAGAAATATTCCCCGGCTGAATCACTCCGGATACAACGACATCTTTGAGGGAAGAAGAAGCATTTCTAATATCTGTTGAGACAGCAAGCTCTGCTTTCTGCAAGGTCGGTAACTCTGAACGTACCCAAGGATCTTCCATCACTACATCTCCCGTTACCACAAGATAAGCATTGCCTGTGATACCAGCCAGACGTCCCGGTACGTATGGCATCCAGTCCCAACCGGCACCAGCCAGATAACTGGGGCTACACGCAACTCCATACGGGTCTTTAGCCTTACGCGTCTTTTTCTGATTGGCATCGGTAATCAGAACAGCAATCACATTCTTACCAGATTTCTTTACTAGATTGGTTACATCAAACTTCGAACGCAACATGTGACCGCTTACATCTTTAGTAGATGTTTTAGTCCCTGATATCTTTTCGCCATTAAAATAGAAATCGGCAAAGCGGTTCGTATTGTCGAAATGAAGCCATACCCGCTTCCCCTCCGAATAAGAAGACGGGAGTTCGAATTCCGTACGATACCAGAAAGGACGGTTATAAAACGTTTCGTCTACTTTATAAATATTATCGGCATAATTAGGATCAGGAACGATTCCTGCTTCAACATAAGCAGTAAAAACAGTTCCGGGAACCACACCTTTAACGTAATCGGACATTTTAAATTCCGGAGTAGAAATCTGTTCTCCGGTTATGTTCTCTAAATCTGCCTGGGGTTTCACTTCCCAGATAATCCGAGGATTAGAGCTGTTCAAAGACATCCATGTACTCTGCTCTGCACACCCTGTCTGGATTAGAGCAAATATAACCGATACAATGATAAGCCCAAGTTTATTCATCATACTATCAAGATTTTAAAGTAACAATTTGTTTTAGAGTATGTTATTCAATCAAAGTCCCCACTCAACATTAGGTTTATCACCCATAAACAGCTCCAATGTACCTCCGGCTACAATGTCCGCAAAATCAAGATAACATTTATTGTATTCCTGACCGTTCAACAAGGCTTTTTGTATATAGACGTTATTTATGCTGTTATTATGAGCTATCACCGTGAATTTCTTACCAGTATAATAGCTGGGATCAAGATTGAACTCTACTTTATCAAAAACCGGACTTGTAATCTCCATACGTGTATTTCCCGGACAGGAAGGATGAATACCGGAAGCAGCCAACACATACCACGCCGACATCTGACCTACATCTTCATTGCCAACAATTCCTTCAACTTTGTTTGCATAAGCCTTTTCACATGTATAGCGTGTCCATTTTTGAGTATACCAGGGAACTTCAAGCTGATTGAACAAAAAAGGAACAAAGTGCACAGGTTCATTCGCATGGTTATAATATTCATTCCACAGCATATTAGAAGGAGTTTTATTAAAGAAATCTGTTAAATCCGCAATAACTTTCTCCTTACCACCCATCAAATTCACCATTCCCGGAACATCGTGAGGTACAAACCAACCTTGCTGATAAGAGTTTGCTTCTATACACCCATACCATTCTTTAAGACGTGCATTCTCCGGCCATTCTACCCATGCACCATCTGCTTTGCGAGGACGGAACCATCCCTTTTCTTTATCAAAAATAGAATGATATGCCTGTCCCTTTTCATAGAAACATTTGGCATCGTCTTCTTTCCCCATAGCTTTCGCTAATTGAGATATACACCAATCAGTATAAGCATACTCCAAAGTTGTTGAAATACTCAATGGTTCCGGAGCATACCCCAATGAATCATTACCAAAACGACGGGATGTGTTAACGGCATAACGATATGCTTTCTCTGCATCATACGTACGAATCCCTTTGATATAAGCATCCGCCAAAACAGACAAAGCAGGATTTCCCAACATACAGCCGGAATAGGAATTCAGCAATTCCCAACGTTCATAGTATTCGCGCCCACTCTGATCTGCCATAGTAATCAATGAGTTCAGTTCATCACTTACTAAACGCGGATTAATTATAGTCTGCAAAGGAAACTGACTACGAAATACATCCCATCCGCTGAATATAGTACGTTTTGTAAAAGTGCTGTCAGCCGTATGTATTTTATAATCACCACCTACATAACGTCCGTCTACATCTGTATAGATACGAGGATCAATCATCGTATGATACATGGCAGTATAGAATATCGTTTTTTCATCATCCGTACCACCGGATATCCGGACACGATTAAGTTCTTTATTCCACAATTCAGTGGCTTCCTGCTTTACTTGTCCAAAATTTTTAGAGGCTATTTCTTGTTCAAAGTTATTTGCAGCACCCTCCATATCAACAAAAGAGATACCAACTTTCATCTCTACAGTCTCTCCCTCCTTCGTTGGAAATTCAGTAAAAAAGCCCAGATGTTTACCCGTCAGTTCTTTCTTGTCTTTTATAACCGGAGCTTGTGATACACGAGTCAAATAAGGAATACTCACTACTTCATCACGTTTCCGAACCCAATGTTCGGGAATATCTGCACTCCAAAAGCCATAATTAGTCAAAGGTTTACTAAATTGTGCATAATAATAAACGGTATAATCGGCTTTTCCTTCACCATTACCCCATCCACCACCATCAGGTGTGCACTTCATCCATCCTTGAATAGTGTAATCATCTACAACTTTAATATACTGTGAAGTAGATGTTCCCCCTACTCTACGAGCTAAATCAATCTGAATACGCGATTGGTCACTAGAAGGATAAGTAAAATGTAAAATTCCACAGTGCGGTGTCGCACTACTTTCTACTTTGATATGATAATCAGTCAATTCTACCGAATAATATCCGGCCTTAGCCGTTTCAGTGGCTTTGTTATAAGCCGAACGATATCCTTTTATACTATCATTATTCTCTTTACCTGCCACTTTATATAATTCACCAGTTGTAGGCATCACAAGAAAATTGCCCAAATCACCAAACCATCCCACACCACTCATCTGGGTAAAGGCAAATCCTTCGATTGTCTTATGTTCATCACTGTATCCGGAACCGTTATCACCTCCCGTTATTGTATTAGGACTAACCTGTACCATACCATACGGAGTCGTAGCTCCGGGAAAAGTTTTACCTAATCCGTGATAAACACCGGCAGCCCCTACACTAGTACTGGCACCAATAAACGGGTTTACATAATCGGTCGGAACCAAATCTTCCGATACGGTATTGGTTGATGAGCAACCCGTCATCCAACACAAAAAGCAAACAATTAAAAGATTAGCAGTCGCTTTATACATAACAATAATCTAATTATTTTAAGTCAAACTAAGAACGAAAGTCTTAATACCAAAACGAGGCATTGAAATCGTCATTTCCGATTTACCTGCACGTGTTTTTATCTTCTTTCTTTCGATACATTGTCCATTCAAATCAACTTCCTCCACTTCGGATAATGGCATGTCAATGGTAACCTTTTGTAATCTTTCATCCCCTTCAGAATTGAACAGGCGCAATAGTACCTTTCCATCTTTCATTTGAAGAGCACTCACTTGATAACCAGTATTCTGTAAATCAATAAATGATTTCGATTCCGGTTTTGCCACTGGATAGCAAGAATACAGCAATGGTTCATTCCAACAATCGCTATCATCTGCGATTGATGCTTTGTCCCATTTGCCACGATGAGGTATAATTGCATACTTCATCCTCAAAGGGTGTGTTATTTTATAATCAGGTCCCCAAAGTCCTCCACCCGAATATTGAGCAGTCAGTCCTAGCGGATAGTCCTCTCCATAAGAATAAGAAGTAGTATGGTCTGATAATAAAGCCAAAGCATAGTCGCCTTCCTGTTCAGCCAAGTCAACCCAATGAAGTATAATATTATGTTTGATTTGATCCCAAGAACCAAAGAAAGTATCAGTCAGTTTGCTTTCGCATACGTCAAACGGTGCATTTTTATAGACACGGGGAGCATGTAAATCAGTCGGGAATAATACACTTAGTTTAAACCGATCGTCACAATAAGCTCGACGATTATCACGCCAACTTTCCTCTTTATATTCACCAATACCTACATTCTTTTTCCAGTCAACCGTCAAATCAAAATCGATTCGTCTCGTTCCTTTAGTGAGAGTGATTACCTGTGTAAACGGATGGGAAGCAATCTCACCCTCTATCTTAATTTTTTGCTCATATACATTATCCCTTACTACTGTCAGCTTGGCCGGAGTCTCTATAGAAGAACGAAATTTGCCTTCTTCATAAAAAAAGCCTCGTAACTCCCCTAAAGCATATTTCTCCGTTTTACCTGCAAAATCCTTGTTCCCTTCTTTTTTAGCTATCAGGCTTTTTATGGTTCCTCCCTTTGATAAGTCAAAAACAATTTTATACATATCATTTTCAACCACGTATTCCTGTTTATTCACCTTATTACCTTCCAAAACGAATCTACTCTCCGAAGCCTCTTTCTTATCGGCTTCTTTCTTTTTTATACAATACGTGGAATAACCAAAGGGAGGAATCTCTGCCTCAAAAAATAATCTTATCTCTTTACCTTCATTTTCTACCAAACAACCTATATCTTTACCTTTCCAGTCATAAACACTTAAATCCGCATTTTCAGATTCCGTAGGCAGAAGAACACTTACGATTTCCTTTCTTCTCATTCCTAATGTATTAAAAACACGTATATATTGCTGTTGAGCATTATTTTGCGGAATAAACTTTTCATTAAAGCTCTGCATAGATGCCTCAATAATTCCATCTGCAATATGATTGGTACTGTCTGTCCATCGCTTAATCTGATCAGCCCATGTTCCTTTTCTATTCAGTCCATTATAAGGCACAATCCACGAATCATGATGTTGTGCCAACATCAGTGTACGCCAAGCCTCATCCATATCTGCTTGTCGACAAATATATTTATTTTCCAGATAAGCCATTACAGACATTTTCTCTGCCATGACAATTCTATTTTCTGAAACACGTACTTCTTGCGCTATTTTTTGCAAAACCTGACTTCCCCACATAAGATTCACATGTATATCTTCCTGTGAAAAATACCAGTTATCATCCGTTTTTCCGATGGAGACATTTTCAATGTAATCTCTCCATGTCATATATATAGAGTTATTTTTTGTGTTCTTTCCACTTCCCAGCCATGGGCCGTTTTTCCATCCCGCATCCTGAAAACACATACCAATGGGGTGTTTGATACCTGCGTTACGGCAATCTTTTAAATAAGCATCCGAATTTCCCCAAGCAGTTGTCTGCCAAGTTGATCCCGGCTCTAGTTTTTCACAAGCATATCTGGGAACGGTCAAGATTGCAGTCCCGTCCGGTCCCACCCAATTAACCAATTCTCCGCCATAAGCAGCAGTATACCCTCCCCAACAGGTATTGGGACATTTTAATACAGCATATTTAAAGCCGAATTGTTTAAGGATTTGTGGCAAGCAACTTGTGAAGCAAGGTTCTTCTACCGAATAGGTTACAAAATCGACCCCCGGAAAATGTTTGTTTATTTTAGCAATACCATATTGAAACTGTCTTATTATACTCTCTCCCGAGATATTATAACAATAAGGCTGTGCATAAGTAGGATTCGTAAACTCTACCTGATTACTAGTAGCCATCTCTTTAAAACGCAAATAAGCCTCCGGAGTCTGTACTCTGACTGTATCCCATGTTTCAGGCTCTATCTCCAGACAAATCCGCCAGTCCGGATGCATAGCCAGATGATCCACAATGAATTGAGTTTTCCACTTTACCGGATAATGGCCATATATCCCGCCATGATACCCATCAACAAAATAAGCTTGTTGAGAATAAACATTTGCATAAAAGAAAACAGTCAGTAATATGATATAAATTTTATTCATGGTATCCTAAACCTATTTATCTTTGTGTTGCTCCATTCTACACATAAATTCATATAATTTATGTTGGACAACTTCTTTATTATTTTCATATTCCGGAGATATTCAATCAACGAGTGCCAGCAAAGTCTGATTTTCTATAAATTCTTCCTTCAGCCTTTCGTTGTTTTCCACTTCTATGAGAAACTCTGTTTTTTCATCAGAAGTAAATTCATCCGCAAAATATTTATTCAGACAATTCTCCATATACACAGTCCTTTTTTATCAAAGAACGATTATCTCAATAAATACCCCTAAAAAATACCGATAAATTCATTAAAAAGTTATGCAGCCAATGTCACATTGAGTTTTGCTCTCAACTTTTTTAGTGCTATTCCCATCTGACATTCCACTGTATTTACCGAAATGCCCAAACGTTCGGATATTTCCCTATACTTCAATCCTTCCATGCGGCTTAACAAAAATATGTCACGACATCTTTTAGGCAAACTATTGATAGCATCCCGTATCAGTTTCTCCATCTGATTTCTTTCTGATATATCATATACATCAAAACGATCCAAAGATTGCAATTTCAGATTCAACTCAATCTCAAAAGAAGCCTTCACATTCTCGACATACTTTTGCTCGAATACTTTATGCTTTAAATAATCCAAACATTTGTTTCTTACAAGCCTGAAAAGATAAGCATTCATATTCTCAATATGATTCATTGACTCTCTCTTTTCCCATAAGTCTGTAAACACATCTTGTGTTATGTTCTCCGCATCCTCTTCCGACATCACAAATTCTTTTGCAAACCGAACTAGTTTGGGATAATAAATAAGATACAATTCTGAAAAACTCATAGTTGTGTGTTTCTTTAGATTAGTATTCAGTTATCAAAAATCTTGTGATGCAAATATAGAGATGAAAAAAGCCTACTTCTTAATGGAAGTAGGCGGGAAAGTAAACGTTTTACAGATCAATTATTATATATACACTTAATAGTCAATAGTTTATAATAAGAC
>UMGM01008419.1_pt1 | contig 13621 bp, 12 predicted proteins | sample 1965271 | NCBI WGS metagenome assembly UMGM01 (sample SAMEA4836072, study PRJEB28245) | human gut metagenome | biome: gut microbiome; material: fecal sample | place: Denmark | collected 2008 | reverse complement strand
TTCTGCAACTCCCCAATAATCTGTTTTCATTTTCCTTATTCCTACACAATAACCTTAAATATTATTAACAAAAAATAAATTAATATATTATTTAACTATTTGTTGTTATTTTGGTGATTTACTATATAGACTAAAGAAAGGTTCAGCCAAAGCAACAAGACAGAAATTCACGCAAACCCAAAATGCCCCAGATTCACTAAAGGCAACAAAAGCAAATATTATCAACCCAAACAACTCTGGAGTTAACTCACTGTACACTATCAGGCCTCTCAGTAGAACATATTCATAAGCAAGGAATAAAAGAGCGGCAACTACAATACCGGATTCCAGAACAACATGCGCGAAAGCATTATCACAAATAAATGTGTCATAATATCCGCGATAATTTTCTTGTATTTTGGAAAAATCAAAACCAAACATATGAACTCCATATGTTTCAAAGTAATGATGCATTAAATCAAGACGTCCAGTCATCATAGAGTTTAAGTTGCTCATCCAAGAAATCGATGGTTTGAAATAAACCATAAGCCATATAGAAAATAGACTTAAACCCAGAAAAGCCAATGAACCTAAGACAAGAATTAATTTATCCCAATGGCCATGCTTGTCAATAGTAACGAACAACGACAAGAATACAATCAGTAAGATTGAAATGGCTGAAGTTCGCGAATAAGCTAATTCATAGCATGCATAAAATGCAACGCCATAAATTAATAAATCCCTCCATCCGAATTTTCGATATCGTAAAACAGCATAAGCGCAACAAGCCGTTACAACAGCTAAACCGAATAGATTGGGATGCGTAAAGCCAAAAGCTTGCCGCTCCGGCATTCCATTCCCCGCAATAAATGTTGTTTTTTCTATAATTCCACTATTTGAGCAAATAACTGTCAGAAGAATAACCGCAAAATTGGTGCAAAGAACACAAATGGCGATTTTACGTAAATCAACTTCACGACCAGCAATAAGAAATAATAATAGAAGAAAAATATTCCAACTTCCTGATATAAAAGTGGACGCTAGCACGCAACTTCCCACCACAAGACAGAGAGCATACTGCTTAGCCTGAAACCTCTGCACAAGAATTCTGACCCCGAGCACTAATGTGCTCACTATGCGAATTAAAAGGTATAGTAGGCCAATGTTCATCCATGACAACTCTTGAAAAGATGTAAATTTCAAAAGATTCAATGCACAGTAAATAGTAAACAAAATATAATAAATCGGCATAAAACGAAGGGGCTGGCTGAACGCACGCCTCACCGGCAGCCGTTTCTTGTTTCGGGATACACTAATTACACCTTGATGAATATAATTTGACCGTGTGCTCATAGGACGTCATTTACTTTCCATCAATCGTTCATAGTGCTGCATGAGAAGTTCGGCATTGGCTTTTGCGGAATATCCTCGTTGCTCTAGCAATACTGGATTGTCTGTCAGCCTTCCTCTATTGAAAGCGTTTTCCAAGGTTTTAGTCCATTCATCAATATCAGCATCCAGAGAAAGGAAAGTACCTGTACCTGTGATATCAGTCTCCCTTGGTACATTATCTGAGTACATGCATGGCAAACCTGCCGCTTGCGCTTCTACGGCAGAAACCGGCAATCCTTCATACAAAGAAGGCATAAGAAATACGTCAAACATAGAGTAAAAACGATCGACATCCGTACGAACGCCAGGCAAAATTACCTGATTCGCAACGCCAGCCTCAGCGATAGAGCGTTCAAGATCCGTTCGGTCAGCACCATCGCCAAGAATCACTAGGCGTGTGTCAGGCGCGACATTTAGAATTTGTCGGAAAACTGCAACCGCAAAAGGATAATTTTTCTGCTTGACAAAACGTCCCACACACCCAACTACGTAGTCGTTCTCACCAATGCCGAATTCAGCACGCAACGACGCCCGCGCATCAGAACTGAAAACGAAATGATCCAGGGGAATGCCATTATTAACTACCGTGAACGGCTTAGATCCAAAAAGAAAGCGCCCGGCATCCTCGGAGCAAGCGATACGGTCCGTAGTGTACTTTTTGCCGATAGCATTAAGCGGCATATTGCGTAGACGGTGCAAGAACTGATCTGACGAGTTGTTCAAGTGACTATGCAGAATACGGTTCGAAACTCCGCATCGTTCGGCTTCACGTAAAACACAGAATGCCGCATTGGGCATGTGGCAGTGCACAATGTCATAAGTCGAACCTACACGTGCAAAGACTTCACGCACTTCGCGTATGAAACGACGTAAATCATCACTCGCATAATTTACGGTAAATACTTCACAGCCGGAGGCTTTGAGCTCTTCATCGTATCTTCTGTCATGCATATATATGCCATCACGAGTGGAGTGATGGAGAAAATCGTAATGAACGCGCTTTTCATCGTGATACTGTTCCATGTTGCGGACAAATCGCGCCACGCCTGCCGCACGATTCAATGAAGGAACAACGTGAAGCACTCGAATCGAATCATTCATGAAATCAGTCCTTCGTTTCCCCAACCACGGTGACAATATCGTCGGCATGAAAACGATGAGAGACACAAGTGGTGCATTCTGACGGGAAATGTCCTACAGCAATGTACATAACAAGATTCTCGTTATCGGGGATGCTAAGAAGACGTCTCGTAGCATGTTCCGGTCCATTGCGAAGCATGGTGTTGAGAGGGCATGCTGCAATGCCTTGTTCTTCAAGGGCCAACAGCAGGCTCATGCCGAATAGACCTCCATCGGTGTACCCCTCATTATGCTCCTGAGGCGCCATAAACACACGATTGTCGGAAGTCAACAAGATGAGAGCGGGCGGCGTGGGATAGCCTCGGAAACCACCTTGAATGGCAAGTGCCTTAGAAATAGTGTTGTTGTCAAGGATAACGCGCACGCGTGTAGGCTGCCTGTTACATACAGACGGAGTCCGCATGGCCATTTCCAACGCTGGCTTGAGCTGCTCGTAAGTGACTGTTTCGTCAGAAAACTCGCGAATCGAATGCCGTTCTTCCGCTAACTCACGATAAGTACGTGTTTGGTTATGTCGCTTGGAACTGCTGTCGAATTGCAAACTGCCACCTTCTGAGCCAGACGTCGATTCGGCGCGTTCAAGCAACCCTGCAGGGAATAAGGAATGAACATACGCCAAGCTCTCACCATGTCCTTCATGCCTGCGCAGATATTCTCCCAATGCCGCCAACGCAGAGGTATATGGCATAGAATCTGCATACTCGGGGTTAAGTTGACAATATGCGTGAATCGTCTTGGCCAGATACTGCAAAGGCCGCTTGCCGAATCCATAACGAAAGTTCTGGTGGCTTAGACCCTTCTCAATCTGATGCGTGAAATACATCATGCGAGATTCGATTTGTTTAAGTCCTTTGGACGTATCTTTGGCATATGCCTTATTGAAACGTCGCGCTTCACGCAACGATGCCATGATCAGGCTGGGGTAGCCATTGAATATGCATTTAGCAAATGCAACCACAGGCATAGGTAGCGATTCCTTAAGCCTGTCCTTTATCGAATGTGCCATGTCGTTCCTCTTCTTATTCCACTTTGCGTGAGGTACTTTTCGTCAATCACGGCCGTTCTTATTCACTGATGGCGGAACGCAAAAATGCGCGTGCTTCTTCACGCTTGATGTCGAATACGTTCTGTATACGCGTGAAGTCAATGGGTTGTTCCGCGATACTGAGATTGCCGTAGTCATCGAGATAACGACTGGTTTCACCAGTCATCTCCAAAAGGTTCATGATTCGCCCAGAAAAACGGCCTGGGCTGATGGAAACGAAAGGCCGTCCGAGATTCATGGAGAAAGCAGTGCCGTGGAACGAGTCGGTAATCACATATTCAGCGTTCATGAACAGACCCACAAACCCCTCAACACTGGGACATACAACAGTGTGTTCGCCCGCTCGTCGTTCGTGTACGCCATACGCAATGCGATACAAAGGTAGTTGGAGTTTAGCCGACAAGCGACGGGCGTATTGATCGAATTCTTTATTGCGGTTGAGCTGATACACAAGAATGTATGGACGATTCGGAGTCGCGCTTCTATCCGCAAGATGTGACCACTCATCACGTTTAAGCATGAGCGTGGGGTCAATGACAGGTACGGCATTGTGAATGCCAATTGAGTCCAGCAGTTCAGCAGCCTGTTCCTCACGCACCGAGATATGAGAATACTTGGAAAGAGCTTCGCGCATGGGTCTCTTTTCCCATTCTTCAAGGAAAGGTTTGCCGATACTGGCAGCATAAGCAATACGTTTAGAGTCTTTAGGCGCGAACGTCAGATAGAACGCTGGGTCGAATCCCTTGTTCCATATACTGTTCCACACCTGATCGGAACCAGTACAATAGATGTCCGCTTCAGGAGGGTTCTGATTCAACGCTTCAGCGGAATAATACTTTTCCGCTGTCAGCGCAAGCTTGGAATGGCGGAACTCGTTCAGCGGCTTAGCGCGTCGAGCGACAATGCGGCTGACGGGAATGCGGGCCAGGGCCTTAATTCCAGGTACTTTAAAAAGAGGCATTTTCGCTGCGAGTTGGCCGTTCAGCGCGCGTTCGGTTTCATTTGACGGAATGGCGTCGTGGCGATAATAATCCACAATCGACGGTGTGGCGTTCAGAGAAGAGAGGACCATTTGCGTGGCATAGGTCTGCAAGCAAGAACCATAATTGGGAGAGTTATGCAAAGTGACTACGGCCACGGTAGGACGGCCACTGTCATTAGTGACACCGTTCATCGGTTGGTTCCTTTCCTGAGGAGTTTCGTGTAGATGAAAGAACGGACGCCGTTGGGCACGAGACACACCACGACGTGGGGCAGCGTGGACGTGAGGAACTGCCAGAAGGTGAAATATCCGCGTCTCAGTTGCGCGGTCTTGAACTTCCAGATATGCGGCAGGTATTTCGGCCCGCCGCGCCTGGCGTAGAAATCTGAACTCACGCGCATGGCGACTAGCGGTTCGTTTATGTTGCGCGCCCTGCATCCGTCCGCGAGCATACGGTTGAACAGGTCCCAGTCCTCGAAATACAGGTATTCGCCGCTGTAGTTGCCCGCCCGCACGGCCCTGCTCTTACGGAATACCATGGTCGGATGTCTGAACGGGTTGCGTTTCTTCGAATAAGCTTCGATATCTTTGCTATCGCAAGGCAAAGAAGATTCGGCGATTGGCTCATCCGGGGCTGTGACGAACTCCGTGACCTGGGAGCCGACCATGTCGAGATGCTCGCCTAACAGCGCGCCGAGTTGTTTCTCCATGCGGTCGGGGAACGCGTAGTCGTCGGAATCCATGCGCGCGACAATCTCATTGCGGCATTCGGGAAGGCCAGACGCGAGGGCGTGGCCGAGACCGCGGTTCTCCCCGTACGAGACCACCGTCAGCAGTCCTGGATGGCCGCTCTGGAACTCGTCAACTGCGACGTACAGGGGACCAGTCAGCCTGCCGTCCTCTACCAAGACAATCTCCTCCGGCGGGACGGTCTGGCTGACCATGCTGTCAAGGGCCTCCAAGAGGTGGGACGGATCCTCCTTCCGATAGACGCTCATCAGCACGCTATACGGGGCATGCGAATCGAAGGCCTCTGGATTATGGGAATCCAAACTCTTATCCAGACGCATTCACTCGCCCCGTCCGGATGGGGCGGCAAAACCGACGTAACGGCCGTTATCGGCTCTTTTTGCAATCAATCGACCTGTGGTCGGCATGTGAATCCCGTCCTTTCCCTCCAAATGAACCCCGAATTGGTGTTTTTCAAGCGCAACGCGAACCGCATAGGAACTGCCAAACCCCGTTCATTACCTTCCACAGTCGATTTTGGCATCCTCCTCAGACACACCCAGCCCCCGTCACTCACTTCGGTGGTATTCTTCACAGGTTTCCCATGAACACTTTGCCTGTTCGTGACTTAAAAACTGTGTTTGAAATCTGATTCAGTCGGTTTTCCGGACGTTTCTGAATGAGCAAAAAGAGCCGATAACGGCCGTTATGTCGGGTTGATTCCGGTTCGGGGACGGTAATCCAGTGCCGATTCGAGTAGCCCAAGTCATGGGGAAAATGCTTGGCGGTGGTGTCGAATCCGTAGTGATGAACTACTATCGCCACGTTGACCGCAGCAAAGTGCAGTTCGATTTTTTGGTGGATGCCGATTCTACCCGCGTTCCAGAAGAGGAAATCAAAGCGTTGGGCGGCCGTGTTTTCCGCATCCCTCCATACCAGCATCCTCTCCGTTACCGCCGGAAACTGGTCAAGCTTTTCCGTGAGGAACACTGGCCGATCGTGCACAGCCATATCAACGCACTGAGTGTTTTTCCGCTGTCGGCGGCCAAAAAGGCTGGGGCGCCGGTCCGTATCGCCCATTCGCATTCCACGATGGGCAAGGGCGAGTTTGCCAAGAACCTGATGAAGCTCGCACTGCGTCCGTTCTCGAACCTTTACCCTACGGAGCGTTTCGCATGCAGTGAATACGCCGGCAGATGGCTCTTCGGCAAAAACGCCGATTTTACGGTAATTCCCAATGCCATCGAACTGGAGAAGTTCCGTTTCGACCCCACTGTCCGTCAAAAAACCCGTAAAGGGCTTGGTGTGTCCGATGATACGTTCCTTATCGGCCATGTGGGTCGTTTCATGCCGCAGAAGAACCAGGCTTTCCTCCTTGACGTTCTCGCCGAGCTCCTTCCCCAGAAGCCGGACACGATGCTCGCGTTCGTTGGTGACGGTCCAGACAGACCAGACGTACAGCAGCACGCCCAAGAACTCGGCATTGATGACCACATTCTGTTCTTGGGCCAGCGCACGGACGTCAACCACCTTTACCAGGCGTTCGATGCTTTCTGTCTGCCGAGCCGTTATGAAGGTCTCGGCATGGTCGCCATCGAAGCCCAGGTCGCCGGATGCCCCTGTGTCCTCAGCGATCAGGTTCCGCACGAAGCCGATATTTCCAGAAAAACATCTTTCATAAGCTTGGAAAATAAATCTTCTTGGATTTCAACTGTACTCAACATTTCCTCGCAAACAGCGAATCGGCAGATTGAAACATCAAACACATGTGCTGAAAAATATGACATTTCAGCCAGTGCGAATCGTCTGACCTCTCTGTACGTAAGCAGTGCGGAAAGCGCGAATGGATGGGAGGAAACGCTGTGAATCCTCGCGTTGCTGTAATCACTTCAGGCTATTTGCCAGTACCGAATGTTCTCGGCGGAGCTGTCGAAGCATTGGACATGATGATGGTTCAGGAGAATGAGAAGACTCCGAATTTTGATTTCACTGTTTTTTCTTCTTGGGCACCCGGCGTAGATCAGATCGTGGGTGAAGGTAATTTCAAGCATACTGATTTCTGCTTTATCAAGACGCCATTGCTGGTTCGCGCGGCGGATCGTTGCATTTATTGGGCAGCCAAACATGTGCTCCACAAAAAGAAGCTCATGAGCTATCGGTATATTGCGCAACGCCTGTGGTATATCAACAAGGTTTCCAAGAAGCTCGCACAGCCCGCAAAGAATGGCGGCCCAGCTTTCGACAAGATAATGATCGAAAACCACGCAACATTGTTCATGACCATGCAGAAGCACGGTAATTCCGAGCGATATGCGGGAAAAGTGTATTACCACCTGCATAACGAAGTTCTTAATGATTTCGGCTGCATTAAAGAGATTTCCAAAGTCAAAAAAGTACTTGGAGTTTCCAAATATATTGTTGGCACGCTTGACACGTATTTAAGAGAGCATGGTGAGCCTGGTCTGCGCGAAGATCAGAAAGCTGTATGGCGTAATGGCGTCGACACAAGCCGGTTTGGTTCGGAGGAGGCTAATAGCAAGGCGATTGAATTTCGAAAGAAATTCAATATAGCCGAGAATGATATTGTTTTCCTGTTTTCCGGGCGTCTTACTCCGGAAAAAGGCGCTGAAGAACTATTGAAAGCGTTTACTGAAGTAGCGCAGAAAGTTCCCAATGCCAAGCTGGTTGTTGCCGGAGCTTTCTTCTTTAATTCGAATATCGTGAGTCCATTTGAACAGAAACTTCGCGATTTAGCTTCAAATCCTGTTGTGAAGGATCGAATCATCTTCACTGGCTTTGTGAATTACGAAGATATGCCAGCTATTTATGCCATGGCCGATATATGCGTATTGCCGTCAATTTGGGACGATCCGGCACCGCTCGCTGTAATCGAAAGCCTAGTGTCCGGCAAGCCGCTTATCACGACTCGTTCTGGAGGCATCCCCGAATACGCCGATGAACAGTCAGCGATCATCTTGGAACGTGATGAAAAACTACAGGAACGATTAGTAAAAGCAATGACTGAAATTACAAAAAATATAGAATATTTTAAATCGACGATGAATAATGATTTATTAAGGACACAACTTAGTAAAGAAGAGTATAATACACAATTGTTTAATCAGATTGCCAATATAAAAGCTTAATCTCTGAAAGATAATCCCAGCCAGTTCGGTGATAATTAGTCATATTTAAACATTAAGCTCCTTAGGCACCACAAGACAAATTTATAAGTGAGGGTTACCCTATATGCCGTTTAGCATAGGTATATTTCTTTATATCGTTGCTTATTGCCTCACAGAAGGCATGATATTCGCAGCAGCAGGCAAAGCAGGTAAAAAAACAAGTAGAGTACTTTTTGTTAGATCAATTATATTCGTCGCGCTCGCAGGCCTGATTTATTTTCATACGGAATGCACCAGATACGTTGATTACGATAGAATGTCCACTGAGATGAGTTTATCTCTCAGCAAAGGCGCTTCCTATCTTTTTGATTTATATAGTCTTAACCCTCTATCTGCAGTACCCTTGGCCCTTATCGCAAAAACAGGAGTGTTTCCGCTGCTTAAAAGCCTATCCGCCTGCGTATATTATGGCGTCCTTTTATACATAGCAGGGAAACTAAGACAAACCTATGGCGCTTTTAGTGCTACCATAACAACGGTTTTCTTCCTCTGCACAGTAGATCTTTCCTATCCAGCCGATACCATTAGATTTCCGATAGCATCAGCAATTTTCGCACTGGGTTATGTCGGATACTCCTATTTTTCTTTCTCACCCATTAAAGCACTTTCTTTGATGCTGTTTGGATGTTTTTTCCACGCTTCCATGTGGCCTTTTTTGATAATATTCTTGTCCACTAGAATATTCAAAAAGAATATATTCATAATTATCCTCACTTTTTTTCTCATCTTCTACTTTCAAATAGTTAATTTAGTATCTTCATTAATATCATCAATCAGTCCCGCGTTAGGGTGGAAAATTCAGTTATACTTTGAAACCGATGGACAGTATTATGAATCACTGATTTCAAATGAGCAATTCATATATCTCTTATTTATTTACATTTTTATCTGCACACTATTCTTACTTAAACGAACTTTTTCCAAACAAGAAAATAGTCAGAGTGATAGAGTCTTCATTATGTATAGCTGCTTCTTGCTTGGATCAATTCATAGTAACGTCATCTTTCCTAGATATATTCCATTTCTGATTTTAATATCCCTTCCTTTCATTGCTGATATTTTTTCGCGTTACACCAATAGTGGTTATACTGGGAAAAACTCTTGGGCTATGCATTTTATTTTCGTTTCTTTTATTTTAGTCTCTACATTTGGCTTGATATTAAGGTTTGCGTTCAGTTATACCCCTTTTTATCTTACATAAGCATAGGTTAGTCTAAATGCACGTTATTTTATATACGTTTAAGCAGATAAAAGTATTTTCTCTTAAAAAGAGTTCTTGTCAACCAGCGAAGTGTTTTTGGTTTTACGGATTCAAGAGAGGAATGAGATTTGAGGATTACCCAGGATAAGACACAAACCCGCGTTTTAAAGAACGCGTTGTTCCTATACGCTCTCACGTTTTCGAACTATCTGATCGGACTGTTGCTCCTGCCGTACCTGTCGCGCGTGCTCAGCGTGGAGAAGTTCGGCGTGATCGGATTCGCGACGTCGTTCTGCCTGGTGTTCCAGATGGTGGTGGAGTACGGCTTCCAGCTGTCGACCACCGCGACCATCTCCGTGCATCGCGACGACAAGGCAAAAATGTCCCGAATCATCTCGACGATGACGTACACCAAGCTGCTGCTGGCGTGCGTAGCTTCGGCCGTGTTCCTGGCATTCGCGATGTTCGTGGACATGCTCCGCGGCCATTTCGTGATCATCCTGCTGTTCTTCGTGGACTCGATAGCCAAGGCGCTGCTTCCGGACGCCTACTTCAGGGGCATCGAACGCATGAAGGACATTACCATCCGCGCGGTGTCCGCGAAATCCGGAATCTTGGTGGCGACGCTGTTGTTCGTGAAGGGCGACGACACACTGATCATATATCCCGTCTCGATGATCGTATTCGATACCATCGCGCTCCTGTGGGCGTTCTCCCTGCTCAAACGCGACGGTTTGAAGGCGACCGGCACCACCATGAGGGAAATGCTGGAAGCGTTGAAAGACAGCTTCTGGTTCTTCATATCCCGCATATCCGTGAGCATCAACGGATCATTGGGATCCATCTTCCTTGGCATGCGCTACAGCCCCGAATCCGTGGAGATGGGCCTGTACTCCGGCGCGACCAAGTTGTCGTCCGCTGGCGAGCAGATGATTCCTCCGCTCGGCGACGCACTCTACCCGTCGATGGTCAACAAGAAGGACTACAGGCTGTTCTACCGCATAGTGTTGCGGGGCGGCATTCTCTGGTTCTTCGCGTGCGCGCTGGTGGAAGTGCTGGCAACGCCGTTATGCGTGCTGATCCTCGGCGGACAGTACGCCAGCGCTGGCGGGTTCCTGCGGATACTGATGGTCGGCGTGTTCTTCGGATATTTCAGTTTCATGTTCGGTTATCCAGCGCTCTCGCCAATCGGGAAGGCGGCTTGGGCGAACGCGGCGATCATGGTCAGCGCAATCGTGAATCTTACGGCCTGCGCGGTTCTGTGGCTGACAGGGAACATCACGCCGTTGACGGTGTGCGTGGTGTTCTCCAGCACCAACATCACGACCTTCATCGTGAGATTCAGCGCATTCATGAAATTCAAAAACCTAACACGATAAATCTGTTTTTGACGCAAAGGATGGAATAAGCATGTCTGTAACCTCTTACACCATTACCTGCAGCAGACCAACTAATTATGGCGCTGTTCTGCAAACTTACGGCTTGAACACCGCTCTACGCAAGATGGGTGTGGACGCCAAGGTGCTGGATTACAACCCCAAATACTACTACACGTCTACGCGGCCGCTGCCTATTCGCATGCTTCGCGCCATCGTACGCTTCCCTGATTTGGTCAAGGGGCGCAAAGTGTTCGGCAAATTCCTTGAGGACTACATACCTATGAGCGCCAAAACTTACCGTACGCTTGCCGAGATTGAGGCTGACACCCCCCAATCCGACGTCTATATTTGTGGCAGCGACCAAATTTGGAACTGTAAGAACAAGCTTAATGGTAAAGATGATGCGTTCTTCCTCTCATTTGCGCCTGCGGGCGCTCGCAAAGTAGCGTATGCTGCCAGCATTGCCATGCCTGAAATTCCTGACGATCAGAAGGATCGTTATCGTAGACTGATTTCCGATTTCGATGCCGTGTCTGTGCGCGAACCGTCGTCGGTGCCCATGCTTGAAGATCTCGGCATTAGTAATGTTCAATCCGTCATTGACCCAGTATTTCTGCTTGAGAAGGACGATTGGGACGTGATCGCCGACGCCAGCGATTTCACTCCCACTGAAGACTACGTACTGGTATACGGCTACAACCGTCAGAAAGAGGTATATGCCTACGCACGTCGGCTTGCCAAGAAGCTAGGCGTGAAAGTCTATACCATCGGTACTGCCATCGAAGATTACACACTTGATCAGGACCGTTATTTCTGGAATGCTTCCCCTAACACTTTTGTGAACCTTATTCGCAATGCGAAAGCCGTGGTAACAAATTCATTCCATGGCACTGTGTTCTCTATTGTGTACAACAAACCATTCCACTTCTTTACAGTTAAGCAGACCACAAACTCACGCATGCTCGACCTGCTGGATTCGCTGGCATTAAAAGACAGACATGTCACCAGCGGCAACCTGCTGAACAACCACATCGACTACAGCGAGCCTAATCAACTGCTCACCAAAGCGAAAAGCCATTCGCTTAACTTCCTTCGAGTAAACGTCGCTAATCTACCTCAGGAATTACACTAATGAATAGTATAAATACCACGACTAAGCCGTTAGTCTCCATCATTGTACCGATATATAACGTGGCAAAATATCTCAATCAATGTATTGCTTCATTGACGCAACAGACATATCGCAACATCGAGATAATTCTTATCGATGATGGTTCGCCAGATAGGTCCCCCACCATTTGCGACACATGGGAACATAAGGATGATCGTGTTCATGTCTTGCATAAGACTAATTCTGGAGTCTCTGCGAGCAGAAATGCTGGTCTACACATTTCCAAAGGAAAGTACGTCTGTTTTGTGGATGGCGACGATTGGGTCGAACCTGATTTTGTTGAGTATATGATGATGCTTCAGTCCACAGCGAATGCTGATATCGTCGCTTCAAGAAACTGCTTCACTGGTACCGATACCTGCCAGGAAGCGCAGGACATAATATCCACTATTGGTCCACAAGAGGCAATGGAGCTTTTCTTCTACCCAACAATTGAGCTTGGGGCGTGGAACAAACTGTACAGCCACAGTTTTCTCGTATCCAACAATCTCGAGTTCATTACCGACTTCCACGCCGGAGAAGGATTGCAATTCATTACTCTCGCAGCGAGCAAAGCGAGCCGCATAACCGTCGGCCGGAGGAAGGTTTATCACTATCGTACCGATAATGCCATCAGTGCTACGACCAAGCCTGACGTTGAACGACAAGGTATTGGAGCTATTACCACTATGCAGTATATCTACGAACACCTTGATCTTTCCGACCCAAAGGTTCGTAAAGCTTACGACTGGCGCTTGTGGAGCACCTACGGCTATTGTCTACGACAAATTATCGCCACCCATCAAGAACGCACATACCATGATCTTCTGCATACGTGTATTCATCACAGAAGATGTCTCGCTTTACCTATGCTTGACGCTGATATCTCATTTAAAAGAAAACTCATTGCGCTTCTTACAGTTATTAGTCCAATCACTGTCGCAAAGCTTTCTCTTCGACAAAAAACTCAGGTTTCTTGTTAGAGCGTGGTTCGCTACGCCAATATGACGCTCTCATTCCGATAAATCTCGTCAAATTCACTAGAAGTTTTTCCTATGGATGCACTCTATGTTTTCGTCACTACATCATTGCCCAAAGCTGATGATCAACCTTAATGAAGCATTTACTAGCAATCCGTTCTGGATGCTATGTGCCGCAATGCTCGGTTTTGTGTCATCGCTCATGCTTTGCATCGCCATCGACTGCCGGGTTTTGAGATTCCTTGGGCGGACATCGCTCACGATTATGTGTGCGCATGAGCCCGTCAAGCGAATGATGATTTTTATCATGGCGAAAATCGTCGGAGTGAGCACGGATGCGTTGCGGGGGCGAACTTTGTGTACGCACTACTCGTGACCACCATCACAGTGCTCATCTGTATTGTCGTTCACCTGATTCTTGACAAGATCACGCCCGCGCTGGTGGGCAATCCTGTCAGA
>UMGM01004725.1_pt1 | contig 13923 bp, 9 predicted proteins | sample 1965271 | NCBI WGS metagenome assembly UMGM01 (sample SAMEA4836072, study PRJEB28245) | human gut metagenome | biome: gut microbiome; material: fecal sample | place: Denmark | collected 2008 | reverse complement strand
CATATTAGGCGCGTAGTTGCGGATTTGAGGTTTATCAAGGATATGACCAACAATATTCGCATCCGATTTACGCAATTCCGGATACTCAGGATGCTCGTGAAGAGCAGCTTGTCCTTCAAGAGCAGGCAACAATGCACAGCACAAGCAGACAAGCGAAAATATGTATTTTTTCATTTTTCGTTTATAATTCGTTCTTCGTTAAGTATTCACATGAAAAATCAGACAATACCCAGCCTCAAACAAGGCAGAATATCATCAGCTAAATAACTGAAAAACGAATCGCAGGCGGTGCCCGAAGTGCAGTCACTCCATGATATGGAGCATGAGAATGCATATGCTGCGGACGACCGAGCAACAGGCACAATAAAAAAGGGATGAAAAGAGAAAGATCAAAAATAACAGCCGCACCGTCCGTCGTCAGATGAGACAGGAAATGAATATGTATCAGCTCGACTGTTGAATGTTCATGTGCCGCCCCTTTCTTAAACGGGTGTGAATGGACGATTGTCACGCCATTGACCACATGTACGTGGGCAAAGAATGTAAGGCTTACCAGATACGATACAAAAAGTATCGGCAAGAAATAGCGCGTTATATTCAGTAACAATCGTTTCAACTCATTTCTACTTTGGGACGGCAAAGATACAAACTATTTTTTTAACAATCAACTTTCAGACAGAATACTGTTAATATACGGCTGAAGCTATCATTTGTATAAACAGAATCAGGAATACCATAGCAATCGGATAAACTGTTGCGTATGCCACACTGGGAATATTACTGTCTACCATTGAATCGGCAGCAGCCAGACCGGGCGTACTTGTCATACCACCGGTGATAGTTCCCAGCAAATCGAGTAAACTAATTTTAAATATCAGACGCCCCACAACTGTTGCAATAAGCATCGGCACCAAAGTAATGGCTGCTCCTACACCGAACATCAGTAGCCCGCTTTCCTGAAAAGTAGCTACGAGATTTTTTCCGGCGGAAGTACCTACTTCGGCTAAGAAAAGAAGCAGACCTAATTGGCGCAGCAACTGATTGGCAGGTCCCGACATAGACCAAATAATAGGTCCTGTCTTACCGATCGCACTCAGTACGAGAGCTACCATTAGGACACCTCCGGTCAATCCCGGTGAGAATGACAGACTTTCGGAGAAAGAGATATTTATTTTGCCAAACAACACTCCCAGTACAATCCCCATTGCAATCGGGAAGAAGTCTGTATCCGACAATTTCTTCGCATTATTTCCCAGTAGGCGGGCTATACCTTTAAGTCCTTCTTTCTCTCCCACAACCATTAACTTATCGCCGAATTTCAAGGCCAAATCAGGCGACGGGGATAAATCAATACCACTTCGACGAATACGGGTCACTGTGCAACCAAAGTTTTTCTGTAAATTCAAATCTCCCAATTGCTTGTTTATCATGTCCTTTTTGGTCAATAACAAAGACTCTATTTCCTGTGTTTTATCCAAAGGAAGTTCGCCTTCTTCACGCTCGCCTACCAGCACTGCGAGTTGATTTAGTGATTCTTCGCTACCTACTGCTTGTATATAGTCTCCTTCGTGCAACACGGTAGAAGCAGTAGGAATAGATATTTCATCACTATGTTTCAGACGGGAAATAACAGCTCCTGTCATTCCTCGAGCATTAATCTGCATCAGACTGCGGTTGAATACGTTTGAATTAGTGATACGATAGATGCAGGTAATCAATTCAGGGAATTGTCCACGACGTTCTATCTCCAGGCGACGTGCTTCTTTATCCAAGTCCACCCGCATGATTTTAGGCAGCAGCTTAACAAACAAAATCACACCGATAACTCCAAACGGATATGCGATACCGTAAGCAATGGAAGCCAAAGGTGAGTGTGTACTGTCAATAGCGACGGCTAAGCCCGGCGTACTAGTTAATGCTCCGGCAATCAGACCTACCACACTGGGAGTATCAATGTCGAACGCATACTTCAGTCCTACCGCCGTGAGACAGGCGGAACAAATGATAAGCATAGTAATGAGAATCAACGTCTTCCCCTTACTACGGAAAGAATCGAAGAATCCGGGTCCTGCCTGAATACCGATAGTAAAAATAAAAAGTACCAAACCGAAATTTCCCAATTCTTTGGGAATGATGACGCCAAAGTGCCCGAAAAGAAGTGCGATAAAGATTACCGCTGACACATCAAGAGATAACCCCTTAATTTTAACTCTTCCCAGCATAAATCCCAACGCGACAATCAGGAAAAGGGAAAAATAAGAGGAGTGCAACAAGTCAGTAAACATAAAAATAAAGGTTAGTTAGTTTTAAGGACGCAAAGGTACGGATTTTATTTCAATCCGCACAACATTCCATCTTACAAGTGATTTCCTCACACGGCTTTTTCATTTAAGAAATATTGTTCGTCGCTCGTTCTTGTAGTAAAAATCCTTATATTCGTGCGCAGCGATGCGGAAACATCACCATAGGTGTTTCTTCTTATCGTTCATTTTTGACGGGATACTATCTCCTTGTGTTGACGGTTTGAATTCTCTGCATATTTGGAAGAAATGGAAAATGTTATCTTATATTACTTTGTCAACGAATGCGCTTATCGATGCTCCTCTACTCTATAATACAGTTTTTCCTATTTTTACAACCAGCTATTCCAATATTAATAAACTTGATTTCTGTTTATAATAAACTTTTGGATAGTTTATTATAAACGGTATCAGAGTTTATTAAAAACTATTTTTTTCGTTTTTCGGAAATGGATTAAATGTTTTGCGCAAAAATACAAACAAAATAGGGCAATAATCGTTAGACTATTGCCCTATATCATATCTATCCTGATACTAAAACATATCAGTCTGAATGCTATTTATGTATCTATTTTTCTTATATTACTCATGCTATTTATCACTTTTATTTTTTCAAAGATACAAAATAAAAAGTCGTTTGTCAAGTATTCCAGAAGAAAAGCAGATTATTCACGCACGGCTGAGATAATAAGGGGACTATCAGTAAGCTTCACTGACGTGTTGCATTTTCCAGCTCAAAAATGAGAAAAATTCAGATTTGAGATATTCGTAAATTAGTGATTACCAATAACGGGATTTCCCCTCATGCCGCAGTGGCATGGGTAGGAGAATCGAACGACTAATTCAAAGCTTAAATGAAAAAGCCGTGATTTCCTCATTTTCAAATTCCAAAGTGAAAAGAATTGGTTCAAACTTTTTATAATACCTACATATGATTAACGTCTCAACTCTTTTTCATTTCTTTTGGGTATTTTTCCACATTTCAGTTCCCCGTACCTTTGCAACTGAAAAATTTATTAATCATTATCTATCAATATTAAGTATGAAAATTTTAAACTTTTGGACAGTTGCTCTTATGGCACTATCATTTTCAACAACATTTGTTTCTTGCGGTGACGACAACGATATAAATCTTGCAAAGGAAATTGCCGGCACTTATAATGGATATTCAGTCGGTGAATGCGATATGTTCTCAGACTATTTGTTGGGCGATCAATCCAGTGCCACAATAACCGGTAACGAAGACGGTAGCATTAATTTGGTATATAAATCCGGTTCAGGTGATTTCCGCCTGAATAATTTAAAACTTTCCTCGAAATCTTTCAGTGGTTCAGGTGAAGTGGTGATGTCCATGGGCAGTGGCACAGGTAGTAGTTATAACTACACACTGGAAGGTAGTGTAAATGAATCCAAAGTGTTAACCTTGAAGACTAATGTAGATATTCCGACACCCATGGGAGAAATGGAAATCGTGTTCATGCAAGGAGAAACACCGATAACTTATAATATAGCTGCTACCTATCAGTATAACAGTTCATTGTCTATCAGTGTTGGAGATACATCCTACGGCACAACTGATGAATGTAAAGCTGTTATCAAACGTGTATCGGACACAACGGTAGACATTACTTTAAGCGGTTTCGCTAACTTGTCAGGTGCCGGTGGTCATATGAGTTTAGGTAATTTCACTATCAGTGGAGTCAATGTAACAGCCGGAGCAAACGGAACCTATTCACTCAGCCTGGGAGAATATGAATCTACCGACAGCAATGGAAAAGCTATCACAGGAGAAAGCCTGAGCGGTACAATCGCAGCAGACGGTACTGCTACTATTAACACTGACTTCAAGCCAGGTAGTATGCCGATAGCTATTTCCACAGTATTTACAGGAAGTGATACAGCAAGTGCAGAATAAACAATCTAAATGAAAGAAATGAAAAGAAGCAATAACACTATTTTTAAATATACAATGATACTGGGAGCGGCTATGTCGCTCTCAGCTTGTAATGGATTATTTGAGAATATTTATGACGCCCCCACAGAAACTGAAATGGAAATCAAAGAAAATAGTTTCTCACAAATCAAAACTGTTGAGTACACAGAGTGGGCATATATTGATTTTTCCGGTCGTAAAGTTACCACAGTCAAAATCGGGAAAGAATATGAAAGCGAAATACCCGATAATTGGGATATCGCCATTCATCGCTATGATATAAAAACGAATGAAGGGGCAGCTTACCAAACGAGCTACACAAGTTTTGATGCCCTGAAAGCAAACGGAAAATTGCCTGATGACAAAGACTTTGTTAAAGATGAATGGACAACGGACAAAATTGCTATTGATATGTCCGGCATGATGGAAGGAAACATTGTCTATACCGACTCTTATTATAACAGTATCCTATCCACCTGGCTGAATGTAGATACTTCGACTATGCCACCTATCTACACAATGTCCAATCAGGTCTACCTGATACGACTGAAAGACAACACCTATGCAGCCATTCGTTTTACCAACTATACCAATGCCAAAGGTATAAAGGGATACATCGACTTCGACTTCCTATATCCATTTGATTTCGAAGAAAATAACTAAGAAAACAATAACAAAGAATGAAACCTACATTTATAATATTACTATTTTCCTTTATAGCAACTTGCTCCACATTTGCACAACAATCCAGTAATTATGTCAGCGGACGTGTAACTGATACAAACGGGGAACCCCTTCCCGGCGCCACAATCTCTATAAAAGGAAAAGGAACTGGAGCCGTCACCACATCCGACGGAACATATACATTGCAACTACCCGGAACTGGCGTGTATATCATTACCGCCTCTTACGTAGGTTATCAAACAGCAGAAAAGAAATTCACAACGGACGAAAACAAAAAACTAAGTTTCCGTCTATCCGAAGATCAATTTGACTTAGGAACGGTAGTAGTTACCGGTACCCGTACTCCCAAACTGCTGAAAGATGCACCTATCATTACACGGGTGATTACCTCGGAAGATATTAAAAAGGTAAATGCCAATAATGTAGCCGACTTGTTAAAGACTGAACTTCCCGGCATTGAATTCACTTTTGCTATGGACCAGCAAACCTCTATCAATATGCAAGGCTTCGGCGGAAACTCTGTATTATTTCTTGTAGACGGGGAACGTTTGGCCGGTGAAACGCTAAATAACGTAGACTACGACCGTCTGAACCTTGATAATGTAGAACGCATCGAGATTGTGAAAGGTGCAGCATCCACCCTTTACGGTTCAAGCGCTATCGGAGGGGTTATCAACATCATTACACGCGAATCGGATGACCCATGGAATTTAAATCTTAATTCACGCTTCTCCGAGCACAATGACCATCGATATGGCGGTACTGTGGGATTCAATGCAGGTAAATTCAACAGCCTGACCAATGTACAATATAATAATGTAGATACGTATGGCGTAGATAATCCGGGAGATTTCTCAACTGTATTCGGAAGCCGAGTATGGAACTTCAAGGAACGGCTGATCTATCACCCATTGGAAACACTTAAACTGACCGCAAGAGCCGGGTATTATTTCCGTGAACGTAATAAACCGGGAGACACTCAAGACAGATACCGGGATTTCAACGGTGGGCTAAAAGCAAATTATACATTCAACACATTAAGTAATCTTGAAGTCGGTTACACTTTCGACCAATATGACAAAAGTGATTACCAGGTACTCTATAAAAATGATGTACGTGATTATAGCAATGTGCAGCATAATGTACACGCTCTTTATAATTACACTTTCAATGAAAAACATACGTTGACTGTCGGAGCCGATTACCTTCGCGATTATCTGATGTCTTACCAATTCACTGATAACGCTAACTATATCATGCATACAGCAGATGCTTTCGGACAATTCGACTGGAATCCGACTGAAAGACTAAATGTAATCGCCGGATTACGGTTCGATTATTTCTCCGATTCCAATGTTCGTCATTTATCCCCGCATTTGGGAATGATGTATAAGATTGGTAACTGTTCATTGAGAGGTTCTTATTCACAAGGATTCCGCTCACCGACTTTAAAAGAAATGTATATGGTGTTCAATATGGCAAACATGATGATGATTTATGGAAATCCTGATCTTAAATCAGAAACAAGCCACAACTTCTCCCTGTCTGCCGAGTACACAAAAAACCGTTACAATTTTTCTGTAACAGGATATTATAATCTGGTACACAACCGTATTAACACAGTTTACAGCGATGATCCCAAAGGACAAATATATACCAATACCGACAAAGTGGACATTGCAGGAGTGGACGCTAACATCTCTGCCAAATACCCCTGTGGATTAGGATTTCGTATGTCATACACTTACATCCATGAATTTATGCGTGACGGGCAGAAAAAATTCACAGATACGCGCCCGCATACGGCAACTGTAAGAGTAGACTGGGGCGAAAACCTAGATAAAGTAGATTTCAATTATTCACTCAACGGACGCATCTTGTCAGAAGTAAAAACAAACGTATACAACGATAGCTTCAACAACCCTGCTGCCGGAAGCACTGCTGTTACGTACCCGGGATATATGATTTGGGATTTAACCTTCTCGGTGGGAGTATTCAAAGGTGTGAATATGAATCTGGCTATTAATAACTTGTTTAACTATGTACCGGATTATTATTATTTCAATTCACCCACTACGACAGGAGCTAATCTGACACTAGGTCTTTCGTTGGATATAGATCGGTTCTTCAAAAAATAAACAACAATAAAACTACATACAAAGCTAAAAATAAGAGAAATGAAAAAGAAAAGTAAAATCATCTTAGGTGTGTGCATCGTTGCAGCCGTCCTGATAGGCATATCTATCTGGAATGCCTGGTTCAGCGCCACAAAGATTGCTTTCGTCAACTTCCAGACCATACAGCAGGGAAGCATATCGAAAGCAAATGACAATTCATTCATCAAACTCAGCGAAGTATCGCTTGCCAACCTCGACCGCCTGTCAAATTATGATATGGTATTTGTTAACGGCATGGGACTGCGTATCGTTGAAGAACAGCGTCAGCAAATACAGCAGGCAGCAGACAAAGGTGTCCCTGTGTACACATCAATGGCCACCAATCCTACCAACAATATCTGTAACCTCGATAGTGTACAACAGAATCTGATACGCCGCTATCTGAGCAATGGCGGAAAAACAAACTACAGGAATATGTTGAACTACATCCGTAAAGCCATTGATGGAAAAACATATTCCACAACTGAAATGGAAGACCCGGTAGAAAGGCCGAGCGATATGTTGTATCATGCCGGAATCAGTAATCCGGACGATGAGCTGGAATTTCTCACAGTTACCGACTATGAGAAATTTATGAAAGACAACAACCTCTACAAAGAAGGAGCTCGAAGAATTATAATTACCGGACAAATGGCAGATGCTACCGACCTCATCAAAGCTCTCGAAAAAGAAGGCTACAACGTTTATCCGGTTCAGTCAATGACAAGATTCATGTCGTTTATTGATGAAGTGCAGCCTGACGCTGTTATTAATATGGCTCACGGACGCATGGGGGATAGAATGGTAGATTATCTGAAAACTAAGAATATTCTGCTTTTTGCCCCACTCACGATCAACAGCCTTGTGGATGAATGGGAAAACGATCCGTTGGGTATGTCCGGTGGTTTTATGTCACAAAGCATTGTGACACCGGAAATAGATGGCGCTATCCGCCCCTTTGCCCTTTTTGCACAATATGAAGACAAAGAAGGATTACGCCACTCATACGCCATTCCCGAACAACTGAAAACATTCGTTTCCACTATCAACAACTATCTGAATCTGAAAACAAAGCCTAATAAAGACAAAAAGGTTGCTATCTACTATTACAAAGGACCGGGACAAAATGCCTTGACGGCTGCCGGAATGGAAGTAGTACCTTCGCTCTACAATCTCTTGCTTCGCATGAAACAGGAAGGTTATAATGTGTCAGGACTTCCTGCCAATGCACAAGAACTTGCAAAAATGATACAAGCACAAGGTGCAGTATTCAACTCGTATGCAGAGGGGGCTTTTGACGAGTTCATGAAAAACGGAAATCCGGAATTAATTACAAAAGAACAATATGAAAGCTGGGTGAAAGAATCGCTTCGTCCTGAAAAATATGCAGAAGTCGTTGCTGCCGACGGAGAGTTTCCCGGAAACTATATGGTCACTTCGGACGGACGTTTGGGCGTAGCCCGGTTACAGTTCGGTAATATCGTGTTAATGCCACAGAATGCAGCAGGAAGTGGAGACAATTCTTTTCAGGTAGTTCATGGAACGAACGCTGCTCCTCCGCATACTTATATCGCTTCTTATTTATGGATGCAGCACGGTTTCAAAGCTGATGCACTCATTCATTTCGGAACACATGGCAGTTTGGAATTCACTCCTAAAAAACAAGTTGCCCTATGCAGCAATGACTGGCCGGACCGTCTGGTCGGAGCTGTTCCTCACTTTTATCTCTATTCTATCGGAAATGTAGGTGAAGGAATGATGGCAAAACGCCGTTCGTATGCGACACTGCAATCTTACCTTACTCCTCCTTTCCTCGAAAGTAGCGTGCGCGGTATCTATCGTGAGCTTATGGAGAAAATCAAGATTTACAATAACTCCGCAAAAGAGAATAAAGAGCAGGAATCGCTGGCCATCAAAGCATTGACAGTAAAAATGGGAATCCACCGGGATTTAGGTCTGGACAGCATCACCAACAAGCCTTATACAGAGGATGAAATCGCCCGTGTAGAAAACTTCGCCGAAGAATTGGCTACAGAAAAAATCACCGGGCAACTTTATACTATGGGTGTTCCGTATGAACCGGAACGGATTACTTCTTCTGTTTACGCAATGGCAACAGAACCTATCGCATACAGCCTTTTGGCTCTTGACAAGCAACGTGGAAAAGCTACGAACGCTATCAACAAACACCGGAGTCTTTTTACACAGCAATATCTAAATCCTGCCCGCCAGTTAGTAGAAAAGCTGATAACCAATCCTGCACAGGCAACAGACGAACTGATCTGCCGTACTGCCGGAATTACTCCTCAGGAACTGGCTAAAGCACGCCAAATAGAAGCTGACCGGAATGCTCCGAAAGGAATGATGGCGATGATGATGGCTGCCGCAGCCAAACAAGATAAAGATGATAAGAACAAGAAAATGGGAGGACATCCTGCACAGCAAAGTGAAAAGTCCCTTCATGGGAAAATTCCCGAAAGCATGAAAGAAGCCATGAAGAAAATGGGCACTAACATGGATCCGGGAAAAGCTCCTAAAGAGTATAGCAAAGAAGATATAGAGTTTTCTTTGGCAGTCACAGAAGTGGAACGCACTATTAAGAATATAGGAAACTATAAAAATGCACTTTTGACAAGTCCTGAAGAAGAACTGGCTAGTCTGATGAATGCATTGAAAGGAGGCTACACCACCCCTACCCCGGGAGGTGACCCCATAGCTAATCCGAATACATTGCCTACCGGACGCAATATGTACGCTATCAACGCTGAAGCGACTCCTACTGAATCGGCATGGGAAAAAGGGATTGCTTTAGCCAAACAAACGATTGATACGTACAAACAACGTCATAACGATTCTATACCACGGAAAGTAAGCTATACACTCTGGTCCTCCGAGTTCATCGAGACCGGGGGAGCAACGATTGCTCAAGTCCTTTATATGCTTGGTGTAGAACCTGTTCGTGATGCTTTCGGCCGTGTCAGCGATTTAAAATTGATTCCTTCGGCAGAACTGGGTCGTCCGCGTATTGATGTGGTAGTTCAGACCTCCGGACAACTTCGTGACCTTGCCGCCTCCCGTCTTTTCCTGATTAACCGTGCGGTAGAAATGGCTGCCGGTGCCAAAGATGATAAATACGAGAACCAAGTAGCGACAAGTGTAATTGAGGCTGAACGGGTATTGACAGAAAAAGGATTGAGCCCGAAAGACGCCCGGGAGATTTCAACTTTCCGCATATTCGGAGGAATAAACGGCATGTACGGTACCGGTATTCAGGAAATGGTGGAATCCGGTGACCGTTGGGAAAATGAATCGGAACTTGCTACTACCTATCTCAATAATATGGGAGCTTATTACGGTAGTGAAAAGAACTGGGAAGTTTTCCAAAAATTTGCTTTTGAAGCAGCATTGACACGTACAGATGTAGTAGTACAGCCACGTCAAAGCAATACTTGGGGTGCCTTAAGCCTTGACCATGTATATGAGTTTATGGGAGGCATGAATCTTGCCGTTCGCAATGTGACCGGTAAAGATCCGGACGCTTACCTCAGCGACTATCGCAATCGTAATAACATGAAAATGCAGGAACTTAAAGAAGCTGTCGGTGTAGAAAGTCGTACGACTATTCTCAATCCGGTCTATATTAAAGAGAAAATGAAAGGAGGAGCTTCTTCCGCAAGTGAATTTGCAGAAGTTATCACCAACACTTACGGTTGGAATGTGATGAAACCTGCCGCCATTGATAAAGAACTTTGGGATAATATCTATAATGTATATGTAAAAGACGAGCTTAACCTGGGAGTAAAGAAATACTTTGAACAACAGAATCCTGCCGCTCTCGAGGAAATGACGGCTGTCATGCTCGAAAGTGCCCGCAAAGGATTATGGAAAGCCAGCGAAGAACAAGTAGCAGAATTGAGTAAGTTACATACGGAGATAGTCAACAATTATCGTCCGTCCTGTTCGGGCTTCGTCTGCGACAATGCAAAACTACGCGATTATATTGCTTCTAAAGCAGATGCGCCAACAGCCGCACAATACAAAGAGAATATCTCCAAAATCCGTGAAGCAAAAGCAAGCGGAAATGACAAAGGAGTAGTGATGAAAAAAGAAGAAATGAACCAGACTACTGAAGAACAAACAAATACATTAAGCAATGTAGCTGTCGGTATTGCTGTTATCATTGTCCTACTTGCTTTAATCCTCTTTGTACGCAAACGCCGTAAAAGCAGCCAAATGTAATTGTAACTCATAATTTGTAATTAGCAAAAATGAATACAGTTGTCCTTGTACTTATGCTTCTGACAGCATTTAATTTTCTGCTGAAGCAAACATTTTGGAAAGTAATAGCGGTGTGTGTTATCGCCGCTATCTGCGCTGCGTTTGCCGGATTAATGTGGCCGTATGCTATTGAACAGTCTAAAACCCAGATAGCAAATTGGCTTAGTAATCAACCTTTGATGTTGGATACAGCTGTATTGCTTAGTGTGGAGGTCTGCGTGCAAATGGCTTACGCCATGCTGGCTGTCCACGTGGCGAACGATTATCCGGTCAAACCTCGTATGATTGTGATGTACCGCTTTCTCCGCTGGTTTCCTGGATTATTGATTTTCCCGGTTCTATTCAGCGGGTTAATATACCTGATATTCGCCTTTCCGGGCATTTCCTTTCAGACAATAGCCTGGAGTTATGCCGGTTTTATCCTGATAGCAATTCCTTCCGGCAGATATTTATTGCTCTATTTGTTACCGGAGAAGGAATTACGCCTCGAATTGTTCTTCCTCACTAATGCACTGGTAGCTATCCTAGGAATTGTAGCCACCGTCAACGGAAGAACTTCGGCGGCAGGTGTCAGCGAAATAGACTGGCAAGCACTGGCAGGCGTTTTGGTTATCACTCTGGCCGGTGGAATCATCGGTCTTGTCTGGTGGAACTTTCGGAACAGAAACAAACAGAAAAGCATGAAGCAATAAAAAGAATCAATTACCTATTAAATAATCAACAACAATGAACTTTATATCAGATATTTTATATTGGATTTCAACAGGATTACTTGTTCCTGTCATCGTATTATTAATCATTCTCTTCTGCCGGGCACTGTTACTTGCAGGCAGTTTCTACGGACAGTATATGTCCATTCGCAAAACAGAAGCTTTGCTCCGCAATGAACTGGGGAAACTAACTTCTGAAACAGTAGGAGAACTAAATTCCAAGTTACCGGAAAAGTCGCGTTCACTCGTTATTATGTATATGCGTCAGGTACTAGATGCCCGTGACACTCCCGCACAAGTACAACGTTTATTGGCTAACTTTGAGATTGCAGCCGACAAAGACCTTGCAATCTCAAAAACGTTGACCAAACTAGGCCCTATCTTAGGATTAATGGGTACTTTGATTCCAATGGGCCCTGCCCTGGCCGGACTGGCAAGCGGAGATATTGCTTCCATGGCTTATAATATGCAGATTGCCTTTGCCACGACCGTGGTCGGATTGGTAGCAGGTGCCGTCGGGTTTCTCACACAGCAGGTTAAGCAACGTTGGTATCTGCAAGATATGACCAATCTCGAATTTATCGCTGAACTTCTGAACGAAAACCGTACTACTAAAACTACTGAGAAATGAAACATAACCTATTACGAAAAGAAGAAGACTCCGACCCCATCAGCGTAGTATCCAACTTGTTTGACGTTGCTATGGTATTTGCAGTAGCTTTAATGGTTGCCCTTGTCAGCCGCTACAACATGACTGAGGTATTCTCGCAAGAAGACTTCACCATGGTGAAAAATCCGGGTAAGGAAAATATGGAAATCATCACCAAAGAAGGAGAAAAAATCAATCGGTATACTCCTTCGGAGGACCAGGATAAAAAAGAAGGGAAACGTGGCAAGAAAGTCGGTATCGCCTATGAATTGGATAACGGGGAAATAATTTACGTACCCGAATAATTGTTACTCTAACACTACTACACGGATAATGCCTACAAATATTATCCGTGTAACTCTCTAAAGAACTCACACGACATGGCACTCTTATCAAAAGACAACAAGAAAGAAAGGCCTTAAAAATTGACCTACATCAAATCTTTTAAAAAGAATGCACTCCCCTTGATTCATCATTTACTTTTTTAATTACCTTTGCAACAATCTTTGCTCCCTTAAACAAAAGTCTATGTACTATGTTATAACTGATAACAATTACAAGAATTCAGATACAAATAAAAAGGGAAAAAGATATGTTTACAGAAATAACAGAGGATACAATATCTGCAACAGATAGCTGTCAAATGGAAACAACAGGAACAACACTAAAGGTCTCTCCTGCCACACAGCCAACCAATCAGGTTACGTCAGAAACTTACACTGTCATTCCTCCACGACGTACCTTCAATGAACAAAAGCCATTCGTTTTTTCTATTATCGGTTTTGCCGTATTCTATATTATAGCTCTTATTGTCGGGCGTGTCATCAAAATGCGATTGCCTCATCATTCTTAATGAAAAGTAACAAAAAACAAGCCACCGAAATGAATCACTCATTCCGATGGCCTATCCCCTTTAAACACCTTTAAACAAAATGAAAATATGCCTCATTACTAACTAAACTAACTAACCCTTTGAGGCATATTTTGAAGAGGCTGTCTCACCAGCCTCTTTTTTATTATAGACAGCTTTCGCTCTCTAATCTTATTTACGAGCTTCAGCAATATAGCCGAGAGCTTCTTCGCATTTAGCTGTTACATAAGCCCAGTCTTCTGCTGCCACTTTATCTTTCGGGAACAATTTAGACCCCATGCCTACACAGAATACACCAGCCTTAATCCATGCTGTCAGGTTTTCTTTTGTAGGTTCTACCCC
>UMGM01026029.1_pt1 | contig 14415 bp, 14 predicted proteins | sample 1965271 | NCBI WGS metagenome assembly UMGM01 (sample SAMEA4836072, study PRJEB28245) | human gut metagenome | biome: gut microbiome; material: fecal sample | place: Denmark | collected 2008 | reverse complement strand
TTTTTCTTCTATAAATTAAAAACATAAAAAACGAGAACATTTTTAGCACTCTGTACTTGACAGTGCTAAATACTAGGTATATAATAACAGTGTAATCGGAAGATACCGATGGTAAGATTTCATGAACAACGGCTGCGAAACGTATCACAACCGCTAGATGCAAAATGGAGGCGATGGATATGAAATTCTTCCCAAGAACAAGCAATGTATTTGACGATGTATTTGATGACATGTTTACTTCACCATTCTTCTCAAGCCGCAATGACATGGCAATGAAAACCGATATCAGTGAAAAAGACGGATATTATTTATTGGATATGGAATTGCCGGGTTGTCGTAAGGAGGATATTCAAATTGAGCTTCATGACGGATATTTGAATATCAGTGCTGCACATAACACAAACAAGGAAGAAAAGGACGATAAAGGAAACATCATTCGTCAGGAACGTTATAGCGGCAACTTCTCACGTAGCTTCTATGTCGGTGAAAATCTTGATGAAACAGATATCAAGGCAAGTTATGATAATGGTGAGTTAAAGGTTACTTTCCCTAAGGAAACCGTAAAAATACCGGAAAAGAAAACGATTATGATTGAATAAAAAAGGTGGCAGTTGAAAACACTGCCACCTTTTTTATCTATTCTTCATTTGGTAACGGAAATCGCTTTGTTAAAGCACATACTTCCTTATGTATCTGTTGAATGAATTGTTCATTATCCCCATTTTTTAGCACCTGAGAAATCCATAGTGCAACCTGATGAAATTCATTTTCCTTAAAGCCACGCGTTGTCATTGCCGCACTTCCCAAACGAATGCCACTTGTTACAAATGGCTTTTCAGAATCAAATGGAATCGTATTTTTATTACATGTAATACCTGCTTGATCCAAAAGTTCTTCTGCTTTCTTGCCACTCATACCAAGCGATGCCTTTACATCAACTAACAACAAGTGATTGTCTGTTCCATCACTTACAATTCGAAAGCCTTCTTCCTTCAACGTATCGCTCAACACCTTTGTATTGGTAATCACCTGCTTGGCATAAGTTTTAAATTCCTCCTGCATAGCCTCATAGAAACAAACAGCCTTAGCCGCAATAATATGCATCAACGGTCCGCCCTGCATACCCGGGAAAACCTTCTTATCCAATAAAGCAGCATGTTCCTTTTTGCATAAGATAATACCACCACGTGGTCCGCGCAAGGTTTTATGCGTTGTCGATGTTACGAAATCTGCATAAGGAACAGGACTTGGGTGTAAGCCCGCAGCTACCAAACCGGCAATATGTGCCATATCAACCATGAAATATGCGCCAACCTCATCGGCAATTTCACGGAATTTCTTAAAATCAATAACACGTGGATATGCACTTGCACCGGCAACGATCAGCTTCGGTTTTGTTTCCAAGGCTACCCTTCTGACATCTTCATAATCAATATATTCTGTATGCTTATCTACTCCATAATCAACAAAGTTATACAAGCTGCCACTGAAATTTAACGGGTGTCCATGCGTTAAATGTCCTCCGGCGGTTAAATTCATTCCTAAAACCGTATCTCCCGGTTCTAAAACAGCCATATAAACTCCCATATTTGCCTGCGATCCACTATGTGGCTGAACATTTGCATGCTCCGCATGAAATAGCTCCATTGCACGCTTTCTGGCAAGCTCCTCCACCTCATCTACATGAATACAGCCTCCATAGTAACGCTTACTGGGATATCCTTCCGCATATTTATTGGTTAAAATACTTCCTGCTGCCTCTAAAACATCTTTTGATACATAGTTTTCCGATGCAATTAGCTCAATGTTATATAGTTGTCTTTCTCTTTCTTTTTCGATTGCTTCTTGAATTTGTTTATCTTTCATATAGCAGTCCTATCCTTTCTTTTCTGTTTCGATTATATCATGCTTCTAAAATACCTCCTAGCAATGTAACCAACAAAATAATTCCCTCAATATCCTGTTGATGTTGATATATGTAGATGGTATTAATTTTTTTCCTAACAAATACTTAATATATGAATCGAGTATTTTAATATAAAAGATGCTACATTGAAATAGCACCTCTTTTTAATTCTGCTAAAAATAGTCTTATATAAGCAATACAAATCATATATAAATACAGATTAAGTGCTTACTTTATCAGTATACTATAATATGTAGGAAGATATAAGACTGTTATAAGCATATTTTATGATTTAAAATTTATATATAAAGGGAGATGTGATAACCATGGGAAAGTATGCTATAAATACATAATAGAATTTTAGAAAGGAGAAAACTATATGAAAAAGAAAATTTGTTTAATTATTTGTGTTTGTATGATAGCTTCTATTTGTATCATTAACATTCATGCAAAGGAAAGAAGTGTTTCAGGGGATAAAAGCAATGAAATTTGTTCCAATACTTGTAGATTAACAAATGAAAGTTTAAAAAAAGCAGAAGAGGAATCATACATTATCAACAAAGAATATTCTACTGATGGGAACTTAGAGAGTTTTGATGTTATTGTTCCTATTCCTAAAGGTAAAGAACCCACTCCAGAAACAAGAGGACTAATTTCAACAGTTATAGTTACTATTTATAAAACTTGTAAAATTGCCTCAACAATGGGGCAAGGATTTAATCCTTGTACTTATTTAGCAATGGCTTTAGGAAGAAAAATAATCAACGGAATAATTAATTGGGAGCCTCAAGATAGAGGCGATTGGAAAGTTACACGTACAAGTCATTATGGATATATTCCTGGTTGTGAACCAAGACATTCTCAAAGCTGTAATGGATATTACTATACTTATTCATACTCTAAAATTAAATAATAATTAATATAATATTATGATTAAAAACAATTATAGTGGTAATTATCAAGATATTTACTGTTTTCAAATAATCGAAGAGTATGATATAAAACGAAATTATAATATATTAAAAATGATATATAGCTATATTTTTGCTCCTGCTATTCCTATTAGTGAACATCTTGATGATGAAAAAATAAAAAGTAACTATACGTTTTGTAAAAAGTTATTAATTAAAATATGGGTAAAAAATCAAATTCAGCCAATACTTATTTCATTTCTTCCAGCTAAAAAAACAATATATGTAAAAAGCCATTCTTTTAAAAGAATATATGCTTTATTTACCCAAAGAAAGGAGGAGTTAATAAAAAATTATAAAAATATATATGGTTCTAATTATGAAAAAATACTTTCTGAAAGAATATCAAAAATACAAAAACAGAGTTTAAATTCGTCGGAATAGTAAAAAACGATTAAATTTCCAAAGGGTATGACCTCAATATCATTAGGCTATGGTCAATGATACTGCAATCATACCCTCTTTTATCAATAAAAAAGACACAGCATTTGCCATGTCAATTTTCATATAAGCTTTGTTATACTACATTTGTTCGCTTCGCTCAAGAATCTCAATTACAACATACAACCAATCCTTAATTTTTGGCATACGCATATAAATTTTCTGATCTTTGTAGCGAATCACAATATCCTTTGAAATCGTTGTCATCATTTCAAATAGCTTCACACCATCAATACCATTTGACCACTGCGGAGTAAAGACGATTTCCACCTCACGTGGCATTTCCTTAAAGGTCTCTACATGTGGTTCATTGATGCATATATCCAAGCGTTTCTTTTCAAATAAAAGCTGCACTGCTTTGGGAAGGCGACCATAATTATCCTTGATTTCGTCCATCATAGCTAACAGCTCTTTTTTGGTCGTTATCGCGTCCATACGCTGATACAAGGTGATCTTTTCATAATCCTCATTTGCAAAACGACTAGGTATATAAGCATCGACCTTTACGTTTGCTTTTGCCAGCTCCTTCTTTACTTCTTTTTTAATGCCCTTTTCTTCCATAATAGCATCATTCAGCATCTCAATATACATATCAATCCCAACCGTATCAATAAAGCCGGCTTGTTGAGGACCTAGCATATCTCCGGCTCCACGGATCGTTAAATCGCGCATGGCAATTTTATAGCCACTTCCAAGCTGTGTAAATTCTTTGATGGATTTTAAACGCTTCATTGCGATTTCCGATAATTGACGCTGTGGAGAATACATCAAATAAGCGTATGCCAAACGATCGCTTCTTCCCACTCGTCCTTTGATTTGATATAACTGTGCTAGACCGAAATGATCGGCTTCATCAATCAAGATCGTATTGGCATTGGGAATATCAATTCCCGTTTCGATAATGGTCGTACATACAAGCACTTGATAGTGGTTCTCGGTAAATTGCAGCATGACATCTTCAATATCCTCACGACTCATCTGTCCATGGGCAACACCGATTTCAACGTCCGGTAAAGCTTCCCTTAACTTTCTTGCGACATTATAAATTTCCTTGACATTGTTGTATAAATAGAAAACCTGTCCGTTACGTGCAAGCTCACGTTGTATGATTTCCTTGATCATCGCAAAATTTTTCTCAATGACATAGGTTTGTACCGGCATACGATTTTGTGGCGGTGTATTCAGCTGCGATAAGGAGCGAATGCCAATCAACGACATTTGTAATGTTCTTGGTATCGGTGTTGCACTTAGAGAAAGAACATCTACCGCATTTTTTAATTCCTTGATTTTTTCCTTATGTTCAACTCCAAAGCGCTGTTCCTCATCAATCACCAGCAAGCCTAAATCTTGAAATTGTATATCCTTGGAAAGCAAACGATGGGTTCCAATCAAAATATCAATGCTTCCTGCCTTTACGTCCTCCATGATTTGTTTTTGCTTTGCCATTGGAATAAAGCGATTGATGACCTCGATACGCACCGGATAATTTTCAAAACGACGGGTAAAGGTTTTATAGTGCTGAAGGGATAAAATCGTTGTCGGACATAAGAAAGCAACCTGTTTATTATCCACAACCGCTTTAAAGGCAGCACGAGCTGCAACTTCGGTTTTACCGAATCCGACATCACCACACAACAAGCGATCCATAGGCTTACTGCTTTCCATATCCTGCTTGATTTCTTTTACGGCACGTGCTTGATCATGCGTTAATTCATAATCAAAATCCTGTTCAAACTGCTTTTGCAGCTCACTGTCCTTCGAAAAAGCAAAGCCGATATGTTCTTCACGTGAAGCATACAAATGCACCAAGCGCTGTGCTAACTGTGCAATCTTTTCACTTACCTTACGCTTTGTTTTTTCCCATTCTCCACTACCTAGCTTATTCAGCTTAGGAACTGCTCCTTCCTTTGAAACAAACTTACGAATAAGCTGAAATTGCTCCAAGGGTACTAATAAGACATCATCTCCCTTATAGGCAATATGCAAAAAATCTTTATGGATACCATCAATTTCTTTATTGACGATTCCTAAATATTTTCCAATTCCATGCTGATGATGAACTACATAATCCCCAACATTCAATTCTTGATAATCATGCAGTACCTCAGCTTCTTTAAATTTATTAGAATAGCGGGAAATGCTGTGCTTGCTTTGGAATAATTCCTTACCGGTATACACATGGATCTGTTCACTAATGCAAGTAAAGCCTTCTATTAAACGATGGTGAAGTATAGAAATTCCATTTTTTAAGGTATCTGTTTCCTCTACTCGTTGATAGCTCACATTTTTTTCATCTAATAACTCTCTAACACGTTTGATTTCACTTTCATCAAGACATAACAAAACTTTATCGCTATGGGATTGTGTAATAAGCTGATCCATGGTTCTTTCTAAATTGATATCTCCCTGTGCCATCGTCATGATTTGAGAAGAAAGCGGCTGTTTATAATCTACAAACATTTTAACGTAAATTACATCATGTGCCTGTATAGCTTTTGAAAAATCCGCAAACATGGAAAACTTCAATAAGCCGTTTGCTTCCTGATACATTTCTTGAATATAGGCTATATTTTCTTCTGCTGCATGCTTAATAGAATCCTTTACTTCTTCTTCACTGGATACAATTACACAAGCATTTTTTACATAGTCCATGATCGTGGCCTGTTGATTTAAAAAGGCACGATATTTATATAATCTTGCTTCCGGACTATGATTAGCAATAGCATCTAAATCCTCGTTTACAATTGCTTCTAAATGCTCCTTAGAAGCATTGGTAAATCCTTTTACATTTGCAAGTTCTGCCAAAGCAAGCTGTGTAATGGTTTGAATTTCTTCATTGGTAAATAAAATATCGCTTGCCGGTATGATACTGGCTTCTTGGATTACTTCAATCGTTCGCTGTGTTGATATATCGAAAAAACGAATGCTGTCGATTTCATTATCAAAAAATTCAATACGCAGCGGATATTCATAATTCATAGAATAAACATCAATGATTCCACCTCTTGCGGCATAGCATAACGGTTGATCGACACGACTTACATGTGTATAGCCTGCCTCAAACAGCAGTGTTTTTAATTGCTCATAATTGGTTTCTTCATTGGTTTTTATGGAGATGCAATGCTGTTGGAATACTTCCGGTGTTGGTAGATAGTGAATAGTAGCAGCGGCATTCATAACGACGATATATGGTTTATTATCAAACAGCTTTGATAATACTTCCATTTGATTAGCTTTCGTTTCCGGTGATGCGGCAATTGCCTCTACTCGCAAGGATTCCTCCACGCCAAAAAACAGCACCTTTTCACCTAGAAGGCTATACAAGCGTTCATAAAGCCTTTGTGCTGTATAAGTATTATTTTTTACAATGAGCATTGTCTGTGGTTGTTTTTGAAATGCACTTGCAACAATGAGTGCTTCTTCACTTAAGGAAAGATTGCCAAGCTTACTTTCTTTTTTTAAAATACTCTTTACAGCGACATTGTTGTAGAGTTCTTTTAATAAAATATCCATAGTATCTCCTATTTCTTATTATAAGCACTCATCGTGTCAATAAAAGAATGTGAACAGCTATAAATAGCAGCATCGCATGCCTGCTTGATTGCCTGCTCATACGCCTCTTGTTCTTCCTTACGAATCTTACCTAGCACCCAATCAATGACCGGTACACGTGCATCTTTTCCGATTCCTACACGAATGCGGTTAAATTCCTGGGTATGTAAATGCTGGATAATATTTTTCATACCGTTTTGTCCACCGGCACTTCCTTTTTCACGTAAACGAATTTTTCCAACCGGCAAGTCAAGATCATCATAAATAACCAAAATATCTTTAATGTCTATATGATAAAAATTGACTGCTTGAATAAGTGCCTCACCTGATAAATTCATATAGGTTTGCGGCTTCATCAGCAATACGCTTTCCTTCCCGATACGGGTTTGGGCAACAAGTGCCTTGAATTTCTTTTGATTGATTTCTACATTGCATTCCTTTGCGATTGCGTCCATGACACAAAAGCCGGAATTATGTCTGGTATTTTCATATTCTTTTCCGGGGTTTCCCAATCCAACGATTAACTTCATTTATATCACCTCAAAGCTTATACATTATACCCCATATGCCTTGGTAAAATCAAAAGAAACAGCTTTTCATAGCTGTAATATTTTTGTACTCCTTATGAAATGAAAATAACATAAAGTCATTACAACCTTATGTTATCCTTTCTTATTGTTATCAGGCTTTACTTCTTCCTCTTCACATGGATAAGAATGCCAAGTAGGTGGTTCCTTGTGTATAGTCAATACTTTCTTTATTCGACTTATGATTGCTTCAACAAAATGAAACCATAAATTAGCAAATAGAAATACTACTACCAAGAGGAACAGAAAAGCTAGAATTTCTTTTAATGGCATAGCTCTTATTTCGTTGCGAATTGTTTCATAAAGAACTCGGTAAATGCAGCTAATTCACTTTCTTGAGATACATATACATAAAGTGATTCATCTTCAAGCCAATCGTATGCATTGATCCCGATATATCCTTTTTTATCCGGATAAATAATGAAGGCATCGGTAGGATATTTATTGCGATAAGCCTTGTGTATCTCACTACGGCGATAATATGTCGGATCACCACAGCCGGATAAATTTGGCACAGTTGGAACAACAACGATTGTTTGTGTATCGGCATTCCAACCGACTATTAAATTTCCGATTTTTGTTTTACTGCCATGGACAAAGCCATAATTAAAACGTCCTACATCTTCCGTATAGCCAAATATTAGTTGATAATTATCACCATCTTCTACTACCTGATTAAACAATACTCGCATTTTTTTAGCATTGGCATTGCTTTTTTCCATATCAACCTCAGGTCCTTTAAATAATTTTCCAAAAATTCCCATATCTTTTCCTCCTTCGCTTCTTTCGAATACTCCTATGAGAATAGTCTTATTTGTTTTTATCTTTAGCAAGTGGATATTTATCTTTTAACTTTTCCAAAGCACTAACAAGTGCATCAATTTGAAAAGCTACTGTTTCATCGGCTGCTTCGGGAATAAATAATGGAAGCTGATCAGGGATTGCTTTGCGAACAACCATTAAAGCTAAGCTTAAATTGATAAATAAGTTCACATTGGTTTTTTCTGCTTGGATTCCAAACCCTTCTAAAATTGACTTAAACAACAATTGTTGCTTTTTACGAAAGATATCATAGCTTTCCGATGACAAACGTTTAAACAAAAGCTGCTGTTCCTCAATTGTAAGTATAGCAATACCGTTTCTTTCTCCATAGCAACAGGAAAAAAGAAACTTCTTTACGGCACTTCTCCAATTTAAAGAAGGATCGCCCATCAGTTCATGCACATAATGAATGATTTTCGGCTGTTGAAAATAGAGTGTTTCAACAATTAAATCTTCCTTGGTCGGAAAAAAACTATAAAAGAATGTACGTGATATACCAACACTTTTGTAAATCTGTTCAACTGTTGTATGCTGAATACCTTGTTTTGCCATCAAATCCAAACCAACAGTAATCAACTGTATTCGTATTCGTTCTCGCTCTTCCTCTGAATAAGCCATCTTTGGCATTTTATCACTCCCTATCAAAATAAAAACAAATTTATAAATCTGTCTTTATTTTAACATGCATAAAAAGACAAAACAATTATTTATTTGTTTTTTTTATATTTGTTGAAGGAGAATTGTTTTAAATTCATCAAAAGAATTTACATTTGTAAGTCTTGATAATTTATACGGGTTTTCTAATATTTGAATCATACTTTCATAAAGCTCAATAAATCGTTTTCGATCTTCCCGCCTTACGGAAATCATTAAAACAATATTCACTATATTTTCTTGATCCCAATGAATTCCTTTGTGTGAAATAAGAACAGAAACCATAGTTTTATTAGCATTTAATTCAATCGCGTGAGGAATTGCATATTTTCCACTGAAGCAAGTTGAGGATAGCTGTTCTCTGTTTTTTACCGAATATGGAAAATTAGTATCTGCGATTTTATGATGAACCATTTCTTTAGCTAAAAAATCTAATATTTCATACTTATCTTGAAAATCATCGCAAATATAAAATAAATCAGATTGAAAAAATTCAAAAAATAGAGTACTAGCCTTCATAGAAGTGTATAAACCTGTAAGATTTGAAATTACTTTATTAATCTTGTCGATATCGGCTAATGTCAAAAAAGGAGATACTTCAATGACAGGTATCGGAAGATGAACAATATTATCTGTGGTGATAACTAAGTCAACGGACTGATTTTGTAGGTTTTCAAAGGTTCCTTGAATTAATTGAATCGTATCGGGTAATATTTTTCGAAGTTTATTATATAAATATTGTTTGACTTGATGATAATTTTCACATAAGAAGAAACAATAGATTTGTGTGCGATAAATTGCATTTTCTACTAGGGATCCGATATAAATACAGATAAATCCAATTTCAGAATCATTAATTTGAATATTATACGCTTTCTTGATATTGTTAGCAATATAAACCGCCACTTCATAAATAAACGGATGATCGGATTTTAAACTTCGAACAGCATAATTATATGCAGGCTGCATTGCCTTTGATCTTTTAATTAATCCATCGACATGCATTGAAAAACTATAAATATTGTCTGAAAAATCAATATCTAACATATAATGTCTAAAGGCACTTTTTAATATATTATGAATATTTTGTATAAAATCGGTATCTAGTAGTGAATCAATTGGATTTGTAACCGTGTCGTTTGGTTTTATTTGACCAATAATTAAACTAGATATATATTGAATATCATTTTTGGTTGGTGTTAATTGGTATTTTTCCTTATAGTACTCCAATATTTTTGTAGCGATTTTATATTCAATGGAATTTTTCGTACATTGATAGATAATTTCGGAATCTATGTAATGATGTGTTTGCATACGGTATAAAGCTACTGATAGAGATACAGCTAATGTATTGGCATATACGCGGTCTATAGAATAATCATGATCATGAATTATTTTTTCTAAAAATGATTTTGTTTTTGAAAGCTCGATATTATCAAAATAAGGACTGAAAGATTCAATGTTGATAAAAGATCCTTGAGTTTCATTGATAATAAGATTTTTAATTAGTTGTCTTTTGTAAATTTCATTTCCTTCAATATGCAGATATCCTTTATTTCGAATAATAGATAATGAATATTCTTTTAATATATCTTGATATGTCTTTAAATGTTTTTCTAGTGTTGTAATACTTACATATAATTGATCGGCTAAGTCATAGATATGAATTGAACTATTGGAAAATAGTAAGATTTTTAAAGCTTCATTATCTTTTTGTGGATATTTCGAGGATTGATAAATTGCTTCATAGGCTGATGTATTTAGCGTATATCCTTTATTAGAGGATTCAATAATTTTATGGCTCCTATTGATTGCCATAATTTCGTTTTGAATTGTTCGTACGGAGCAATTCAATAGAATGGATAATTCTTTTCCTGTTAAGGATTGATGCGTATTGATTTCTTGTACGATTTTAGACTGTCTGGTGGTTAATTTTCGCATATTACATATCCTTTCCAAATATTCATATTTATTAATCTTTATCATAAGAAAAAAATTAAAAATTGTAAAATATTTTTTTTCGTAATACCTCGCAAAATGAATTGTGGGGCATGTCACAAAAACAGATTTGAACTAAAAAACTGTTTTTTTTTAAAATATAAAAGTAAATTAACGTGCACGGTTAGTTTTTAAGAAAGGGTGAATATATGACAGAAGAAACAATTCAAGAGATGTCTTTTGAGATTATCGGATACGCAGGAAATGCTTTTTCTTATTTCTATGAAGCAGTTGAAGAAATGATGGAGGAAAATAAGGAAAGAGCAAAAGAGCTTTATAACTTAGGTAAGAAAGAATTAACACAAGCTCATAAAGTACAAACAGATTTATTAATTTCTGAGGCAAATGGAGAAAAGGTAAATACAAATGTAATTTTAATTCATGCGCAGGATCATTTAATGACAACGATTATGTATGAACGTATTGCAAAACAAATGATTCGTATTTTAGACAAAGAGGCAAAACTATGAGCAAATTTTTATGGGGAAGTGCGACTAGCGCTTATCAATGTGAAGGTGGGTGGCAAGAAGGCGGAAAAGGATTATCCAATTGGGATGTATTTTGTCATAGTGAGGAGAATTCGGTAAATCCTGTGACTGGAGATGTAGCTTCAGATGTTTACCATCGATACGAAGAAGATATTCGAATGTTAGCAAAAGGGAATCAAAATGCCTATCGTTTTTCCCTGTGTTGGACACGTATTCTTCCAAATGGAACGGGTGTAGTGAGTCAAGAAGGAATCGATTTCTATAATCGCGTTTTAGATACTTGTGAAAAGTATGGTGTTGAACCATTCGTAACTTTATATCATTATGATATCCCTATTTCTCTATTTAAATCCGGCGGGTGGGAAAATCGAGAAACTGCTTTCGCTTTTATTGAATATGCAAAGATATGTTTTAAATATTTCGGTCATCGTGTAAAATACTGGGCAACAGTAAATGAACCAAATTATGAAACTTATTGCTGCTATGGTCGTGGTAATTATCCACCAAATGTGCAAGATCTTTCTAGACGTTGGAAAGCTATGTATCATTTGTTATTAGGAAGTGCCGGCTGTATTCATGAATATAAGAAAATGAATCTTAAAGGAATGATTGGTATTGTCAGTGATAGCTATTCAATAGAGTCTTTAGTAGATAACGAAGAGTATCGCGAAGCAATTTACAATGCAGATTTATTTTATAACCGCTGTGTAAATGATGTCTCTGTCCTTGGAGAGTATCCGCAAGATTTCATTGATAAATTATCAAAGGAGTATGATTTATCGTATATGCTTCCAGAAGATAAAGTGATCTTTAAAGAAGGAATTGTTGATTATTTAGGAATCAACGCATACGATCGAACTTTAGTTAAGCCATATACAACAGGAGAAACCTGTATGATTGCCAATAACACAGGAGATGGTGTTACTAAAAATTCAACAATTATTAAAGATTGGTTTGAATTAGATGAAGATCCGAATACGATAAAAAATGCTTGGGGTTGTGAATTATATCCTAAATCTGTTTATAACTTGTTGTTAGATTTAAAAGATAAATATCCAAAAATACCAATTATCATTACGGAAAATGGCTTGGGATATTATGATGAATGTATTGATGGTAAAGTTAATGATCAATATCGAATTGAATTCTTAAATGGATTTATTTATTGGATTAAAAAAGCAATGGAAGATGGTTGTGATGTTCGTGGATATTTTGTATGGTCTACGATGGACTTATATAGTTGGATTAATGGATATAAAAAGCGATACGGTTTAGTATATATCGATTATGAAGATAATAATAAACGTATTCCAAAAGAAAGTTATTATTGGTATAAAAAGAAAATAAAAGAGGAAAGATTTTAATATGCATAAGATTAGTCAATTTATTGAAGAAAAGGTTGCCCCAGTGGCAACAAGATTATCAAGTCAGAAATATTTAAAAGCCTTACAAAGCACATTCTTGTTTTTAATTCCATTTTTTACAATTGGTAGTTTTGCATTGGTTTTGATTTCACCACCAATGGATTATACTACCATGGATCCAGGTTTCTTGTGCTCATTTATGAGAGGGTGGCAAGCCTTTGCTGATTACACAGGTCCTGTTTTAGAGTATGTATTTAATGTTACTATGCCTTTAATGTCATTGTATGTAGCAGTAGGAATTTCATATAATTTATGTAAAGAATATAAAATGAATACGATGATGCCAATTTTAGTTACTATGTCAACATTTGTTATTTCGGCAAGTATGAATGTGGATCGAACATTATCATTTGCTGCCTTTGATGCAACAGGTTTATTTACAGCGATTTTTGTTGGTATTACTTCTTTTGAATTATATCGGGTTCTAGTTGAGAAAAAAATTGGTCGTATTAATTTAGAAGGTTCAGGTGTTCCTCCAGCTCTCGCGGATTCCATTGGAAACTTAGTTCCTGTTGCAATTGTTGTCATATTAACAGCTTTTTTGAATAACTTATTATTATCATTTGCACATATTAATTTACCACAAGTTATCACAATGCTTATGACTCCACTTGTAAGTGCAGTGGATAATGTATGGGGTATAATTATCCTAGCTTTAATTGTTATGGTATTCCGGTGGTTTGGTATTCATGATTCTGTAATCACAAGTGCTTTAGATCCATTCTTCTACAGTAATTTAGGCGCTAACGCTGCAGCTTTTGCAGCAGGTACAGCAGCTGTGGCTTTACCTCATGTTGTAACTGCTCCATTCTGGTGGAACTTTATGGCAATTGGTGGAAGCGGTGCAACCTTAGGACTTGCATTTTTAGCATTGACTAGTAAATCAAAACAATTACGTACAATTGGAAAATTATCATTTATTCCATCTTTGTTTAATATTAATGAACCATTAATTTTTGGTTTACCATTAATGTATAACCCAATTATGATGATTCCTTTTATTATTGTTATGCCATTAAATGGTTTGATTACATATTTAGCAATGAGTAGCGGTTTGGTTGCTCGTACATTTGCTTATGCAAGCTGGAATATGTTTTCACCAATTGCGGCTTTAATCGATACAATGGATTTCAAAGCTGTTTTATTAATTATATTCTTAATTGTTGTAGATATTCTAATCTACTTACCATTTTTTAAAGCGTTTGAAAAAGAAAAAATTGCAGAAGAGGGAAAATAATATGAAAATTGTATTAGCATGCAATGCGGGTATGTCAACAAGTATCCTAAAAATGAAATTAGAAGAAGAAATGAAAAAAGATAATTTAGAACCTTATGTAATTGCAGTTCCTGTTTCCGAAATTGATGATTATATAGAAGGAGCAGACGTTGTGTTATTAGGACCACAAATTCGTTTCTTATTAAAAGAAGTAAAAACGAAAACAAATGTTCCTGTTATTACAATTGATATTCGTGATTACGGAACAATGAATGCAGTGAATGTGTATTCGTTAATAAAACGAGAATTAAATAAGGAATAAATAAAGAATATATAAAGTAGCTGATGATTTTCAG
>UMGM01003057.1_pt1 | contig 19022 bp, 17 predicted proteins | sample 1965271 | NCBI WGS metagenome assembly UMGM01 (sample SAMEA4836072, study PRJEB28245) | human gut metagenome | biome: gut microbiome; material: fecal sample | place: Denmark | collected 2008 | reverse complement strand
TTTTGAAGGTACATGTAGAAAGTAAGGGAGCTGTAAACCGTAAGGGTTTGCAGTTTTTTTATTGCATAGCAAAATCCGTAGGAACTTCCTGTTAAATAAAAGGCACTACGAGCCCAGGCACATTCTTTATTATTACATATTAAATAATAAAAATAGAATGCACAGTCTGAACTGCAGCATTCTTTTTCTATTATTGTTTAAGTCTGTTCTGATTACGCCAGTCTCTTGGCGATATTCCATAAATATTTTTAAATGCTCTGGAAAAATGTAATTGGTTGGGATAACCGACTGCATTACCTACATCTTTAATGGAAAGCTTTGTCAGTTTTAATAATTCAGCAGCTTTAATCATTCTATAATTCAACAAAAATTCCTGAGGAGATTTTCCAATTCCGTCTTTGAAAATTTTTCCGAAATAACTGCGGTTTAATCCGCATACAGCAGCGATGTTTTCGACAGAAATATCGTTTTGGAAATTCTGCTCTATATAAGATAGGGCTTCATGGATATAAAAATCCTGAAGACGGCTGATTTTCGATGTCTGCATGATGGAAGTAGAACGAATAAGAGCATCAATTGCAAGATAGAGATGCCCGATCAGGTGAAATGGTGTAGCGTCTCCGTGACTTGCAATATAGAGAAGTTCTTCTTTCAGTATTTCACGCAGATCCTTAGAAGTAGCTTTATAAATCGGATTATCCAAACTAAGTCCGGAAAGTTCAATGGTTTCCTTTGCACGTAGTCCGTCAAATTCAATCCATGTATATTCCCATGGGAGTTTTTCATCAGAGATATAAGTATTGATCTGACCGGGGAAAATCATAAAGCCCTGGCCACTTTTTACGTGATAGGTCTGTGTTACACCGTGAGAATCATTTGCCATTAAAATTCCGGTGCCGGAGATAATGTAGTGAAAAAGAAAATGATTACGGACGGCAGGACCAAAACTATGTGCAGGTTTACATTGTTCGTAACCGAATTGATATAATCCAAGGTCAACAAAGTTTTCGCTTGGAAATACAGAAAACATGAGCTCTTTCATACAGATTCCTTTCATTTAGTTGTGTTTTGTTAAAGTTGTGTTCAATAGCTGGTAATTCAGTGAATATATCTATATTTTACTTAATCTGAAAATGGATTGCAACCGAAATATACCAAAATGCTAGTTCGTTTACAAAAAAATAGAAAAAAATAGCATTTTGGAATAAAACATCAAATACAATGCTATTCTTGAACGCATAATGGTATGTTATAATGCAAATATAAACAAAGTACTTGATATATCGAGGAGTAGCAAAGTGAAAATATACCTGTGAGGAAGGAGAAAAAATGAGAAGGAAAAGAGCAGCAATTGTTTTGGGAATGTCCTGTATTCTGATGGCATCAGCTGTATTACAGGGATGTCAGCAAAATCCAAAAAGCGGAAAAGTGGAAATCGAACTTGTTCAGTATAAACCAGAGGCGGTAGATATATTTGAACAGCTCGAAAAAGAATTTAATGAGACACATGATGATATCCATTTAAAAATATCTTCCCCAAATGATGCGACAACAATTTTGAAAACACGTTTTATCAGAGAAGATTATCCGGATATTATCGGAATCGGAGGAGATATCAATTATTCGTATTTTGTTGATTCAGGAATACTGGCTGACCTTTCAGATTATGAAGGACTTAGTGAGGTAAAACCTGCTTATCTGGATATTATTGAAGGATTGGAGTTTGTTCCGACAGAAGGAACATATGGGCTTCCGTATGTGGCAAATGCGGCAGGAGTGCTCTATAACAAAGATATGTTTGCGGAACATGGATGGGAGATTCCGCAGACCTGGGATGAATTTATTTCTCTTTGCGAGGAGATTCAGAATGAAGGAATCCAGCCACTTTATTTTGGATATAAAGATACCTGGACCTGCCTTGCACCTTGGAATGCACTTGCAGTCGGACTTGCACCATCCGATGTTTGTCAGCAGGTGAATAAGGGAGAAACAACCTTCTCCAAAGAATATCCGCAAGTGGCAGAAAAAATGCTTGAATTGTTAAATTATGGTGAAGATGGACCGTTTGGATACGGATACAACGATGCATGTACTGCATTTGCAAATGGTGAATCAGCGATGTATACAATCGGAAGCTATGCAATTCCGCAGATCAAATCTGTAAATCCGGATATGAATATCGGATCTTTTGTTATGCCGGCTAATGATTCTGAAGAGGACAATGTATTAAATTCAGGAGTAGACCTTCAGTTCTGCGTGATGGATGCATGTGAAAATAAAGAAGCGGCATATGAAGTCCTTGATTTTCTGATGGATCATGAAAATATCCAGGCATACTTAGATGCGCAGAATGCAGTGCCTTGTAAAGATGAAGATTTTGCACTGGCTCCGGAGCTGGAAGATATGAAACCATATATTCAGGATAACCGTATGGCGGATTACCAGGACCACTATTATCCGTCAGAAATGGCAGTCGATGCACAAATCCAGACATTTCTCATAAACCAGGATGTTGACGCATTCCTGAAAAAGTTTGACAAAGACTGGATCAGATATAACAGGGATATCATTCGTATGATGGAAGATTATGAAGCAGGCAAGTAGGAGGGATACAGATCATGAATAAATTGAAAAGGATGAATGGCAGAGAGCGGACATTTTTACTGATTACGATACCGATACTTGCGTTGTTTTTCTGCTTTAATACGCTGCCACTTATTAAAGGTGTTATTTATAGTTTTACAAATTTTCGAGGATATGGCGAGTTTGACTGGGTAGGTATTCGGAATTATACAGACTTATTTACTGATGCAAGAGTCGGGAAATCCTACCTGTTTACATTCAAGCTTGCAATTGTTGCAACAATAGTTGTAAATGTGTTAAGTCTTGTTTTAGCTCTTGGATTAAACAGTAAAATTAAATTTAAAAGTGCACTCAGAGGAATGTATTTCGTTCCAAATATTTTAGGAGCACTTGTAGTGGGCTATATTTTCAATTACTTTTTCACTTATATTCTTCCGGCAGTTGTAAAAATGATGGGCGGAAAAGGTGACAGTATCCTGGCAAGCTCAAAATGGGCATGGGTTGCGATCGTAATTGTATGTGCATGGCAGTCTGTTGCAATGAATACGATTATTTATATTTCCGGACTTCAGACGGTACCGGAGGATGTATACGAAGCAGGTTCTCTTGATGGAGCGACCGGATGGAAAAAATTCAAGAATCTGACATTTCCACTGATCCTTCCATTCTTTACCATCAATATGGTACTTTGTATGAAGAATTTTCTGATGGTATTTGATCAGATCATGGCTCTTACCAAAGGAGGTCCGGCGCAGAGTACAGAATCAATTTCATTTTTGATTTATAACAATGGTATGGCCGGAGGACAGTTTGGGTTCCAGAGTGCCAATGCAGTTGTGTTCTTTGTAGTGATCGTTGTGATCTCTGTATTACAGATGAACTTTTTGGGAAATAAGGAGGAACAGTTATAATGAAAGTAAAGGTGAAAGAAAGAGTAAACTGGCCAATCACAATTTTATTGATTCTGGGTCTTGTAACCGTTATTTTTCCTCTTTATCTTACAGTTGTGATTGCATTTAAGAAACCGTCGGAAATGACAAACAGTATTTCCGGAATCTTATCACTGCCAAAAAGCTGGAGCTTTTCTAACTTTGCAGAAGCAATGCGTGTAACAGATTTCTGGCATTCACTGGGCAACAGTGTGCTGATAACGATTGTAACGGTAGTTCTTTCCATTCTGATTCATTCTATGATCGGTTATGTGATCGGAAGAAGTAAAAGTACCAGTAAATTTTACAAAGTAGCCTATCTTTATATTGTAAGCGGTATGTTTGTTCCATTTGCAATTTTGATGATGCCACTTGTGAAGCAGACAGCACAGATGAGAATTGACAATATTTTCGGTGTTATTTTGTGTTATCTTGTATTTTATATGCCGATGAATGTGCTCTTATACTCCGGTTATCTGAAAAATATTCCGCTGGCACTGGAAGAGGCTGCACATGTAGACGGGGCAACAACCTGGAAAACTTACTGGAGCGTTATTTTCCCAATCATGAAACCGATGCATGCAACAGTAGCGGTACTTACAGCACTTGGTACATGGAATGATGTTATGACACCACTTGTAATTCTGGCAGGTAGTGATGTGAACACACTGCCACTTGCACAGATGACATTCCAGACACAATTTGGAACCAATTATAATCTTGCATTTGCATCCTATTTACTGGCACTGCTTCCGATTTTGATTTTCTATCTGATCTGTCAGAAACAGATTCTGAACGGTGTTGTAAATGGCGCAGTAAAATAAATTTGACAGAAGCTTAAGGAGAAGAATATGGGAATCATATACAACGAGAAAGCAAAAACATTTACATTACATACCCAAAATACAACGTATCAGATGCAAATTGATGCATATGGATTTTTACTGCATTTATATTATGGAAGAAAGACAGATGGAGTTATGGACTATCTTCTGACCTATGCAGACCGTGGCTTCTCAGGAAATCCGCATGATACAGGAAATGACAGAACATATTCCCTTGATGTGCTGCCACAGGAATTTCCGTGTCGACTGACAGGAGATTTCAGGAGTCCGGTGCTTGATCTTGTAAATGCAGATGGTTCTTTTGGATGCGATCTTAGATATCAGGGATATGAGATTTGTGATGGAAAATACAATTTGAAGGGACTTCCGGCAGTTTATGCTGCCGAAGAGGAAGCCCAGACTCTGATCATTTATATGAAAGATCAGGTGACAGGATTACAGGTAGAATTACTTTATGGAGTTCTTCCGGAGTATGATGTGATCACAAGAAGTGCAAAAGTGATCAATACAGAAGAAGATAAAATCAGACTGACAAAAGCCCAAGCAGCGTGTATCGATTTCGTTCATGGTGAATTTGACGTAATTTCATTTTACGGCCGCCATGCGATGGAAAGAAATATGCAAAGAACATCGGTAGGACATGGAGCTTTTGTAATTGGAAGCCGCAGAGGAACATCCAGCCATCAGTACAATCCGATGATGATACTGGCAGAAAAAGAAACGACGGAAGACGCAGGTACTTGTTATGGAATGTCCTTTGTATACAGCGGAGGATTTAAAGCAGAAGTAGAAAAGGATCAGTTCGGGCAGACAAGAATACAGATGGGACTGCAGGAAGAACAGTTTTCTTATCCACTGAAAAAAGGAGAGGAATTTGTGATCCCTGAAGTTATTTTAACTTGCAGCAATCAGGGACTTGAAAAGCTTTCCCAGAATCTGCAGAGATGTATCCGTAAAAATCTGTGTCGCGGAAAATATAAAGAAAAAGTAAGACCGGTACTGATCAACAGTTGGGAAGCATGCTATTTTGATTTTACGGGAGAAGATATCTATCATCTTGCCGAGCAGGCAAAGGATCTGGGAATCGATATGGTTGTACTGGATGATGGATGGTTTGGAAGCCGAAATGATGACAACAGTGGACTTGGCGACTGGAAGGTTAATGAAGAAAAGCTGCAGGGAAGTCTTGGTGACCTGATCAGCAGGATCAATGCGTTAGGTGTTAAATTCGGGCTCTGGTTTGAGCCGGAGATGGTAAATGAAGACAGTGATCTTTACCGTGAACATCCGGACTGGGCAATTCAGATTCCGGGAAGAAAACCGGTAAAAGGAAGAAACCAGCTGCTCCTTGATTTTTCGAGAAAAGAAGTTGTGGATGCTGTTTATGAGCAGATGTGTCAGGTGCTCGATCAGGGAAATATCGAATATGTAAAATGGGATATGAACCGAAGTATGGCAGAAGTATATTCTATGACAGCAGAAGAACAGGGCAGTGTGCAGTATGACTACATGCTTGGACTTTATGATTTCCTGGAGCGTATTATAAGCCGTTATCCAGACCTTCTGATCGAAGGCTGCAGTGGTGGTGGAGGCCGTTTTGACGCGGGAATGCTGTATTATACACCACAGATCTGGTGCAGTGACAATACCGATGCAGTGGATCGTGTAAGGATCCAATACGGAACATCCTTTGGGTATCCGGTATCTGCAGTTGGATCTCACGTATCTGCAGTTCCGAATCATCAGACAGGAAGAAAGACATCACTCCATACAAGAGGTGTCTGTGCCATGGCAGGAACCTTCGGCTATGAACTGGATCCGGCGAAAATGACAGATGAAGAGCGCAGAGAGATCAGGGAACAGATAGTAGAATACAAAAAATATGCACAGCTTGTACAAAATGGACTTTACTATCGACTGAGTAATCCATTCGCAGAAGAAATCGGCGCATGGGAATTTGTATCAGAAGATGGGAAAGAAGTACTTGTAAATGTAGTTATGCTTGAAATCCATGGAAACATGACAGTAAATTATGTAAAAATGAAAGGTCTGTGTGCTGGACAATTCTATAAAGATTCAAATACCGGAAAAATTTATCCGGCAGAGGCGCTGATGGAAGTTGGAATTCCGATGCCGCTTGAATTTGGTGAGTACAAAGCATATCAGATTTATCTGGAAATGGTCGAGTAAAAATGAGAAAAACAAATGATATTTTTGAAAAGAGACTGGCGAAGCATATGGATGAGCTTCGCTGGCTCTATATGGAATTATATGATAATGAAGCAATGTTTGCAGAGCTCTGTGAACAGATGCAGAATTACTATCATGCAAGAAATGCGAAACTTCGAAAGAGAGATCTGGAGAAGGAAAAGGATCAGGCGTGGTATCGTAAAAAAAACATGCTGGGAATGATGCTGTATATTGATAATTTCGCCGGAAATTTAAGAGGAGTCAAAGGAAAGCTTAAGTATCTGGAAGAATGTGGTGTAAACTGTGTTCATCTGATGCCGTTTCTCGATTCGCCAAAGGGAAGATCCGATGGAGGCTATGCGGTTGCGGATTTCAGAAAAGTAAAGCCGGAACTTGGAACCATAGAAGACCTTGCAGATCTGGCTGAAGCCTGCCATGAAAAAGACATGAATCTGTGTATGGATTTTGTAATGAACCATACTTCCGAAGATCATGAATGGGCACAGAAGGCAAGAATGGGTGAAGGCGAATATATGAGCCGGTATTTTTTCTGTGACAATGAAAACTATGTCAGAGAATATGAGAAAACAGTGCCACAGGTATTTCCGGAAACTGCACCGGGGAATTTCACCTGGCTTCCTGAAATCGGACACTACGTGTTGACTACCTTTTATCCTTACCAGTGGGATCTGAATTATAAGAATCCGAGGGTGTTTAACGAAATGATGTATAATTTCCTTTTCCTGGTCAATCAGGGGATTGACATTCTGCGGATCGATGCAGTTCCTTATATCTGGAAGGAAATGGGGACAAGCTGCAGAAATCTTCCACAGGTACACACGATAGTCAGGATGATGCGTATGATCGGGGAGATTGTGTGTCCGTCGGTTGTATTATTAGGGGAAGTCGTGATGGAACCGGAAAAAGTAGTTCCTTATTTTGGTACCATAGAAAAGCCGGAATGTCATATGCTTTATAATGTAACCATGATGGCTACTACATGGAATACGGTTGCGACGAGAGATACCAGACTTTTACGGATGCAGCTTGATATTATGAACAACCTTCCGAAAGAGTATACTTTCTTAAATTACCTCAGATGTCATGATGATATTGGATGGGGACTGGATTTTCAGACACTTGCCGGTTGGGGAATGCAGGAAGTCCCACACAAAAGATATCTGAATGACTTTTTCACAGGAAAAATCGCAGAAAGTGTGAGCCGCGGGGAACTTTATAATGAAGATCCGATAACAGGAGATGCCAGATTCTGTGCAACGACAGCTTCCATGTGTGGAATTGAAAGTGCCGGATTTGAACAAAATGAAGAAAAGAAAAAAAGAGCAGTCAGATTTGATCTGATGCTGCATGCATATATGATGGTGCAATCCGGAATTCCAATGCTTTACAGTGGAGATGAGATTGGTCAGGTAAATGATTATACTTATAAAAATGATCCGGAAAAACGGGTTGATTCCAGGTATATCCACAGAGGAAAATTTGACTGGAAGCTGGCAGACGGACGAAAGAGAAAAGGAACGGTACAAAAAGAACTGTTTGATGGAATTGGAAAGCTTAGATCCATCCGAAGTAAGGAAAAAGTATTTGACGCATCGGCAAATGTCTGGACGCTTGATACCTGGGAAAATGGAATCCTTGGAGTTGTGCGGGAACTGGAGGGCGAGCAGATGACAGCACTTTTTAATTTCGCAGAAGAGGACCGGACAGCCTGGATCGAAGAAGAGGGAGAGTATATGGATTTATATACCGGTAAAAAAGTCAGCCTTCAGGCAATAAAAATGGAAGGCCATTCCTTTGTATTAGCAAAGAAATGCTAAAGTAAGACAGAAAAAGAGCAGGTAAGAAATTTTATCCTTTCTTACCTGCTTTTTTTACTTTATTGGTTTTCCTGCATATCTTTCAGCATCTGGATAAGTTCCAAATCCTTTTCGGTAACACGGAAATTAGTAGTATAATTCCGTCCTTCCGGAGATTTGACGGAGATTTCGATGATGCTGTCTTTGCGACATGCATCTCCTTTTACTGCATGAATAAAAGGCATAAATTTAGGATGCTCCTGTTGAAAAGTGGAAAATGCGGATTTCAGTTTTGCAAGCATTCCAAGCTGTTGAAAGTTAAGCGCCATAAAATACTCCTTTATAATTCAATATATCCATTGAACCCTCCAAGGGTGTAATATGCTTTTTTATCTTCTGGTTTCAGATAAATGGAGAGAGCTTCCGGATTTTCTACAGCGTGTCCCTTTGCATTGCAGTCAGCGATCACACGTTCTGTGATAGCGGCTACAGTATATTCTGCACTCTGGTACTGAACATAGAATGCAGGATTTTTGGCAGGAACTTCTACTGGTACTTTGACTTCTTTTACAACTTCTTTTATCTCTACAACAGGAGTTGCTGTAGCCGGTGCTGATGATGTAGCTGTAGCAGTTACTGCTGATTCAAGTGTTCTTTTCTGTTTTTTCTTATCGATTCTTTTATTCATTATTATTACCCCTTTTTCAAATTGTACAACATCTATTATATTACTTTTATATGGAGAAGTCAAAAGGGTATTTATCACAGATATTTTGCACAAAATGAAAAAGGGTTGCGCATAATGGTGAGATATGAGTATAATGAGTATCGTGTAATTGGAGTATAACCGGGAGGAAAAGGTAGAATGAATAGAGCAGCATTATTTTTTGATATTGATGGGACCGTACTCAGTGAGATTACAAAAGAGATTCCCGCAAGTACGGTAGATGCACTTAAAAGGGCACACGACGCAGGACATTTTTTATTTATCAATACAGGAAGAACATACTGCAGTGTTCCAGTGGAACTGAAAAAACTTCCATTTGATGGATATTTGTGTGGATGTGGGATTTATTTTACATTTGATGAAGAAATTATTTTTGAAAAGCATCTGGATCCGGAGAGGGGCGATGAGATCGCTGATTATATGACAAAATGTCAGATTGATGGGATTTTTGAGGGAGCAGAAGATGTGTATTTCACTTCAAGAGTTTCAAGATTTGACAGATTGGAAAATACAAAAAAATACATGAATAACCGTGGACTTGGAATCGAGCGTTATATGGAGCAGAGAAGATGTCCATATGATAAAATCTTTATTTATACGGATGAAAAAAGTGATGTAAAAGCATTTTTTGAATTTATCAAAGATGATATGGAAGTAATTGACCGTGGAAGTAATACGTTTGAATGTATCCTGAAGGGCTATACAAAAGGAACTGCGATTGACTGGGTGCTGGAGCATTTTGGAATGACGAGAGATCAGTCATATGTATTTGGAGACAGCAGCAATGATCTGGCAATGTTCCGGCATGCCGGGCATGCGATTGCGATGGGCGCGCATGACCAGGTGCTGGAACCTTATACAGAATTTGTTACAAAGACCGTTGAAGAAGATGGAATTGCTTATGCGATGAAGAAATATGGACTGATCGATTAGAGAATCCTCCGATAAAGTGACAGAGAAAAATTCCTAAGATGCAGTAGCTTTTATAAGGTCATCAAGAGAAGCAAAATGATAACCCATTTCTTCCCATTTGGTGAGAAGTTCATCTAAGATTTCAGCGTTTGTAGAGGATGTACTGTGGAGTAAAACGATGGCACCGGGATGGATTCTCCCAAGCAGCTTTTCAAAAGCCTCTTCGTGGGATGGCTGGCTATCCTGATACCAGTCGACGTAGGCGAGACTCCAGAAGAAGGTATGATAGCCAAGATCCTGTGCCATTTTCAGGTTGGCTTCGCTGTATTTGCCTTGCGGTGGACGATAAAATCTGGAAATTTCCTGTCCGGTGATCTGCCGATACAGTTTTTCAACTGTCTGGATTTCTTCAGAAAAGGATTCCATTGTAGAAATCTGTGACATGTCTTTGTGATGCCAGGTGTGGTTGCCGATGGTGTTACCGGCAGCGAGGATCTGTTTGATAAGTTCTGGATTGCTTTCCAGAAGTGTGCCGACGACGAAGAACGTTGCCGGAGCCTGATGTTTCGTAAGAGCTTCCAGAATAGCCGGTGTATTTCCATTTTCATAACCGGCATCGAAAGTAAGGTAGATTACCTTTTCGCCGGTGTCCTGTGCGTAAAAGGCATCAAATTTTTTCAACTCGTCAAATGTGGCATTGCCAACAGGGGGATCCCCATCAGTTTGGAAGCTGAGCCCCCAGTTGCCTTCAGAAGAGGTGGGAACAGCGGCTGAAAAGAAATGATCATGCAGAAATGCAGCGCCGGTTCCCACAAAGAAAGCCGCGAGGAAAAGAAAACAGATCCGTATAATATTTTTTGATTTTAATCTGGAAAACATAAAAGGAACTCCGATCGGATAGAAAACAGGTGATTGATAAAATATATGTGGAAATGGAAGGAAAAGAACCGAAATAGATAAAATAGCGGTCAGAAAATAAAGTGGACAAAAAGTGATCAAAAAATAAAAAAAAGGCTTGCATTTTTTCTGAAATGTGATATCATATTATTTGTCTTTAAGACGCGGGTGTAGTTCAATGGTAGAACACCAGCCTTCCAAGCTGGATACGTGGGTTCGATTCCCATCACCCGCTTTTGTTATGCGTAAAAAGAAGAGAGAATGTAAGGAAAATTTTGTTTGACTTTTTGAAAAAGAGGAAATATAATTACAAGAAACGAGTAGCAAGTAAGCGTAAATCCAGTTTACCAGCTACTCGTTTTCATTTTGCAAAAATCAATATCGCCATGAAAAAGTGTGTAGCGTGTCAGCGTAAGTCCAGCTTATATGACAAGGTGCGCACTTTTTTTGTGCCAAAAAGAAAGGAGTTTAAAAAATGGCGGAAAGCAACAAGATGAAGGAGATGCCGGTAAATAAGCTGATGGTCCAGATGGGAATCCCGATGATCCTATCTATGGCATTGCAGGCAGTCTATAACATTGTAGACAGTGCATTTGTAGGAAATATGAGAGTAGGCAGTGAGGCAGCATTAAATGCATTGACTTTGGTATTCCCGGTTCAGATGCTTATGGTCGCAGTAGGAATCGGAACGGGTGTCGGAACCAATGCACTTTTGGCAAGGACACTTGGTCAAGGGAATAGTAAAAAAGCAGCAAAGGTAGCAGGAAACAGTCTGTTTCTTGGAGTGATCATTTATGTGGTCTGCTTACTGTTTGGTATCTTTGGGGTGAAAGCATATATTTCATCACAGACAGTAGATACAGAAGTATTGGAGATGGGAGTCAGCTATCTGAGGATATGCTGCGTAATCTCTTTTGGTATTATTTTCTTTTCTTTATTTGAAAAGTTATTACAGGCAACAGGTCGTTCTCTTTATTCCACAATTGGTCAGGTGGTTGGAGCCGTTGTAAATATTATCCTTGATCCGATCATGATTTATGGTATTGGTCCTTGCCCGGAAATGGGAGTGAAAGGTGCAGCTTATGCAACTGTAATTGGTCAGGTAGTATCCGCAGTATTATTGCTTATCTTTCATATCAAATTCAATAAGGAATTCGAGCATGGGGCAAAATACATGAAGCCGGATGGCGGAATTATCAAAGAAATCTATACAATCGGACTTCCGGCAATCATTGCACAGGCATTGATGTCCATTATGGTTTATGTGATGAATCTGATCCTGAAGTTCAATCCAGCAGCACAGACAGCCTATGGATTATTTTATAAAGTTCAGCAGTTTGTACTGTTTCTCGCTTTTGGTCTGCGAGATGCGATCACCCCGATCATTGCATTTGCTTATGGAATGAGAAGTAAAAAGAGAATTCAGGATGGAATCAAATATGGTCTGATCTATACAATTGTGTTAATGATTCTGGGAATTACAATCACAGAGATTTTCCCCGGAGCATTTGCAACGCTGTTTAATGCGGGACAGTCAAGAGAATATTTTATTGAAGCAATGAGAATAATCTCAGTCAGCTTTTTGTTTGCAGGCATCAATATTGCTTATCAGGGTATTTATCAGGCACTGAATGGTGGTATAGAGTCCCTTGTTATTTCGCTTTTGAGACAGCTCATTATTATACTGCCGCTGGCCGGAATTTTTTCTATGTTTGTCAGAAATGGACAGATGGGCATTTCATTGATCTGGTGGTCATTTCCGATTACTGAAATAGTTTCATGTTTTGCAGGTTATGTATTTTTAAAGAGAATCAAAAAAAATAAAGTAGATGTTTTGAATTAAGGAGGAATCAGAGATGGCGAAAAGAATTATTACAATCAGTAGAGAATTTGGAAGCGGTGGACGTTTCATCGGAGAAAAAGTAGCGAAGAAACTTGGGATTGCTTATTATGATAAAAATATTATTAATGACATTGCAGAGAAGTCCGGTTTGTCACCGGAGTATGTTCAGAAAAATGCAGAATTATCTCCGAAAAAAGGATTATTTGCATATGCATTTGCCGGACGTGATATTACAGGAAAATCAGTAGAAGACATGGTGTATGAGGCACAGAGAAAGGTTATCTTAGAACTGGCTGATAAGGAATCTTGTGTGATTATCGGAAGAAATGCAGACTATATTCTGAAGGATAGGGACGATGTGCTGAATGTATTTATCTATGGGGATATGCCGGAAAAAACAAAGCGAATTATGGGGTTATATAATGTAGAAGAAAAGGAAGCTGTCAAAATGATGGCAGATACAGATAAAAGGCGTATGACGAATTATAATTTTTATACGGATCAGAAATGGGGAAAAACGAGCAATTATACGCTGTGTCTGAACAGCTCACAGCTTGGATATGACAGATGTGAAGCGATAATTATTGAGTGTGCAAAATAAAAATTTGCTTACATTTTTCAAAAAATAAAGTATAATTAGTATTGTAAAACCAAGTACGATTTACATGAAAATTAGGGATCATTTCATTCAAATTTACTGAGTGAAGGATCCCTTTTTCTATGTGACGTATCTTTAAATTGAAAGAGATGTAGTTATAATGAAAAGAATTAAAGCAGCTTGTATCACTTAGACATTGCTTTTTCAAATCATGATGGAGAAACGACAGAGTATGCAAAAAAAAGCGATTGTACAGGAGTGTGAAAAGTATAAAGCACAGTTAGAAAAGAGTGGAACAAAGTACAAAATTTTGTCAGAAAATATGATATTGCTGGAGAAGTGTAGTAAGAAAATCAGACGAATATATTTTTCCGAGGATTTGTCGTAAAAATGTGGTCAAATCAAGAAAATCGAGTGCGAAAGCAAGTGAAAAATCCCTGGGAAGCTGAGAGATACGCCATGCACAGCTCGGGAAAGAATTTCCTCGTTGCCGGGCTGTCGCCCTATAAAATAGCAAAAATAGACGCCTTTGCAAGTTCGTTCACAAAATCTTCACAAAATAATTAGCACTCACCTATTGACAGTGCTAATAACGCGTGCTATAGTACAGATAGAACAAAGGAAGGGGAACGAAAAGAAAGGTTCGCCAGAAAGTGTTCCGAACGTATTATGAGTGTTTGAAAGGAGACAGGACTTATGTTAATGCCTAGTATTTTTAATAATAATTTATTTGATGATGATTGGTTTGGATTTCCGTTTTACGGATATGCAGATAAAGCAGAGAACAGAGCAGAAAAGAAGCTCTATGGACATCATGCGAATAATCTGATGAAGACAGATATCAAGGAAATGAAAGATGGATATGAACTTGAGATTGATCTTCCAGGGTTCAAGAAAGATGAAGTTACTGCAGAATTGAAAGATGGTTATCTGACAGTCAGTGCAGCGAAAGGTCTTGATCAGGATGAACAGGAGAAAGAAACCGGCAGGTATATCCGCCGTGAACGTTACGCAGGAGCATGTCAGAGAAGTTACTATGTTGGTGAAGATATCACAGAAGAAGATATCAAAGCAGAATTTAAACATGGTATTCTGAAACTCTTTGTTCCGAAAAAAGAAGCAAAACCAGCGGTAGAAGAGAAGAAATATATCACAATTGAAGGTTAATATAGAAGATAAATTTCCCCCGGAGAGCAATCTCCGGGGTGTTTTACAGGCAGGAGGTGACAGAACATGGCAGCAAAGCGGGATTACTACGAGGTGCTCGGAGTAGCAAAGAATGCAGATGAGAAGACAATCAAAAAAGCTTACCGGAAGCTGGCGAAGAAGTATCATCCGGATACCAATGCCGGAAATCCGGATGCAGAAAAGAAATTCAAAGAAGTAACAGAAGCTTATTCGGTACTGAGTGATCCGGAAAAGAAGAAGATGTACGATCAGTTCGGACACGCTGCATTTGACCAGTCTGCAGGAGGAAGCTATCAGGGCAGTGGATTTGGAAATGGTTTCCAGGGATTCAAAAGTGGTCCTGGAGGATATCAGGAGTATCATTTTACAGGAAATGCAGATGATATTTTCGGAGATATGTTTAAAGATATATTCCATGGAAGCAGCAGTAAAAGCACAGATGGTTTCGGAGGTCATGGGTTTCACAGAAGCAGTTTCTATGACGATGGATCCGGATTTGGTGGCTTCGGAGGATTTGGTAACCACGGGTCAGCAGGCTTTGATCAGAAAGGACAGGATCTGAATGCCAGTGTATCTGTTACATTTGATGAGGCAGCATTTGGATGTGATAAAAGAATTACTCTGCAGGATCAGAGCGGAAAGGCGCAGACACTTGAGGTGCATATTCCGGCAGGAATTGACAGCGGAAAGAGCATAAGACTTCGTGGAAAAGGAATGCCGGGAACCGGAAAAGGCGGGGCAGGAGATCTTCTTCTGAAAGTAACTGTTCAGCCGAAAGCCGGATATGAACGAAAAGGTATGGATGTTTATACAACGGTCAGCATTCCTTATACAACTGCTGTGTTTGGTGGAGAAGCAAGGGTGCATACCCTGTATGGTGATGTGATGTGTAAGATCAAAGAAGGAACACAGTCAGGAAGCAAGATTCGTTTAAGAGGAAAAGGAATCGTTTCCATGAAGGATGCAAATGTCCATGGTGATCAGTATGTAACGGTACAAATTCAGGTTCCGAGACATTTAAATGCAGAAGCAAGACAGAAACTGATGGAATATAAGAAAGCCGCTGCCGGAGGAAGATAAAGGATCCGGGGCGTTTCATATAGATGGGACTCATAAAATGAGTTCGATGATTTGACAGGGAAGTAAAAATTTATATAGATTTAGCACTCGACTATTGACAGTGCTAATAACAAGTGCTATAGTTCGAGTAGAACAAAGATAGCAAGGCAAAGGAGGGACTCATGTTATGAATATCAATAAATTTACACAAAGTTCTATGGCAGCAGTACAGAACCTTGAAAAGATTGCGGCAGATTATGGCAACCAGGAAATTGAACAGGAACATCTTCTGTATTCTTTGCTTACAATAGATGACAGCCTGATTCTCAAGCTGATTGAGAAGATGGGCATTACAAAAGAGACAATGATGAACCGTGTGGAAGAGCTTTTACGGAAGCGTCCGAAGGTACAGGGCGGTCAGATGTATATTGGTCAGAATCTGAATAATGTGCTGATCCATGGCGAGGATGAGGCAAAGCAGATGGGGGATGAATATGTATCGGTTGAGCATCTGTTCCTCGCACTTCTGAAATATGCGAACCGTGAGATCAAAGGTATGATGAAGGAACTTGGAATCACAAGGGAAAGCTTCCTTCAGGTACTTTCTTCGGTAAGAGGTAATCAGCGAGTAACCAGTGATAATCCGGAAGCTACTTATGATACCTTGAACAAATACGGGGAAGATCTGGTAGAAAAAGCCAGGGAGCAGAAGCTGGATCCGGTCATCGGACGTGATGCAGAGATCCGGAATGTGATCCGTATCCTGTCACGTAAGACAAAGAACAACCCGGTTCTGATCGGTGAACCTGGTGTTGGTAAGACAGCAGCAGTAGAAGGTCTGGCACAGCGTATCGTGCGTGGTGATGTACCGGAAGCTTTGAAAGATAAAAAAGTATTTGCACTGGATATGGGAGCACTGGTTGCAGGTGCCAAGTATCGTGGTGAATTTGAAGAGCGTCTGAAAGCAGTTCTGGAAGAAGTCAAGAACAGTGATGGAAACATCATCCTGTTTATCGATGAGCTGCATACCATTGTAGGTGCCGGAAAGTCAGACGGTGCAATGGACGCCGGAAATATGTTAAAACCAATGCTTGCCCGTGGTGAGCTGCATTGTATCGGTGCGACAACTCTGGATGAGTATCGCCAGTATATCGAAAAGGATGCCGCTCTGGAACGTCGTTTCCAGCCGGTTATGGTGGATGAGCCTTCAGTTGAGGATGCCATTTCTATCCTTCGTGGATTGAAAGAGCGTTATGAAGTATTCCATGGTGTCAAGATCACAGACAGCGCACTGGTTGCGGCGGTTACTCTGAGTAACCGTTATATTTCAGACCGTTTCCTTCCGGATAAGGCAATCGACCTGGTTGATGAAGCATGTGCATCCATTAAGACAGAGCTGGATTCTATGCCGACAGAGCTGGATGAACTGAACCGTAAGATCATGCAGCTGGAGATTGAAGAAGCTGCTTTGAAGAAAGAGGATGACCGACTGAGCAAGGAAAGACTGCAGAAACTGCAGGAAGAACTTGCCGAAGAACGGGAAAAATTCGCAAAGCAGAAAGCACAGTGGGATAACGAAAAACATTCTGTTGAACATGTACAGAAGATCCGTGAGCAGATTGAACAGCTGAACCGTGAAATCGAAGCAGCTCAGAGGAGCTATGATCTGAACAAGGCAGCAGAGCTTCAGTACGGACGTCTTCCACAGTTGCAGAAACAGCTGGAAGAAGAGGAAGCAAAGGTAAAAGATGAAGATCTGTCACTGGTTCATGAAAGTGTTACCGATGATGAGATTGCCAAGATTATTTCCCGCTGGACTGGTATTCCGGTTGCAAAATTAAACGAAAGCGAGAGAAGCAAGACACTGCACCTTGCAGATGAACTTCACAAACGTGTCATCGGACAGGACGAAGGCGTTACGAAAGTAACCGATGCAATCATCCGTTCCAAAGCAGGAATCAAAGATCCGACTAAGCCGATTGGTTCCTTCCTCTTTCTTGGACCTACAGGTGTAGGTAAGACAGAGCTTGCAAAAGCACTTGCCGAGAATCTGTTTGATGATGAGAACAATATGGTGCGTATCGATATGAGTGAGTACATGGAGAAATATTCCGTGTCCCGTCTGATCGGAGCGCCTCCGGGATATGTCGGATATGATGAGGGCGGTCAGCTTACGGAAGCCGTTCGCAGAAAACCGTATTCCGTAGTGCTTTTCGATGAAGTAGAAAAAGCACATCCGGATGTATTTAACGTACTTCTGCAGGTACTGGATGACGGACGTATCACGGACTCGCAGGGACGTACCGTTGATTTCAAGAATACGATCCTGATCATGACATCGAACATCGGATCTTCTTATCTGCTGGATGGTATCGATGAAAATGGCGACATCAAACCAGAGGCAGAGGAGATGGTCATGAATGATCTGAGAGCACATTTCAGACCGGAATTTCTGAACCGTCTGGATGAGACGATTATGTTCCGTCCGCTGACGAAAGATAATGTCTACTCTATCATCAGCCTGCTTGTCAATGATATCAATAAACGGCTTGCAGATAAAGAACTGAGGATCGAGCTTACCGAAGCAGCCAAACAGCTTGTAGTGGAAGGCGGATATGATCCGACCTATGGTGCAAGACCATTGAAGAGATATCTTCAGAAGAATGTTGAAACCGAGGCAGCTAAACTGATCCTGGAAGGAAATGTTGGCAGCGGAGATACGATCCTGATCGATAATGTGGATGGAAAACTTACTGCAAGGATCAAGCAGCACTTAAGAGAAGTATAAGAAATGTGACATATAAAGAATCTGCAATCGGCAGATCATCGAATCCGATCATGGTGACATCATCAGGCGCAGGACGGTTTATAACCGCTTGCGCCTGTATTCGTTTGGAGTTATACCAAACTGTTTTTTGAAGGCAGTCTGAAAGTGGTTCTGGCCTGAAAAACACAAAAAAGTGCTGATTGTACTGATCGGTTTATTCGTGAACTGAAGCAGACGCCGTCCCTCCTCGGGCTTGCACCGGAGAATAAAATGGCTTCTTCAATCACATAATCGCGATACAAAGCTTTCGATTGAAGAAATAGCCCTGGATTGTCGGGTATGAGAATCAAAGCTATTTTTTCAGACAATTTAAGAAACGTTACGGAATGACACCGCACAAATACAGAAAAGAAAACATAAAAGATAAAAAACGATAGGATGGAAAATAAGGACAGTTTTTTGAACTAATGAGGTTCTAAAAAGCTGTCCTTATTTTTGTTATATTGAGTACTATAATGGTCTCATAAATTAAGACACCCTAAACAATGCTTCTGCTGTATTCGATGACAAGCGTGAAGAAAATTTCAAGGAAAAGCTTTTCTATCCGACTAAAAATGGTTAATTCTAAGCGACTTTAGGTGGTCAATTTTCCCCGCCCCTAACAAAA
>UMGM01004562.1_pt1 | contig 19037 bp, 14 predicted proteins | sample 1965271 | NCBI WGS metagenome assembly UMGM01 (sample SAMEA4836072, study PRJEB28245) | human gut metagenome | biome: gut microbiome; material: fecal sample | place: Denmark | collected 2008 | reverse complement strand
ATATCGTTCTGGGAATCGGATTTGGAATGCTGCTGGGAGCGAAGGGCTACGGCATCACCTGGGCGCTCGCGATGAGTGTGTTCATTTATGCGGGGTCAATGCAGTATGTGGCAATTGATCTGATAACAGGTGGCGCATCGCTGATCTCAGCGGCACTTATGACACTGATGGTCAACGCAAGACATTTATTTTATGGAATCTCCATGCTGGAACGATATAAGGACACAAAACCATATAAGCCGTATTTGATCTTTGCGCTTACGGATGAGACGTATTCGCTGGTGTGCAGTGGAGATGTACCGGAGGGGGTCGAGGAGAAGAAATATTTCTTCCTTGTCTCGCTGTTGAACCAGATTTACTGGGTGATTGGAAGCGTGATGGGATCGGTGCTCGGGAGTGTATTGAATATCAATACGGAAGGGATCGATTTCTCGATGACAGCTCTGTTTCTGGTGGTATTTACGGAACAGTGGATGAGCACGAAGGATCACAGAAGCGCCGTTGCAGGTGTTGCTGCATCCGTGATCTGTCTGTTGATCTTTGGGGCATCAGCCTTTCTGATCCCGTCGATGATCTCTATCACGGTGATTTTGACGCTGATGCGTGGGAGTAAGAAAACTGAGAGCAGCCAGACGACGGCATAATTCATGATATTTTCCGAAGGACAGGAAATAGTATGAAAACAGTGCCCAGGTTGCTGCACACGGGTAGGAAATTTCCGAACTGAAAATTCCGTACAATACAGCGGTAGCGGTGGATTTTGCTTGATTTAGGAGGAATAGAGAGGATGGATTTGAGGGCGGTCACACTGATCGCGGTATGCGTTGCAGTAACGATTGTTTTAAGATTTCTTCCGTTTGTGATATTCGGCAGGAAGAAGGAGATCCCCGGATACATTACATATTTATCGGGAGTTCTTCCGTATGCGATCATGGGGATGCTGGTGGTGTACTGCCTGAAAAATGTGAGCTTTTTTGCGGGATCTCATGGAATTCCGGAGATTGCAGCTTCCGCAGTGGTTGTCGGGCTGCACGTATGGAAGAGGAATACACTGCTCAGTATTGCGGCAGGAACTGTACTTTATATGTTTTTGATTCAGGCCGTATTTTAGGATAAGAGGAGAAAGCTCTGGAATTGTGATCATGGGTCATGATCAGTCTGCGGTGGTGCTGGAACTGCAATTTAGTATTCTGAATTGAGGGATAATTTCAGACAGAAGGAACAAGATAACGGTATATTACTTGAGATATTAAAAAAATTATGATATGATAGTCTCATCTTACGGGAAGTCTGGCGGATGGCACTGAATGCGGAATTTCAATGAAAATCCTGAAGGATCGAAATGGAGAATGGCAAAAGTGCAGGATCTTTATGACTGGAATGGAGGTCTGGATGAGACGAAGTGACAGAGAATTGAAGGACATGGCTGATATTGTGGCGATCGCGAAACGGGAGACTGTGTGCACCGTTGCGTTCCACGATGAGTCATGTCCTTATTTAATTCCATTGAATTATGGTGCAGAAGTGGAAGAAGGAAAGCTGGTCCTGTATTTTCACGGAGCGAAGGAAGGAACGAAGATTGATAAGATCAGGGAGAATCCTCAGGTTTCATATTGTATTTACGGGAAAAATAGCCTGAAGATCGATTATGACGCAGCCTGCAAGTCGACGACAAGCTTTGAGAGCATCTGCGGAAACGGAACTGCATATTTCGTGGAAGATCTCACATCGAAGAAAAAAGCTCTGGCGAGCCTCATGAATCAGATGAGTCAGAAGAAGGCATTCGATGAGAACTCGTTTGCGGAGGCAATGGTGAACGCAGTGACGGTCTGGAAGATCGTAACTGAGAACATCACCGGAAAAAGACATGAATAACATGAGGGACGGGTGTGTGCACGAACGGAAGCCCATGTGGGACAAAGAGGTGAAGAGAGCCGGAAACGTGCCTGCACGGTTCTGATGGATAAGGGAAACATAGAAAGGAGCATATACATATGGGAACAGATTTTAGAAAAGAGATCGGCACGACGATCGATCAGAGACGCGATGAATATACAAAAATCAGTGACGCGATCTGGGGTTTTGCGGAGCCGAGATTTCAGGAGTACGAGTCCACGAAGCTTCAGCAGGAGTTCTTAAAAGCGAGAGGATTTTCCGTCAAGGCAGATCTCGCAGGAGAAGAGACCGCATTTATCGCGGAATGGGGAAGCGGAAAGCCGATCCTCGCATTTTTAGGTGAGTTTGACGCACTTTCCAGCCTTCAGCAGGAGGCAGACTGCACAGAACGTCACCCGATCGCAGGAAAGACAAACGGACATGGCTGTGGTCATCATCTTCTCGGAACGGCATCTGTAGCGGCTGTTGATGCGTTAAAAACTTATATGGAAGAGAATCACATGAGCGGAACGATCCGCTACTATGGCTGTCCGGCGGAGGAAAATGCGGGTGGAAAGGCATATCTGGTCCGGGATGGATATTTTGATGATTGTAATATCGCGATCACCTGGCATCCATACACAATGAATAAAGTTATGAAGGGCGGATTCCATCTGGCAAACTTCCGGGCATTCTTTACCTTCCACGGAATCTCATCCCATGCGGCGGGGGCGCCGGAGCTTGGACGTTCCGCGCTGGATGCCGTTGAGATCATGGATATCGGTGTGAACTATATGAGAGAGCATATGATCGATGCAGCGAGAGTTCACGGCGCGATCACAAACTCCGGCGGAATCGCTCCGAACGTGATCCCGGCTGAGGCGCAGATCCTCTATGCGATCCGTGCACCAAAGGTAACACAGGTCAAGAAGCTTTATGAGCGGATGTGCGATATTGCAAAGGGCGCGGCTCTGATCACAGGCACGACCGTTGATATCAAGCAGGTTGCAGCATATTCCAACCTGATCAATAATGATACACTGGCGGATCTTGTTCAGGAGAATCTGGAGCATGTGGTTCCGATCGGCTATACGGAGGAAGAGCTTGCGTATGCAAAGAAATTCCAGGGTGTGATCACAGAGCTGGATAAAGAAGGAATGAAGGATCAGGCGGCAGCGATCGGAGGAAAAGAGCATAAACAGGAGCTCTTAGAGCAGCCGATGTGGGATCTTATTGTCGATAAAAACAGTGCTTACGGCGGTGGCGGCTCCACGGACGTCGGAGATGTCAGCTGGGTCGTTCCGACAGCACAGGTCTATACCAGCTGTTATGCAGCAGGTACAGCGCTTCATTCCTGGCAGGCTGTTGCACAGGGAAAATCTTCGATTGCTCACAAAGGGATGTTGGCGGCAGCGAAGGTTATGGCGTATGTCGGCGCGGAACTTCTTCTGAATCCGGAATTAATTGAGAGGGCAAAGGCAGACTGGAAGGAAGAGCTTGACGGAGAGACATATCCGAATCCGCTTCCGGCAGATTTAAAACCATCGATCTGGTAATAGGATAGATCAGGCAGTCGGAATGAGAAACATCAAGGGCGATGGTTTTCAGAAGACTGCCTAAAAAAATAGGTATAACAAGCTTCTGCTTATGGAAGTGTTGCACATAGTGCCTGTTGATGGAAATGTGTGTGGCAGGAACAAGGATTACACAGGAAGGAGTGGACAGCATGGAAACAAAGAATCAAGATAGAATTTCTGAACTGGTGGAGAAACAGAAGGACACATATACATCTATGGCGGATGAGATCTGGGGATATGCGGAACCTCGTTTTCAGGAATATGAATCTTCGAGGGTACAACAGGAATACCTTGCGTCTCGCGGATTTTCAATCCGGGCTGACCTTGCCGGAGAGAAGACAGCGTTTATTGCCGAGTGGGGAAGCGGAAAGCCGGTCCTCGCATTTCTTGGTGAGTTTGACGCTCTTTCCAGCCTTCAGCAGGAAGCAGACTGCACGGAGCGTCGTCCGATCGCAGGAAAAACAGATGGACATGGCTGTGGCCACCATCTTCTCGGAACGGCATCTGTGGCGGCTGTCGATGCACTAAAGTCCTATATGGAAGCAAAAGACCTGAAGGGAACGATCCGCTACTATGGCTGTCCGGCGGAGGAGAATGCGGGCGGAAAGGCATATCTGGTCCGGGACGGATATTTCAATGACTGTGATATCGCTATCACCTGGCATCCAAGCACGACGAACAAAACAATGGGAGACGATAAATTTCTTGCCAATTTCCGTGTGTTCTTTACCTTCCATGGAATTTCCTCCCATGCGGCGGGAGCGCCGGAGCTTGGACGTTCTGCGCTGGATGCAGTGGAGATCATGGACATTGGCGTGAATTATATGCGAGAGCATATGATCGACGCAGCGAGAGTTCATGGTGCGATCACGAACACAGGCGGAATTGCTCCGAATGTGATCCCGGCTGAAGCGCAGATCCTTTATGCGATCCGTGCACCAAAGGTAACTCAGGTCAAAAAGCTTTATGAGCGGATGTGTGACATTGCAAAGGGTGCGGCGCTGATCACGGGAACGACTGTGGATATTCGTCAGGTTGCCGCTTATTCCAACGTGATCGGAAATGATGTTCTGGAAGAGGTCATGGACAAAAATCTTGACCATTTTATTCCGATCAGATATACGGAAGAGGAGCTGGCGTACGCGGGAAAATTCAAAGAGGTCGTTACGGAGTTAGACAAAGAGGGCTTAAAGGACATGATCGCTCATGTCGTTGAAAAGGACAAGCGGAAGGAAGTCCTGGATATGCCACTGTTGGATTTTAAACTGGACCGGAGCGAATCATATGGCGGTGGTGGCTCTACCGATGTCGGTGATGTGAGCTGGGTGGTTCCGACGGTGCAGACAAATGTGTGCTGCTATGCGGCAGGAACAGCACTTCATTCCTGGCAGGCTGTTGCTCAGGGAAAGGCAAGTATTGCCCATAAGGGCATGCTGACGGCGGCAAAAGTCATGGCATGCACAGGAGCGGATCTTCTGGAAAATCCGGAACTCATCAAAAAGGCTCATAAGGACTGGTTGGAAGAGCTGGACGGAGAGACGTATCCGAATCCGCTTCCACCGGAAGTAAAACCGGAACTCTGGTAAAAACATAGTCATTTTTTAGATATTTTAGCGTTAGGAAAAAGCTCCAGGAGAATCAGATATGGATTCTCCGGGGGCTTTTTGCATATAGTACAAATTGAATATAATTTCAGTATATTATATCGTATTCGCAAAAATTATATATGATATTCGAATTAAGCATTAGACGATATAAGAATCGGCATTGTATAATATGCTTAAAATCTGAGGACGAAAATAATTATTTCACAACAAAACAGATAAATACAAAAGAAATGGATCGTGCCCTAATGAATGGGGAAAGAAGAAGGGAAAATTAGAACATGCAGGGTATGAGTCTTTGTTCATCGGAAGGAAATAAGATTATTGAAAAAATTGACAAAGCCTTAGAAACATCCAGAATCATGAAGGATGTAGAGTGTTTCAGTCACCTGGACCGCTATACAGGTTCTGAGGATGGAGAGAAAGCGGCAGAACGAATCGCAAAACGAATGGAAGAACTGGGAATCCCGGTAGAGCGGGAAATTTATCAGGTATATAGAAGTCTTCCGGGAGAAGCATCCATACGGATCCAAGGGGATTCTTCGGAAGCAATCGTGCCTCTGACTCCGTATGTGTATAGTGGAACAGCGGAAAATCTGGAAGCTGAACTGGTTTTCGACCGGATCAGCGCAACCGGAGGCTGCAGCCAGAAGGAGCAGAGAGCGAGAATGGCAGAATTTGCCGGAAAGATCGTTCTGACATATGAGAACAGCTTTGCGTTTGCATGTGAGGCAAAACGTGCCGGAGTTTTGGGCGTGATCACAATCTGGCATGCGGATCTGGCACACCATGGAACGCTTGGAGGTGTATGGGGAACACCTGAGCCGGAGGATCTGGCTTTTCATTATCCGAGAATTCCGTTTGTGGAAATCACAAAAAGTGCAGGAAAGGAATTGCAGAAAAAACTGGAAGAAGGTCCACTGACGGCATGCCTTAACGTTGAAATGTGTCAGTCAATCGTTTCCAGTACCATGCCGGTAGCACGTATTCAGGGAAGATCGGATAAGTATGTGTTGGTTTCCGGTCATTATGATTCCTGGTATGAGGGGATAACGGATAATGGCGTTGCCAATGCCGCTATGATGGAGATTGCCAGGGTATTTCAAGAAAATCAGGAACATCTGGAGCGGTCTGTAGTGCTTGCCTGGTGGTCCGGTCATTCAGATGCCCGTTATTCCGGATCGACCTGGTATTATGATCACCATTGGGAAGATCTGAAAGAAAATTGTGTGGCCCACATTAATATGGATATTTGCGGCTGTAAAGGTTCGGATATGGTTGGAATGCGGACATCTATGCTGGAGGGCGAAGCCTTTGACCGAGAGTTTTTAAGGGAGTTTAATGATAAAGAACCGGAGGCACCGACGCCGATGGTACGATTCGCAGATCAGACCTTCTGGGGAGCGGATATTCCGTTTGCTATGATGCCGCAGTTTATAAAACAGGATCATAAAACATTTTCCTGGTGGCATACGAAAGAGGACACCTTTGATAAGGTAGATCCGGAGGTGACACTGCGAGATACAAGAGTCATTGCAAAGTTGACCGCCATTTTCGCTAATTGTGAGAAGCTTCCTGCAGAGATGAGCGGGTTTGTCAGCTTTATGGAAAACGAGCTTCGTTCTATAGAACAGAAGCTTAGTGCGGAATTTGATCTTTCTCCGGTCTGGAGGGCGATCGGCAGCCTGAAGGAAGCGGTTGCAGATCTTGAAAACGCTATGGAGAATCAGAAACATACAGACGATGTCATCATGGAAATAGCGGGAGAATTGGCAAGGATCATGTACACGACATCCAGCCCATATCATCAGGATCCGGCGGTAAAGGGAACGGTGTTTGCCGGACTTGCTATGGCAGAGGGTTTGACAAGGGAAAATACAGAAGCAGATTATTATTTGGCAGTCCAGACAAGATTTGTGCGTCAGAGAAACCGGCTTACAGGACAGATGAACGTAGTTGCGGAGAATTGCCGGAAATGGATCTCTGGATGGGGGAAATAAAGCGAGAAGGAAAAAATTATGTAACAATATAATAACAAGGAGGACATGTGCATGAGAAAAAGGATATATGGAAAACTGACGGCATTGGCATTGGCCGGGGCTATGGTATTGTCGGGCTGCGGACAGAGTGGGGGAAACTCCGGTACATCGACAGCGGATTCAAAGGCGGAGACATCAGCTTCATCCGGTGCGGAAACATCGTCAGAGAAAAAACCAGAGTCCATTGGACGGACAGACATTATTTCGGCGAATAGCAGCGATATCCGGTCTATGGATCCACAGGTGGGGGTGGATTCACCATCTGCAACGCTGAATTTCCATATTTATAATGGTTTGATCAAAATTGATGATAACCGTGAGCCTGTAGGGGATCTGGCAGAGAGTTTTGAGATTGTGGATGACACAAAGTACAAATTTAAACTGCGGAAAGGCGTAAAGTTTCACAATGGAGATGAACTGAAGGCCAGCGATGTGAAATTCAGTTTAGAGCGTGCCAAGACCATGCCAAAAGCAATGTCTAATGCATCAGCCATTGATCATGTTTCTGTTGACGGGGATTACGAGGTGACGATCCATCTTTCAAATCCGTGTCCAGCATTCCTGTATATCCTTAATGATACCAGTATGAAGATCTTATCAGAGAAGGCAGTAACAGAGGCTGGCGATACATATGGAGAAGCTCCGATCGGAACAGGTCCGTTTATGTTTAAAGAGTGGGTTCCGAATGACCACTGGACGTTGGTCCGGTTTGATGACTACTTTGATGGACCTGCTACAGCCACTTCGATTACAACCCGGATCATTCCGGAAGGAAGTGCTCGTACAATCGCACTGGAAACAGGGGAGATTGATGTGATCTTAGCCGTAGATCCGGTGGATGCTGTCAATATTGAGAACTGTAAAGATCTTGTTCTGGAAAGCTGGCCGGCACCTTCTGTAGAATTTATGGCTATGAACACAACTAAAAAAGGATTGGATGATGTCCGGGTACGTCAGGCGATCAATTATGCCACGAATCGTCAGGAATTCGTAGATACGATTGTAGAAGGTCGCGGTGAAGTAGCCACCTCCGTTGTTGCAAAGACTGTGCCTGGGTGGAATGAGGACGTAAAGCCATATCCTCAGGATCTGGAAAAAGCCAAAGAACTTCTTGCAGAAGCAGGATATGAAAATGGACTGGATCTTAAGATGTACGTATCCGGAGAAGTACGAAGTCGTGCTGCACAGGTAGTTCAGGCTCAGTTAGCTCAGGTTGGCATTAATGTAGACATCAATGTGTATGAATGGGGAGCATTTCAGGATGCGATCAATGCCGGAGAACATGATCTCCTGATTCTTGGCTGGGTAAATACTACTTGTGATCCGGCATATAGTGTAACTCAGTTATTCCATTCAAGAAACTGTGGAATGAGCGGCAATCGTGCATATCTCAAAGATGATAAGGTAGATGAAATGATCGATGCTGCAGCGGTGGAAACAAATCAAGAAAAACGCCTCCAGATATATAAAGACCTTCAGGTTCGCTTAAATGAGCTCTGTCCGTGGGTACCTCTGTATTACAAATATAGCATGGTAGGAAGAAGATCAGACCTTAAGGGATTCAAATTTAACAAAAATACGTCCTTCCATTATTTGGGAGATTGCTATTACGAGAAGTAAAAAAGGACGGGGCTGTTACGCTTTGGCGTGATGGCCCCAAAGCTTTTTTGCGGCTTATGATATTGGTGTAAGGGAAAAGAAAAAAATTGAAAAAAATTTAAAAAGTGTTGACAAAGAAGAAAATATATAGTAGAATATTTTTTGTTGAGTGACAGACATCTGAAACTCAGAGAGCGTGCGTCAGTAGCTCAGCTGGATAGAGCATACGGCTACGGACCGTAGTGTCGGGAGTTCGAATCTTCTCTGGCGCGCTGATTAAGGCATCTGCAATTGCAGATGCCTTTTTTCGATTTCATGGGAACTTTTGATGGAACTTTCTGTGAAACTTGTGCAGTGAAAAAGGAAGAAGCTTCTGGAGGAAATCATGAAAAGAAGAACGGAACATTTTACATATGAGCTGGTCCGGTCCAGGCGCCGTTCCATGTCTTTGAAGGTGGAGCTTGACGGAACGATTACGGTGCGTGCTCCTTTCCGGACACCGCCGGAGACTGCGGATTGGTTTGTGGAGAGTCATCGGGATTGGATCGAGGTGAGGCTCCGTGCCGGAGAACAGATCCTTGCAGTGCGTCCGTCCTACACAGAAACGGAACGTCTTGAAGGAAAAAAACGAGCGGAAAACGTGTTAAAAGAACGATGCTGTTATTACGCAGGGCTCATGGGCGTTTCCTATGGATCGATCACGGTCCGGGAGCAAAAGACGCGCTGGGGGAGCTGCAGTGCAAAGGGAAACCTGAATTTTAATTGGAAGCTGGTTCTGATGCCGGAGGAGATTCTGGACTATGTTGTGGTCCATGAGCTTGCCCATCGGCTCCAGATGAACCATAGCACGGAATTCTGGGATGAAGTGGAGAAGATTCTGCCGGATTATCGAAAACGGCGGCAATGGCTGAAGGAAAATGGCCAGAAGTATTGAACGTGCCGGAATGAGGAAGCGCAAAGAGGGAGAGAAACGATGCAGAAAAAGAAAGAAATCTGGATGCTTCAGACAAAACGGGCAGATTTTAACGGGCTTGCGATGCGTCTGGGGGTGAGTCCGGTGGCTGTTCGGATCATGCGAAACCGAGGTCTTTTGGATGAACGTGAGATGAGAAAGTATCTTTACGGGACACTGGATGATCTTTATGATCCGCGACAGATGAAGGGAATGGAGACCGCTGCGGGGATCATTGAAAAGAAGTTGATAGAAGGGAAAAAAATCCGGATCATCGGCGACTACGATATTGATGGTGTTTGTTCAACATATATTCTTCTCAAGGGCTTTCACCGTGCTGCCGGAAATGGGCAGATTGATTATGAGATACCGGACCGGATCCGGGATGGCTACGGGATCAATGAATCCATCATCCGTCAGGCAGCAGAGGACGGGATCGATACACTTGTGACCTGTGATAATGGAATCGCGGCATTAAAGGAGATCAGCATCGCAAAGCAGCTTGGCATGACGGTTGTGGTGACCGATCATCATGAAGTACCGGTAGATGCTTATGGACAGATTCTGCCGCCGGCAGATGCAGTGGTTGATCCGAAGCAGGACGGGGAGACGTATCCGTACCATGAAATTTGCGGTGCGGTCGTAGCATGGAAGCTTATAAACGTGATCTATGAGGATCTTGGAATTCCGGAGCATGAGTGGATGGAGCTTCTGGAGTTTGCGGCCATTGCGACCGTGGGAGATGTCATGAAGCTGCAGGATGAAAACCGTCTGATCGTCAAATATGGACTGAAAAAGATCGGTTCGACGAAGAACACCGGTCTCAGAATGCTTGTAGAGAAAAACAATCTGGATATAAACAATCTGAGCGCATATCACATTGGTTTTGTGATCGGACCGTGCTTAAATGCAGGTGGACGGTTGAAAAGTGCGAAGGTCGCGCTCCGGATGTTGTTAGAACAGGATCCGGACCGAGTCAGTGGGCTGGCGGATGAATTAAAGGAACTCAATGATGTGAGAAAGGATATGACGGCAAAGGGAGAAACAGAGGCTATCGAACAGGTAGAACGTTTCTATATGTCGGATAAGGTGCTGGTGGTGTTCTTACCGGAGTGCCATGAATCACTTGCCGGGATCATAGCCGGAAGACTCCGGGAGCATTTCCATAAGCCATCCTTTGTGCTGACGAGAGGCGAGCAGAGTGCGAAGGGATCCGGACGTTCCATAGAGGCATACCATATGTACCAGGGGCTTTGCGAGGTATCGGATCTGCTGGTGAAATTTGGCGGACATCCAATGGCAGCGGGACTTTCCATTGAGGAAAGTGATATTGATGAGTTCCGGAGAAGACTGAATGAAAATGCAAAGCTTACGGAAGATGATTTCGTTCCGCAGATCTGGATCGATGTTCCGATGCCGTTTGAGTATGTGAATGAAAAAATCGTGGATGAGCTCAAAGGTCTGGAACCATTCGGGCAGGGAAATGAAAAACCGTTGTTTGCCCAGAAAAGTCTGACGATTCGAAATGTACGTGTTCTTGGAAAAAATCGAAATGTCGTGAAAATGAATCTGGTGACGAACACTGGACATCCGTTCGATGGTCTGCTGTTTGCAGATGGAGATCTTTTTTTGGAAGAGCAGACAGGGCAGAATACGATCGACATGATCTATTATCCGGATGTAAATGAATATAATGGGACACGTACCTTGCAGGCGATCATAAAAAATTATAAATTTCGTTGATCGGTCAGTCGAAGAATGGGAATGCAGGCATGATTTCCTCTCCATCCTCATAAACTTGCTTTGAGCAAAAGAGGATGGAGAGAATTTTTTTATGGAAAAGCCGGGGGATTTTGAACGGTGCTCTGTTTTTGAGACAAAAATGCTGCTGGGATCGTCGGATGACGGGGGATTGAGTGGGAAGGAAGCGACAAAGCGGCTTCGGGAGTATGGGCGGAACGAGCTGGAGGAGAAAAGGCCTCCGTCTGTGGCAGAACGGATGCTTTCGCAATTGATGGATCCGCTGATTTATGTACTTTTGGCGGCAGGAGGAATTTCTGTATTTCTTGGAGAACGAGGAGATGCGGTGATCATTGCAGCAGTTGTGCTGCTCAATGCAACGGTTGGTGTGATTCAGGAGGGAAAGGCCCAGAAAGCGCTGGAGTCATTAAAAAAGCTGACAACAAGGAAGGCGCTTGTCCGGCGGGACGGAAAGCTTTTGGAGATGGACGCGGCGGAGCTGGTGCCGGGCGACAGGGTGCTTTTAAATGCCGGGCAGCAGGTACCGGCGGATCTCCGACTGATCCGTTCGGAAAATATGAAGGTACAGGAGGCATCACTTACCGGAGAGTCTGTACCGGTGGAAAAGGATGCGCAGTATGTGGCTTCGACCGGAACACCTCTCGGTGATCGAAAAAATATGGCATATATGTCAACCTTTGTGACTGCCGGACGCGGTGAAGGGATTGTTACAGATACCGGGATGCAAACTGAGATCGGACGAATCGCGAAAATGATCCATGAAACACCGGAAGAGATTACACCGCTTCAGAAACGGTTGGGAGAGTTGGGAACATTTCTTAGTATTCTGGCTGTGGGTCTCTGTACGATCCTTTTTCTGGCGGCAGTCTGGCAGAAGCGGGATGTTGGGGAGATGTTTCTGACAGCGATCTCTTTGGCTGTGGCAGCAGTTCCGGAAGGACTTCCGGCTGTGGTGACGATCGTCCTTGCGCTTTCTGTTTCGAGGATGGCGAAGGTACATACGATCGTGAGACGTCTTCCTTCTGTGGAAACTCTTGGAGCGGTTAATGTGGTTTGCTCGGACAAAACGGGGACATTGACAAAAAATCAGATGACGGTGCGGAATCTGGATGGGGACAGAGAGTGGCTTTTACGAACATTTTTACTCTGCAATGATGCAAGATGGGGAAAGCACGGAATCATCGGAGATCCTACAGAAGCAGCTTTTCTTTTATATGCGGATAAAAATGCAAGGAATGGGGAAAAACAGTCCGAACAGATCCGGGATGCGTGGAAAAGAATTGCGGAGCGTCCGTTTGACTCGGAGAGAAAGTGTATGACAACGGTGCATCAAAACGGAATGCGGACAGTTTCGTTCACGAAAGGTGCACCGGACATAATCCTTGAAAATTGCACCTCCTACCGAGACGAAATGGGAGTTCATCCGATGGGAGTATCGAAACGAACATGGTACATGAGGCGGGCAGAAAAAATGTCTGCGTCCGGTGGGCGTGTTCTTGGGGCGGCGGTAAAGGAGGGAAAGGATCTTTCCGAGAAGGGAATGACCTTTCTGGGAATGGCAGTGCTTGAGGACCCGGTCCGTCCGGAGGTTTCCGGAACAGTGGAAGAATTCCGCCATGCAGGTGTTACGACCGTCATGATTACAGGGGATCATAAGGATACGGCACTTGCGACCGCAAGAACGCTTAAGATCGCGGATTCTCCCTCTCAGTGCATGACAGGGTCAGAGTTGGATTGCCTGGGCGATGGGGAGCTTGCTGATAAGATTTTGGAGATCCGGGTATTTGCACGAGTTTCTCCGGATCATAAGGTACGGATCGTCCGGGCATTGAAAAAAAACGGCGGAATCGTGGCGATGACCGGGGATGGAGTCAATGATGCCCCATCTTTAAAAGCGGCGGATGTCGGGATCGCGATGGGAATGAGCGGAACGGATGTGGCAAAGCAGGCAGCAGATATAGTATTGACAGACGACAATTTTGCAACGATCCGGGAAGCTGTCCGGGAAGGAAGAGAGATCTATGCCAATATTAAAAAGACAGTCATTTTTCTTTTATCATCGAATTTTGGTGAGATCATGACCATGTTTTTTGCGATCCTTTTTTCCTTTCCGGCACCTCTTAAGGCAAGTCATATCCTGTGGATCAATTTGATCACGGATTCGTTGCCGGCTCTGGCCCTGGGGACAGATGTATGTGACGGGAGAGAACTGATGAAAGAAAAACCGAGAAAGCAAGGAGAGAGCCTGTTTGCGCATGGCGGCGGAGTCTGTACGTTGTTTTACGGTTTCCTGATCGCATTGATCAGTCTGACCGCGTTTCTGATCGTTCCTGCAAAGCTTCTTGTAAGCAGCGGACGGCAGCTGACCCCGGCAGCGGTGGCGGACGTCTTACAGTCTCCAAAGCTTCTTGCATGCTGCCAGACATACGCATTTACGGTTCTTGGATTGTCACAGCTTTTTCATGCGATCGGAATGCGTGATGTGGAAAAATCTGTATTTCGGATGGATCATGGAGGGAACCCTCTGATGATTGCTGCAGTATTCATTGGATTTGCTCTGCAGCTTATGGTGACGGAACAGCCGGCTCTGGTTGCGGCATTTCAGACGGTGCGTTTGAATGCCGGGGAATGGAAAACTTTGCTCGTGCTTGCGGCCATGCCGCTGTTCGCCCATGAGATGTTTATTTTCCTGACACATATATTCAACCCGTCTAAAACGGCGGAATGATAAAAAAACAGGCACAGAGATAAAAAAACGGTCTCCGGGTATTCCCAACAGAGAAAAAAATTGGTAAAATAATGGTGAAATCTGCGGAAAAAGAATGCCCGTACTGCAAAACGAAAATCAATATTCATGCGACACGCTGTCCGCATTGTACATCGGTTCTGGAAGATCAGTAGTCTTTTTCAAACGGTAACAGGCAGATGAGCCAGACATTCCCGGCGGATAAGGAGAAATTTCTGCCGGGAATTTTGGTTTAAAAGAAAATAAGCGACTGCGGGGACATCTGAATGTGACGGGCCGCATTCAGTTGGAGATCAGGAAGGAACAATCATGAAGAAGAATATCCGCATTACTCTGGAATACGACGGAAGCCGGTATGATGGGTGGCAGAAACAGGGAAATACCGACAATACGATTCAGGGAAAACTGGAAAATGTGCTTTTCAGAATGGCTGGAGAAGAGATAGAGGTCCATGGATCCGGAAGAACGGATGCCGGGGTCCATGCGAGAGGTCAGGTAGCTAATTTCCATATTAATGCGGAAATCTGTCCGGACGGAGAGGCAGCACGGGAATATCTGAACCGGTATCTTCCGGATGATATCAGGGTCCTCTCTGCGAAGATCGTGCCGGAACGGTTTCACAGCCGCCTGTCTGCCACATCAAAGACATATGGATATTATGTGGAGACCGGGGATAAGAAAAACGTATTCGAACGAAAATATGTCTATGGCTGCGGGAAGAAGCTGGATGTGAAAGCGATGAGACAGGCGGCGGAATTTCTTATCGGCGAACATGACTTCAAAAGCTTCTGCGCGAACCGCAGAATGAAAAAAAGCACGGTGCGCCGGATCGATGAGATCCGGATCGTGGAACATGGAACGAAGCTCGAATTCCTGTATACAGGAAACGGCTTTCTCTATAACATGGTGCGGATCTTAACGGGAACGCTTTTGGAGGTCGGCAGTGGAACGCGGAGACCGGAGAAAATGAAAGAGATCATTGCAGCGAAAAACCGTGATATGGCGGGAAGAACAGCTCCGCCCGAGGGATTATTCCTTCTCCACGTGGGCTATGAGGGCGAAAGGGAAACGGTATGATGAATCAGAACAAAGAATATGAGGACATGCCAGTTAAGGAAAAGAAAAAGAAGCAGGAGTTACGGGAAGCCGGGATGGACGTAAACGGTGAATTCTCTATGGACTCCCTGAAAAAGTGGTTCAGACGGGCCGGAGGAGCTCTGTCAATCTGCGCGGCAGCAGTATGCCTGATGGCGGTGCTGATGATGGGGAAGAACCGGAAGGAGTCACTGATCATGGAAGTAAATTCGGATATTATGATGGAATTTACCATGAACCGGCGGGGATCCGTGTTATCTGCAAAGGGAATGATGGCCAGATCAAATGAGGCAGTCTCCATGACCGTGTTTGAGGGGAAAAGCCTTGGAATCGCAGTGGGGAAGATCTTTGACAGGCTTGCGGATAACAACAGTCTCGGAGAGGATGGGGGAATCCTGATCTCCGTCCGGAAGTCCGGCGCGGAAGTAAAGGCGTCACCGGAAAAGATCGTAAAAGAGCTGCAAAAGCAGACGGAATCCGAGCTTCAGAAAAAGGAGTCCAGGGCGACGGTCTATGTGTTTGAGTCAGAAGAGGACACAAAAACCCGGGAGATTGCGGAAAAATATGGGATCACGGTGACGAAGGCAGAATTTTTAAAGCATCTTTTTTCGGAAAATCCGGGGATCACGATAGGAAAGCAGGAAGAACTTGCCGGGTATTCCTCAAAACGCCTGATCCGGGAGATCAATGAGCAGGAATATCAGATATCCTTAAAACCGGTGGTCGTAAAGACAACTTTCGAAAAAGCAAGCGAAGAGACCACGGAGGAGAGTACACCGGAGGAGACAGCAGCTTTAGAGACAACAGAAGCTGTGTCGGAACAGAAATCTGGGGCTTTGGATACGGGTGAGGAGAGAGAATCCACGAAAAATGACGGACTTTCCGAGATGCAGAGACGGAGAAAAGCTCTGGAGGCCGGGGAGAGCGTGGACTGGGTGGATCAGGAGACGAACAGGGAGCTGGGCGATCCGGATGAGAAAGACCGGCATTCATCGAATTCCCGGACCTCTCCGACAGAGACTGTGCCGCAGAAAACTACGGAGCCGAAAACTGCGGAACCGAAAACTGCGGAACCGAAAACTGCGGAACCGGAAACTGCGGAACCGGAAACTGCGGAACCGGGAACTACAGCATCGGAAACTGTGCCGCCGGAAACTGCACCGCCGACAGCCCCGGAGACAACAGCAGCGGTCACAGAGACTACCGCCGCGTCCGGAATACTGACGCCGGAGACGAAAACACCGGCGTACTTAAGGGGACCGGGATTTGAAGATCCGGATAATCCGAAAAATCAGAATTAAAAAAGTAAAAAAATTGAAAAAAAACAGTTGACGGATCAGAGTCGTTGCGTTATAATACAACCTGTTGATGCATTGGGCTATCGCCAAATGGTAAGGCAACGGACTCTGACTCCGTCATTTTCAAGGTTCGAATCCTTGTAGCCCAGTTTAAAAACTAAATATTGTCCAAGTGTTTCAGACACATATTATTGGGCTATCGCCAAATGGTAAGGCAACGGACTCTGACTCCGTCATTTTCAAGGTTCGAATCCTTGTAGCCCAGCTAACAAAAGGCTGTTAATCTTTGTGAATGCAAGGCTTAATGGTCTTTTTTCTTGCGCTTGGCAGGCATTTGTGTTAAGGTAGTGGTGCGAAAGGACGGTTTGCATTGACAGACATCTGAGCATTGAAGGCCCGTGTTTATGAGCGGGAAGTTAGAGACAGATTGAGACAACAACATGAGGTTAGACTATGTACGAATTAAACAGCCGGGTCCGGTACAGCGAGACGGATATTGACGCGAAGCTGTCCCTGACCGGAATTATGAATTATATGCAGGACTGCTCGACGATGCAGTCGGAGGATGCCGGCGTCGGGATCGGATATCTTGGACGGGAAAAGAAGGCGTGGCTTTTATCCTCCTGGCAGATCGTGATCGGACGCCGTCCGGTCCTCGGGGAACGGATCAAGGTTCTGACATGGCCCTATGCAGTCAAGGGACTTTACGCGCTGAGAAATTTCGCAATCCTCGATGAAAAAGGAGAATATCTGGTAAAAGCCAATTCCTACTGGTTCCTGATGAATACGGAGACTGGCCGGCCTATGAGGATTACGGATGCGGATACTGATCCGTACGGCGAATTTAATCCGAAGATCGAGATGGAGGACGCGGGACGAAAGATCGCCGTGCCGAAGGAGATGGAAGAGACTGGACGTCTGGTGGTCATGAAACATCTTCTGGATACAAATCTCCATGTAAATAACGCCCAGTATGTGGATATCGCGAGAGAGCTTGTCCCTTCGGGAACCGAGATCGGCGAGATCAGGGCAGAGTACCGGAAGGCGGCGGTGCTCGGGGACGAGATCGTTGTCAAGCGCGCAAGAGAGGGGATGTCGCATCTCGTATCTCTTTGCAATGCAAATGGTGATGTGTTCGCGAATGTTGAGTTAAAAGAGAGGACGTAGCCGCAAAAGTGTCCGGCTGCGGGAGGACGAAAGACATGATGGAAATCGGAAAAATTCAGAAACTAAAGGTGATCAAGGAGAAAGACTTCGGAATTTACCTTTCTGACGGGGACAAGGCGGACGCCCAGGGTGTTCTTCTCCCCAAAAAACAGGTGCCGGAAGGAACAAAGATCGGTGATGAGCTGGAGGTATTCCTCTACAAGGACTCTGAGGACCGCCTGATCGCTACCACATCAAAACCGAAGGTGACTCTCGGTGAGACGGCTGTCCTTGAGGTCAAGGAAGCTTCCAAGATCGGTGCGTTTCTCGATATGGGACTGGAAAAGGACCTTCTTCTCCCGTTTAAGGAGCAGACCCATCAGGTGCGTAAAGGTGAGAAGTGCCTTGTGGCTCTTTACGTCGATAAGAGCAAGCGCCTTGCCGCAACTATGAAGGCATACCAGTATTTGAGAAGCGACTCCCCGTATCACACCGGTGACGAGGCGGACGGCTTCGTATTTGAGATCAATCCGGATATCGGTGCCTTTGTTGCAGTCGATGGCATCTATCACGGCCTGATTCCGAAAAAGGAACTCTTTTCCGGATACCGGGTGGGCGATGAGGTCCGCGTCCGTGTGACGAGAGTCCGTGGGGATGGAAAGCTTGACCTCACAACACGCGACAAGGCAGGCAGCCAGATCTTTTCTGACTCCGATCTTGTCATGAAGGTCATCGAAGAGTTTGACGGAGTTTTACCGTTCAACGATAAGGCATCACCGGAAGTTATCGCGAGAGAATTTAAACTCAGTAAGAATGCGTTCAAGCGCGCGGTAGGTCACTTATTAAAAGAAGGAAAGATCGAGATCACGGAGAAGAGCATCCGAAAAATCGATAAATAAGGAAAATATGGAGGACAATCACATGAAGAAAGTAATCAGCACAACAAAAGCACCGGCAGCAATCGGACCGTATTCTCAGGCAATCGAGGCAAACGGCTTCGTATTCGCGTCAGGACAGATCCCGGTAGATCCGGAGACAGGTGTGATCCCGGAGGGAATCGAAGCACAGGCGGAGCAGGTTATGAAGAACATGAAGAATCTTCTTGAGGCAGCAGGAACATCCATCGACCAGGTCGTAAAGACAAGTGTATTTATCAAAAATATGGATGATTTCGCAACTATCAACGGCATCTACGCGAAATATTTCGAAAAAGACTGCCCGGCACGTTCCTGCGTGGAGATTGCAAGACTTCCGAAGGATGTTCTGCTTGAGATGGAGGCAATTGCTGTAAAATAAGCGGGGCTGGAATGGATTTGTGTGTGACTGTGAATGGAATTAGCAGTTA
>UMGM01003494.1_pt1 | contig 22326 bp, 20 predicted proteins | sample 1965271 | NCBI WGS metagenome assembly UMGM01 (sample SAMEA4836072, study PRJEB28245) | human gut metagenome | biome: gut microbiome; material: fecal sample | place: Denmark | collected 2008 | reverse complement strand
GCAGTATCAGTGGAATCAGCAGATTTTGTTGTGGTGTCTGTTGTCTGCTGGCTGGAAGCTTGGCATGCGCTAAGAGATAATGCTAAAGCTCCTGCGGTCATAAGTGCAAATATTTTTTTCATGTGAGATCCTCCTTTTATAGTAGAACTAAAAAATTTTGTCGTCATAATAGACTGATCCAGCAAGAAACGCGTTTGCTTTTGTTACATTCATTCTAGTGAATTTTATGTCAGAAAACAAACAGCTTTTCCGTGTTATATCACAATATAATGACTGTAAAATGGATAAAAAAGAAAAAAATGAACAAAAAGCATACCAAATTACAACTGAATGATTGTGAATAAAAGAACAAAACTTGTTAGACATTTGTAATCTGAATTCATATACTGGCATCGAAAACAAAAACGTGAACGGCTAAAGGAGGTCGCTATATGATGACAAAGAAAGAGAGAATTCAGGCAGCTATTGCAGGGGAAAAACCGGACAAACTTCCATATTCATTCTGGACCCATCTTCCGGGAATCGATCTGAATCCGGAACTTTTAGCGGAAAAGACATATGAGTTTTATAAAAAGTATGATATCGACTTTATAAAGACTATGAATAACGGAATGTACGCCATCGAAGACTTCGGTTGTGAGATTGATTATTCAGATATTGCGAAAGGCGGAGTGGCGAAAGTCACAAAAACACCGATCCACGAAGCGAAGGACTGGTATGAACTGAAACCGTGTTCTGTAAAGGAAGGAAGTCTTGCGAGAGAATTAAAAGGATTGAAACTTGTTCTCGATAAGGTAAAGAATGAGGATGTGCCAGTCATTTTCACGATATTCAGCCCGTTGACAACAGCGAATAAATTGTCCGGAAATACACTTCTTCAGTATCTGGAAAATGGTGACGGGGATGCAGTTCATCATGCGCTGAAAGTGATTACGGAGACGACCTGCAATATGGCTCGGGCAGCGCTGGAAGCCGGTGCGGACGGAATCTTCTTTGCGGCGCAGAGCAGTACTTATAATTTTATGACTGCAGAACAGTATAAGGAATTTGGCGTTCCTTATGACTTGGAGGTCCTGAATGCGGCGAAAGATGGATGGATGAATACCCTGCATGCCCATGGAAGTAATATCATGATGGAAATATTGAAGGATTATCCGGTACAGGTCTTCAACTGGCATGCATGGGAGACATATCCGTCAGTGGATGAGGCGGCGCTTGAGTCTGGAAAATGCCTTATGGGCGGACTAAACCGCACCGATATCACAAAAGATGACCGCAATGCCATCCATCATCAGATTTATGAGTGTTTTAAACTGATGGGTGGCTGCGGTCAGATCTTAACACCGGGTTGTGTGATCCGCTATCCGTTAAATGAGGAAACTTTAAAATTTATCCGCAAAGCGAAAGATGATGTGGAGGCGAAGATCCATCCGATCTACGCTTAGCAGGAAAACTTTTCCTGTGCCATCCGGATGAATTCATCGGCGGCTCGGCTGAGATAGTGGTCTTTCATGTAAGCGATTGTGATCGGCCGGTAGCCCGCCGGATAGTTTAACGGAAAGACAGACACCTGTTCTTTCCAGTCGAAGGAATTCCAGAATGTCATACGGCGGCTGACGAAGATTTCGGGAAGCACGATGGCACCGATTCCGGAAGAACAGAGGGAAACCATGGTGGACATACTGGTGGTCTCGAGGAGGATTTCCGGTTCAATGTTGTAGCTTTCACAACATTTTTCAAACATTTCGCCCAGCCATGTCTGTTTCGGCATTTTGATAAACGGGCAGTCGGCAAAAATGTTGAAACTTTGAACAGAACCCGGAATCAAAGTGGAGTCTATCTTCAGATAGCGCGGCAAAAATGAGTTTGGAATAACGCAGACGAGAGATTCTGTATGGAGCAGTTCCTCGTGTACTTTTTCTGGATCATTGATCGCAAAACCGATGCAGAGATCTGCCCGTCCTTCAAACAATGCCTGGTTGATCTCTTTTGTTGTACCTTCTACAAGATTTAGTTTGATCTGGGGAAAGGCAGAGCGGAATTCTGGAAGTATCTTTGGAAGCATGACAGCTCCGCGGGAGGTACTGATTCCGAGAGTCAGTTCACCTTTTCGGAAGTCCCGGATATCCTGCATGCTTTTTTCAATCTGTTCTTTCTGTTGAAGCAGAACCTTGGAACTTGCATAGAGGGATTTACCAGCTTCGGTGAGTGTGATCGGTTGGGTACGGTTAAAAAGGATCACACCGAATTCGTTTTCCAGGCGGGAAATGTGGTTGCTGAGGGATTGCTGGGATATAAATAAACGCTTGGCAGCATTTGTGAAACTGAGTTCTTCAGCGGCCACGCGAAAGTAGTAAAGATTTAAAAAGTTCATAGTGTGCTCCTTAAATTTTTCTGCAGTAACATTGATGAAAGATATGAATTATTATAGCAAAAATAATCGAAAAAGAAAGAACAGAAGGAGAAAAAACGCTAAGAAACTGTTAAAAAATATCATGAGGAAAAATAAGAAATGGACCAGAAATTATACACAAACCATCTTGAAATATTAAAAGACGAACTGATTATGGCGCTCGGCTGCACGGAACCGATCGCAATCGCCTACGCGGCAGCAAAAGCGCGGAAACTGTTAGGTCAGATGCCGGAGAAATGCGCAGTGTCCTGCAGCGGAAATATCGTTAAGAATGTCATGGGAGTGACAGTACCGAACTCCGGCGGATTAAAAGGAATCGATGTGGCAGCAGTACTGGGAATCGTGGGCGGAGATCCGGATATGGATCTGGCAGTGCTTGAGAGTGTGACCAAAGAGGATCAGGAGAAGACAAAAGAGCTTTTAAATCAGAAATTCTGTACCTGTAAACTGATCGAAGGCGTGGCGACTCTTTACATTGTAGTGGAACTGCGCGCCGGAGAACATACGGCGCTGGTCGAGATTCAGAAGACCCATAAAAATATCACTCGGATGGAAAAAGATGGGATGAGTGTTCTGAAAAAGACTGAGGCAGATGAGGAAAATGGTCATAAGGCAGGTGACAAACAGCTTCTCACAGTGAAAAATATTCTGGAGTTTGCGGATAAAGTAAAAATTGAGGATGTTGAAGAGATCCTGAATCGCCAGATCGAGTGCAATATGGCGATCTGCCGGGAAGGCCTGGAACATCCGTATGGAGCAGAGGTTGGAAGAATCCTGATCGACGGAAACGAAAAGCCGACGGTGGGTCTGAAGGCACGTGCATTTGCGGCCGCAGGTTCGGATGCCAGAATGAACGGCTGTCCGATGCCGGTGGTCATCAATTCCGGAAGTGGTAATCAGGGGATCACGGTCAGCGTGCCGGTCATTGTTTACGCGCAGGAGAAAAACATCGAAAAAGAAAAACTTTTGCGGGGACTTGTAGTTTCGAATCTGATCGCAGTTCATCAGAAAAAATATATCGGAAGTCTGTCTGCATACTGTGGCGTTGTGAGTGCCGCATGTGGAGCAGCCTGTGGTATCTGCTACATGCTTGGATATCCATATGAAGTGGTCTGTGAGACAATTACCAACACCATCGCAACTGTGGGAGGTATGGTGTGTGATGGTGCGAAATCATCCTGCGCAGCTAAAATTTCGACAGCCCTTCAGACCGCGCTTCTTGGAATGAAAATGGGATTACATGACAGGGCATTCCAGCCAGGTGAAGGTCTGGTGGAGGATGATGTTGAAGAAACAATCCGAAGTATCGGACGCATGGGACGAGATGGTATGCACTCCACGGATTTGGAAATTTTGAATATTATGCTTGGAAATTAAAAAAAGAGGATCTGCCGGCGGACATTGACTTCTGGTAGATCCTCTTTTTTATGAAAAGTCTGATCCCTCAGCTATGCTGAGGAGAATGGAATCTGAGATCACATGGAATCCCATATTCCGAAAGGAAGACACGATGCTGTGATAGAAGTTCGCGGAGCGCGGATCCTCACAGATTTTGTTTAAGAGGGAACGGTCCAGCTTGATCGCGGAAAATGGAAGCTGCATGACTGTATTCAGGTTCGCGTATCCGGAACCAAAATCATCGAGGCAGAGACCGATTCCGGAGTCTGCGAAATCATCGACCGCCTTATTGAGTGCGCTGTTGTACTCTGTGGCAACGGTCTCTGTGATCTCGAACTGGATGAAAGAATGTCTGACCCCATATTCATCCATAAGCCGGATCAGGCGGGAGCTGCTGTTTGGCTGGATCAGGTCTAACGGGGAGAGGTTCATCTTAATATTACAGAGTCTGTCTGTGAGGAGCGGGTACTCCTGGATAAAAATGTCCGGAGGGATCCAGCCGAGCTCCGGGTGATATAGACGGCTCAATGCCTCCAGCGTGATGTAGCGCTTCTCCTTCAGGGAATATACGGGATGGTAGTAGACCTCAAACAGATCATTCGCGATCGCGGTGTGCAGAAACTGCTCCACCTTTTTCAGGTAAAGGAAGCGCTCCATGGCCCTGTCCGTATCACGGACGGTCTCATAGAACCCGGTGTTCGGCGCGAGCGACTCCAGATACTGGGCATAATCAAGGATGGAACCGCCATCCTCGAAGCGCTCCGCATGAAAGATCCCACTGATGATGACCGGGGAGGAGACAGATGTTTCTGATGGGGCTGTATCCGGAAGCAATAAATGTTCCAGCTCATCAAGATAGAGTTCAAACTACTCCTGGGAGAACGTGAAGATGAGAAAACGTTTCCCGGAAATGCGGAACACTTTGTCTCCGCGGAGCCTGTGCAGCTGCCTCGCGACGGAGAGGAGCAGGCGGTCACCGTCATCCATGCCTGTTACCTTGTTGATGTGGTCGATCTGATAAAGATTCACGGTGATGACATGGAAGATCCTCCGCTTGGACAGCATTTCGCTGAACTTCCTTAACAGGTATGGTTTATCGTAGAGACCGGTCATCAGAAGCTGATGACAGAATGCCTGGACGATGATGCCGGACGCGAGCAGGATGAGGATCTCAATGAGCACCAGGACTTTGGACAGTCCAAGGATCTTCCACCACAGGCAGGTCAGGATGAGGGCGGCGAGAAGATGGCAGAGGGCAGAGAAGTACATGAGCATGTACCAGGGGCCTCTTATGTAATTTATGGATGAATCGAAGGAAAACAGGAGTCCGGTCTTCAGGTTCCCGAAGATGATGCAGACCAGAACGAGCGTAGGAATCGAGGAGGCAAGCATCTCACGCGATATCCAGGCTCACGAGGACCGAAAGGATCAGAAAAAGCTGGTTGTTCAGGTCATCCGGACGCTTCTGGGCGGAAAAATGGCACAGAATGATGAGCTGGATGATCATGGCTGCAATCAGGAAATCGGTATTGTAACTCATATCTATTTTCCCAATTCCTACAATAATTTTGAGATCTTCGAATATTTTCTGGCCGGAACCGGCAGGACGGTTCCGTCGGTCAGGGTGATTTCGAAACGGCGGATGGACTGGACGAAAAGCGGGTTTACCATGAAGCTGGCGTGGACCCGCAGGAAAATGTCACTGTATTTTTTCTCGAGCTTTGAGATAGATTCCGTGGAATTGAACTCGCCGTTTAAGGTATGAAAGACCGTGTACGGGGAGCGGGATCCTGTCTCAATGTAAAGAATCGAATTCGCTGCCAGAAAATGACATACATGGTTCGATCCGGAAATCGTGATGCGGGGGCCGGTTGCAGGCGTGAGTGTCGTCGGGACTTTCATTTCATCATAATGGACCGGATAGATCTTATCACGGTCATCGTATGGAAAAGCGTTGGAGATATGGATGACAGCGGCTTTTGGAACCAGATGCTTTTTTCCATCGGGGCCGGTCACTTTTTTATCTCTCCAGGTGAAATGAAGCCTCTGGTCATGAACCGTCATTGCACCGTTTGGATAGTATGTATACACGAGATAGGTCAGAATGATCTCGCAGGCATGAGTTCCGCAGGAGATTGGTGTGGCGGAGATATTGCTCATCCGGAATGTCAGATGGTGTCTCCCTTCCTCCTGAGTGAAGGCGTTTAAGATATTTTCTTTTCCCTGCATCCACTGTCTCTCGGCAGGACCGATCCAGAGAAGATCGTCGTCGATGGCATCGAAGAACGGCTGCAGGCGGTTTTCGTAGTATTCGGTGATAATGTGTACGGATTGCTGGATCTGTGCGGAAATGTTCATAGATTCCTCCAATGAGGGCATGGGTCAAAAATTTTCGATTCATTTTATCATGCCGGAATGAAAAAAACAATTGATTTCGTGTCGAAAATGAAAAGTGAAAAGATCGTGAATTATGGTGTATTTGATACATGAAATCCTGCATTTAAAACCGGAGAATTGAACACTATGGTTTTGAATGATAAAATTGTAGAAAAAACGAAAATAAAAGAAAACGAAACGAAATAAAATAAATGTTCTGTATTTTTACAACTCGTGCAGAAAAACGACATCTTGTGCAGGAGATGTTGACGAAGAATGTCGAACATGTAAAAATGAAAAAAGTCAGGACTTTCGGAATCGGACAGAAATATATTTGCGGGAAGGAGGATACAGGAATGAAGACAGCAGAGGTTCTGGATCAGACAGAAACATTTGAGACAGCAGGCTTTGATATTTTGAATCATGTCGGAAAGATCACACAGGTAGATATGCCGATGGAATACGGAAGAGTCTGTCTGGCAGAACAGGTCGGAAAACACGCAGCCCTATTTCTGGACTTCACACAGGAACTCGATACGGTAGAGGAATTTATCCTGTGGATCAACGAGAACTGTAAAAGACAAAGCATACCCGTAGAGATGAGAGATCTGTATGAACTTGCTTCTTCAGAGAAACTTCTTCCGGAAATCAAGCGTTACCTGACTGCGGAGATAGCTGTCAGGATCACGGAGGCGGCAGGTTTGGAAAAGCTGGTGTCGATTTCCGGGATCCGGTATCTGAATTCCCGTGAGGTGATGTTTTTCGGGGGACGTCTGATGGAAAAGCTTACGGAAAGGATGAAAGTTGTTGTCTGGCTGGACTCAAAAGGACAGGAAAATTTATCGGAAAACCGTTTGAGGGAAATGTTTTGTGGAGAGATCTTCCGGCTGCGGCCGGAAAGAATGCTCCTTCCGGAAAAAGACATCAGACAACTGGCCGATATCAGGCTGTCGGGCCGTTCTGCAGAAGAAAAAGATCATATTGCAGCTGAATTGAGAAGATATTTTGGCGGATTTCCGGCTGGAATATGCTATGCGTTGGATCTCATGGCAAACGGGGAGAAACGGATTCCGGTAGAAGATCTCTGCAGACTGAAGGGACATCCGGTCTATGGACAGTATGGGAGAAACTGTCTGACAAAGCGTTTTACGGAAAAAGGAATGAGTATTTTAAAAGCCCTCTCCGGGTGGGAAAAAATCGACGGAGACATAGCGAGAGATACATTAGGGATCCCGTGGGCTGGGGAATACCTGAAGTTCTTAAAGGAAGAGGGAGTTCTTCTGTATGATCAGAAAGAGAAATGTTATCTGTTTCCGGGGATGTTTCGGGATTATCTGCAGGTGCAGGGAGAAAATAAAACCATTTTTGAGTACAGAAATACGGAGGAAGATGAGCAGGAGACCAGCGCGGGAAAAGTCCGGATCAAAAGCTTTGGAAGCTTTCATGTCCAGTACCATGGTGAAGAACCGAAGTGGCGGACAAAAAAGACGAAAGAACTGTTTGCGTTTCTATTTAATAAACAGGGGGTTCCGGTGAGCCGTGACGTGATCATAGGAAGTCTTTGGCCGGAACTTGAGGAAGATAGAGCCAGAAAACTTTTTTATACAACCATGACGTATCTGCGAAAAAATCTGAAGGATACCGGGATACCGGAGCTGATCATATGCAGGAAAGGAATGTATTATCTGGATGTTGGAAAGACGGAATCAGATTATGCGTCAATCATGGCGATAAAGGGACAACTGGAGAATGAAAACTGGACGGAGCTCTGGAAAATGCCGGATATCAGAGAGCTTTATGGGGGTGCTTATCTGGAATTCTGTACAGAAGAGTGGACTTATGGGATCCGGGCTTATATGGGACGCATTGTACAGCAGTGTCTGAGATCTCTGGGCTCTTATAAAATGAGAATCGGGGAGACGGCGGAGGCCGCGGAATATCTGGAATTGTTCAGAAATGAGGACCCCTATTCGGAAGATATCGCAGCGATGCTGATCACGGCATACGGAAGACTTGGTGATTATAAAAACGCAAACCGTGTATATAGAGAATATGAAGACCTTTATCTGCGGGAGTTTGAAGAAAAGCCTGGTCCGGAAGTCAGAAAGGCGTTTGAGGGCTGCAGAAAGAAATGGTGATGGAATGACGGATCTGGAGAGACGGATCGGGCTGGTGCGGGAACGCTGTTCTCTGACAGCCTTTGGAGCATTTGCGCTGGAGCTTTTATTGCTTGCTGAGTGGGATCCTGATCTGAACGGGACCAACGGGATCTATCCTGATGAGCTGATCCGGGCATGGGAAAAGAATAGACCGAATGCGGAAGCTGGGGGAAAAACAGACCGGGCGGAGCTTGATAAGGAGATCCGCACGATTGCCGGAAGGAACGTGGAAGAAGCGTCTGGCCGAATCATTTACCGCATCAGGGAACAGGTTCTGAGATTTATTGAGCAGGAATTTCCTCCGGATCCAGATGAGTTTTTTCTGGAGATTTTTTCGAATTTTGAGAAAGCGGAGGAACCGGATCCGGAGCGGAGTGTATACAGGGATATGATCCGGGTCGAACAGAAAAAGAAAGAGCATTCAGACGGATGGATCCTCCTGAATCTGGCTGGAAAAGACGGGAGCGGGAGGCTGGAGAATGTAAAAGCGTTCTGTCGTGAGAAGAAAATGGGGCTGATCCTTCTCGATGGAAGCTCTTTGCTGGAACTCGGGCGGGAAAAATTCCGGAGTATGTTTGGAGAGCTCGGGGTGAATGCCCTTTTAAAGGAACGTGTGATCGCTGTAATCTGGGAAGATGCACTGGGGGAACGGGAACTGTTCCGGGTTCTGAGAGAGATGGGGCATGAATGGGACAGACTTCCTGTTTTAGTGATAATTATCACGGAAACGCCGCTGCGTCCGGTAATTCCGGGGTCAGCGCAGGTTCCCGCAGTGTTTGAGATCCGGGAACCGGATCCATTTGCCAGAAAAGACATGGGAATGCGGTACGCGAAAAAATGGCAGATTCCATTTGAAGACGGATTCGGGGAAATGTGGCAGAGATTCCGTTTCACTCCGGGGCAGTTCCAGAACGTGCTGGAACAGGCGAAGGATATGGCTTTTGCGCGCAATGCGGAAATTCCATCGAGGGAAGAACTGAGAATTGCATGCAGGAGGCAGGCAGAGTACCGTTTTCATGGGAAAGCAGTATTGATCCGTCCACAGTTTGTCTGGGAGGATCTGGTTCTTCCGGAGATGTCGAAGAAGCTCCTTCAGGACATCTGCAGCCGAAGCAGAAATCAGGAGCTGGTATATGGTACCTGGGAATTTTCAAGCAGATTTCCATATGGTCTTGGGACATCTATTCTATTTACAGGCAGCCCGGGGACCGGAAAAACGATGGCGGCTCAGGTCATGGCAAATGAACTGGATCTGGAGTTGTACCGCATCAATCTGTCAGCGGTGGTCAGTAAATATGTGGGAGAGACGGAAAAAAATCTCAACATGATTTTTGAAGAAGCGTCAAAAAGTCTCTGTATCCTGTTTTTTGACGAGGCAGATGCCCTGTTTGGAAAACGGACGGAGGTAAAAGACTCTCAGGACAAGTATCAGAATATGGAGGCGGCATTTCTCCTGCAGAAGATGGAGGATTACGACGGAATCAGCATTCTTGCCACAAACTACCAGCAGAATCTTGATGAGGCATTCAAGCGGAGAATCCAGTACGTGGTGGAATTTTCCATTCCGGATGCAGGGGAGCGGCTTGAAATGTGGAACCGGGTATTCCCTGAGGCATGTCCGGTCAGAGAGGATGTAGATCTGCAGTTTTTGGCAGACCAGTTCGAGCTGACGGGAAGCAATATCAAAAACATTGCCGTAAATTCCGCGTTCCTTGCGGCAGCGGACGGCAGGGAGATCGACATGAGCCACATTCTCCGGGCACTTCAAAATGAATTTCAAAAGAGCGGGAAACGGCTGACTGGCGCGGAGATGGGACAGTACGGTATGGTTTAGGAAAATATCTGGAGGAAATACCATGGAGTACGATTACAGGGAATACCGGAAAGATTCACAGGCTGTGCTAAGGGAGAAGAACAGCCGCAGAGAAAAGATGGATCACTTTCTGTCCTCCGAGGGACGAAAAAAGGAAGGACGGGAACCGGAAAAAAAGCTGGAAATCGGGAATTCTTACGGAACGTTTGAAATCGGGGTTTCGAAAGCAGCAGCGAAAAAGAACAGGGAAGATGTTCAGAAAGCTCCGGAAAAACTGGCAGTCATATCGGGACTCAGAAAAGATCGGAGAAAAGAACTCAGGGATTACGAATATGTCCGTGAAAATGGGGCTGTGCCGCTTCCGTTTCTGCAAAAGAGAGCGTTTGTGAATCCGCATGTGAAAGAAAAGAGCGCAGCAGCACTGAAACTGGATCAGGAAAAAACGGGAAGCAGGCTGACAGAGAGTCTTTCTTTGATGAGAAATCAGGGAAGGCTTGAGACGGTTCAGGAGATGCTGCCGTTTTTAGACAGTGAAAGAGAGAAAGAGGAACGGGCGCAGCTTCTGGAAGAACAGAGGACAGTGGGGAAACTCTCGACGGTGAAGAATCAGTATCTGGATCAGCTAAAGGAAAATGAACTTCACAAACAGAGGGAAAAGGGAAGATTTATTCAGTCGGTTGATAAGATCCTGAAGAATAGGAGTGAGGAATTGCGGGCAGAAAAACGGGTACATAACGGAAGTCTTGAGGAATATTTAAAGAAAGTATGGAAAAATGTTCTGACGAAAGATGCGGAGAAAGATGGGGATATAGAAAATAATGGCGAGAAGGAAGAATTTGTTTAGAAAATGTTTGGCAACTCCTGCTATGATATGAAAAACAAGTCGAATCATGACCGTTATGTGCGAGAAAGGAGAAATGAAGGTTATGGCTGAGTATTTATCACCCGGCGTATATGTTGAGGAGTTCGATTCCGGTTCAAAGCCGATGGAAGGCGTTGGAACCAGTACCGCAGGATTTATCGGATTAGCGGAGAGAGGGCCGGTCGAAGGTCTTCCGCAGCTCGTTACAAACTTTTCCGACTTTAAGAGAAAGTATGGTGGGTATTTATCCGAGAATGAATTTGGCGAATATCGTTTCCTTGCGTACGCAGTAGAACATTTCTTTATCAATGGAGGCGCAAGATGCTTTATCGCCCGTGTAGCGCCGGAAGACGCGAAATGTGCGGCAGCAGCTGTTCCGTCAGAGGATAGTGCTGTTCTGACACTTACCGCGAAGAACCCGGGTATGTGGGGAAATAACATCCGCGCGGTGATCGCTCCGGCGAGCAAGGCGAAGACGCAGATCCTCGAGATCGTTCAGAATGCGTCCGGAAAAAAATATGTTGTAAAGAACGGCGGAGGATTCAATCCGGGAGATGTTGTAAGTTTTTCTGACGGAGAAAAGCTTGTCTACAACCGTGTCGTAAAAAATCAGGACAATATTCTTGAGTTTGAAAAAGAGTTTGAAGAAGATGTTGTTGATAAGAATCTGGTTCCGAAGAAAGTGATCAGCACATGTGAATTCACTCTGGAAGTCAGATATGAGGATCAGACAGAGGTTTACGAGAATGTATCCTTTAATATCGATGCCCCGAACTATATTGAGAAAAAGACCGCGAAATCTGACCTGATCACCGCAGCGTGTGCAGCAGGAGGAGCGGAGATAAAATCCCCGTTTGACAAGCTTTCTGCTGAGGGGGATGCAGTCGTAAGCGTTTCCTTTGCCGGTGGAAGCAATGGTTCCGTATCTTCGATCACTGCAGCGGACTTTATCGGATATGACAACGGAGCCAGCAGAAGAAGCGGAATTCAGGCATTCCTGGATAATGACGTGGTGTCTATTCTGGCAGTTCCTGGTGTTACAGATCCGAATGTGCAGCTCACCTTAGTTGCCCACTGTGAAAATCTGGGCAGCAGATTCGCAGTCCTCGATATGCCGAGGGACGCGAGAAAAGTCGATGACATGATCGCACACAGGGAGATCTTTGACAGCAGCTATGCCGCTTTATATCATCCGTGGCTTCAGGTCTTTGATCCGCTCGATAAAAAGAATTTTGCGATTCCGCCGTCCGGTTCCATCATGGGAATCTATGCGAGAAGTGACAACAGCCGCGGTGTACACAAAGCGCCTGCAAACGAAGTAGTCCGTGCCTGCGTGGGACTGGACTGCCAGTTTAATAAGGGAGAACAGGATATTCTGAACCCGAAGGGAATCAACCTGATCCGCGCGTTCCCGGGAATGGGAATCCGCGTATGGGGTGCGAGAACCGTATCCAGCGATCCGTCCTGGAAGTACATCAATGTCCGCCGTCTCTTTATCTTCATTGAGGAGTCCATTAAGGCGAACACGAACTGGGCTGTATTTGAGCCGAACGATGAGGTGCTCTGGGTTCGCGTGAAACGTACGATCGACGTATTCCTGACCGGAATGTGGCGCGGTGGTTCCTTAGCGGGAAGTGTTCCGTCAGAGGCATTCTTCGTAAACATCGGACGCGACACAATGAGTCAGGACGATATCGACAATGGACGTCTTGTATGTGTGATCGGTGTTGCACCTGTGAAACCTGCTGAGTTCGTAATCTTCAGGATTTCTCAGAAAACGAGTGATTCAGGCTCTGCCGAGTAATTGAGAGGAGAGATAAGACATGGCAGGATATCCGCATGGGAAATTTAACTATAAAGTAGAGATTGACGGCCTGGAGGCCGGGGGATTCTCAGAGGTTACCGGTTTTGATGCGTCCATCGATGTGATCGAATACCGGGAGGGCGATATGACACAGACACCGCTCAAGATCCCGGGACTGAAAAAATATGGAAATATCACTCTGAAACAGGGGCTTGTAGACTCCATGGTACTTTATGAGTGGATGACAGCAGGACTCGAGGGCGATGTGGAGAGAAAAACACTTACGATCACGCTCTTAGATATCGCGGGAAGCCCGGCTGCTTCCTGGCAGATCATCAACGCATGGCCGGTAAAATATACAGCACCGGATTTCAACGCGACATCCTCTGAGGTTGCGATCGAGAGTCTTGAAATCGCCCATGAGGGAATGACAAGAGTCTCATAAATACATAGCGGGAAATGGTAACGGATCCGGTATGACGGAACGTTGCGGAACATAAATGTCGGCTGGACTGCAGAAGAAGAAGGAGAGAATCCGGAAATTTTGCGGTCCGGCTGAACCTGCAAGAAAGGGGAACCAGCAATATGGCATTTCAGACCGAGTTTACATTTACGCTCCCAAGGGGCTATATCGATGATACGGGAATGATCCACAGGGAAGGGACCATGCGTCTCGCGAATGCAGCGGACGAGATTCTTCCGTTGAAAGATCCGCGGGTTCAGCAGAATCCGGGATATCTTACGATCATTCTTCTTGCGAGAGTTATCACGAAACTTGGTTCTCTTCCGGCGGTGGATACGAGGACGGTAGAGAAATTATTTACGATGGATCTGGCGTATCTTCAGGATCTTTATGAGAGGATCAACACAATGGAGATGCCGACCTACACAGGAATCTGTCCGCACTGCGGAAAGGAGATCAGGATCCCGGTAAATTTTATGGAGGCAGGTCAATAGAGACGTATCCGGCAGACAAAATCTACAAGGAAGCGGCATTTCTGGCCTATTACCTCCACTGGTCCCATGATGACATTATGGAGATGAGCCATTTGGACCGGATCCGGTGGTGCAGCGAGGTGTCGGGAATCAACAGCCGACTGAATGATGAGCCGGAAAATGTATTTAAGATCTAAGACCTGCGGCTTTGCCTGAGAGGAGTTCATGAGAAGCTGCCGGTATCAGATCCGGCAGATGACAGGGGGGTAAATATGCTGGGACATGGATTAGGAAGCTGGGCAGATCTGTGTGATAATTTTTCCTTCCGCGTGTTTATTGATAATCAGGAATTTGGTTTTTCCAGGGTAATGAATCTGGAGCAGGATCAGGAGGTTGAAGAATTTCAGGTCGGTGGAATGAATTTTGCGCCCCATATTGCGGTAACACCGAATAAAAAGGGCGGGCGTCTGATTCTGGAAAAGGGCAAATGTTTTTCTTCCGGTCAGAAGCAGATCAAAAACTGGAGAGCCGGTTACCGGATCAACAGCCTGATCGATGTGTTCATATATGACCGTTCCGGATCATTTGCCGGTTCCTATGGGATCAATGGCGGAGTGATCGTAAAGTGGGAGGTTTCAGGACTGGACGGGCTTGGAAATGAACTGCTGATCCAGAAGTTTGAGATTGCGCATGCCGGTGTGCAGATGGGAGACGCAAGGACAGGCGGAACGGGGGCTTCTTTCCGTGGATAATATAGAAGCAAAAACAGAATCGATCTATAAAAAAGCGTGGTGATCGGATGAGAGACAGGCTATGGAGGATACGGCAGACGCCGCAGAAATTCCATTATCTTGACTGGTGTGAAAAAATTAAAGAAAAATATTCTTTGAGAGAGGAATATGGGTTCGCCGGAGCGACACTGACATTTTTGCAGGGAGAGAAAGAATCTGAGCAAAAAAAGAGCGGTGAAGAGCGCCGGCTGATGTTGTTTTTTCAGAATCTCATTTTTTGCTGGCAAAATTCCATCGGAGTGAAGATATCTATCGGAAATGCGCGGATTCTGGAAGAGAGCGTCAGGACTGCGTTGGAACTCTCGATGAAAAATCTTTCCATGGAAGAAGAAAAACGGTTTTCGCGCGAGGTGAAGATTGCCAGGGATCTTCTGGCTGGAAAAGGGAGAACGGAAGCGGAAATGCGGGAGAGTCCGGTATTCTGCCGTTGGCAGGATGGATTCAGTTGGGAGGAGATCAGCGGGATCCGGGAAATACGGGAATACGCGAACAGCCAGAAAAAGACATTGGAGATCCGCCGGGAGACTGCACGGATCAGGAGCACGGGACTTACAGGACATTTGGAAGAACTGCAGGGAAGTGCGGAGAGAAGTACAGAAAGAAGTACAGAAAGAAGTACGGAAAGAAATACAGAAAGAAGTACGGAAACAGCTTCAGGCAGAAGTACAGCAGAACTTCCGGAGAGCCGCATGGTGTATCTGGAACCGGGAGAAAGAAAAAAAGATTCTGCAATGGAATCCAGGGAAACCACGGAGGTCAAAAAAAATATTGACCGGCTCCGAAAAGAGACGGCGATACAGAGAGAAAAACTGGCGGAAGCGGAGAAAAAGCTTCAGACAGAACGCGTCGAGGCAGAAGCACGGATCTTAGAGAGAGAGAGACAGATAGAGAGGGAACTGCAGTTAGAGAAGAAGAGACAGGCAGAGAGGGAACTGCAGTCAGAGAATCAGAGACAGACCGAGAGAAAACTGGGGTCAGGGAAGGAAAAGCAGGCAGAAGAACAGGGGCCGAAAATAGATAGACAGCAGTTAGAAAAACGGCAGCAGACAGAAGAGAAACGGTTGTCGGAGAGTCGGAAACAGTTGGAAAGAGAAGTGCTGTCAGAGGGGCGAAAACAGCCGGAAAGAGAAGTGCTATCGGAGAACTGGAAACAGCTGGAAGGAGAAGTGCTGTCGGAGAGTCGGAAACAGTTGGAAAGAGAAGTGCTGTCAGAGAGTTCGGAACAGCCGGGAGGAGAACCACAGTCAGAGAAAGAAAGGCAGATAGAGTCGGAAATTCATCTGCAGGAACAGAAAGAAGAATTGCAGACTGAATTCCGAAAACAGATAGAAAAAGAACTCCAGCGGGAAAGAGATTCCCAGAGAGAAGATTTGATCCGGAGGGAAGGACGGTTTCTACAATTTTCCGAAAATACAGATGAGTATGCAGAAACTGATATACAGGCGGAACCGACGGGAAATGAACAGCTGGAGATGCCGGAGAGCCATCTTGTGTACCTGACACAGACGGAAAAACAGGAAGAGACACCAGGAGTGGGAGCTCTGAAAACGGAAGAAACCATTCTCCAGGCCAGCAGCCGGATACGGGAAGAAAAACGAGAGCTGGAAGATAGGACAAGGCAGTTCGAGTCGGAAAAAAAGCAGCTGGAAGAAAAGCTGTATAAGACAGAAAAGATCCTGCGGACCGAGAAACAGAGAGAGATAGACAATGTTCAGCGGATCGAGAAACAGCTGGAGACCGAGAGACTTCGACAGTCGGAAAAACTGCGTGAGTTGGAAAGATTTCAGCAGTCGGAAAAACTGCGTGAGTTGGAAAGATTTCAGCAGCCGGAAAAACTGCATGAACTGGAAAGACTTCAACAGAAAGAAAAAATTTCCGAATTAGAAAAACGATATCAGCTGGAGCAACATCAGACGGAACAACTACTGACACTGCAGCAGAAACAAGATACAGAAAAGCAGCAGGAGACTGAAAAAAGGCAGCAGGTCGAAAAACTACTGGAGATTGAAAGACAGCAGCAGATAGATCACCGGTCAGAACCAAAAAAAACTTACCAGTTTGAGAAAGTGTTGGAAACAGAGAAATTTCAGCAGGAGGTTGAAAAAGAGCGGCAGGAGAAAAAGAAACTTGAATCAGAGTTCATACAGCAGACAGGAAAAAAATCAGAACTGGAATTCCTGCAGCAGTTAGGAAAGAATTCGGAATCACAGTCTGAAATTGACCGGGAGAGCCAATGGGAAAAGCAACTGGAACTGGAACAAGCACCACTTCCGGAATTGCCGGAGGCACAGCTAATCTACAGGAATCAGGAAAATCAGTCAGGTTCTTTACCAATGGACAGATCGTCAGATCAGGATCAGACGCCCAGTCAGCGAGATCGTCTGGAGCAGTTTTTGCCGATGACGGCAGCCGGAAAATCAGCGCTGGTGGAACAAAAAATTATAAATGAGCGGACAAATGTTATTTTAAAAAGTCTGCTGTCTGAATTTCAGCCAAGTGCAAGGCAACCAGATACGATCATAAATCTTCTGACTTCTATAAATCGACCGGATAATAAAACAAAACTTCAGGTACTCATGAGTAGCCAGGAGAATCAGATGAAACTTCGGACGGTTATGAACGATCTGGGTAATGCAGAAAAAGTCCGGAGTCTTACAGAGTATCCGGAAAGTATAACGAAATTTCATACACTTATGAGCCACCCGGAAAACGCGGCTAAGTTTAAGACAGTTACCGCTCAAGCTGAGAATACAACAAAGTTTCGGACGATTATGAGTCGATCAGAAAGCACAGCCGGATCTCAGTCAGGCGTGAATCCTATGTCAGGTGCGAATCCTATGTTGGCCGTAGCCAGCCGGATATCGGAATCAGGTGGATATCCATCAAATTCAGGATACTCGGAAATCCTGCCCGGCATCACAAGATTCCGCACGAGACGCGGTGCCCCGGGAAGTATCACGGAGATCCGCATGATATCGGGGATCCGGCCTGCTGTGCTGCAGATCCTCAAGACGGAAAATGACCGGTCGAGAGTCATCCAGAGCTTTGCTGGAACTGATCGCTTAAGAGTCATCCAGAGCTTTGCTGGAACTGATCGCTTAAGAAGCGCCCAGAACTTGGCAGGAATCGATCATTTAAGAGCAGCTCAGGATTTTGCTGGAATTCATCCGCTAAGAGTACTTCACAGATTTTCCGACATCAATCCGGCAAACAGTGTCCGGAACATGAATGAATCTGATCCGGAAATGATCCATATCCCGGATCTGGCCGGAGCCGTGAAAATCCAGTACGCAGATCATGGAAAGCACAGACAGGATCAGATAGCCTCAAATTCTGATGTCTTAGCAATGTCCGCAAAACTCACGCAGACAAGGGAAGAGACAAGGATCCTTAAACGGGATTCCGGATTTACAAGATCGACGCTCATAGAGCAGGAAAAGAAGATCAACGGACTTCGTCAGGAACTTCGCGAACAGATGCAGACAGTAAACGAAGAAGTAAAGCGCCTGATAAACACCCAAAAACAGGATGCATCCGTCCGGAATATGGCGGACCGTGTTATGAAGGAACTGCAGAAACAGTTCCGCACGGAGAAGATCCGCCGGGGCTATTAAAGCAGGAAAAATGACAAAGCAGGCAGAAGAACAAATACCGGTGCATATGAAGCACTGGAGCAGCTGCGGAATATCAGGGAAAGGAGCGGAACGATGGGATATGAGAAAGCGGTACTGATTCCCGAGGACGGGAAAAAGGAGATCAAGGTCCAGTTCAATCCGGCAGAGTACAACCTTTCCAGAAGTACAACCTACGCCGAAAAAAAGGTTCTGGGTCTGGATGACCCATTTACCCAGTATATCGCCGGGGAAGCTGAGACATTAAAGATTACGCTGATGTTTGATACATATATGCCTCCCGGAGAAAAAAACGCGGAGGAGAGTGGATCGGATGTGAGACTCCAGACAGAAAAAATCGCGAAGCTGATGGAACTGGATCCGAAAAAACACCGGCCGCCCAAAGTAACATTCCGCTATGGTTCCCTGATATTCAGCGGTGTGATCACGGAATTGAACCAGACATTTACGATGTTTCTGGCGAACGGAATGCCGGTCAGGGCAAAACTGGAAGTCACATTCCGCTCGATGGGAAAAGAAAATACCCATGTTCCGTTAGAATCCCCGGACAGGACGAAATGCCGGACGCTTTATGAAGGCCAGAGTCTGTGGGGGCTTGCTTACGAAGAATATGGCGATCCGGAAAAGTGGAAGGAGATCGCAAGGGAAAACCATATTACCAATCCGCTGCAGGTAAAACCGGGACAGGTGTTAAGACTGCCAGCCCTGTAAAACCGGACACAGGAGCAGAAAGATATCAGGGAAAGGAGGCGGCTTCATGGCTGATCTGATGACGGGAACCTATAGTACAGAAAACCTGCGGAGAGATAATGGCGGTTTTATGATACCGGATTTTTCCATTGAAGCAGATGGAAAACAGATCCGCCGGTCTTCAAAGAGCGGGACGCTTTTTATTGATTCCGTTCAACTGAAGCTCTCCGCCGATGCCTCCGGATCCCTGACATTTGATGTATTGAACGCCTATGATCTCGAAGCAAGAAAATTTTCGGATAAGGTAAAAGAAATGTTGAAACCGGGGAATGCGGTCAGCGCAAAGTTTGGGTATGCCGGAAATCTCGTGGAGATCTTCAGCGGATATATCCACAGCGTAAATTACGAGTACAATGACACTCCGACGATTTCTGTGACAGCGGTGGACATGATCCGGCTTATGCAGGACAACGAAGGCGGCGGACGGATCTATACCGGAAAATCTTATACGGAAATCTTTCAGGCGGTGATGAAACGCTACAGCTCCATCTGCCCTTCAAAAAACATAAAAGCAGATCCGCCGGCGGCAGTGGGGCAGACGCTGCAGATAGCGCAGAAAGGCAGCGATTACTCGTTCGTAAAGGATACGCTCTGCAGGTTAGAATGCCGGGAATTTTTCGTTCTGGCGGGAAAAGCGTATTTTATTGACGCATCCAGGAAAAAACAGTCCGTCGTGTCTCTGGAATGGGGACGGGATATCCTTTCTTTTTCCTGCGAGAGGAATTACATATATGAAACACTTCGGGTTCAGATGGTGGATCAGAACCGGCAGACGAAATCTCTGGAAAAGGAGATGACCTTTGAAGGACAACATCAGAAACGGGTGATTCCATCTCCCGGGATCAAGAATGTATCGATCGATTCAGAAGGAGATGCGGAGCGGGCGGTACTTCAGGTGAAAAAAGCGGTGGATGAAGAACGGCAGAAGGCAGTCCACTGCTCCGGAACCTGTATCGGAATCCCGCAGATCGTTCCGGGAAGAAGCCTGACGATCAGGAAACTGGATGCATGGATCGACGGGACGTACGAGATCCTGTCGGTGGAACACCGGATCGATGAGAATGGATATACAACACAGTTTGAACTTGGCGGCTGATTATGGGGAAGGAGATAGAGCATGGATCTGTTTAAAGAAATTCTTGATACAAAAACATCGTCCTCGTCCCCGCGATTCCGGATGCAGATGGCAGACCTTGCCACCGCGGTGGTGAAGGAAAACTGGGACAAAGAACATCCGGGCTGTGTCAAAGTGGAATATATTCTTGGTACGGACGGTGCAAAGACATCCGACTGGATCCGGGTTCTTCACGGATATGCCGGAAAAGGATTCGGCTCCTACGCTCTGCCGGAGATCGGCAGTGAGGTCCTTGTGGGATTTATTATGGGAGATATGGAAAATGCGGTAGTTCTCGGCTGCCTGCACAACAGCGAAAACCCACTCCCGGAAAAGACTGCGAATGAAAAGAATACAGTCAAAGAGATCAGGACGAAGGGCGGCTACGAGCTTACGATCTCGGAAGAAAAAGGGAAAGAAAAGCTCTCTGTGAAAACTCCCGGGGAGCAGATCCTGACGATTGATGATGAAAACCAGAAGATTGAAGTTCAGGATAAACAGGGAAAGGAAAAGATCTTAATTGATGGAAAAACGAATTCTGTCAGCATCACAGGGGATAAGAAGATCGAACTTGCAAGTAAAAGTGCGAAGCTTCTCCTTGACGGCGGTGCAAATAAGATCGAGCTCACCGCTTCGCAGATCATCATCAACGGAAAACAGATGGCAGAGCTCAAGGGACAGTCGTTAAAGCTGGAGGGCACTTCTGTAGAGTTAAAAGCGAAGGGAACGATGAAAGCGGAAGCATCGGGAATTGCCCAGCTCAAGGGAGCGATGGTAAAGATCAACTAAGGAGATGGAGGCGCAGGTATGGAAGAAAGAGAAAAGCGAGCGTTTTTGGGAACCGGCTTCCACTTTCCGTTGGAGATCGATGAGACCACGGGGCGGTTCCGGATGAGCAGTGAAGAGGAAAATATCAGAGAATCCATCAAGCTGATCCTGATGACAGGAAAAGGAGAGCGGGTCATGCGTCCGGAATTCGGCTGCGGTCTCAAACAGTATACCTATGAGACGATGGACTACGGAACGATGGTACAGATGGAGCGGGAGATCAGGACAGCGTTAGAACGCTGGGAACCGCGGATCGAGGATGTGGAAGCTTCTGTTTCGCCGGGGGAAGCACAGAACGCGCTGATGATCCGGATCGCGTTCCGGGTCAGGGCAACCAACAACCCGTATAATTATGTATTTCCTTTCTTTTTACAGGAAGGTTTTGAATAAATGACGAGAAGCAGGGAGGACGCTGTATGAAAATACCGGATATGAATGAAAAAAATACCAGGGCGTTTTTAGATAAAGTTAGAGAACGCGCGTCCTCCTACACCCCTGAGTGGCGTATGGATCTTGAAAATCCAGATGGCGGAACCGCGTTGGCATTATTGTTTGCGGGAATGTACGAGGATACGTTAAAGAAATATGCCAAGCTTCCGAGAAAAAGTATGCTGGATTTCTTTAACTGTGTGGGTACAGCTCTGGCCCCTGCGCGGCCGGCCGGAGGATACGCGGTATTTGGACTTGTGAATCAGGAGGCAGATGGAACAGAGATCCGGAGAGGGACCGGACTTCTTGCCAGACCGGAGGAAGATCAGGAAGAAATCATATTTGAGACGAGAAACGATGTATATGTGACCCCATCGAGAATCTGTGACATGGTTCAGGTCATTCCGGAAAAAGACGGGATATACAGGATACACAGGGAAGAGGATCAGAAAGTACCAGGAAATTTTCCACTTTTTGAGGAATACGGAGAAAACGTTCAGGAACATACGCTTTATCTGGCCCACAATCATGTTTTCTACGTGAAAAGATCCGGAAGTATCCGTCTGACATTCAGAAAAAGCCGGAACCGGGAACCGGATGCCGCTGTTCTGAGAGCACTTGCGGATCCGGAGTCGGCATCAGTGGAGTATTCAGCAGGGGAACGGTTTGAGCCGTTTGCAAAGGTGGAAGCAGAACCGGAGACGGGAGAACTGATCCTTCATAAGGGAGAAAATCAGCCGGCAACAGAAAAATGTGAGCTGGACGGAACATACGCTTTCTGGATCAGGATCCGCTGCAGGAATGTGTCCCTGCTGTCGGAGCTGGAATTTGCAGATATCCGGGTGACCTCCCAGACTGAACGCAGTGTCCCGGATGTGACTTTTGCAGGCGGGATCGAACAGAGGGGGGAATATCTTCCCTTTGGCGAACAGATGGGACTTTATGAGGAAGTTTATTTCTCGTCGGAGCAGGCACTGTCCCAGAAAAACGCTCAGATCACCTTGTCGTTCCGGATGAATTT
>UMGM01017688.1_pt1 | contig 22530 bp, 9 predicted proteins | sample 1965271 | NCBI WGS metagenome assembly UMGM01 (sample SAMEA4836072, study PRJEB28245) | human gut metagenome | biome: gut microbiome; material: fecal sample | place: Denmark | collected 2008 | reverse complement strand
GAACAAGTTTCTTTTTCATGTTATTCATTTTAAGTAATTGTTTTTAGAAGTTTTGTACTGATGCAAAAGTATGCGAACTATTTTATTTTTAATGATACGAATGTTGAAAAGGACATTGAAACAGATTTTAGACTATTAGTTTTGTTGAAAAAACTATTAATTTTGTCAAGTATGTCCTTTTAAAGGGGATTTCAGCCCTATATTTTATCATTTGAATGAAATCTTTTTCCTTTCACCTGCATTGAAATGAGTCTTTCTTATCATATCTTTGTAGACAATATTAGTGGTTTGTTCATACGGGCTAGTGACGTATGCAACAGTTATTTTACCTTTTTCCCATTCCATATCTACAGTAAATCCTCCTCTTGCTTTTAGTCCTTTTATATTTCCTTTTTCCCATGTAGGAGGTAAAGCAGGAAGTAGATGGATATTTCCCTTATGGCTTTGTAATAGCATTTCAGCAATACCGGCTGTTGCTCCAAAATTTCCATCGATCTGAAAGGGTAGTGCGTTTAACAGATTACGGTATAAACCTCCTTGATTTTCAGCTTTAGTGTCAGAATCAACATAATTGATTAGATTACTTAATGCTTCATAAGCTTTTAAAGAATCGTACAAACGAGACCAAAGAGAAATTTTCCATGCCATGCTCCATCCAGTTGTTTTATTGCCGCGGGCGTTTAGAGATTTTCGTGCGGCATCGAAGAGTTCTGGAGTATTATCTGTAATATCGCATCCAGGATATAATCCGAAGAGATGTGATACATGCCGATGCTGGGGCTCATTCTCCATATATTCTTTATCCCATTCCAAAAGTTGCCCTTTACTACCGATCTGATATTTCTTCAATTTGTTTACTTTTTGGGTTAATTCTGCACAGAATAGAGGGGCTGTCTGAAGTATTTTTGATGCATTTATTGTATTTGAAAACAAAGAACGGATAATTGCTATATCCATTGTGCTTCCCTCGCATACAGATGCAGAAATACCATCTGGCATAAGATAAGCATTTTCAGGGGAAGTACTGACTGGGGTTACCAATTCTCCTTCACTGTTTTCTACCAGCCATTCCGAGCAGAATGTTGCTGATCCTTTTAGTATAGGATAGTATTTCTTCAGGAAGTCTATGTCTTTGGTATATAAATAATGTTCCCATATATGATTACATAACCAAGGGCCGGACATATTCCAAAAGAACCAGTATACAAATCCGTCTGATGGATAGGCTTCTCTCCATATTGAAATGTTATGGTGGACAGCCCAACCATTCAAACCATACATATCGCGTGCCAGATTTTTTCCTTTATCTGCAATTTCTTCTATGAGTTTGAATAATGGTTGATGGCATTCAGACAGATTAGTGACTTCTGCCGGCCAGTAATTCATTTCCAGGTTGATATTCAGAGTGTATCCCGAATTCCATGGAGGCAATACCTCGTTATTCCACAATCCTTGCAGGTTTAGAGGTTGTCCTTCACCACGTGAACCGGCTATCATCAAATATCGTCCGAACTGAAATAGTTGTGTGATAAGTGTTTGATCCTCTTTTTTCTTGAAGAGTTTTAGTCGTTGGTCTGTAGGTGTATTTTTTAGTTGTTTGTTCGTATGAAGGTTGAAAGATACCCGCTTAAATAAAGACTGATAATCAGTAATATGTTCTTCTTTTAGCTTTTTATACGAGTGCTTTTCGCTTATTTTTCTATAATTATTAATTTCTTGGTGTGGGTTCTTACCTTCCTTACTCGGACTTTTGTGTAGTCCATTGTAACTGGTAGCAGCATATAATACCAATGTAACCTCGCTGCAATCTTGCGCAATGAATTGGTTGTTCTCTATCACTAACTTCCCATTTTTATGGCTTGAAAGGAGACATGCTTCGAAAAAGGTACCTTTTCCACCCAGTTCATTTCCATAAATTACTTGCTTTTTTTGTATGACATGTCCCGTTTGGTCAAAGTATTCCGGATGCAATCGTTGAGTATTGAAACGCTTCATGTGTTCTATATCTCTTCGTTGGGCATGTGCAGGAGCTTGTCCTTTCAGATAAATAGCTTGCGAGTCGGAATCTTGGGTTACAGGATGCGGTGATTCTAAATGGGCAGTGAAATTCAATACTGGTTTAGAAGCACTAAGGTGAATAATGATGGCCTGTGCTGGATACGAAGCGAATACTTCTCTTCTTATTGCTATGCCATTTTGTTTATAAGAAGTAGTGACAATAGAATTATTCATATCCAATGAATGGATGTAATCAGTGATCGCTCCTTTGGAAGCGAATTCTATATAAAGATCTCCAAAAGGCTGGTAAGCTTCATTAAGTCTGCCGATCCATTTTTGTTGTATGATATTTCCCGCTTCTGTATTTTTTCCTTCGTTAAGCAGTTGACGTATATGCCCAAGATCAGATGCTACATTTATATCCTTTGGTGTTTCAGGTTCCCCACTATAGAGAGTGTTTTCATTAAACTGTATTCTTTCTTTTTGGGGGTCTCCAAAAATCATGGCTCCAAGACGTCCATTGCCTACAGGTAATGCTTCTTCCCATACTTTTGCAGGTGATTTATACCATAATGTCAGGTCACTCTGAGCATTAGAATCTAATATATAAAAGCAAATAAGCAGTAATGTTATTAATCTATGTTTCATATCAGATATTGGTTTGATGTAATAAAAGAGTGTAGTTTTCTCCCCGGATAGTGGAGATGGTTACGTAAGTTTTATTTTTCTCTTTGTCATGAGATACCTTTATCGACTTTTGAAGGCATTTAACATTATATATTCCATTGATTGTTAATTGCGTGTTGAAAGCTTTTTCTTCCTGTACAACATCTTCTTCGGTTAGTAAGCCCATGTGTGCACGTGATGCTCTCCGCATATCCGGTTCACAGATGGAAAGTCTGAAAGAATCGTTCTCTTCTTCTTTTTCTAATATGTAAGAGAGAGGAATATTTACTTGAGTAACCAGTTGCTCGGTATATGTTTTTAGAGGATTGAATAAGGCACCACAAATGATACCTGCCGTTTTGTGACGAATGATATGTGCATCATTATCCTGAGCTACTATCTCTATCGGACTATGATTTGATAAAAGTCTTTTAGCTGTTTTTTTATTTTTTTGCTTCAGTATGTAGTATTGGTATTTAGCGTCTATAGCTGGTGCTCCATGTTCTATATAGGCTCTTGTGTGGGTTCCCTCGCAAAGAGTCCGTACAGCTCCTCCTTTTACTACATACATGAGTGAAGGATCTGTGAGAATATACCCTTCATCTATTCTTTCTTTACTTGTGTTTTTATCAAATGATTGAAATAATGTTGTAATTGTAGGGTATCTTTTGTCTTTGGTTTGGATATCTGATCCCAGACAGAGCAAAAAGTCTTCAAATACAAAAACGGACTTGTTAGCCCGGAAGGAATTGTCATAAGTAATATCATGCATTCTGAAAGAAAACATTGCGCTTTTTTTAGAACCATGGACACCCGTGAGGAATGTCTCGTCTGAAAAATTGCGATGCCCGGAACTTGATCCGCCTTTATCTTGCAATACATATTCCGGTAATACTTTTGTAGTAGCCCCAGGGATATAGTTCCAGTCGAAATCACTCTCTTCCGGATTGAAAGACTTATATTTATTCTTTAAATCAAAATATTCTATTTGACCATAGGATAAATAACGTCCCTTTGTGTTTTCTGTTGCTGAAGACTCAAAATCCCAAATATAGCGGCTGAATCCTTTTATGTTGAAATGGAATAAACTGTCTTTGGCAATCAATAGACCGGAGTAAGGCATAAACAATGTTCCATTGACTTTTTCTTCTTTGGAAATGGAAGTAGATGCCAATTGGGTTAATAATTCAATTTCTCCTACTGTGCTGGTATATGCGAGGTTGGAGTTTACATTACTTACGTAGTTTGTTATAGCTTGTCTATTGCTACCAGACTCCAGAATTCGTTTAAAAGCAGCTGTTAATTCCTTGTCTGGTTTCTTATATGATAAAGATACATAAGCAAATGCAGGTAACAGTGTTTCTAAAATTTGTTGTCCTTTTGGGAAACGCCCTACGGTTCCGGCAGGTACATTTAAACCTGCACAGAAGAAACGAAAAGTTAATAAGCTTTGTTTCAGATTATGTAAAGTTGATTCGGATAATGCATAAGGAGTGTCATGTAATAAATAGGCTATTAATGCTCCTGCATAAAGTGCATGAGGATAATAGGCACTATTATAGGGGCCTCTATGATGATAACCGGAAAAGTCTGGTTTGAATGTTCCGAAGAATCCGGGAGCTATTCCTAAAGCATTATCCATATAATTTTTAAATGCGGTCAGTGCGACTTGCTTTTTCTGTTTATCGTTAATAGATAATGCATAAATGAGTTTGGGAATAGCTAGTGCCCGTAGATTATCTGCTACCTCTCCGGCATTTGCCGGAGTTTGATAGCATGTACCAAACATTGTAAACCAGTTTAAAGTTTGAAGTTCACGTTCCAATAACTCGGGAGAAAGTTGCTCTTTTAACAGAAAAAATGAGTGGAAATAGCCGGAACTTCGTAGTTTCTCAAAACATAAAGTCCCCATTCCGCTACCGTCTGCCCAGCCTTGATCGTTGAACCAGTCATAAATATAAAGCACTTTTTTTAGACTCTGAACGTTGTGATTTTTCCGATAGTCAAGTGCCAATGGAAGCAATATGTTTTCATTAATCGTACGGAATTTCTTCAATTGCTGCCCTTCTATAGTAGTAGGGGCACCCATTGGAAACAAGGGTTCTGCTTTGGGGGTATTGTCTTCATTATATTGTATCTTAATTTTCTGCGCAGCTTTGAGACCGGTTCGGATAAAGACTTCTTCATTGTCTTCTCTCATCTTTATCCATTTGTCTGATGATTGTTGTCCGCTTCCGAGATACCATGTCGTAAGTCTGTCTGCGATAATCTTTATTTGTTGATCTTCAGCAGTAATAATTTTCTTTACTTGAGGTGTGGTGTTTCTGTAGCTTACAAAATCAGAGACTAAACTATAATCCTTACGGTTAACCTTATATTGCGCATCTGACATATTTTGCCAGGAAACTTTTGGTGTGAATTCTAAAAAATCAATGAAAATGACCCCTTCTTTTGTCTCTTGTGGGAATTGCATTTCAACAGACTTTATATTACTCTTGGGTGGCATATTCATATCTCCTTGAAATTTGGCCCAAATACACCGCCAGCCTTTAAAATTGAGTAGAAAAGGAAATCGGCAGACTTCTTTTTTATTAGTATCTTTGAATGAGAAAATTAGATGTTCATTGATGGGAAATTTGTTATAAATCCATACATTAATCCCTCCGTTTTTATTTTGGCAAGCTTCAGAAATTCCGGACGGTGATTGAAGGGTAAGGATTGCTCCTTGTTTCCAGTTGATTTGGAGTGATTGGTTACCTAATTTGTATTTTTCAGCAGAGATATTAAGCGTACCTTTATTTATGCTCCAATCTCCGGGGATTTTGTTATCCTCAAATGAATAGATTTGAGAAAAAGCAGATTGGCTGGTAATAAATGATACAAGAAGAGCGATTATACAAATATTCTTTTTCATGGTATATGGAAGGTGAGGGGATAAATGAATAATTTTGATGAAAGCGTTACAGGAAAAAAAGCTTTTTCTCTGTAACGCTTTCATTACTATATGGAGGTACAATTAGTTACCATCCAGGGTTTTGATTAAACTGAGTACACAAGTCCATCTCTTGTTGTGGTATAGGCAGTAACTCGTTTTTGTTCTTCTTAGTGTAGTCAACGCATACATAATATCCATCGCCACCACTATACCAGTTTACCAAGTCTTGAGCTGTCTGTTTGATGCTTTCGTAGTAAATTCCCCAACGAACCAAATCTTGTCGGCGGTGTCCTTCGAATGCCAATTCATAAGCCCGTTCATTACGTACGGCTTTTTGGAATTCTTCATAAGACATACCGGATAAATCCGATTTACTGTTGTCTGTATCTACCGGAAACCCGAAGCCACGTCTACGTACCATATTAATGGCTCTGTATGCATCATCTGTCGGACCTTGTTTCCATTCATTCAAGGCTTCTGCATATAGAAGTAATACATCAGCATAGCGCAATATATACCAGTTGATGTTGGAAAGATTGGCGTCGATCAGGTAGTTGGCACTATTAACGTAGTCTTCTGTATCCCATTTTCTTGGACATACATTATCAATGTATGATTTCTTCAATGCATCTTTAGCATCATCTTTGATGGCGTCTTCAATATTACCACTACTGTTTATCACAATCTTTACTCCATCTTCACCGGTATCAGTGGCCTTACCATATTTATAATCCGCAAAAGACAATCCCCATCTCTTATCGCTTTCACGATCTTTCCAGTCGCGTAAAAAAGTAGGAATGACACGCCAGTTACCAGCATTACGAACGCCTCTAATACCACTTGCTTGTACTCCGTTCCATTTTCCAATACGTCCGCAAGGATCATTGGCTGATACTCCGGTAACAGTAGGAGCATAGAAACTTACTTCAATCAAGCTTTCTTCTTCGTCCCAAACACCATTGCAGGTGTTTTTCCATAATTGTTCGTAGTCGTCGAGCAAATGATGTTTGCCGGACTCAACTAGAATTTTTGCAGTTTTTGCAGCATCTTCCCATTTACTTGTATCATGAACGGGATAACCTGCCCAAGTGGCATATACTTTAGTTAACAATCCTAATGCCGCACCTTTAGAAAGGCGGAAGCTATTATCGGAACGTATATTATCATCTATTGCATATGGCAGATTATCAATGGCATATTGCAAATCAGCTTCTATAAATTTATATACATCTGCAGGATCAGCTTGTGTGAAAGTAGAGGGATGTTGTCTGGACTGTTCTGTATTGGTAATTAATGCTACATGTCCGAACCAGCGTACTACTTCGAAATAGTATAGGGCGCGTAGACAACGTGCTTCCGCCATATAAACTGCTGCCTTTTTATAATTAGTTTCGTCATAGGTACCTATTTTTTGTTGCAAAGCTTCGATAAAATCGTTTGCACTGTAGATTGCATTGTACAGGTTTGCCCATGTAGTTGCGATTTCAGTTTGGGAACTGGTATAAGCGTTTGATGGAATAAGACGAAGTCCATCAGTACTATTACCCGTTACTTTAGCAATGTCACTAGGGATGGTGAAATAAAGCGATAAATGGAAACCATATATGCCATCCTGAACCATATTACGATATACACCCAAAAGCACATTTTCTGCTTCTGTTGCATTATTCATATAGTTTCCTTTCTCAATCTCTGTATAGCTGGTTTCATCTAGCGAACAGGATGAAACTGCGATTGCACAGGCTAATGTGCACAAGTAGTATTTGAAATTTTTCATTGTCTTTTTCTGTTTAGAATTGAACTTCTACACCAAATGTAAATACTCTGCTCTTAGGATAAGCTCCCCAGTCAAACCCAGGCATAAGTGGGCTGCTTTTCATGTTCACTTCCGGGTCATAGCCGCTATATTTAGTCAGACAGAATAAATTCTGTGCCGTACCGTATACACGCAGACGGTTAATGTATGCTTTTCTAGTCCATTTATTAGGGAAAGTATATCCCAATGTGATATTCTTTAAGCGTAAGAATGAACCGTCTTCGATGAAGCGTGAGTATAATTCATATTTCACATATCCTTTAGCAGAAGGAACGCGATTGGAAGCATGTGTCGGAGTCCATCGGTCAGCTACTTCTGCCAGTTGGTTGCTGCGTTCGTCTTGCGATTGTGTATTAAACATACGGGTCGCATTATAAATATCATTACCATATTGGAACTGGAGCATGAAACTGAAATCAATGTTTTTGTAATTGAAGGTGTTGGTGATACCTCCATACCAGTCTGGCTGACCATTTCCAATAGTTGTACGGTCATCTGTTGTAATGACACCGTCTCCATCTATATCTTTATATTTCACCATACCTGGTTCAACTGTTTTTCCTGCATGTTGGCTTATGTCTGCAATTCCAGGTTTCAGTTGCATTGTTCCGTCAGGTAACATGTTGAAGTCAGATGTTTGATATACTCCATCGAAAACATATCCATACATTTGTCCAAGAGAAGAACCCACAATTGAAATATAGTCATTTCCATTGAAGTTACTGTTGAATTTAGTTGCCGACTGTATGTATGATGTTCCGTCTTGCAATGCTTTCAATGTATTTTTAATGAACGAAATATTGAAATCGGTCTGCCATAAGAAATTGCGGGTTCTGATGTTAGTAGAATTGATGTTCAATTCAATACCCTTATTCTCTATTTTACCAATATTCTGCCATTGAGAATTGAATCCGGTTACATAAGCTAATTTTTGTTCAAGTAACAGGTCTTTTGTGTTTTTTAGAAAGAAATCAGCTGTCAGATTCAGGCGATTTTCCAAAAGACCTACATCAATACCTAAGTTAGCGGTAGTAGAACCTTCCCACTTCAGATCTTTGTTAGCCAACTGTTTAGGATTCAGTACTGTAACCAGTTGTTGACCTACTCCATATTTGCTTGATGTATACAAGTCCATTGACAAATAGTTTGTGATACGGTCATTTCCTACTGTACCCCATCCAAGACGAAGTTTTAAATTTGATATTGGAGTGATATTTCTCATGAACTTCTCTTCTGATATACGCCATGCAGCAGAGAATGATGGGAAATATCCCCATTTGTTTTTTGCAGAGAATACGGTAGAACCATCAGCACGAATTGTTGCTGTAAATAGATAACGGTTATCAAAGTTGTAATTTCCACGTGCAAAGAATGATAATAGCTTTTTATCGCTTCTTGAAGTGGATACACTACTAGGGGTAGCTCCGATTCCAAGGTTATCGTTACCAAGATTTTCAAATGGAAAATCTTTAGCTTGTCCATATAAAAGTTCAGAGCTTCTGAATGCGAACTCATGTCCCAACATAACATCAAATGAATTTTTCTTATTGATTTTATGTTTGTAAGTTAATGTATTACTGCTCTGCCAACGCAAGTCTTTCTGCATTTGTGTAGAACCATAAACACCTCCACTACGGTATGCCTGACTTGACTCTGCGCCATAGAAGATATCTCTCCTTGTATTAGTTGTATTGTAAGTCGCTGCGGCTTTGAAAGTGAGATTCTTCATCAACTGAATACTTAATGAGGCATTAGCTCCCCACAATTCTGCTTGTCTCCAGTCTTTTACAGCTTCTGCTTGTTTAATCGGATTGATTTGTGAGTAAGTTGCGTTTTCACTTAATTCCAATGGGTCAAAAACGGAGTTCAACAGCTCTTCGTTAGTAACACTATTACCTCCTGTAGGACGGAAACGCAAAATGTTAGATAGCATATTCAGTGTTCCTCCTGTTCCTGAAGTACCGATGCCTTCTTTTACAGTATTTGCATAGTTGATAGTAGCATCGAAAGTAATAAATTTATTAATCTTTTGATTGATACGTAATTTAGCTGAATTCTTTTTATAACCACTATTCTTAAAAATACCATTTTCATCGAAATGTGAGAATGAAGCAGCATATTTAGTTTCTTTTGTACCTCCACTGATACTAAAATCATGGTTTTGAGACCAAGTCGGTTTGAAAGATTCACCTTGCCAGTCGATACCCGGGTCGGTCAGATAGTCTTCCAGTGTTTGATGACGGTAGGGATTTCCATCAGAATCGTTTCCTTCCTGATAGTAAGTTGTACCATATTTAGTTGGATTGAGTTCCACCTGTAATGCTGCAAACTCGTATGTACTAAGCATATCCAGTTTCTTTGGAATGTTGCGATAAGTGGCAGAACCGTTATAAGTAATGACAGGTTTTCCTTCCTTACCGGATTTGGTTGTAACCAAAACAACACCGTTGGCTGCACGTGCACCATAAATAGCAGAAGCGGAAGCATCTTTTAAAACTTCAACTGATTCGATATCAGAGTTTGCAAGATAATCAATATCACCAACTTCAAAACCATCGACAATATAAAGTGGGGAAGAGTCTCCATTTACTGTGCCGACACCACGAATCTTGATGTCAAAACCTGAACCGGGAGTACCATCCGATTGAGTGATTTGCACACCGGCAATTTGACCTCCAAGAGCTTCCACTACGGAACCTGTTTTGAAACCTTCTATGGATTTAGCTGCAACAGAAGAAACGGAGCCTGTCAGGTCGCTTTTTTTCATGCTACCGTAGCCAACCACAATGACTTCGTCTAGCATTGCATTGTCAGGTTCCATTTTGATATTCAGGTTTTTGGTACCTTTTATTTTAATCTCCTGATTCTTATAACCAATATAGCTGATAATTAATGTTGCATTATTATTGGCTTTAATAGAGAATTTTCCATCAAAATCTGTAACTACCCCTTTTTGAGAGTTTTTCACTTGAACTGTTGCTCCGATTAGCGGAGTATCCGTTTCGTCGATAACCACACCGTTTACAGTGATTTCCTGACCAAACGCAGTGATTGCAATCAAGAGAGCTAAGAGGGTAAGATACCCTCTTTTGCTCAATGTATTAAAGTTTATATTGTACATATTTATATTAGATTTAAATTAGAAACTTTCATCAAACCAAATAGCTAATGGGAATATCTGGTTTTTGGTTGTACCGTCATTTGCAAGGTCATTCTGTGTACCGTCAGTGACGAAAGACATTCTTCCGATAAATACACCATTGGCATATACTCCTTCCGTATCTTTCCATTTGCCCGGATTGATAACAACAGATAAATCTTTGTTATTAACATATCCCAAAGCTTGGTTCGTATTTTGAGAATTGTCATAGTAAGACATAGGACCTCTGGCACTATAATTAGGCGTTTTTCCTATTGTATTATAATATGTTGTCCATAAGCCATACATGAAACTACCTGCAGTTGATTGTATTCCGTCAACATGATCTCCTATGAAGCTGTAATAATAGAAATCTCTACGATAGTCCATCAGGAATTTGGTGTAGTCTGTATAAGGTGAACCACTTAATTTTACTACCGGAGCTGGCGTCGTACCACCCTTAGCAGGATTCATTTTCACAGCGAATGGAGTATATTCAACGAATATGTCGTTCTTGTCTTTGTTTTGTCGTATAAAGACAGGTACAGTTTTGGAGACAGCTTCTTCACCTTCACCTACTGTTGCAGTGACAAAGAGCACACTAACACCATAATTGCTATTCCACTTATTTTCACTAAATGAAAGTTCTCCTGTTTCTGAAATAGTAGTACCACTTAATGCGGTTGTGTTTTGTATCTTAACTTTCCATTTAACCGGACGTCCTTCTGGAATATCTGTTTTCGGAGTTAATTTTGCAGCCAAGAGTGTCGCTTTTTTATCATAATCAAATTGATCTGCATAATTCTCTTCAGGAGTAAGTCCTAAATTGTTTCCATAGCGTATGAATGTAAAACTATTAGGATTTTTGGTAATATTCAATGTAAAGGTCGCCGTTTGCTCACTCTTGTTGTTCTTGGCTTTTACTGTAATAGTGTATGTAGCTACCTCTATTGAATTACCCTTCTTAGCCGAAATAGCACCAGTTACCGGATCTATATTCAGTTTATCGGTCAATCGGGAGTCTAAATCAACGAATGAGTATGTAAGTTCGTCTCCATCCACATCTTCCGGAGTGAATTCAAATGCTACACCTTGTACCTTTTCTTGATTAGCATATTGAAGTTTGGTGATAGGATTGATAAATGCCACTATATTAATAACAAAAGGAGTTTCATCAAAATCTTTGCTACCGTATTGATTAGTTGCTGTAACGACTACACTATAACTATTGTCGATCTCCAGTCCATTGTTACCGGCAAGTGTAATAACACCGGTTTGTTCATCTATAGTGATGGCAGATGTTTCAGGTGAAATAGATTTAATCTTATATGTCAGTCCATCTGTTGATCCTTTAAGAATGGGTACGCTAGATGTAAATGCTTCATCTTTTTCCACTTTCACAGAACTGGGATTATATGTTAACGTGAGAGGACTGGAAATGATCTTGAATGTAACTGCATTCTCATAAATACCAGCTCCTGCTTCTGTTGTTAACTTCAGATTCAATACGTATTTACCTGGGAGTATTTCTCCTTCGTACTTGTCATTAACCGTGATTTTTCCGGTTTTGGAAATAGCAAAGTATTCTTTTCCTTCTTCTTGAATGATTTCATACTTGCTAATGTGTACATGAGTTCCTTCTTCTGTCTTTACCTGAGCACTGGCTGATTCTTTATAAATGTCTGCAAAATCAACTGTAACTTCACTAGGATCTACCGATATACCATCTGGAACCGGTGCCAGCATATTTACTGTTATTACATCCTTGAATTCATAATACTTGCCGTTAGATATACAAGATATGCTAATGCAGTAAGTACCAACAGGCAAATTATCCGTATCAGTTAGCTTTATGGCTCCTGTGCTTGGATCTGAAATCTGAAAGCTACTCGTTTCATATACTTCTCCATTGAGGGTAACACGAGTAATAGCAAAATCTGAGGGAGTACCTCCGATGTAAGTAGGCCCGGACATATTAAAATTCATAGAGGGACCTATGTCAGTAACGCCGGCATAGTAGATCGCAAACTTCGTAGAGTCCGTAGTCTCAGGATCTGTACAAGAGATGCCTGTGATACATAACCCTATTGTCATTAAGATTGCAAAGAATCTTGAAGTCAGGTTTTGTAAATTAGATTTCATTGTTCTTAGATATATTAATTAAATTATAATGTATAGGATAACTCATACTTTTGTCCATTGATAGTAACTTCAACTGCGGCACCATTTTCATGGAATGTACCTGCGCTTGTTTCTGTATTATCTATGAATTTGGCATCGATATTTATCTTTTCAAAATCAGCTTCTGTTTTGAATGGATAAATCACAGTGATGAAACGTGCCGCGCCATTTTCAGGTTTTGTGATATTTACCCGATAAAATCTGCGTTGGGTCTTTTCTTCTATTTTATTCGAAGTATAGGCGGTGCTATTGGTAGCACTGTAACCTTTCTTAGTTTCAACAAATGTTCTGAATAGCATATTGTTGTTATCTGTAAATAAGGTATGAGCTCCATATTGGTAGTTTGCACTTTCATCGTCAATCGCTACGTCTTTGGTGTCCGGGCATAAATTAAAGCTCAAATTCACAGAAGGAGTGGAACCTTCTCCATAACCTTCATCTACAAGAACAAAGAAGGTATTGTCTACAAAGAACACAGCACGGCGATGTGTTAAATCACTATAAGATTTATTTTCTGTAACAAGAATATTAGTTCCTTTTTTAGTTTCTTGTTTCAGAAATTTTCCACTCATATAACCTTTTGCTATATCCTTTTCTTCTCTTGTCATTGTATTATGCATCTTTGTTGCTGCAAATGCTGCACGATCGGCATTGCTGGAAGATGTTCCTCCGTATGTGTATACCCCTGCATCCGGGCAGAAATTCCGACCGTTCCGGTAAAGCCCGAATGTCCCATTATCAGCTTGGCAATGCCATTTGTTTTCCGGATTATTGTTATTCTTCAGAATCATCATGGTTGCACTGCTTTCCCATCCGCTACGTAGCATATAATATCCCGAAGCATCATAGATTTGAACCAGTTTTGTAGGTTTCGTTCCTTGTTTTCCTTCAGTTGCCATCCATTGTATTTCTTTATCATCAGGAAACATTTCCATATATTTCTTGAAGTTTTTCAGTAATACGTTTTTAGTCCATGAAACAGAACGCGTGTCGTTAAAATTATCTATAGTGTAGTTGGGATAAATAATATCCACTACGAAACGGGCGGCTTTCTTAAGCAGTTCTGTATAATTGGAAGGAAACAAACTAAGTTTGTTATTCAATTGGGCCAGTTTATAAATACTATATAAGTCATTAACAACTCCTATATGATAACTGGGATCTAATTCTACCTGTACTCCATCTGCAAGAAATTGTGCTGTTACTTGCTCGCTGATTTTTAATGAACCTTCATTCAACCATTCTGTGGCGTTCTTGAATTCTGGCATTAACATTCCTGCAGTTGTAACAGCTTGTACTTGAGTTACGTAGATATTACTTCCATCCGTGAAATAATTCTTGCGAATACATTCCACTTCATCTGCCAATGCAGTTAGGAAAGTAGAAAGCCATTCGGGAGTAAAATTCGTTGATTGGATGAAATGAGGCATAATATTAATCTGGTCCAATACCCTTTCAGCAGGTTGAAGCCCATACCACTGCACGGCATCTTTATCTACGGTACCTTCGGGGCAGGGGAATGTATTTAACCAATCATTATATACTGTTATCCAAGAAGAAATGTAATTCTCATTCTGATTGACTCTGTATGCTTTGGCTTGGGGAAGCATCCATTGGTGACGATGGATTTGTGATTTAAATTCCTGATCTGTCATTCCACTAGGGATATAACTCCAGTCTATTTTTCCATCTTTTTTAAATGAATAATAAACCTCATTTCCATTAGCATCTACTGACTCTTTGAAATTGCGCACATAAAAACGACTATCCAATGCTTGATCTGCTATATTTTGCTCAAAAGCTGTTATTGATGGATTAATCAGATTTATATTGGGATTGTTGATATCGGATCTGTTCCGATAATATTTTAATAATTCATATGCAGCATAGTAATATTCGTTTGCTTCATAATATGATTTTACTTTTTCCAATCCTGGATAATCAAGGTTGATTACTTCAAAAAGCCTTGCGTTAAGTACATCATTCGGTTTATTATTAGGAAGTGACTCAATGTTTCCTCCTTCTTCTGCCCCCAGAATATTTTCATCATCTGTGCATCCTGTAAATGAAAGCAGAGCGAATAAACAAATAAAAAAGATGTTCTTCATACTTTATTAGGTTTTAATTATTAAAAGTTTTATTTTACTGTTTGCAAATATAGCTTGATTATTTATTGCAAGCGATTCGTCTTGTTTAAGCTTTGTTCAAAAATGATTTTTTGATATTAATCTTGTTGAATCATATATTATTTTTGTCTAATAATGGGGATTTAGCTCTATGATATAGACTATTAGATATCATAATGCCATCCTTTTCAGACATAGTTTAATGCTGTATTTTGGATAATTTTAGGTGTTAGATTGGACTATTTTCAGCCCAAAGCAATTTTTGGATGATTTCATAATTGGGGAAATAACAAAATTTTGTGGCACTCCTTGTGGGTAAATTAAGACTTCTTCTCCTTTCTTTAAATCGATTTGATATGTGTTATCGGATGAGCTCACAGTAAAGGTCCGTTCTCCCTTGAAAATAGGATTAGGCATATCTGTTGTTATTATGCAAGGTTCACCTGCTAAACTTTTTATATGAATAAACTGCGTCTTCCCATCTTTCCGGCTGGCAGATACCTTAAAAGCTCCTTCTGTACGTAAGCCACAGTATGCAACATCCTGCCATGTATCAGGAACTGCTGGGAAAATACGAATCTTGCCACCCCAACTTTGTAAAAGCATATCATGGATGCACTGCGCACCGGACAGAGGTGTTTCGATAACGGGACCGCTTTCTTTATACATCGTGGTAGGGCTAAGGTATTTACCAAATAGTTTATTTAGATATGTAAGTGCATCGTTTCCTTTACCGATAGCAGAGGATATGGAGGATGCGCCTGTACATGAATAACCGAGCAGGGCTTTAGGTTTACTTTGCCAGAAAGCTAATGATTTCTCTATAGTTTCGATGTCGTTCGGTTGTTCTTTATTGATAAGGTATAGAGGGTAGATAGCAAGCAAATGGGAGTAGTGTCTATGAGAAAAGGCATACGGCATATCTTTTCCGATAAGTAACCCATTCTCATCCATAGGATATGGAGTGAGGTTAAGGAGAACATTTTTCCATGTATCAATTAGCGGATCCTGGATCTTTAATCTATGTGCCGATTCTACTAATGTCTGGCATCCCCAGCGGAGTAATGCAAGATCAAAATTGCAGTCTTCAACGACGTCATATTCGGGTGAGTAAGTTGTAGGAAGATGCAATTTTCCGTCGCTTCCTTGTTTTAAGAAATGCAGATAATAGTTGATTGACTCTTTTAGTAGTGGAAATAATTTGTGTCTTAATACGTCGTCGTCCATCTTGTGGCGATAAATGAGCCAGAGATTATGACAAGCCCAAGGAAGTAATCCTACTTGTGCTTTGCCTTTTCCCGGAATTCCAACTTCACTTGTCATACATTCAAGATTGGAGGCAACTCCGATACCTAATGAGTTATGGCGATACGGAGCAGGGATGTTAAGACGTAATTGATCCACATGATTATAAAGAGCATTTTCCAGTGAAGCTGCCAAGTCCAGATGATCAGAGGCGTTCAGAGCCCAATATGTGAGTTGCACATTCAGATTCCACCAGGCATTTGGCCACGGTGTTTCTGTAAGCCATGGACCTGTATTATCTATTAAAGCACGGTCACCACGAGTAGCAGAAGCCAGTTTATACATTTGAATCCAGTAGAAATTTTCTTTTTGTGCCTCAGGCAGTGTAATGAAGCTGGATGGATAGTAGGCATTCCACCATTTCCGATGCGTGCATTGTAGTGAATCATATCCTTTATGTATGGCATTCTGAATTTCTGTTTTGCATATTTCACTGGAATTGTTTTGAGGATATGTATGGGTAAGGTTTATCCATAGAGTCCGTTCTTTTTTAGATTGTTGAGTCTCTTGCCAGCCTACTGTTGTCTGACCTCCTGCTAATAACTTCTGAACGGATAAACTAATATTTCCATTTCGACTGATTGTTGGTGCAGGGTTGAGCTCATAATCTTGAGGTATTTTATTAGTTTGTCCTCGTCTCTTAAAAATGAGATAACGCGGGCTATTAGCTTCGGCAGCTATCCATTCCCATTTAAAATCATTTTCATCTCCTTCGGTAGTTGCTTTCACTACGATAATCATGTCATCAGCATGAACAATCGTCTTTAAATGAATGACTCCTTTGGTCGTTGTTATATCTGTTGATGCTTCGGCATTCCAAAGATCAAGGCGCATTTGCCCACTGATAATTTCTCCTTTAGGGCGTAATGCGAAATGTCCGGTGAGCAGCCTGGGGATTCCAAAAATGTCTCTTTTGGCACGGTGGTCGTGTACATCACAGTTCCCTGTTTCTAAGCGTATGTAGTTTTCCCCGGGTTCTTTATAGATCATTAATCCTAGTTTCCCATTACCTAAAAAGGCTGAATCATACCAATATTCAGGCAACTTTTCCCATATCATATCTTGTTGACTCATAAATTGGGGCCAGTCAATATCTTGTTTTATAATTGTCGGGTGGGCATTCACAAAAAGAATGCTGGTCAATGATAAAAGTAGGTAGGAGTACAATTTGTTTAAAGAATTCATAGTATACTTTTTTTGTTTTTTAGTTAATGATGATCTCTCTGCAAATATATGGAGTATGACAATTTTACAACTATTGGTATTGTTGAATAGTCTTTCATTTTTGTCTAATGTTTTTGTTTGTATGGGATAAAGAAGGTCTTTCTTCTTTACGGGTTGAAGATTTTCGGGAATTAGCTTTCAGTATTCGTTATATAGAATATTACTCCTTTTAGGTACAATAATGATCTTATTGGCTACTTTTAAATAATAACTTCCCTATTGATATTTATTTCATTGCCTAATGAGTTTTCGTTTGACAGTTGTTGAATGATAGTTTAACAACTGTCAAGCTTTCGTTTAACAGATGTCAAACGAAAGCTCGCTTGGTAATGAGATAAATAATGCTAATAAGAGAATAAATTGAAAGCTGCATAGTAATGTATTATTGTTAGTGATAGCATTTTATGTTCTTTTTCGAACCGAAATGAACATAAATCTCAAACCAACAGATTCATATTGGATATTTACTGATTTATCCTTTTATTTTCTTAATATACTCCGTAGGCAAACATCCGAAATACTTCTTGAAACTCGTAGCAAAATAAGACGGCGTATTGAAACCTACCATTGTGCTGACCTCTGCTATTGTATAGCGGCCATCCTTCAGTAATTTTGCCGCTTCGTTGAAACGAATCTTGCGTATAAAGTCAATAGTCGATTCGCCTGTGATGGCTTTCAATTTAAGATGCAGATTAGAACGACTCATATTCATTTCTCTGGCAAATTCGTCAGTAGAGAATTCAATATTATCCATATTCTTTTCTACGATGGCTACGGCACGTTTCAACAAAGCTTCGTCCATGGCGTTGAACGTAATCTTTTCCGGTTCCACTTCCAGGGATTTGGAATACCGTTCAAGCATACGCCTGCGGGTACGCATCATATTCTGTATCTTCGTAGTCAGGATAGCAAGTGAGAATGGTTTCGGGATGTAATCATCCGCACCCATTTGCAGACCTTCCATCTGGTCTTTGACTTCGCTTTTAGCAGACAGGATAATCACGGGAATATGACAGGTACGGATATTTTGCTTCACATTCTTGCATAATTTGATACCATCCATCACAGGCATCATGACATCAGTTACAATGATGTCAACTTCATTGTCTTTCAGTTTTTCCAAAGCTTCTTCACCATTTCCGGCTTCCAGCGTATTGAAGAGTTCAGCAAGTCCGCTGCTAAGATAATGGCGGATTTCATTATTGTCTTCTACAATAAGAATAGTGCCACGCTTCTTGTCACCGCCTTCGATCGTTTCGTTTTCGACCTTTTCCGTATCAATGAAATACATTTCTTTCGAGTTGGTGGAATATACCTGTCCTTCCTCATTCAGAGTGTCATTAGAAGCTAGTTCGGAGGGTTTGTAGGTATTTATGTCTTGTGGCAGATAAACAGAGAAAGTACTGCCTTTACCCTCTTTACTATCCAGTTCGATACGACCATGGTGCAATTCTACCAGGCGTTGTACCAGTGAAAGACCGATACCACTTCCTACGTGCTCACTCTCTATCTGATAAAAACGTTCGAATATTTTTCCCTGTTTGTTGATGGGAATACCAATACCGGTATCACTAACTTGCAGTATCAACCAATTATTTTCCTCTTTCAATGTCACAGTAATGCTTTGACCACTTTCCGTATATTTGAAAGCATTTGAAAGCAGGTTATTAACAATCAGCTCCAGATAATTAGGATCAAAAAGTTCCTCTTTATCTTCCAATTCGGAGTGGAGAGTATAGGTAATCTTTTTGTGGCGTGCCAGTTTATCATAAAACAAGAAATTATCTTGTATTAGTTGATGCGCATTCTCTCTCTTTGCTTTCAGCTCGAAAACTCCCAATTCGGCGCGGCGATAATCCATCAATTGATTGACAAGATGTAGCAGGCGATTAGCGTTGCGTTGGATATATTCCAGCTGATTACGAGTCCAGCGGTCACTGATCTTATTGATTATTTCTTGTAGAGGAGCTAAGATAAGAGTCAACGGCGTGCGAAGCTCATGGGAAATATTGATGAAGAAACGCATCTTCATCTGGTTGATTTCTTCTTGATGTTCCTTGTCCCTACGTTCAATCTCCAGCTCTGCTTCCATGCTTTTACGCATCCAGAAGAAGCGGAAGACGAAAGTGATAAAGCCGATAAAAATAGCGAGGAAAAGCACGATTGCCCACCAGGTCTTGTACCATATAGGGAGAACAACGATTTCCAACATCGTAGGAACGGTATTCCATTTCCCGTCACTATTAGCAGCTTTTACCAGAAAATGATAAGTACCTTGTGGCAAGTTGGAATAGGAGACAGTACGTTTGTCTGTCAGATAATACCACTCTTTATCATATCCTTCCAATTTATAAGCGAAAGTATTGTGTTGACCTGAAATATAGTTGGATACCACAAATTCAAGCGTAAAAGCCGTTTGCCATGATTTTAGCGTGATACTTTCTGTTTCATTGATATTCTTAGTCAAGATACCGGTTTCATCATCCGGACGGACTGTTTTGTTAAACAGTTGAAGTTTAGTAATGACTACCGGAGGAGTGTAAGGGTTGTCCAGTAGGAGTTCCGGGCGGAAAGTTGTGATACCGTTGATACCCCCGAAGTACATTTGCCCGTTAGAGGTGCGGCAGAATGAAGAAGTATTAAACTGATTACTTTGCAACCCGTCGGATTCCGTAAAATTGCGGAACTTCTCTGTCTCCGGATTGAAACAGGAGATACCACGGTTGGTGCTTACCCAGAGACGCCCAAAGGTATCTTCCAGAATACCGTAAACCACATTATTGGGTAAACCGTTAGCAGTCGTATATCGTTTGATTTTCTTCTCTTTTTCATTAAAACAGTAGAAACCTTCACGCGTACCTACCCAAATGATGCCATTGGCTGCTTCATAAATGCAATTGGTAAACATCTTTGTTACAGATGATTCCGGAAGGATAGGAGCTTTTTCTATTTCGATCCCTTCCTGCTGAAAGACTGATATACCTTCTTCACCACCGATCCAAAGACGTTTACGAGAATCTCTGAACAGGATTGTGATTCGTTGTGAAGTAAATGGCGTACCGTCTTTTTCTTTATCTATGGTGGTGAAGCTCCGCTTCTCCGGATTAAAACTAACCAGTGCACTTAAAGTTCCTAATAAGATACTACCCTCCTTGTCAGGAAGAATGGCATACACATTTTCATTGACCAACTGGCTATTCAGCTGGTTGAAACTTTCCATTTGTCCACTGTTGCGGTGGAGAACAGTCAGGCCACCGGCATGTGTTCCTATATATACAAGCGATTTTTGTTCGTCTACATATACGGCTTTGATATTGTTGGAACCAATACCGATTTCCCGTTCGTTTTCCTGTAAGATATAGTGCGTAAACTGTTGTGTCTTGGGATTATATAGATTCAATCCCCCATCATTCGTTCCTATCCATAAGTTCTTATCCTTATCTTCGGTAATGCAACTGACTACGTTGTCACTTAACGAATTCTTATATGGAATACGCTGAATATTCTTGAATCTGTTGCGGATCGGATGATAATAGTTTAGTCCTCCGAAATAGGTTCCAAGCCACATTCCACCCTGCGAATCCATAAAGATACTGCGGACCGAACGCTGTGACAGACTGCCGCTTTCTACCGGACTGCTGCTGTAAGAAACGAAAGAATCGTTTCCTTCATGATAAATGTTCAGATCATTGAATGTTCCTATCCATAGGCGATTTTGCGAATCCAATGCCAGAGAACGGATATAATTGGAACTGATACTTTTAGGATTGGAAGAAGAATGATGATAGGTCTTGACTTCTTGTGTTTTCGGGTTAAATAGAAGTAGACCGGCTCCTTCGGTGGCTATCCAGATGCGGGTAGGAGATTGTAGCAAAATGGCTTGAATCTGCTTAGTGCCTGTTATCGGAGTAATTCTTTCCAGTTTCTTTTGAGGAATGGAGTAGCTGTAAAGCCCGTCAACCGGGGTGCCGATATAGATAATATCGCCTTGCCTGTAAAGAGCAGAAGCCACTATCTTATGCATAGCCGTACTAAAAGAATCATCAACGAATCGTGATTCTTTAATATCGAACATAGTCAGACCTTCCTGTGTACTTATGAGCAGTTGTTCCGGTGAGATCTCCGCAATTCCGTTGATTTGCAGCTTCTTCCCCTTCTTTTCGTAGAAGAAATTTCTGAATTTATCCTTCTCTTCATCATAATATGACAAACCATCCCGCGTGCCGATCCAAACCCGTCCCTGACTGTCAGCCTTTACGATTCGCGAAATGTCATTAGCGATGCTGTTCGGATCATCTTCATTATGCTGATAAACTGTAAATGAATACCCATCGTACTTGTTTACTCCGTCATAAGTTGCGAACCACATATTGCCTCGTTGGTCCTGATCGATAGAGAATACAGTACTTTGTGACAATCCTTCATTAAGAGAGATATAGGAGAAGTTGATTTGCTCCGGAACTTCAGAAAAAGCATAATTAACTCCTGTGTATAGAAAAAGTAGACAGATTGCTATTTTTTTAAGGCTATTCATTATTAGTTCATAAGATTAATAATGGCATCAAAGATAGTGAAATCTTTGATATACCCCATGAATTGGCTGGAAAACTATACAATCTTTCCGCCCCGCGTCAAATGTCTTTTTTCATAATGAGGTGATTCTCATTGTCGATACGTTGGTAAGATATTTCGTTCATGATGCTTCGTATGAGGAATATTCCCAGCCCTCCGATTGGGCGTTCCTCCAAAGAGAGTGTAACATCTACCTCATCTACTTGTGTCGGATCAAAAGAGGCTCCTTTGTCCGTTAATAGGAAAACAAGTTGTTTTTCGCTGTAAGTTACTCTTAATAGGATGGTGTGTTGCTCTTGAGTTGGATAGGCGTACATAATTATATTGGCTACGGCCTCTTCCAATGCCAGATTGATATTCATTGTCGTTTCAAATGACAAAGAAAGTTCTTCTCCCAGTTCTTCAATGAAACTGGCTAAAACTGAAATTTCATTTAAATCGTTTGAGATCTTTATTTCTCTTTCCATAATGATATGTGCTTAATTGTTTGTTGTCCGGGTTCATATTGAATAAGTAAAATAGTCAAGTCATCGCTGGCTTCGGCTTCTTTGACATGATCTGCTACAGA
>UMGM01019470.1_pt1 | contig 23953 bp, 13 predicted proteins | sample 1965271 | NCBI WGS metagenome assembly UMGM01 (sample SAMEA4836072, study PRJEB28245) | human gut metagenome | biome: gut microbiome; material: fecal sample | place: Denmark | collected 2008 | reverse complement strand
ACTTCTATTCTATCCGTTGAACTACAAGGCCGCTTCAAATTTGCTTGCAAAGATAACGGTTTCTGTCGATTTAACAAGAATAAAAATACAGGTTCCTTTCAAATATCTCAAATATTTAGCGTCAATAGGACAATAAAGTTCGATTTATTTTGATAATTCGATTAACTTTCCGACCTTTGCGCTCACAAATTGAAAGTAAAATCAGTTTTTAAATTAAATATAGTAATTAAAGTTATGGCAGACGAAATGATGGTTAAAGAATTGGAGGAAGTAGTAGTACGTTTCTCCGGCGACTCCGGTGACGGTATGCAGCTGGCCGGCAACATCTTCTCGAACGTGTCGGCTACAGTAGGAAATGACATCTGTACATTCCCTGACTACCCGGCAGACATCCGCGCCCCGCAAGGTTCACTGACCGGTGTTTCCGGTTTTCAGGTTCACATCGGTGCCGGACAGGTTTACACTCCCGGAGACCGTTGCCACGTATTAGTGGCTATGAATCCTTCCGCACTGAAAACACAAATCAAATTCTGTAAACCGCAAGGACTTATCATTACCGACTCCGACTCATTCGAAGCCAGAGATTTGGAAAAGGCACAATTCAAGACCGACAATCCTTTTGAAGAATTAGGCATAAAACAGGAAGTACTTGAAGTTCCCATCTCTTCCATGTGCAAAGAGAGCCTGAAAGACTCCGGACTAGACAATAAATCAGCACTCCGTTGTAAGAACATGTTCGCACTCGGACTGGTTTGCTGGCTGTTCAACCGTAACCTTGCCGCTGCTGAAAAAATGCTGCGTGAGAAATTCGCCAAGAAGCCCGAAATTGCAGAAGCTAATATTAAGGTATTAAACGATGGTTTCAACTATGGTGCCAACACACATGCTTCTGTCTCTACTTATAAGATTGAAAGTAAAGCTCCGAAATCAAAAGGACTTTATACAGATATCAACGGAAATAAAGCAACTGCTTATGGCTTGATTGCTGCTGCCGAGAAAGCAGGTCTGGAACTCTACTTGGGTTCTTATCCTATCACTCCGGCCACTGATATTCTGCACGAATTAGCTAAACATAAATCACTGGGAGTAAAAACCGTACAGTGCGAAGATGAAATCGCGGGTTGTGCTTCTGCCGTTGGTGCCGCTTTTGCCGGTGCTTTGGCTGTAACGACTACTTCCGGGCCCGGTGTTTGTTTGAAGAGTGAGGCCATGAACCTTGCTGTAATTGGCGAACTTCCATTAGTGATTGTAAATGTGCAACGTGGCGGTCCGTCAACAGGTTTGCCTACTAAATCAGAACAGACAGACTTATTGCAAGCTCTTTACGGACGTAATGGTGAAAGCCCGATGCCGGTGATTGCCGCAACTTCACCAACGAACTGTTTTGATGCCGCATACATGGCATGTAAGATTGCTCTGGAACACATGACTCCGGTTGTATTACTGACGGATGCTTTCGTAGCCAACGGCTCGGCAGCTTGGAAACTTCCTAACTTAAATGAATATCCTGCCATCAATCCTCCATACGTGACTCCGGACATGGCTGGTAACTGGACTCCATACCAACGCAATGAAGAAACCGGTGCACGTTACTGGGCAATTCCGGGAACTGAAGGATTCATGCACCGCATCGGTGGTCTTGAAAAGAGCAATGAAACAGGTGCGATCTCTACCGAACCAGAAAACCATAATAAGATGGTTCATCTCCGCCAAACTAAAGTAGATAAAATTGCAGACTATATCCCCGAACTCGAAGTACTGGGTGATGAAGATGCAGATTTACTGATTGTTGGCTGGGGCGGCACGTATGGGCATCTCCGTCTGGCTATGGACTTTATGCGCGATCATGGAAAGAAAGTGGCTTTCGCACACTTCCAATACATCAACCCGTTGCCGAAGAATACAGCCGATGTATTGCGTAAATACAAGAAGATCGTAGTAGCTGAACAGAATTTGGGACAATTCGCAGGTTATTTACGGATGAAGATACCCGGATTGAACATCAGCCAGTTCAACCAAGTGAAAGGACAGCCTTTCGTTACGAGAGAATTGATAGATGCATTCACTAAATTATTGGAGGAATAAAAGATGAGCGATAAAGTATATACCGTACAAGATTATAAATCAGGCCAACCTCGCTGGTGTCCGGGATGCGGTGACCACGCTTTCCTGAACTCACTGCACAAAGCTATGGCCGAACTGGGAGTAGCTCCGCACAATATTGCCGTCATTTCCGGTATCGGTTGTTCTTCCCGCCTGCCTTACTACGTAAATACGTATGGGTTCCACACTATTCACGGACGTGCCGCTGCTGTTGCAACAGGAGCAAAAGTAGCCAATCCAAATTTGACTATCTGGCAGATTTCCGGTGACGGTGACGGTTTGGCAATCGGTGGTAATCATTTCATCCATGCCGTTCGCCGCAACATTGACTTGAACATGATTCTGTTGAACAACCGTATCTATGGTTTGACAAAGGGACAATATTCACCGACTTCAGAACGTGGATTCGTCAGCAAATCATCTCCTTACGGAACAGTGGAAGACCCGTTCCATCCGGCAGAGCTGGCTTTCGGTGCCCGCGGACGTTTCTTCGCACGTTGTATTGCAGTAGATGGTGCCGCTTCCGTAGAAGTGTTGAAAGCAGCAGCTAATCACAAAGGTGCTTCTGTTGTAGAAGTTCTGCAAAACTGCGTGATCTTCAACGATGGAACTCATGCTTCTGTAGCCACCAAAGAAGGACGTGCCAAGAACGCTATCTATCTGGAACATGGCAAACCCATGTTGTTCGGTGAAAACAAGGAATTCGGATTGATGCAGGAAGGTTTCGGACTGAAAGTGGTGAAACTTGGTGAGAATGGTATCACAGAAAAGGATATTCTTATTCACGATGCTCACTGCCAAGATAATACGCTTCAATTGAAACTGGCGTTAATGGAAGGTCCTGATTTCCCGATTGCACTCGGTGTGATCCGCGATGTAGATGCTCCAACTTACAATGATGCTGTAATTGGACAGATTGAAGAAATCAAAGGCAAGAAGAAATATCATAATTTCCAGGAATTGCTAATGACTAATGATACTTGGGAAGTGAAGTAATTCACCACTTCAATCCATAAAATAATAAAGGCGTAGACAAGAGAATCAACTCTCTTTCTACGCCTTTCATTCTTTCTATCGTGTAACCTATATTTATATCAACCTATTCGAGAGCAGTGCCACCCACTTTTTCCGGCCAATACGGATTCTGATAAATAACAGAATTATCTGTACTATTATCAGGAGACGCAAGTCTCATTTCATTAATAGCAACCGGACTCAAATAGTTGGCTTTAGCCCAAGAATATCCATCATATACCTGATTATTGATTCTCACCTTGCTAAAAGGACGAATATACTTGAATGCTCTGGAGGAAATATTAGAAGTAGCATCATCCGGATCATCTTTTAAAGTAACGTCTTCCGGAAGTTCATAAGTTTTATAAGCCTCTTCCCAAAAGTTATACCCTTCAGGAATAAACTTATTAGTAAGTACGCCATCCCAAGCTCTCCAACGCACCTGGTCATCCCAACGCATTCCTTCGCCAATAAACTCGCAACGACGTTCGCGACGGATATTATATAAGGTAGCATCCACTTCATACGAACCGGGATGAGCGGCCAAATCCGTCTCCTTATTCATATCGGTATTGTCAATGGTTGTCTGGAAATTGCCTGTAATGCCTGCCCGATTGCGTACTGCATCCCAATAGCTTTTCGCTTTACCGTCTACCTTATTATTACGCAAATAGTAGGCTTCCAGATAATTCAGATAAGCTTCGACACCACGAAAGATAATGCACCCTGTAGTCGATTGCGACTGACCGGAAATAATCTGCTTATTATTATATGTCAAGCATTTCCGAATCCGATACCCGGTATTATCAGATGTTTGGGCTTCCAATGATATAATATTAGGTTGTTTGAATTCTTTAAGTGCAGGTTCTTCTGTCGAACTGGATGGAAGCAAATCCTTCTCGCCCAAAACAAACATTTGCAGACGCAGATCACGATTCTCTTTCACATCCATGATAGTTTTGTCACCTTTATATTCATCTCCTGCTGCATAATAGGGAAGTCCGTCTTTCATGACAAAACAGTCTACAAAGCTCTTCAGCATACCATTATTACCTCCAGTAAAAATATAAGCCGGTGTGCCATGCGTGATTGACACGCCACCACCATTCATATATTGCTTCCAGAAAAGAACTTCGGAATAACTACTCATATCTTCTTCCGCAAACATCTCGAAATATGGATTCCAGCCAACAATCCCCGATATGTTTTTCGGATTGGTCAGACCGGTATTATTGGTCAAAGTAATATCATCAGCCACCTGTTCCGCTGCTTTCATAGCCTCATCCAGAAAGAAATTGATTTCATTATCCATGTTCGTGGAGAAATCGGTATGTATTCTCTTACCCGGCCAGGTTGCATCCCCCGGCACACGCCCTGTTCCCTTATGATACTTTTCAAACGTAGCCTCATACAAAGCAACGCGCGACTTTATCAATAACGCGCAATTCTTTGTTAATCGCGTTTTGTTTCCTGAAATATCATCCACCATATATTTGGCGGCGGAATCGAGCTGATTGATGATAAAACGAGCTACGAGATTACGCGGCTGACGAACAGATTTCTCTGTCAAAACAGACTGATTATCCGGCAATACTTCGGTTATAATTGGAAAATCTCCGAATGATTTCAGTTTACTGTAATAAATCCATGCACGGATAAAGTACATTTCGCCGACATAGTGAAGAATCTGTTCACAATTGCCCTCAATCTTGCCTGCCTCGAATTTAGGAAGCACATTTTCGAAGAAATAATTGCAATAGCGAATTTGAGTAAAATCCCAGCCACCTCCAGTATTAGGAACACGCCACTGACCTTTCTCAAAATAGGTGGAAGAATATCCTCCGGCTACCATATTATCTGTATTCTGGTCATTGTTCACTGTACCGACTCCATATCCACCATGCGTTGAAAAGATGTTGTTGTACTGCGAAATACTATATGCAGCCAAGTGGTCCGTCGTATTAAAATACTCTTGCGGAGTCACCTGATCCAGAGGCGCCATATCCAGAAAATCATTACAAGATGTAAGCGACCACGTAGCTCCTGCCATCAAGATTGTTTGTAATGTAATATGTTTCAGTTTCATAAGCCTTAAAATTAGAAGTTAACATTTAAACCTACCGAGATGGTGCGCTGCAACGGATAGAGTTTACCATTATTCGCATCATAAGTGCTTTCCAAAGCCTCCGGGTCGAAAATCTTGGACATATGAGAGAATGTCAACAGATTGTCACCTGACACGTATACTCGAACTGAAGACATTCCGGCTTTATTTGTCCATTGCTTGGGCAATGTATAGCCTATCTGAACATTCTTAATACGGCAGTAAGCTGCATTCTGAATATAGCGGCTCTGCACTGCCATGTTTCTCGAATCACTTTTCAATACGCGTGGATAATAGGCATTTGTATTAGCACCCAACGGCTCACCCTCCGGACGCCAGAAGTCCCAATGTTCCTTAAATCCGGTAGCCTGCCATTCGTCCACTCCATTGGCTCCCCAGAAATAGGGGCCGCTCAACACATAATCGCGCTTGGCCACTCCTTGCAGAAATATGCGGAAATCGACACCTTTCCATGCTGCATCCAACGTGATACCATATTTAAATCGAGGTGTATTATTGCCCAAAATCACACGGTCACCGGGTTTCTCTGTGGTATTTTCACCTGTCGAGATCACTCCATCGCCGTCTACATCCTTATACATGATATCACCTGCTCCCCACTTGCTTCCCAAAGAAGACTGATCCACTTTGGCCAAGTGAGCGTCCATCTCTTCCTGTGATTGTGCGATACCTACCGTTTCATATCCCCAGATTTCTCCTTTCATCATTCCCGGATAATATGCTTCGGAAAGTTTGTTGTTTTCATTCGGATAGCGAGTGATTTTCTGTTGGTCATCGGCTAACGTAAATTTAGCACCATAAGAGAAATCACCAATCATATCTCTCCACCCCAGTTCCAGCTCAAAACCATAGGATTTCATATCGGAATTGTTGATTTTCGGAGGAGTAGCACCCAGTACGGAAGACAATTCCGGAGCCGGGCCAATCATATCATACGTCCAACGCACAAAGTAGTCGAACGAACCGGTCAAGCGATTATTAAACAGCCCCCAGTCCAAACCGATATCCCAGGTTTCAATCGTTTCCCAAGTCTTCAAGCTGGAGACGATACCGGGTAGGCTTGCATAATTCGGTCTTTTTCCATTCACCAACCAGTTATAATCAGTGCCTTGTGGCATCGTCTGATAGAAAGGATACCATGCATCCTTAGTATCCGTATTACCCAACTGCCCCCATGAACCTCTTAATTTCAATACATCAATATGAGCTTTATCGGCTATATTCCTGAAGAAATCTTCACGTGCTATATTCCATCCGACTGACAATGACGGGAAAAATCCCCAACTCTTGTCATTAATGAAACGGGACGAACCGTCATAACGACCGTTCAACTCTATCAGATAGCGTTCTTTATAATTATAGTTGATACGCCCGAAGAATCCGGCTACCCCATTGTGTGCATATCCACCGGAAGTAGTAGGAGATTCCGTTGCTGTATTCAGTGTAGGCACAGAATTGGAGATCAGCGTATTCTTCTGCCCCGACAAACTTCTTGTCTTATACAACTCCGCATTAAAACCTGCCATCACTTTAAAGTAATGACCGCTTTCATATTGTTTAAAATAATCGGAATAGATATTCGTGCTGTAATAATTCTCTTTATAATTATATTCGTTCACAACGGAACTGCCGGCTCCATAACTTCCCCATGGTATAGAATACGGATTACCGTCACCGTCATGAGAGAAGATAGGTAATACTTCCCAATGTTCATTTTTGTTTTCCGTTCTTAGAGCACCCTCGATATTAATTGTCCAGTTCTTGACCGGTTCAAACACAAACTGCAACTGTTGAGTATTCAAGTCTTTCTGGTTGGTTTGTCGGCCACCATCCTCCAATTCTGTAATTTCCACACCATTCATGGGATAGCCATTAGGATCGTAAGCCGGACAGGTGGGCCAGCGGCGAGCGATATTATGGAAGAATAGCCCGGTCAGATAAGAGGGTCGGTCAAAGTCCTCACGTGTCCATTTGGTAGAATAGTTCACTCTGAACCAATCTGTGATCTGCGCTGTAATGGTGCTGTTCATTGTATAACGTTGCAAATTATCTTCACCATGCCGCAACAGACCGTTCTGGTCCATAAAACTACCGCTCAATGAAAATTGGATTTTCTCATTACCTCCCGAAATACTTAGATTATGTTCTTGAGATGGCACCCAGTCATTGTAGAATTCTTTAAACCAATCCGTATTGGCATTCGCTCCGCCATAATTGTTCCAACGGTTATTATTCGTATTCAGTGTTGTGACGGATGTTATCTTTCCCTCCTGATAATCTTTTATTTTCTGTAACTGCTCGGATGAGAACGGAGCCTCACCGGATCTGCCCGCATTCTCTGCGGCACGATTAAAGTACTGTGCAAAAGTATATGAGTCCATCATTTCAGGCACTGATACCGCGTCGCTGAAACGGACATTTCCATTATAACTGACTCTGGCTTTACCCGCTTTCCCTTTCTTGGTCTGAATCAGAATAACACCAAAAGCAGCACGCGCTCCATAAATAGAGGCAGAAGCAGCGTCTTTCAAAACAGAAACCGTTTCTATATCATTCGGATTCAACGAATTAAGATTACCTTCGATACCGTCAATCAACACAAGTGGAGACGACCCGGAACCATCACCGATTGTTCCTGCACCACGAATATTAAAACTCATCGAACCATCCAAGGCTCCACCTTCACTTCCTACCGTGAAGTTCAAGCCTGGCACTGTACCCTGTAGGGCCTGCGCCACATTGGTTACAGGACGTGCAGCCAACACTTTCGCATCGACCATACCTACCGCACCGGTTACATTTACTTTTTTTTGTGTTCCGTAGCCTACAACGACTACTTCGTCGAGCTGTTCCGAATCTTCTTTCATAACGATATTAAGGGGTGTCCCATCAGCTTTCACGGTAATAGTTTTATAACCAATAAACGAAAGTGAGAGAACTGCTCCTTTGGGGGAATCGATAGAGAAGCGTCCGTTGAGATCAGTAACAGTACCTGTGGCAGTACCTTGCACCTTTACAGAGACTCCAATAAGAGGTTCTCCGTTTTCATCCACTACAACACCTGTAGTCTTTACTTTTTGCTGCTGTATATCAGTAGTTTCCTGTGTTTCATTAGTATTAGCTACTGCTTGCATAGGTTGTGTGCACCATAACAATAAAGTAGCAACTGCTGCTATTTTCAGGCAACGTGTTCCCCGTCCTTCCATAAAGGCCGGGCATCGGTTAGTTTTTCTTGTCATACTTTAATTTATTCAGTTAGACATTAGTAAGTTAGAATTTCTAAGGTTTTATGGTGCCTTCATATATTATTTGACACCATGTTTCAGGCAATTTGTGTGTTTAGTTTTCCATAGGCTTTTCTATTTTTATCTTAGGTTAATACTTGCCAGAGTTCTTAACGAACTTGGTTTTACCTATGCTTGGAAACACAACTTGGAAGGACATTTTAGATAAAACAGTCATCCATACACTCGCACCGCTTTGAGTTTGAGACGATTTGTATGTAAATTGCTATATAATAAATACTTATTTTGATACCAAAGGCAAGTTGATAAAACTGTTATCCCATTTTGTTGCCAGAAAACACAACAATCCAGCTATCCCGTTTTAAAATATTTTAGTAGATTTACTTGCGTAATATTTCATTTTATTCTACTTTTGCTTCACCATAATGATATTCTAAACGATTCTTTTGTTGTTATTAAGAATTAAAAATAATAAGGCATTCGTTTTCATATCAAAATAAAACCAAGTTCGTTAAGAACTCGGTTTTCATTTCTCTCCTTCTCTAATCGATATTGCAATATACACTACTCATTTCCTTTGACTAAATAACACCTATTTATCAATATCATTAACTTTATGGATAGAGAACTGATGATAAGAAGCTATTTTAACAGGTACTTATTTATAAATAAAAAATGGAGAAGGATGGAGAAAAGGGTAGAAAACTGGAACCAGGTTCATAGCTATAAACTCAACACTAAATTTCTGAAAACGAATATACAACTATTAAGAAGCATTTAGAAGGTTCACAGGTTTCACCTTCAGCTGAACAGCTATGAGTCAACGGTTTACAGTGACATAAAGCACAAAATACAGAAGAAAGTATCCTTCACCTCCTTCACCATGTAGAGTCTTTCATATAGATTAAGGACATATATATCCAATATACAGGGCATATATGCGCAACGTGTTGGATATATATGTCCAACACGTTGCGTATATATACTCTACAATTCAGGTATTAATATCCTAGAGATAGAGTATTAGTGTCTGATTACTTAGGTGCTAATTTCCGGTTGACGGCAGTTTTATTTTGTTTTAAACCTGCAAACAGTTTGTTTCAAGCGTATGAAACAAATAGTTTCCCGCCTTGAAACACTTTGTTTCGTGCCTCGAAACAGATTGTTTCACACGTTGAAACAGATTGTTTTGCGCCTTGAAACAGATTGTTTACCGGCATGAACAAGACATTTGATGCATGGATTCTACAAATTACTACATAGTCTTCTATAAATATGCCAAGATTCTTACACACGAGACAGCGTGTGAGATAAAGGTATCTTACACACATCTGCAACCGTATCTTGCACTGCATAAAACAATTGTATATCAGCTAATTGAATCCGATTAGTGTAAGGTGCAAGATGTTTTTGCATTTTCAAACTTTATAGAGTCGATTAAGTTTTAATTATTTATTTGTCAGTTCACTATTCAGTAATTATAATTCAATCGCAGCCTTTAAAGGTAATTGATTGGAAGCCGGACCGACAAGAATCTCAAATACCCCCTTTTCTACTACAAAGCGGTGTTGATTCATATCGTAATAAGAAAATGCGTCTTCATTCAATACAATAGAAAGGCGTTGTGTCTCTCCTTTCTTCAAGAACACCTTATCATAGCCTTTCAGTTCTTTCAAAGGACGGGGAACGGAAGATTCTACATCATGCACATATACCTGGGCTATTTCCGAAGCATCCATTTTTCCTGTATTCTTTATATCAAAGCTAACCGTCACCTGATGTTCACCGGTTTTCTCCACAGCTAAATTACTATAAGCGAAAGTAGAATAAGACAACCCATAGCCAAATGGATAAAAAGGTTCTTTACCCGAACGGTCATATCCCCGATAGCCAACAAAAACACCCTCTGAATAATCGACACGTTTAATTTCCGCTTTCAGATTCTCATAATAGCTGTCATGCACCGGATTATCTTCCCATTTCTTTTCGATAGAAATCGGCAACTTACCACTCGGAGAAATCTTTCCAGTCAATATTTCGGCTATTGCCTGTCCACCCTCCTGTCCGGGATACCATGCCATCAAAATCGCTTTTGCAGCCTCATGCCAAGAGGTAAAGTCAACTCCACCGCCAGCATTTAACACTACTACCAGATTCGGATGCAGAGAAGCTACTTTCTGAATGAATAATTCCTGATAATGTAACAGAGCAAACGGGCGATCGAACCCCTCTCCTTCTGTATTGCTATTGAAACCAGTACAGAATACAACATTATCCACCTTTGCCAATCCTTGACGAAGTTTCTCTTCATTCAGCCTGGATGCTTTAAAACGGATAATTGCTGAAGAGATATTATCAAAAAACTCGATTCGGAAGCTGTATTCTTTACCTGCCTCAACCGGCAGTTCCACTTCACGGCTTGAATATGAATGATTACCCCAGTCGCCTGTAATATGCTTATCATTCACAAACAGGCGATAACCATCATCGCCACCAATGGATAGTTTTAATAATCCATCCTTTTGAGACATATAACTGGCTGTCCAACGGACAGAAAATCCATCTTCCGGAAAACCTTCCAGTGGTGCTCCATATTGCCAGTCATAATCAACTGATGCTTCTGTACGAATGACCTCCGGTTGTCCCGAAAGCGTTTTATTCTTAAAATATTCGGCTTTAAATCCTTTCGTCTGCCGAGCGGCATCCGCGTAAAATTCATGAAGAATATCCTCATAAATCACATCGTCCGTCAACAGAACGAGGTTCTTTTTTTTCAGTTTTTCCAGTCCCTCACTAACAGATACCGTAGAAAATGGAGTTACAAAACCACTTCCACCACCCGTAGGAATGCGGTCGGCATTGGGCCCCATCACAGCAGTCTTTCCTTTCAAGGGGAGTAGATTTCCTTCATTCTTCAGTAAGACTACACCTTCGCGTGCCAGTTCTAAAGCAGCCTGGCGGGAAAAAGGATTATCCTGCGCGATGTTACTGTCTTTCTGTTCCTTATCCAGCATGCCGTAAGCAATCAAGGTCTGCAAGATATGCTGCACTTTCAGATTGATGGTTTCTTCTGTCACCGTACCGTTTTTGATAGCAGGTATAAGATTGTCGACATTCATAAAACGTCCTTTCGGCATTTCAAGATCAAGTCCGGCATTAGCGGCTCCTACGGCAGAATATACGGAAGTCCAGTCCGACATTAAGATACCTTTAAATCCCCAGAGATTACGCAAGATATCAATATTCAACCATTTATGTTCGGTAGCATGGACACCGTTCAGAAGATTATAGCTGTTCATTACAGCACTTACATTCGCTTCCTGTACAGCTTTCCGAAAGGCCGGAAAATAAACCTCGTGCAAAGTACGTTCGTCTATGTCCGAACTGGCATGATGACGGCTCCATTCCTGATTATTAGCTGCAAAGTGCTTGATGGTGGCAATAACTCCTTCCGATTGCACGCCTAGGATATATTGTTTAGCCGTTTCACCCGTTAAATAAGGGTCTTCGCCAAAGTATTCAAAGTTACGTCCACACATAGGAGCACGGTAGATATTTACTCCCGGTCCGAGCAGTATATTCACTCCTCTGGCTTTGGCATCCTGTCCCAATCCTTGCCCCAGTTGATAAAGCAGACTCCGGTTCCAGGTAGAAGCGGAAAGTATTCCGGAAGGATAGAGAGTGCTCTTGGGGGCATGATTACGAATTCCCTGCGGTCCGTCCGCCAGTTTTATTTCAGAAATCCCCAGACGGGGGATTGCACGAAGCGAGAAGCTGGTATATCCGGAGATATACTCTATTTTCTCTTGCAAAGTCATTTTAGATACAATTTCCCTGGCACGTTGTTCGGCTTGGGGAGTGATTGTCTGCGCACAGGTTAATATGCTCCATGCAAGCATACATAAACCTATGCCTCCTATTTTCTTTTTCATGGTGATTTTGTATTAATATAGCATTGTTAAAAACCAACTAGTCTATCAGTTCTATTTTAACGGTCTGTCCCTGTACCAAAATATGATATTCTCCGGCTTCAAGGAACCGTTTACCATCCTCATTGACAAAACCGAAATCACGTTCCAGGTCTATGTCAAAACGGAAAGTCTTCGTTTCTCCGGCTCTAATCAACTGTTTTTCAAAGTGTTTCAGTTCTTTCACCGGGCGGGTAATCGAGCAATACGGATCGGATATAAACCAATGAACAGTCTCTGCTCCATCGCGAGCACCGACATTAGTGACAGTCACTTCTACAGACAATCGATCGCCGCGCTTCACTTTAGTAACAGAAGGGGTAACGGTGCCATACTTAAATTCGGTATAACTTAATCCATGCCCGAACGGATATAACGGATCGCTTGTTATATCTTTATAGAATCCTTGATGTCCACGTCCGCTCTTGCGGCGATTGTAATAAATAGGAATTTGTCCCGTTGAATAAGGGAATGTCATGGCAAGTTTACCGGATGGGTTGATACGTCCTGATAATATACCGGCCATCGGCAACGCGCCATTCACACCCGGTTGCCAGATTTCCAGTATAGCATCGGAAATTAGTTCCAGACGATTCAATTCCAACGGACGTCCATTCACCAATACCAGTACGATAGGCTTTCCGGCTTTCTTCAGTTCTGCGGCCAGTTCTTCCTGAATCTGCGGTAATGCGATAGAAGAACGGGAAGCATTCTCCCCACTCCAGGTCATCATCTCACCCAAACAAAGAACAACTACATCAGACCAGCGTGCAGCTTCCAATGCTTCTGCAAATCCTTCTTTGTTATCTCCTTTCGTAGCACAGCCTGCTGCATAACGCAATTCAGCTTTTCCTGCAAATTCAGTAGCCAGTCCATTATAGAGCATGGCAACATCCGTATCTTTTCCATGACCACACCAGGAACCCAACAAGTCCCAACCATTTTTTGCCATTGGTCCTATCACGGCAATCTTCTTTTTATCAGTCAGCGGTAATGTTTTGTTTTCATTTTTCAGCAAGACCATGGATTCCGCCGCAAGCCGGGCTGCAATATCCATACTTTGCGGACGGAAGAAACGTTCTTTCTCACTTGTTGCGGGAGTATAAGGACGTTCGAACAGGCCGAGACGGAATTTCAAAAGTAGAACACGACGTACAGCTTCATCTACTTGAGCTACCGATACTCTGCCCTCTTCTACCAACTCCTGCAAATGGCGGTCGTAAGCATGAGACATCATATCCATTTCAAGACCGGCAGTAAACGCATGCCAGGCTGCTTCTTTTTTGGTCGCTGCCAATCCCTGATTTTTCAACTGTTCGATGGCTCCCCAATCGGAAACAATAAATCCATCATGCCCCCAACGTTTCTTTAATATCTCGGTCATTATGTAAGGATTGGCCGAACCCGGCACACCGCTGATATCATTAAAGGAACTCATCAGTGTTGCCGCACCTGCTTTCACACCCATCTCGTAAGGGAGCAGATAAGTATCCCAAAGAGTTTGTTTGGATATCTCGGTATAGACATAGTCACGCCCGGCTTCGGATGCCCCGTAACCTACATAATGTTTCAGACAAGCTGCCATACGGTTTTCTGCTGACAAGTCATCTCCTTGATAACCTTTGACGGAAGCTGCACCGAATACCCCGTTTGTATAAGGATCTTCACCATAACCCTCTGCCACACGTCCCCAGCGGGGATCACGAGCCACATCAATCATCGGTGAGAAAGTCCAGTCCACTCCCGACATACGCGCTTCCTGTGCAGATACAGCACACGCCTGCTCTACCAAATCCGGATTCCAGGAACAAGCCTGTGCCAACGAAATAGGATACACGGTACGGAAACCATGAATTGCATCGTAGCCGAAAATAATAGGAATACCCAGACGAGACTCTTCCATTGCTTTTTTCTGCATACTATTACGCAGTGCGGGATTTGTTTCGAAGTAAATCAGAGAACCGATTTCTGCGGGCACTTTCTTCACTTCTTCACCTACATTATTCACATTGTTATTCCGTCCCAGGGTATATTGATTAAGCTGCATCACTTTCTCTTCCAAAGTCATGCGGGATAGGAGATCATTTACGCGTTTCTCTATCGGAGCCTTCGGATCTTTATATAGTGCAACATCTTTTTTATCTTTTGCCGAAAGGGTGCATATAGAACCTAGCAAACATAATTCGTAAACCAATACTTTCTTTCTCATCGGTGTTTTCGTCGGTTAATTAGTATATAAATATAGCTTTATCAGACAGCCACAACATGGCTTCTTTTTATCGTCTTTCAGATAAATCAGTCACCTTATACGGATGCTTCACTGCTGCATGAGCAGCTTTCTGGGCAACAGCTTTTCGAGCCTCATCCAGGCTCTCCGGGGCATAAGGATTTCCGATTACATTGCGTTTGAAGATACGTTCGAACCAAGTGCAGGCAGCAGTATAACGTCCGACTTTCACATCCAGATGATGTCCGTCCCGGTTCATATGATCGCCAATGAAAGAGGTACGGGCATTCTGTATGGCAGTGCCCGTAGGGATAATCATCTTAATCTTATATGCCTTACCTGCTTTTTTCACTGCATCTACAATTGCGTGATACATCGTCAGCTGATCGCGGTTGTAGTTTTTAAATCCACCGTGATTGGAAGTGGATGCATAGGCCCAAGTCTGGTGCAGCATCAACTTTGTTTTCTTGGGAAGACGGGCTTTTACATACTCTATGAGCTCGGGAAGAGAGGCTTCATACGTCTCATACATTCCGGAAAAAGTACTTGCCTGTTGCAGGCTGACATAATCCCAGTCTTCATCCGCCAACACCATTTCCAAAGACATCTTGCCTTTTTCCCGTTTCTTTCCATCCGTACCGATTTTCCGGTAGGCATAGGCAGGAGCATTTTCACGTGCATTCTTCACATGGCGTTCCAGAGAACAGCCACCAATAAACATATTGCCGATTATGGTTGAAATGCCTTCGGCTTCCGCAAGTTCATGCAGATATTGCTCAACGGCATCTTGGGAAAAGCTGTTGCCAATGGCAAGTATTCTGACCGTTTTTTGCTGGGCATATGCTCCTCCGGCAAGAAGGAGCAGTATGCACATACAAATCACTATATTTCTATATTGCTTCATTGTAATCAATATGATAAAAAACAAACCTTATTTCGCCAGGCTAATGCATAGTGCATTGATATGTCCTTCCGCGGCACTACCGGTATCAAGCCCTTTCACCTCGACAATGACTTTTCCCTCCGAATCCGGTTCTACATTCTCAAACTTGGCAATGTACTCCTCGAAGTTTGCGGCAGCAAACGAGGCAGCATCCTTGATACCTGTCTTCACTTCTTTAACCGCACTCTCCGTTTTACCTACCAATTTATAAGAAGAGATACGGGCGTCTTTGCTTCCATTGAAACGGATGGCTAAAATAGTGAAATTATATTTCCGGGCTACATCCAGTTGAGAGATTTCTATTCTTCCTGGACCTACATCACCCTGGTTTTTCTCTCCTTTCACTAACAAACCGTCTTTCCATGCAGTCAGAGGAAATTCCACGCCATCCACCGTCACTGGGCTAGCCGGTTCGGAACCGACTCCAGCATGAGTCGCAGTAAATCCGTCAAGCACTCTGACACCAATATTCGTATAATTGTTTTCCACATCTTTTATCCAGCTGGTGGTTGAACTTTCCTGATGAGAAGTTATATTATTCCACGGAGTGGCAGAAAGTGAAGTCGGACCGAAATCAATATAGATGGGGGCTTTCAAGTCGGTGTCAGATATCTCCGGTTGCTTGAAGTCAACCAAATCGGTCACTTCATCAGGTTTCTGCACAGCGTAATGGGCAGCATTTTGTGCAATCTTCACTACCTGCGGGTCAATCGTTTCGGGAGCATACGGGTTGCCAACAACGTTTTGTCCCGTAATCATCTCAAACCAGGTGCAGGCAGCAGTATATCGCCCGTAAGTAACCTCCAGATGATAACCGTCACGGTTGAATGCATCACCCAGGAATGAGGTGCGGCCGTTCTGTATGGCTGTCCCCGAAGGAATCAACAGGCTCAAATCCGTATGATTCGTCATAGCCTGTCGTGCAGCCGTTACGATAGAAGAATACATCGTCATCTGGTTGCTATCATAATCCGGGAAACTTTCATGAGTGGAACTGGAAGCGTATGCCCAAGTCTGATGCCACAGCAGTTTAGCTTTCGGACAACGTTCCTTTATTCCTGCAATCAAATCAGCCAATACCGTATATGTTTCGTATTTACCGGATTTACCGCTCGCCTGTTGCAGACTGATATAATCCCAGTTTTCATCCGCCAATCCCTGTGATAGTTTATAACCGGTTTTACCTACTTTCTCGCCTTTTACTATTTTACGATATTCATAAGCAGCGGCATCCGACTGGAAGTTAGCCCAATGCTTATCCAGGTCACAGCCGCCAATATACATATTTCCGATAATTAACTCATAGCCTGCCGCTTCTGCCAGTTCATACAGATATTGCTCAACGGCATCCTGCGAGAAACTATTGCCAATTGCCAGTATTCGTATAGCATTTTGCTTTACGGTCACCGGAATTGTAGCAACTAGCGGTTTTGTATTTGTAGGACATTCGATAGAAATCGCTGTGCTACCATCCGCAACACCCGTAATAATAATGCTATTATTATCTTCGCTGACAGCTACTGTAGCGATGTTTGCATCTTTGGAAGTACAGGTATATTCCGGTTTCAGCTCTTCTTCACCACCAACCGATACGTTCAGAGTGACAGATTCACCAGTCATGACAGTGACTTCCTTAGAAGCAACCACCATCCAGTTTCCATCTACATATACTATTTTTTCTTCTGTCTGGGTTACAATCTTCTCCGAGTCCGAGCAGGAAACCAACGAACTGCCAACAGAAAATAACGTTACTAAAAAGAATAATCCGCTCAACAGAAAATTATTCTTTATTCTGAAATGCTTTATCATAAGTACTTTTAGTTATTTCTTTTTTTCATGTAATAATCTCTCATCAGATACCATGCCTTCTTGCGCATTCCCTGATCGGATATTAACCCTTTGCGGTTCCAGCCATCCTGATTAGTGGGGTGGAAACGGAACGGAGAACGGAAGTCGAACAGAATCCAGGGAGATACTCCACGCAGGTTAGGGATATTGTCGAACATACGGATATTGTCTCTATACAGACGTGCCTGATACTCTTCACTCCAGGAGCTGACTACATTCTCATCGCCGGACTGACCGTACAGTGCTTCACCACCAAATTCAGAAATAATCAACGGTTTGTCCGTCACTACTTCCCAGATTGCATCTTTCGGTTCAACAGGCCATGGATGATACCAGCCCATATATTTATTGATTGCTACGACATCCAATTGGGAAGTAAAGGAATCTTCCATTACAAAACGCTGTTTCTCACTGTTAAAGCGCACAAGGTCAAAAGCGGCGACATACAGACGGGTAGTATCCAGTTGTTTGCCTGTTTCAAGCAGGGAAGTCAAAAAATCATTCCGTTCTTTGGAAGGCTGTGTTTCATTGGCAACACCCCAGTAACCTACTGCACAACGATTCTGATCGCGCTTTATCATTTCAGAAAGCATCTTCTGTGCTTTCTTACGGGTATCTTTGTCTGTAAAGTCAATGCCTTGCCAAATAGGAATTTCCTGCCAGAGAAGGAAACCCATCTTTTCTGCCAAGCGTACCGTGTATTCATTCTGCGGATAATGTGCCAGACGAATCATGTTCACACCAAGCGCCTTAGCTTCATTCAGCAACATAGCTGCATCGGCTTCCGAGAAAGCACGTCCCATGCGCTGCGGAATCTCCTCATGGAAAGAGATGCAACACATAAATGTCGGTTTCCCGTTCAGGTAAATATCCGTTCCTTTCACTGTGATGTTACGGAAGCCTATTTGTTCCTCCACGCGGTCGGTACTTGAAGAAATGGCCACACCATAGAGTTTCGGTTCTTCGGGCGACCAGCGTTGCAGTTTCTTTGCATTCAATACGGTTTCCGCTTTTCCTTCCGCATCAGTGGTAAGTTCCGCATTGATTTTAAGTTCGGGGATGGCGACTGTCACCTTTTCACCTGCCTTTTTATCAGAAAGACGTACACGGGCAATGATCCGGTCGGGAGCATTTTTATCCAGTTGGATGAAGTAATCTTCTATAAATGTGCGGGGAGTTTTCACCAGCAACACATCTCTTGTGATGCCGCCATAATTCCACCAATCGAACGCCATAGCAGGAATGGCGTCCTTGGTACGACGATTGTTCACTTCTATTGCCAGGAAGTTATCGCCATCTTTCAACAGGTCCGTCACTTCTACTTGGAAAGGGGTGAAGCCACCTTCATGTTCTGCTATTTCTTTTCCGTTCAGGTAGACTTTGCAACGATAGCTGACAGCACCAAAATAAAGAAACTGACGCTTGTCTGCCAGACGTTTGGCATCAAAATGACGCGCATACCATACAGTACCCTCATAATATTTCAGTTCGGGCGACTGCGAGTTCCAGTCTCTCGGGACATTAAGACGCAAGCCGCCTTCGAATGCATATTCGTAGAAATCAGTATTTCCTTTCGGTTGCTGATTTTCATAGATTTTCATTCGTTGTCCCTGATCGTACAGGTCGATAATGGCATTCCATTTACCATTCAGTGAATGAATGTCACGACCGTAGACATTCGTTATCAGTTCTTGTGCCGCAACGCTTCCTGCAAAAGCGATCAGCAACAACAGACATAGATTTAATTTCTTACCTATTTTCATTTATCTATTAGTTTGTGGTATTTATACATTATTCGTTTCTCGATTCATTCTTCAGGAAATTCATCACCCAGTTCCAGGCAGCACTCCACTGCTCTGCATAGGCATAATGGGCAGTCGTTTCGGCCACGAACAACTCTTTCGGAGCATTAATCATGTTGTAAGCCGAATAAGTGGTGGTAGGCGGACAGACCATATCATTATAACCGAAAGTATAGAATCCCGGTACTTTAACCTGCCGGGCAAAGTTGACTACATCAAAGTACTGAATGGTTTTAATCTTCTCCGGTGTCCGGTTCCTTTCATCCTTAAACATGTGCGGCCAACCTCCTGCGCGACCATGAGCATAGCCTGCAATATCACACAAAGCCGGATAGAAAGAAACTAATCCTTTGACACGGTTATCCAGTCCGGCAATCACTATGGAAAGTGCTCCGCCCTGACTTCCACCGAAAGTTGCCAGATTACCATTAAATTCGGGAAGTGTGTAAATGAAATCAATGGCTCTTACACAGCCTGTATAAACCCGTTTATAATAATACTTATCCCGATCGTCCGTATTGAATGAATGGTAATTCTTCAAGGCCCCGTTATAAAGTCGGTGATATACATCCCCCGTCAGGTTGACCGGAATGCCGTGAATACCGATCTCCAAAATGATAAAACCATTTCCGGCACGTTCGGGCTCCCCGTTATATGCGCGGATACCCGCACCCGGTACTTTCAAGATGGCCGGATATTTTCCGGGAGCTTTCGGCACACAAAGGATGCCATACATGCGGGATGCATAGTCATTATTCGCAAAAGAAACATGATATACATTCACTTTGTCCGTACACTTTTCCGGCAATAAAGTCATTATAGGTTCCAGCGCCCACTTTTCAGCGGCTTCTTTGGTGCTCTTCCAGAATTCAAGAAAATCGGCGGGCAACGGAGTAGTCGGTTGTAGCTTCTCCGGATCAAAGCCGACGGTAGCTACACCTTCATATTCACGCCCTTGATAACTGACAAAAGCACGGCAACGCAGGAAACCCTCTTTTTTCATTGTACCTGCATTAATTTCGAGCTTTTCATTCTTCAAAGGTTGTTTACCTGTCTGATGAGGTTTCATCATATCTTCCGAAATCTCATAACGCACTTCCAGATGATCCTGTGGAATATTGCATTTCAGTACAGCTACTTTGAATTTCACTTTTTCTCCCGGTTGATACAACCAATTGGTGTGGTCGGGAGTGACCAGCACTTGAATCAGCCTTTCCGCCGGTTGCCCGTACACAACGAATTGCACGGCAACAAACAAAGCAAGAAAAACAGAACGCAAACTTTTTATCATAATTCCATTATTGTTTATAGTCTTTTCATGGTTTTACCTGGTATTGATAAAGAGTGAAAGAATTCTTATCATTCAACTCGAAACTTACTTTACCCTGTACACCGACTTCAGCAACAAACTTTTTGCCATTTCCCATCAAAGGAGTAAAAGTTACCTTCTTGCCCTCCGGAAGCCAAGTATCAATGGTTCTTTTGGCTATATCATTGTCTTCGCGGTAAATAATGAGATAACCTTGCGTGTCAGAGACTATTGATTGAAATCCTGTCCACGAGCGTCCCGAAGGTTCTTCACCAATGGGTAATATGATGCCTTGATGAAATTGAAGTTGCAAGGGTTGATATTCCTTGAGCAGAGTTGCCGTAGCATAAGCCTCTTCGGGCAGGTTCGAAGCCTCCATCCAAGCCAATGGCTGTGCCGCCAGGGTGATGGCAAAGAGGTAGTCGAAACTATAACGAGCGGGAGCAAATGGATCGGTAGTGCTGTACTTATCGGCATTACGCCATTTATTAAGGAATTCTATCTGCATCTTCTCGGCCGGTACATAGCGAGACAGCATCCAAAGATTACGCAAGGTGCGATAGGGATAATAGTTGCCCCAATCGGTATAACGGTTTTCCAGGAAGATATTGCCATACTCATTCATATAATGATATCCACCGCGACGACCGGCAGTGGCATCGAGGTTGAAAATCACCTCATGGTTGGTTTGTGCTAACACGGCATCAAACAACCGGCGCAAATTCTGTTCGGCTGTTTTAGTAGGTATTTGTAAGCCATCTATCTTGAAACAGCAGATGCCATACTCCTTGTAAAGCCCGATAATGACTTGCGCGTCTTTTTGCCAATCGGCAAAATCATTCTGTATACTAGGATTGAACCATAATCCGATACGAATACCCAATTTCTTTCCTTTCTCTACAATGCGTTTCAGTCCATGAGGGAATTTCGTGGGGTTGGGCGTCCAGTAATCGGCATTTTTCCAAATATCTTTAAAGCTGCCTCCGGCTGTCTTTGAGTTGGGACTTTTTCCGCTCTGCCAACCATCGTCCAGTTGAAAGAGGGTGACACCCAGACGTGCGGCACGATCCAGCTCAGCCAGACAGAAAGCCTCATCTATTTTGGCATCCTGACTACGGTCACCCCAGGTATTGAGCATAATCATCTCATCCTGTGCGGCAGTGTGGTGGCGCAGTTGTTTTTGATAAAGGCGCAATGCTGTTAGTGCTTCTTGTTCATCTCCGGTATAGACACCGGTAACGCATCCATAAACACGAGTCCAGCTATCCGGTTTCACATCATCAGATGCAATGCCCAGACCCACTACCATAAAATCGCTAAAGTCGGCCACGAAGTCGGAACCATTATAATGTAATTGGGTACTGCTGCAAGGAGCCTCTTTCAAGAAAAAGAAACCTTGCCGGGTAGCCACATCGTGAGCAAAAAGCAGATTACCACGATAGGTATTGCGACGGTAAGGAAGCCAGGTACGTTCTGTCACCAGATTGTCGTTCCAATCAGTATAGTCGAAGAACTCTACCGTACGGGCACGCCAATGATTACCGGAGAGTTGCAATCTGTCAATCGTCGGAGTTTTCACCCCCGTAGTCATATCGGCTGTGTGCTCTATATTTTTACGATCGGCATTAGAACGATTGTCATCTTTATTCTGGTAAAGTTCTACTTGTCCTTTCAGATAGGTATCGCAGGCAATGGCGGGACAGTCTGCATAAATGCGATAGCGACGTTCTATACTTAGAGAACCGATGGTGCAAGCCACAGTGGCTTGCAGATAGCTGGCATGTATACCATTCGTTGGAATCTCATTCACAGTGAAAGTAGCAGCTGTAGAGATGCCTTTCACAATCGAGAAGTCGGGCTCTTTGCCTTGAGCCGGGATTATTTTTCCACATAGCTTATCGGTGAGGCTAATGGTGACAGGTGTACCATTATTCCACAGCATGGTACGCTCCATGTAGTTATTGCCCATACGTAGTGTATCACCTTTCAGGAAAGCATAATAGTGTTGTCCCCCCCAAAGCGGCAATCCCAATATGGTTGAGAGAAATATCGTGATAATACTTTTTTTACTCATAGTTTGTCTGCGGTTTGATGTAAGCCGGAGCCTCCAACAATTTGTTGGGTTCGTTGAAACGTTGGTTATCGGGTACATTGTGTTTGCCCAAGCCTGCCTGCATAAGCTGCTTTAATTCGGGCAGATGATGATGATAGATATCACGCGGTTCTACGCCATGCTTATGACAGAGTCCGGCTGCCATACCTACTACTTCGCCCATCATACCAGTAGTACGCATCACACGCACCGTACCCAAGGCTACGTGTGTGCAACTCATATTACGACCTGCCATAAAGAGGTTATCCACATTGCGCGAATAAAGACAACGATAAGGGACAGCATAAGGATGAATCCAACGATGCACCGTTGCCGACTTGAATTCATTATCAGGAAAACGCACACTGTTCACGCTATCGGGGAAGTGGAGGTCGATACTCCAAGTGGTAGTAAACGAAGCATCCTCGTGCGCCACATTTTTGTCTATATCGTCTTGTGCTAACACATAGTCGCCCAGAAGGCGGCGAGATTCACGTTTACCGGAAACATACGCCACCCAATCGAGTGAACGGTTGGCATACTTTTTACGATCCGCATAGTGATTCTTCAGATAGCTCCAATTGGAATATACCACCAAAAGTCCATAGTCGCGTATGCGTTCAGCCTCGGTGATTTGATTACGGTTCATTCCTGTTTCCCATTTCCATTCGCCCATAGTTACAGGCTCGCAATTATCAGCGCCAAAGCGCATACCATATTCGAAGCGGGGGAAAGAGGTCTTCTTCTTCATGTCCTTGCTATACCATTGTACCGATGCGCCCATCACTAGCGAGTCGGGCTGCTCGGGAGCGAGACTTTCGCCATATTCATCGCGGCCTTCACGTCCCATAGTCCAATCGGCACCGGCTAAGTAGCCTATGGTAGCATCGCCAGTGCAGTCACTAAAAAGAGGAGCGGTAAGTTCCGTTTGTTCACCTGTCTCAATGTGTTGAATAGTGACTGATGCTATGCGATCACCCTGCATCTTTACGGCCACAGCACGTTGCGAAGCATAAAGGGTGATATTCTTTTCGGCAGCTATAAAGTCTTCCTTTTTCTGATCTTCATAATAGTCACCCGGTTGGGCATTACCGGAACGTTCATGACCGAATTCGCGTATCATACGACCTAACCCCTCGTTGGGTCCCTTTTCGATAATACCACCCAGGTGTACACGTATCTCCGACGAGTTATTACCACCCAGTACAGGACGATCGTTCACTAATGCCACCCTACAACCTAACCGGGCAGCAGCCGTAGCGGCACACATGCCGGCT
>UMGM01009654.1_pt1 | contig 96598 bp, 83 predicted proteins | sample 1965271 | NCBI WGS metagenome assembly UMGM01 (sample SAMEA4836072, study PRJEB28245) | human gut metagenome | biome: gut microbiome; material: fecal sample | place: Denmark | collected 2008 | reverse complement strand
GAGTTCCAAAGACTTTCAGCACCAACATTTAGATAATAATGTTCAAGTACTTGTTCATTAGACATATTTTGAAAGTCTACAATGTGAGGACAAGCTATCATAGCTTCATCAAATTTCCTAGTAACATCATTCAACAGATTATATAGTTTACTACGAATAACTACATTATCTGTATTGTTCTGTCTTATTCTAGCAATAAGAGCAGGAATTATCTCACTATTATGCATTATCTAATGATTTAATATATTCAATAGCTTCATCACGAGAATCACACAGCTTATCTAATTCGATATTGCGTTTCCAACCATCTCCTTCATTAGTAATAACAGTAACACCATATTTACCTTTGAAGGTAATATCATTAACTTCTCTATTATATAGACCATGTTGATTATCTTTTTCAGAACAACTAAGTTCTATAATATGATTACCAATAGTATGATAACTATCAACAATGGGAGTAAAGAAATTACTTCCTTTAACTATACTTTGGAATATCTTAGCTTTTTCCATATTTACTTCCAGTTTGATTGCGACACCATTCAAGATTAGACCAATGATTATTAGCACTATTACCGTCCTTATATCTAACATATTTATATACGTTAGGTTTAGGATTAGTAACAAATGCTTGAGCAACAAGAGTAGCTATAAATAGCTTAGCACTATTACCATTGTGAAACAATGTAACATGAGGTCTTTCACAACCTTTACCGCGATACCATTTAAGATAACGTTTACGATTATCAGACCAAACTCTTCCATCTTCTCCTACACAATAATTAGGAAATTCTGAAATAGTAACGAATCTGACTGTTGTTTTACTTTCTTCCATACTTTCTATTTAAATAATATGCACGACGTTTAGCTTCTTTAAAGGAATAAATCTTCCTATGCTTAATAATATGATTAAACAAGTCAATAGGAGCATAAACATCAGGAGTTCTTTTAATCTTACCGTTAAGATAATCATCAATCTTCTTATGTAATTCTTCATAGGTTATTACTATATGAATAATTCTAAGACCATGACAATGCGTTATTATCGTTAGGTTGTCTAACAACAACATATCTACCTTTATCTTCTCCTTCTTTCATTATCGGTTTTACAAATATAATCAATCTTACTAATAGACCAAAGAAAATCTTACTGTTTTTAAACATACGTGATTAGTGATTCTAAGGCTCACTGTTGAACGCAAGGCAAAAATAATATAGTTGTTCAGGTAAGTATGGTAAATCGCATAGAGACGAAATATCGGGTATTCTCGTTGATTTCCCCCATAAAGGAGTGTCGTTACTGTATACTTCCGACAGTCCTCTTTGAGTATAAGCTAACGATTTATCTCACAATCAGAGTATACAATAGAAACACTAGCTTTACAAGGGAACAACAAAAACCCTACTGCCAATCTCTCGACTAACAATAGGGCAAGGCATCAAACCATGACTTACTTTAACAACTTATACACTACAAGGGTATCATCCTCTTCTTCTTTTTCTAACTTAACGTTAGTATCAGATGTAACACGAAGGCTTCGTATTATATCAGAAGCATTAACAGAATAATAACCATAATCTGAAACAGATACATTTCGGCATTGACCTTGAATATCTTCTGTAAGAAAACCTAGATATATTGATTCTTGTCCTTCGACTGGGTCGAACTTAACCATTAATAACATCTTTAGTTTATCTTTCAGATGTATGTCTTTTATTATCAGTTTCTTCTTCTTATAGTCTATATAAGATTTATTATAATTAACTTTCTTCTTCGATATTATTTGGTAATCCAGTAGGCTCATTATTAAGTATTTTTAAAACATTCCCATGACTTGGGACATTCTTCACTCCTGACCTACATCTATATTCGACAAACGCTATTTTACCAATAAGTTTATCTTTGTTGAGAAGATAACTTTCACGAGTAGAAGCATCACCAATAGGCATACATTCAAATGTTTCATTATTAATATCATTACTAAGAACGAATTTACTAAACTTAGGTCGTTTAGCTCCTTCGGGAATAATATCAATAATCTTGAATTTACCATCTAGTATTGGTTTACTTTTGTACATAGTAGAATTACGTTTGCCAAATTGATATGTAGCATAAGGATTACGAAGAATAGCTCCCTCGAACTTAGCTTCAACAAAGAGGTCTCGATATTTAATAATATCTTCATCTCCATTAAGATTATCGTAAGTATGAATAAGTACGAAACGTTTCTTATTATTCATGTGATAATCAAGAATAGCTTTAGCATTAACGTAATTAGGCATCTTAAACTTGCCAAACTCTGACTTCAATAATGATATACGACTAGTTTGAATCATATCATCAATAGCTAAGTCGTAACACCAAAATTGAAGAAAGCGATTATATGGACTTTTAAGATTCTCGGCAGCACTTAGAATATCATTTAGTTCAAGACCGGGAATATATAACTCTCCATCTAATACTAAATTATCTTCTAACATACGATTGAACTGTCTGTCTGTAAGTACTTCATTCAGTATTACATTTTCTAATACTGGACACTTATATTCAAGTCCTTTACGACTACGAAATACAAGTCCTTTAGTTTTAAAGAATCCTTCACCACGCATAACAGCAGATATATTACAACGAACACCATTAATCTTCATTTGAGCTAATAACCCTTGTTCGTTATTATATTCATATATCTTAGCTAACATAGGAAGAACAAATCCTTCATTATTAGTATTGTACTTAGGAAGATAACAATCAAGATAATTAAATAAATCATCTTCATTTGTTATTTCAGCAGGAGTATTATCATATAATTCTCCTAATTCAGTACCACCTTCTCTACGTTTAGCGGCAACAATAGTTTTCCATTCTTTCTCAACACCTCTAGGCGGAACATATTCAGATGTAGTACCTGTCTTACCAACAATACCATACTTTAGAATTATCTTATGACCTAGTATCTCTGCTGACCAAAAGATAGGCTTACCTTGTGCATTACGCTTATAAAGAGTAATACTTTTCGATTCACTCATACTTCTTCAATTTTATATTTATTAGGTTGTTCACGCATAAGACCAATAGCAACTTCTCTATCTATTATCATAGATTTATTAGTATCTATAACAATAATCCTGACTTTAGGATTAGGAGAGGGAGATGTAACAGATTTCCGCTTCTTTATGGGGGAAGATTTGGTAATCCGTTTACTAGTCTTATTAGTTCCCCTTTTCTTTTCGTAAACAATAGGAGGATTAACTTCTTCATATTTAAGATTAGATTCATGAATCTTTTCAAGAGATTCTTTATCGTAACCTATATATATAAGAGCTGCCATTATCCATCTATATCTAAAATGAATAGTTTGAATATAAGGATAATTAGGTAAATCTAATTCATGAAGATAACTAGCAATAGTATTGGAAGTACCGTTAACTTTAAGATTATGTTGAATCATTCTTATATCAGAACCATCTAACTGATAACTAAACGGATTTACGTTGTTTAACTTCATTTGCTGTAAGTCTTACAATTATATACTTTTTAGGTTTACCTATTCTCGCATGATAGAACTTGAAACACTTTAGATAATCAGTACTTTCAGTCCACTGTATAAAGTTTCCTTTAGATACAGATGTATTAGTTTCATAATTAAACTCTCTTGGAATCTTATGACTACTATACATATCTTTATCTAAGTAATTCTTAATGATAGCTAAGTGTTCAGGATTATCAAACTCAAAGTTACCATAAATTTTTATCTTAGAAAAGTCAATTGGTGTACCGTCAGAAAGAGAGAGACGAATTAAAATATCAGGATTATCAACCATTTGTTGTCTGACATCATCGAGATACTTCTCTTCTTCATCTGTTAAAGGATACATAAAATAATAGCTATAAACATTTCCGCTATTACCGAAACTATTTATAGCTATTCTCTTTAATGGAGCAAATGAATTAAAATCAATTACTCTACGTTCTTCTTGTGCCTTTGGAAATGACACATATTCTTCTTCTCTACTCATATTCAAATAATGATTATAGTTTTTCAAATTTATAACTACCTGCGCGACTAGTTTTACCTAAAATATTATAAGCAATAGTAGTATAAGGAATATCTAAATCTCTACTTGCCTCATGTATAGAATCATAATCTTTGGTAAACTTACTAGTTAAATGAAAACACCTGATTTTACTTCCTTTTCCATGAATATTATTATATTCTTGTGTACACCATTCGAGATTATCAACATTATTACAATGTCTATCTTTATTCTTATGATTTATAAAAGGATAATTATTAGGATTAGGAATAAAAACTTGTGCAACAAGTCTATGAACAGTTATTGAATGTTCTATATTATCTTTCCAAAGAGAAACAAACTTATATCCACTAGGATTATTTCTTAAAGATAATAATCTGCCTTTATGAAATTTAGTAAGACCATTCTTATCAATTACAAATCTATCAATAGACTTAACTCTACCAAGATTACTAACTTTATAATTAGGAAAATTAGTAATAGATTTCCAAACTTCACTCATATACAAATAATTTTTCAGTTTCTTCAATAAACATATTAATAGTTTCAGCAGAATATTTAGTTATTAATTCTGTAAAATCTTTAGCTAGATATTTACGAGGAATTATAATAGGTATTATACCATATTCTTTATAAAGTTTTTTAGCTCCTTTAATCCCTGTGCTATCACAGTCGTAAAAAGAAACTAAAATACCACTATCATTAAGTTTATTTTTTAACCAATCATACTCATAGTTTTTTAAATGATAGCTCTCCGAAGTAACATTAATTACTCCTATTTGAGACTCTGACAAATTCCCCCGTAAAGGATAGGAATGTAACCAGTAACTTAATGCTAGATTGTCCTTATATGATTTAGTAATAATAATTATATCATACTTAGGTTTATCAAGATTAAGTATTCCAACAAGACCATTATGATTAGTTATAAACTTGATTTCTCCCTTACTTCTATCTCGAAGAGGAAAATAACATTCGATATTATAAATACCGTTACTATCAAGTCCAGTAACATAAGCATAACAAGGGTCTGATTCCTTATATGTATATTTAGGACTAGGTTGACAATACCTATTAATATACATTTGGTCAACAGGATAGACAAAATGAGTATTAAGCCAATGTAGACTAACTCCCCATTTTCCCCAAATATTCTTATCGTTATTAGTCCAAGTTCTAGTAGCTATTTCAATAATTGGTTTACTAGCTTTGATTTTAGATATTACTTGTTTAAGTAAGATTTCATTCTCTTCATCTACTTCTCCGTCATATATTATCTTACGGAAAGTATAAGCTATATGCTTTAATATATAATAGAAATCTGCCTTATTAGCAACATTTATATGACGACCAGTTTTAAAACTTAGTACATAAGCTACTAGGTCGAAACAATCACCAAAAAAAGAGCCATTAAAATCACGAGCTTTTAGCTTGTGTTTATTATTGAAAGCAAAACCAAATGTTGGATGATTATCAACACGTAAAGGAGAACAAATAAGTTCATTATTTTCTACACAATTATTAACTACGGATATAGGTATACCCATATATTTAGCCATAATCATTTCTTGACTAACCTTAGATAATATAAACTCTTTTGTTAAGTCTTGTCTTATTCCTCTACGCATAGTATAACTAGATAAAATAAGCCTAGCTTTTACACTAGGCTTATAACATTATTAACGAAATATATTTGGATTACTTAGAATGGAAGTCCACCATTATCTTCTGTTTCAGGAGCAAAAGCAGAACTTTCAGTAGAAACAAATCCACCTGCTACACCACCTGCAAAACCGCCCATAGGCATAGATGGATTAACAATTCCTGCACCCATAGGAATACCACCAATACCAGCAGCAGTTCCAAGATTAGGAGCTTTTCTTTGTTTAGACTGTACACCTTCCATTGGAGCAATACGTTCTTTAGTAATGTCGAACATTAGACTTGGTTCTTTGAAATGGTTAGCATCAAGCATAAACTGTTCTTCAAAGATTCCTTGACCTACAATATTTGGGAATACCAAATCGCCTTCTTCTGAACCTTGACCGGAGAAAGCCCAATCACCTTTGTTCTTATAATAACGATTAAGTCTGAACCAGAATTGTCTAGGTTTACCTGTCTTATCAAGTAATGCAGATTTACCATTTTCTCCACCTGTTTCAACAAGTTTAACTACATTGTCAAACAGAACTCCCCAAGCCTTGATAACATCTTCTACTTCAACTGGTTCATACTGACCATTATCGTCATAATCAACATAACCAAGTTCAAGCATTTCAGATTCTTCATCAGTCATTTCACGACCTTTGAATACAACCACATCAAGGAAGTGTTTTATCCAAGCAAAGTCCATATTAATAAACTTCTCTTTAGCACCGCCAGGAATATAGTCAACATTACTTTCATAGGGCCAAAATGTCTTACTAGCAACACGAACATCAGCAGGATTAGTATGAAGAGAAGTAGCTTCAATAACAAGCTGTGGAATAGCTTTTCCTGCAAATGCTGGACGCATATTGTTATCTTCCTTCATAGTTACCCAAGCAACACGAGCATGAAGATGTCCAACAAATAACCAAAGGTTATTAATAGCATCTTTATGAGAGAACTTCTTACGAGCAGTAGTTCTTGTCTCATTACTAATACCTCTACGACGCTTCTTAGTTGCAGTAGTTGCAGCATTATTAGCTGATTGATTAACTACTGGTTCTTCTACTTTAGCACTTTCTTCTTTTTGAGTACTCATAAAATTTGTTTTTATAAAGATTAATACTAACAACAACAAGTTGTACAGGCTTGTTGTTTATTGCAAAGTTTCCAAATATAATAATTTTTTAAATCATAGCCAAATAAAAAAGAGCTAAATTCAATTAAGAATTTAGCTCTTTATAATCTAGCTTTTATCTAACTGGAAGAAGTTCTTATTTAGATGATTGACGAGCAATCGGTTCTTCATCGGCTTTGAAAAAAATCTTATAAGCGTTAACTTCAACAGTTTCTTTTTCATCACCAATAACTTTACCAGTTTCAACAGCAACTACGAACGGTTCGTTCAAGTTAACTTCAAATACACGGTTAAACTTCTCTGCTTCGTCACCGAGATTTTCTTTCAATTCCGACCACATTGAAGAATCGGAGAAAGTCAACGGCAAACCAAGACCAGTAAGATTGGAAGAAGTAGAAGTACGAGCACCAGAGTAAGCACGAGTAGTAGGATTGTAGTCATCAATAGTAACTTCTTCTACTGACTTACCAACTTCTTCTGCGATTCTTTCTTTGTTAAGTTCAAATGCAGCCGCTTTCTGTTCAGCAGTCATACGAACACCTGCAAGTTTGATTTCTCCGTTCTTCTCGAACAAAGGTACACCTTTACAGATACCATATTCACCGAAGTTCCGAATAAGAGCAGCACGAGCAGCTTCTGTACCAAACTCAACATTGTTCTCTTCGCACCATGCCATTACTTCGGCATCACGTTCAGCAATAGCTGCATCAATATCAGCAATATTACTAACAAACTGTACGTTATCACCAGGAACAAGACCCATAATACGAGTTACTGCACCTGCCAAGCTAAACTTAGCTTTAGTACTGTTAGCAGTCAATGTAGGTTCGTTACTAGCTTGCATTACTCTCTTACCGCTTTGAACAGCGCTCATGCCAAATTGAAGTCCCATAATTGTAAAAATTTTAAAAGTTAATAATTATTAAATTTATGATATAGCTCGGATTCGCCAAGAGAACTTATCTCTTTAGGATTGGCTAACCGAAACGTATAACCATGAATAGGTTTATTTGTTTTTCCTTTTCTAATAGCTTCTGAAATAGTACCTTGAATCTTATAACCAATATACTTAGCAGCTTTTGTAGCAGAACGAAATACTATCTCTTCACTTGTGCTTATATTCTTACCGACAATAGGTAAGGACAACTTTAAAGATTTCTTTTCGCTCACATTACTATAATCTAGGTTACAAGCATTAGTAGTCCATTCAAGATTATCCAGTCTATTATTTAAAGGATTCTCGTCTTTATGATTAACAACAAGACCTTCAAGAGTAGTTGGATTAAAATGATTCATCACTAATCTGTGAACTTGTATTAATACTTTGCTTTTTCCTTCTAAATAGTTATATAAACAAACTCTAGCATGACCTCTATCTATTCTAGGTTTAAGAATTTGTTTAGTATATCTATTACGAACATTCCCTAGATTACTTACTTCGTAATTTGGAAATCCTTCAATGATTTTGTATTCTTCCATAAGCAATTAAAATTAGTTTTTGTCTTATTTCGTATCTATTGATTAGTAATAGTTAGACTTCTATTACTATCAAATCTCTACAATATCAGCATCACTGATATTCATATTGTTTACTATCTTAGCTTCTGTTGTTTCCATACAACCAAGTATAACATCAGCAGCTATATCACGAGCAGCTAGTGTAAACGCTCTATGTCCAATAAGAGTTCTCATATATTTAGTATATGTATCTTTACTAGCAAGTCCAGCAGTTACAGCGTCACTATAACTAAAATGTCCTATACTAGTAATAACTCTGTTATCTACCACACGAGTAAGTTTATATTCAGTAATATAATCACAAGGAACATTAGGTATTCGGAAGATTGGAACTAATCCTTTAGCTGCAAAATCTTTAGCTTGTTGTTGATTAGCTGCAACTCCGAACTTATTATTTAACTGATATTCCTTATATATAGTACCATTATAATCTTGATAATTTCTAACTGGATAAATACCAATTTCATCATTATCAGAACTAGCATTAAATTCATCAGCTTCTTTCTTGCTTTTGAATCTCCTACAATACTCTGGTATCTTACTATCAATATAAACATTATTACCGTCTGTATATTCATACAGAGCTATATAATCTTTAGTGCATTCCCATGTTATAGCTGCCTTCAATAATAACGCTTTAATTAAGTGAACGTCTAATGTAGTTTTACCATTAATAACTCCTAGGTGTTCAATACAACTAGTAAATGGTAAACCTAGTTCTTTAGCACGACTATATATTGCAAGACCATCTTGAATAGTCTTAATACCGCACTTATCACTAGACATTACTGATTTCAGATACAACTCTAACTTACTCCTATCATCGGGATTGTAAATGTCTAGTGTATTCAGAGCAGAAGCCACAACCATACCATTATTATTAGTAGTAGGTTTTGCTTTTGGTTCTGTCTTAGCTAGAGTCTTTTCATTCTCTGTCTTTACTTCTTCCATTATTTCAAAGGTCGCTTATTGATTACTCTACAAAGATACTAATTTCTTTTATAACTCCAAAGATTAGCATCTATTATTCTCCTATTATGAAATCATTTTCACTATCTTTAACTATTTCATAGTCCTTTCCTCCTTTCGTTTCTGCTAGCTTCTTTTCTTCATTTGTTCCTTTACAGTATACCTTATATATTATATTAGGTACGGAACTAAAAGATAGATTAGGTATTCGATATTTTAAGTCTCGTATTGAGCTACAAAGAGGTGAAGTGAAAATCACTATATCTACAACTCCTATAAAGCTCGTATCAATAGAATTATTTGCCGACAGTACTTTCATATAGTCGTCATTAAATAGCTCCAAATTTCGCGTTCTCTGTGCTCTTGCTTGCATGATTACTGGCTGTCCGATTTTAGCTCCCGTCTTATATACTTTCGGTTTACCTTTCTTATCATAAGCCTGTATTCCTTCCATATCATTGTGATAGTTTCCGCAATAGTCATATTGTAGAATACTCATTCCAGTTTGGAATATCTCACCATTAGTCATAATAGATTTACCTTCGTATTTTATATTAGCATTTAGGTACTCTGTTATCTTTCCGGCAAATACTCCATTCTTTGAAATAATAAGTATTCTTTTGCCTATATTTTCCTTAACTATATCAAGTATTACATCTAGCTTAACAATATTATCAGTAACTACCTTAGTACGTTCTCTAATAATATTATAAGTTTGAGTAACTCTCTCAACTAAAGCACTAGGGTTATATAGCTCATCAATCTTACGACACATTGCATCTGTCATATCCATTTTAGCAGACCAACCATTACTTTCTGCTACTTGTAATCTACAAGTTTCAGCAGCAATATTAAGTCTAGTATTACCAACACGACATTCTTCTAACTTTTCAAAAGTACCAAATATAGTAATACTTTCATTAATATATTGGCTGCATTTATCATAATAGATTCTATCAGCATCAGTTAGAATAACACCCTTTTGGTACTCCTTTATGGGGGAATGAATAGAACGATTAATTAAGTGGGCATAATTAATTTCATATACTTTAGGAGCATACTTATACATAAGTACAGCATTATCAGCAACACTATCAATAGCATTAGTAGCAAGTAGTTTAAACTTAAAATAGTTACCACTATATTTCTCTGCAATCTTTCTGAACTTCTTTACATTAATAGTAATAAGTACATCTTTATGACTACTAGGACTAGGTTTATACGGAGAACGTTCAACATAATCACGAGTGAGTATAAGACATCGCTTATCAGTTATCAATTGTTTATGAATCTCTTTAAATTCAGAAGTATTATCGAGATAATAATTAATGTTAGCCCTATCTTCCATAGTCTCTGTTATAATAAGAGACGTCAAATCAGGAGTTTTAGCTACCATTTTATCTAACACCATTGTAACAAAGTTCATTACACTTAGTGGTTCGGATAGAATAACACTACCCACACCTTTATTAGCAGACCATTTATTAGCAGCTTCATTATAAATATCGGTTACATCGTTCATAATACAAGTTGTTCTGTATAATATTTAGGATTAGCAAGAACATAACTACGATTAAGAGGACTACGTAGAAGAATAATATCAGTATGTTCAATAGTATTCCAACCACAATCTTCAACAAGAGATAAGATTAAGAATCCTAATACTATATTATAACCTACTACCATACCTTTAAAACTACCATAATTAACTTCCTTTCCTAGATTATTTATACATATCTTTTCTATATCCATTTTATCAATCAAATAAAGTATTTCTCATTCCATAGTATTTCTTAACTAAACGTTTACCTTTACCTTTATTATTACGACTTTGTTCTATTGGTTCTATAATAGCCATAGCTTCATTATAATAATATAAGTAATTAACGTTTAATTCAGATATATCAGTATCATCAACAGTATTACATATAGAAACACGTTGACCTGCACATAGAGAACTTTTCTTAACTTGTTCTTCATTATGTTCGTTCCAACCCATACTCTCGACTTTCATCAATGTTCCCCCCGTAGAGGAGATGTAAAACCTCGTATTCCTCTGCACTACATCTGTTCTTATCTCCCCGTTTACAACATGAGTAAACTCTAGTCTATACTTATGATTAACATTTTGAGTACGACAGAAATCAAGAATAGATTTAGCATTTCTAAGAGTTTCCATTACAGGAGTTCCATTAATAAAGTATTCAGTAACACATTTAGCTACAATAGGAGAATTATATCCTTTAGATAAATCCTCTAAGAACATCTTAGGATTCATTCTACCTTTGAACTTACTACTTCCACCACGTTTAACAGTAAGATAACTATTAACGCCTTCGGTTACATACTTTGTATAATATGTAAATTCTAGCTCTAACCCTAGATGTTTCTCCCACCAATGACAAATATCATCAGCAGTTTGTTCTAATTCTCTAGGAACAATAGTTACAATACCATCTGTATTAGCACTTATAACATGAATACCTGCAAGTTCAAGTTTCTCTATTAACATCAATAAAAATAACTGACCGTTAATAGTAACTTGATACATTGCTTTCTTGTCACATAAGAAAGACTTTTCACTTCCCATTTTACCAAATATACCAGCATTTGCTACAATCTTTAGACAAGCAGCAGCAGTAGCATGTTTATCTCTCTCCATAACATCAAGAGATTTATCTTTGGCTAAATGTTTATGTTCTAGTCGTTCATCAACAATAGTATCAGCTATACGAAACCATGCTTTAGGAATAAGGTGTTTCTGACATACTTTAAGACTACGTATCATATTAGGATAATAACTTGCAACATCTCTGTCAACAATAATACTATCAGAATTTTCAACATATACCGCTGGAATCTCATTTGAATGTAGACCTCCAGTTGCGATGGTATAGGACGTGCCCATAAAGGTAAATTCTCGGTCAAATTCGCCCTTTTCTCCCTTCAAGGTAAGGGAACGTATGTCTGACAAAATATCGTTCAATTCAGGGGTCGAAAATGCGATTTTATCTGACAAGATTTCGGAAACCAAGATTTTCCTACGTATTGTCTTAGTATCAATAAAGGCTTTAGGATGTAGACCAGTAAACTTACTATATAGTTTAACAATAACTTTATCAGCTATTGTACTTCTACTAGCAGAATACACATCTACTTTATATTCTTCACTAATACGATACCTTAGAAGAACTTCTTCCTGATTCATCCTGATTAACTCGGCAACAATATATACATCATTGTCGTTATAATCAGCCATTTCATTAAGATATTCTTTAGGAATAAATCGCTCAAATACATTACGATAATGAATGTTAAGTTCTCTATCAGTCATTCCCTTTGCTTCGGGTAATCTCTCGTGATAATAATGTCTATCTAAATCACCAATAGGTGGCATAGTATACTCTTTTAGATTATACCATTTAATATTAATAGAAGTCTGTTTAAGACTCTTATGATAATGGTCTAACCTAAATATTTGGAATAAGTCTAAATCTCTAAATGCAACGTTATTACGAAGTATAAGAGAAGTAAAGTTATCAGTCCAAAGAGTATCATTATTAGAACTACGAATAACTCTCTGCGATGTTTCATATAAGAATGTTATTAACTTACTAGGCTTATCAAATTGATTATAATACATAAGCAATGCACTTAACATTAAGCGGTCGTACTTCCGATTATTATATCCGAAATAGTCTGCTTTCTGTTGTAACCAATATAATAAACTGAATAAATCAGTATCATCATCTTCATATAAAACAAAACGTTTCTTAGGTATTGTTTCTAAACGTTGTTTTATCTCTGCAACAGTAAGTTTATCAATAAGAGGAATAGCTTTTCCTTCATTATCAACACAATCACTAAATACTTTGAGATAACTACGTAAATCAACAAATACTACCGAGAAGTAATTTCTAGTTACTTCGACATCATAACACATAGAGTTCATACTTATACTTTATTTATTGTCCATAACACAAATATAAACGATTTTTGCATCTACTACAAGCTGTATATAATCTACGAAGAGTATTGTCTATATCTCCCCACGGATTACCAGTTCTAGTATCAAATACAATATCATTTATATCTATATACACATCAGCATAAGTACTACCTTGTGCTTTATGACTAGTAAGAGCAAAACCATAATCTAAATCACGACTGAACTTTACCTTACCAGTGGCTCTATCTAATAGATTAACTAATAATAAGTTTCTTTCCCTAAATTCATAGTATTCTTTCCAACGTTTAGTTCTATTATACTTGTCAGCATTAATAGCATTATAAATATAAGTTTCACCTAACTTATAATAAAGCATAACATTATTAAAATCAGAATGGTCTACTACAAACAAAGGCTTAGTTCTATTACCACCATTAACTTGTATGAAGGTTACATTAAATCCATGAATATTATCTTTATTAGTAAAGTTCTTAATATCATGTATTATATAATCTTCGGAGTTAACAATAATAGTATCTTTAAAATCATCAATAAATGTATTATAAGACATTACTAAATCATTCTTAGTTAGAATTGCTTTACCACTATCTTCAATAATATTTTTACGAATGAATTTGTTCCAGTCAGATACAGATTTATTAGTATAAGTAACGAGACGACAAGTATCAACATCTCTAGTAAACTCTTCATTATAGAATCCGTCTATTACAAGAGATTGAAACTCAAATGCACCACAAGTATAATAACCTTTAGTTTGAGTAGAATCAAAAGCATACCGATTTCTATTGATAAACTCTAGGAACTTCCAAGTTCTATTATCAATATCTTTTCTTAATATCTTTAATAACTCACTAACAGGATTACTTTCTTCTTGTCTTACAATCTGTCTAAGAGTATAAAACTTAATATTATCGAAACAACGCGAACGAGTTTCTTTAACAGGTGGTAACTGATAGTTATCACCCATATAAATAAGCATACAGCCAAACTGTTCACATTCTCTTTCTATCAGGGTTTTAAGATTAATACCAATCATAGATGCTTCGTCAACAATATATAGCTTATATTGTTTAATCTTTTTTTCAGCCAATGGGTCAAAAGGTGGATTATTAACATCGAAATCAGTAACATCGGTATTAAGTCTTAGACCTAAATCACTAGCAACAGTAGATGTAGCATATCCAGTAGATACACGAAGTACACGAGCAGCTTTATGAGTAGGAGCTGCAAGTCCAATAACAGATTTAGCTAAACCACATCTCTTTATTACTTCACGTATCATATAAGTTTTACCAGTACCAGCAGCACCAATAAGAGCACGTTTATAATCGCCTTCAACATAACCTTTTTCTATAAAGGCTACAAGATTCTCATAAGCAATCTTTTGGTCACGAGTAAAACTATTTAAGACACTATCATCTTTTTTAGCATCATCAAACTTTTCAAAATTCATTGCATTTCAATAAAAATTTATCAATATTATCACGACATTTAAGAATATAACCTTTAACTGGTAATCCTATCTTAAATGGAATATAACAACTAGGCATAGTACAATAAGCATCAGTACATCTAACAATCTTAGTAGGTCTACCATGACTATCCAATGCACGAGTATATATTGTCTTAAAGCCTTTACATGAGTATGAACGTTCAGATAATGTAATAAGTTCATCAGTACCTTTAGGATTGAACTTATATTCATTGTTATGTAGAACAATAGTACCTACAACAATTTGCATTATTACTTTCTCACGAGGAATCTTCTTTTCCTCATTTACAGCAGATAGTTTAAAACTTAGTCCCATATTACTAAGATTTAACAATTTGATTAGGAAGATATTGTATACAACACGCTCCTTTACGGGGGAATATCTTATACTTATCAGTATTCATAATTCTAGGTAATGGAATAATTTCACAACACCTATCACTATGAACATCTATAATAATGCAATGATAAGCATTAACATCTGCATCATGAGATATAACAGCTTTAAGTCCTTCAAAATATACATCAAACGTACTATCAGGATTAACACATTGTTTTAAATCTACAACCATATTAATTAGCTTTAGTTTTATATATTTCGTATAACTTACTAAATTCATCAGAAGGCATACATACAATAGGAACATTAGTATGCATTTGGTCTTTGGGAATAATACAGTTTCTAGCAGTAACTATTCTATCATCTTCAACAAACATTGTTTCAAGAACTAGACAATTACCAGCATTTAATATTTCCTTACACTTAGGACAGATATAAATAGTATCTGTACCAAACACAAGAAGCTCATCGCCACAAACTAGACATTTGCCAGTCGTGACAATGAGCTTACCATTATCTTGTTTAAACTCGTTGAGCTTGGGCATAACTAGGAATACGTCTCCTTTCTTCCATCTTAACAAGTTTAACACTAGTACTTTCAAGTACATTAAGAGTAAAAGCTACTAACTTATAGATTCTCTCATGTTTTCCGAATTTAATTCTTTTCTTAATCATTACGTTTAGTATTAATTATTATTAATAGGAGCATCTGACCGCTCCGCTTCGCTACGCTTATTCCCCCGTAAAGGAGTTGTGAGTTGTTTAACCTTTTGCTTAATTTCATCTATAATAACTTTATTCTTATCAATACTATCATTACTATAAAGATTGCAACTATATACTCTAGTAATGTTTCTATTACTATTAAGAACAAATAGATACATACTAATATAAGAAGTATTGTTAAGATTACAATTAGTATAAAGGTCACAAGAAAGTTCAGTACTATACAACAGACTAAGCTGTATTTTCTGTAACTCTCTAAACAATTTAGTAAATTCTTTCTTATTCATGTCGGTATATAGTTTTAATTAATTAATAATCATAGAAAAAGGAGCAGACGCTTCTGCTCCAAGCTAAATAATTAATATTTATAAAAGTCCTAATTCTATCTCACGACAGTAATTTAATTAGGGGTAAAAATTAGATTAAGTTCTGTTCTATCTCACGACAGTAATTAATAAACTTGTATTAAACATAAATACTATGTATTTATAGCTGACATTTTACGAAGAGGATTTCCCTTACTTCAACCATTTGGTTAATGTTTCAACTTAGATTAGTCATCATCAGAGCTATCAGAATAAGTAATAGTACGATTCTCACGAACAGTACCATTCAATTAATAATTCCATAAAACCAATAGCTATAATTCTCACGAACAATAGTTATTATACTACAATACGACAAAATTTTAGTTTAACTAAACAAACAAAACAAAATATCAATCTTTATATATCTTACGATAATCTACAAAATAATATTTAGGATTAGTTATAATAAAGTTTTCAACAACATCCGCTGCTTCATTAGGATTATTTCCTTTATAAATATTAATAGGATTTTTTCCTGTAAAAGCATTTCTAAATCTATTATATTTATCAAGAAAAACTAAATTATCATCAGAAGAATAAAATACAGTGTATACATTATTTTCTTTCTCGTGATACTTCTTACAAAGATTATTATAACCTTCCATTGTTTTATCACGAAGTTCTTCCATATATTTGACGTAATTAGTCATTATATCATCCCATTGTTCAATAGCTTTAATTTTATCTTCAATAGGATAATCTGCTTCAAGAATATCATTAAGAAGATTATTTAATCCTTTGACATTAATAGATTCTATATCTTCTTTAATTTTATTATTATATTCTCCGGAAATAAAACTTCTACGATAATCTTCTTTAATTTTATCAATAGTTTCGGAATCAGAACACATAGCGGCAGCAATAATAGCTTTAATAATTTCTTTCATTATAATAAGTTTTATAAATTAGACAATAAAAAACTCTACTAATATTACTCTAGTCTCACGACCTGAATAATCTTAATAGAGTGGAAACCGACATTTATTTAACCCTTTTGTCAGATATTAATTAAATAGAGTACGTATCGGCATTATACTAAACGTAAAATAATAACTGCAACAGCTCCTAGAGCAACAAGAGAAGCAATAACAAAACCAACAGTATTATACTGTCTTTTAGCTTTAAGCTCTTCGTAATCTTTATTAGCTTTATCTAACTTAGATTCAAGAAATTTAATGCCGTCTTTAAGAGCTTTATTATTAGCTTCTAATTGATTATTAGCAGCACTTAATTTAGAAGACATACTACGAAGAGCTTTATCTTCATTACAAATATTCTCATACATGACCTTATAATGATTAAGACCAGCATCAGACTTTTCATTAGATTTACGTAGACGAATAACTTCTGTCTTTAATTCGTTAACTGTTGGACGTTTCTTACTAAGAACATCGACTTCTTTCTTTTCATTCATAACTATTAGTATTTAATTAATCTTCAATATGAGTTATATCTAAGTCGAGGTCTATGTTATCCTCACTTAGAGTATTTCCAGTATTCCAATTATTAGCCATCTCACAGTCGAGATAGTCTATATCAGCTACCAAACCACAAATAGGAAATTCTACACCTTCGTCATACATAATCTTAAATTTTGTAATACGGATGCAAGTATAGCAATAAATAATGGAAATACCAAACAATAATGATAATATTTAATGAGTATTGCTATAAGTTATATCATCTTTGAATTTATCCATTATATCATAAACTGATATATTAGAACAATTCAATAGAGTATTAATAGTATTAGCAGTACGTTGGTCTTTACAAGTAATATTAAAATTATCATAATTGAATTTACGAACAACATTAGGACTAGCTTTATGAATATAATAAATATCCATAGCAGATACATTGAAGTCTACAATATCATTTTCGTATTTATCTAATACGTCTTTAAGAGATATGTAATATCTACAATCACCAATAGCTCTAGCAGCACTAGCAGTATCTTTAAATCGAATAAAGAAACCAGAATCAATAGAATTACGAATAGTTAGCCATTCAAAATCTAGCTCGTATTCTTTATATGGTTGAACATAAAGTCTCAAATCATAAAGAGCTTGTCTAAAAACTCTTGAAGCATGAGTTCTTTCAGCTAGTCGAGAAGTCTTTTCTTCTAATTGTTTATTGAGCTTATCAATATCTTCTTTAGCACAGCTTAATTGAATATTGAGTTCACTATTAACTTTAACAGTAGCATTAAGAGTATCTTCGATATTTTCTAACTTAATAAGACTATTAGTTTTCTCTTCAATAATCTTATCCTTCTTTACAATAATATCTTTATATTCATTTTCTTGCTCTTCAATTTGATTACGTAATTCGGTAATTCTATTACCGCTATTAGTAAGTTGTCCTTCAAGAAACTTAATACGTTCAGTTAACTCATTATTATTAGATTTAAGAGATTCAATCTCATCACAATCTTTAATAGTATAAGTATTGCCTAAATTAGCAATCTCACAAATAGAAGCAAGACATTGATAATCTAAATCAATAATAAAACCACTAGATTCAATAATAGTAACTCCACTAAGATGAGATACAAAAGTTAGATGATTTTTATCATTTACAACAGCTTTCATAAATACAAGTATTAATTATTAAGAATTTAATTTTAGAAGTAGAATCCATACTATAATAGTATAGTACTATATAGTAGACGAATAAAACTAATAACTATTATATAAGTTATTATAGTTTGAACTAAAGAACGAATGATAATAACCTTCTTATAAGAAAGGTAATTAAACATTAAATAACATAGGCATATAACTATCCCAATTAAAGATAGAAATATATGGAACTGATAATCTGTCATGGTGAAGTAATATCAAATAATATTAAGAATATACATAAAGTAGACGCAACTATTATTAAAGCGAATAATGTAGTAAGAAGAGTAATCTTAGTGTTAATAAGAAACTCACTGCATTTAATAAGTGCGATAATAAATAGTAATGCTAAGATAGTAATATCGTAGTTAGACATAATAGTATAAGTTAATAAGTGGATAAGATAAAGAGCAAAAGAAGTACAGTAATGTCACTCCTTTATGGGGGAGAAAAGCGAGCTTTGCGAGCGGGACAAGTCAAGCTACACAACAATACAATTATTAATAATAGTACTATTAATAATGTTACCAATAATGTTACTTCTGTTATCAGTTGTAATACATAGTATTGTTATTACCGGAATCGCTCGAACTACTATTGTCAAAGACAATGGTAGTGACGCTCTAACAATAACCAACAATTATAATACAATATCAAATACTAGTAGAACTAATAGTAGAACTAATAACTCTACTAGTATAAAGATAAACGTTATTGTTTAGTTATAACTGCATCCAACAGTAACAATAGACAATATAATATCTAAGTAATAGTAAGGACTATTATAGGGACTATTATAGTGGAAATATGATGATTAGGATTCAAATCCTAACTCTAAGACTATTAGAACAAAGTTCTAATCGGATTAGACAATTAACAACCAACAACTATCAATATAATAGTAAGGACTAAAACTATAATAATCATGTCTAATAATAGGTTTATTATATAAATATGATTCAAATCCTAACTCCATAAACGGAATGGTAAAAGTAGTAGTTGTAACATTGTAGGTGAGAGAAGTGAGTTAGAATGAGGGAGTAGATGTGAGAGAGGGAGTAGTCCCACTACTTAACCAACTCATCGCTCTTATCTATATCCTATTACTATTCTTACTCCACTACTATTATCTCACTCTATTGTCTACTCTACTATCTAGCTTAACGATGAGCCTTAGCGACCCTTCCGAGCATTGATATTGTCAATACTAGTAATACTCTTGATACTATTGATACTATTTGTTGTTATTGTTGTGATTGTATGAGCTTGCTCCTATTGTCTACGACAATAGTCACCGACCTTGCGGACGGTCTTTTCGACCCCTATATATATATATATTATAATTATATACTAAAGTATATAATATATATATATATAATATAGACGCATCTGATTCCGTATCAGATTTTCTAACTCTGCTATTAGTCCCATTACTCTTGCTTAACGTGGAGCTGCTGCGACCCTTAAAGTTTTGATGTGGTTTTGCAAGGGTTTTAGCTTATCAGTTGGTTAGCTTCGCTTATCAGTTGTAGCATTTCGCTTATCAGGTGACTAGGGTCGTTCCCGACCCCGAAGGACGTGCCCGAAGGACGTGCCCGATGGCGAGCATACAGTCTAGTAGTATTCTTGTAGGCATACAGTCTAGTAGTATTCTCGAACACGATTAGCAAGAGTATTCTCGAACACGTGCTGAATAGTGTAACTTTAGTTTAGTAGTGGAGATTTCTCTCCACTACGTAACTGGTTAGGCAGCACCCTCTGCATCAGGTTGGTATTTAGCCAACATGTCAGCGACGAGCATCTCGTCTGCAAGAGACAGAGTTCTCATCGACAACTCATACGGGAAATACTCATAACGGTCGTGTTCATTAACACGTTCTTCACGAGACATCTTAGCGGCAAACGGATTGACGAATACCTCACCTTGTGCAAGCACGTGTCCAAGCACGCTAATACGTGCCTTCTTGAAGATAACGTGCAACACTGACAACGGAGCTGTCATAACAGCATTGGCAAGCATTGGCTCGCCCTGACCTTTGAGAATCGCAGATAACTGAATACGAGTAGTAAATATATTACGAGTCGTAGACTCGACATAAGTACCACTAGCAGCATCTTTAACAAACTGCGGAATGTTGCGATTAACAACAACAGTAAGAGCACCTGCATAACGACTACTATTATCAATGATATTAGTAATCATCAGACTGTCATGATTCTCAAAATCAGGACGGTCAAGCAACAGACGAACAATATCGTCTGCTTCCTGTCCTTGATACTCGGATAGGTCAACTATACGAGCATCTTCCGGATTGGTATCTTCCGGATTAGCACCATTAGCTTTAGCATCTTCAGCAGCTTTCTTAGCGGCTTCCTCGGCTGCCTTTCTAGCAGCATCATTAACTCTTGTTCCCATGATTATAGGTATTAAATGTTATAAATCAGTCGGCAACTGTTCAACCAATGTGCATCCCGACTACACACACAATGGCAATATGTTTAAAGTCATTTGGTTTGATAGTAACTGCAATATGTTTAAAGTCATTTGGTTTGATTAAGCCAATAGTTCTTTAACAACATCGTTAGCATCTAGTATAAGTACTAACACTACTAATAGTATTAGAAAGCTATTCACATGGTTATCATACAACTTAAGTAACATTAAGATGTATGAATACTGGCACACCTAGCATACTTAATGCTAAGTGTACCACTTTTAGTTTATCACTAATATTCATACGTATCTAGTGTAATAACGTGAACAAAACTTGTCGTAGGTTTCACCTGCACGACCGTACTTTCTCCAATCCCGCTTCTGTCTTCCAATCCCGCTTCTGTCTTCTAATAGCAGATAGATAAGTAGCAGTAGTCATAGCTACTGCTATTGATAACAACAATAGAAATATCATAAACATAAGTATTTAATTAAACATTTATATTAATAGCAATATGTTTAAGGTCATTTGGTCTTGACGGGGGTATTGGAATTGGTTTGAGAGTAGGGGGCGGTAGTGGTAGGAGCTTCACCTCGATAAAAATATACTCATGAAAAATATTATTTTGTGGGGCAGCACTAATAGTAGTACCTCTAAGTTTATTTCTTCTAATAGTCCCAATCCTATTTCTAAGTTCATTATTAGTCCTATTCCTAATCCTATTTCTAATAGTAGTTCCAGTCCTATTTCTAAGTCTATATACATTAGTTAGTTCTAATAGTATTTCTAATTCCCTTCTGTATATCTATTGTTGTTAGTAGTCTAACTCTTCTTATAGAAGAATTATCTTATTAGTTAGTCCTATTAGTCTAATCAATTCCTTTAAGTCCTTAATTGGTCTTACTTATATTATATAGTATTGGTTGTCTATTTGGTCTTATTGTGTAAGCCCTTTCTCCTCTTCTATCGAAGAGTTCGAAGATTTAGCATCAGGATTGTAAAAATAGAATGGTAAGATTTAATCGATATTTTAGTTAAGTAGTGGATTTGCATTAGAGTGTGTACTAATGTGAACTAGTGTGAATGGATGTGAATTATATAGCGAATACAATTCTAAAGGTTTTTTAACGAGTTAGATATTGATAGTACGAATATTATTCGTATACTTGTACTATTAATGACTGGTGTATATATTACTCTTAGTAATGCTAGTCAACTTAATTAATATTATTAACAATCTAATTAAAGTAATTATGTTACATTTAGAGAACAAAACTAAAGGAGAAACTTTCCTAGTTCCTCAACACATCGGAGAAATTGATTTCAAATATGTTTCTGACCGAGTTAAAGATATAACTCCGTTTAAGCATTTTGGTATTGTCGCTATTATTCAGACTGCTAAACTTCGTGAGATTATCAATCCTGATTTAAAGGGTACTGGTAGTACTAGATTTATATTAGTTAAGACTAACTATGCCGATGATGTTAAAGAAGAAGATAGAGCTATGCTTAATCGTTTCTTATATGTTGCTCCATCTGATGTATTTACTGGTATAGATTGTAATCCTCGTAGTAATGAACTTACTCCTTATAATCTTGCTGAATTTATTCGTGGCGACCAAGACTTAAATCTTAGTATTGCTCGTGGTGAGATATTCCGTAAAGTTGGAAGTGGTTCTGTTATTAGTTTGCTTGGTACAGAAGTAACCCCTGTTACTACTGAAAAGAAAGGTGACAATGGCAAACTTATTACTACTATTGCTGAAACAGTAGTTTGTATTGGATATAAGATTGTTCGTCTTACTGATATTCAAGGTCAGAACTCTGTCGAAGGTCTTATTCCTAGTGGTAAACCTCAAAAGTTTATAGTAGCTACTAATTTACTAAATGTATAAACTAGATGCCTTCTATTGATTTAAAAGAGAAAAAGGAGTTATTAGTAACTCGTCCTGATATTATTAGTTTATTAGGTGTTACACCTCTTGAAGCTGAAATAATAGATGATATTATAGATAATATCGAAGACCAAATTATTGATAGGATTAAAAGTCTACAACGAGTTTCAATTCCTTTTATTGGTGGATTTATTGTTAATGAAGCCAAGTTAGATGCAATAGAACATCACCCCGTAATGAAAGCTAAAAGGCAAGAACTTACTAATGAAGAATATTGGAAATTTAAAAAGAGCTTAGTTGCTACTCGAATGGCTCAACGTAGTAAATTTAGAAGTAGAACTTCGATAATATCTCGAACTGTTAGACTTAATCGTAAGTTAGCCGCAAGGAAACTTAGAGAGTTTAATCAAGATGAGAGGTCTTTTAAATTATATATGTACTTCTTTAGTAAGATGAAGCCAGTTAATGATTCTGATTACTATATTGAACTAAGAAATAATAAAGGTTATGATTACGAAGATTGCCCCTTTGGATTTAACAGGTATGATTAGCGTTGACGAGCAAGGTTATCCCTTTGCTCCTAACGTTTATCAGATACAGGATAAAGATGTAAGAGAGTTATATCTTCGTGATACTAGTGAAGATAAACTTCGGTATCTTAAAGAAGCCGGAGTTATTTTTTATCTAGCTGACCCTAAGTCTCCACCTAATCAAATGGGATATAGTCGTTCCGAAGCCTTAGCATCTGCTAGAGCTAATTACGCTCTTCCTAATGATTGGCAACCTGATGCTCTTATTCTTCGTCTTATTGATAGATACCATGAAGATAAGATGGGTGTAGCAGGTGAAGCTCTTGAAACTATTCTTAGAGCAGTTCATAATAGTTCTCGTGCAGCTAATATACTTAGTGAACAACTTACTAATAAACTTAATGCAGGTATGCAAGCCGAAGATACTTTACCAGTTATTGATTTGATAACTAAGCTAAATGGTATTATTAATATCATTCCTAATCAGATTAAATCTTTAGGTGAAGCTAAACAAGCTGCCGCTCTTGAAATAGAGCAGAAGAAAGCTCGTGGTGGTAAAGTAGTTACTAGTTCTATGTCTGCTAAAGATGCTAGTGATTTGGAAGCTCAAGTAGAAGCTCAAAAGAGAGAGCTAGGATTGGTAAGTGATAGCATTGTTAACACTCCTTTACGGGGGAAATACGAAAGTACAAAATGATACCAGTTAAACCTGAATATAAGCAAACTAAGTTATACTTTGATGAACCTACTCATAAGTATACTGATAATTGTGGTAATTCTTATATTAGTGCTACTACTATTATTCATTCATATGTTCCTAAGTTTGATTCTAATTATTGGGCTAAGTACAAAGCTAAAGAAGAAAACACTTCTATTAAAGACATAAAGAACCAATGGGATACTATACGAGATAAAGCCTGTGATATGGGTAATGTCTATCATAATAGTTTTGAAGATGGTATTCGTCAGAATAGTAAGTTCTTTAATGCTATTAAATATCTGAATAAACAAGAAAGTAAACAAATGGTTACTGTTGCTGATTTAGATGTTGTTGATAGTCATGTAAGACTTCTTGATATTGATGCTTTCATTGAACATACTGAAAACAAATATCCTGAAATATATAAAGTATTCAAGTTCTATACTGAACGAGACTATAAGATATATTCAGAGATAGGAGCTTTTCTTCCTAAATATCTTCTTAGTGGAACTATTGATATACTTCCTATTCGTGAAGATGGCTTTGTTATTCTTGATTGGAAAACTAATCGTACAGGTCTTAGATTTCAAGCAGGTTATTATAAGAAGGATAAAACTGTTCGTCCTGTACAAGAAACAGATGAATGGATTCATAAACCCGAAGATGTTTTACTTCCACCATTTGGTGGTCTGCCTAATTGTAATGGCACTACTTATGCTTTACAGTTAAATCTATATGCTAAAATGGTTCATCTTATTACCGGTTTGCCTTGTCGTGGTTTAGCTCTTTGTCATATTGAAGTTCCATTTGTTCTTAACCAATATGGCAGACCTCAAAGATTTAAAGACGGTTTTCATATTGATGAAAGTAGAAGTGAAACAGCTAAATGGTATAAGATTCCTAGATTAGAACCTGAAATAGATACTATGCTTAATATCCGTTATCAAACCGTTAATGGAAGTCAGAAACAACAAATGAATTTATTTGTATAATATAAATGTAATATTATGGCTAAATATAATAACTTATTAATAGATAGATGTCGTACTGTTGATTGGAGAAAGACATTAGAGAATAAAGGTTATGCTTATTTTGATAAAGGTAAGTATAATCTTAATCTTATTGGTGTTCGTTCTAAAGAACATGGCAATGAGTTCAATGATGTTTTTATAATTGATTATTGGACAGCTAATGGTAAGAGATATACTCCTATATATCCTTGTACTACTGACCCCGGCTATAAAAGTCTTACTAATCCTGTTAATATTAAAGGTTGTGCAATTCTAGTTCCTGGTCAGTATCGTGGTTGTTTTAAGAAAGGTTATCATAAGGGACAATATCTTGCTCTTGTTCAACATAAACCTGTTAAAGTATTCCGTGATGCTAATAAAGACTTTTATCTTGATTGTGATGAATCAACAATAGAAGAAGGAATGTTTGGCATTAATATTCATAAAGCAGGTGAATCAAGTATTGTTGTTGATGGTTGGTCTGCTGGTTGCCAAGTTCTAGCTAGAAGTATGGATTTTAGAGAACTTATGAATATAGTTAACCTAGCTGTTCCTTTGTGGGGCGATGTATTTACTTACACGTTGTTAGAAGAAAAAGACTTAATAATATGAAACTAAAGAGTATTGGAATAGGACTATTAATAGTAGTAATCCCATTTGTTATAATTGGAGTATTAAACAATTTTGTTTTTAATAAGGAAAATGTAGAAGTCCCGCTTATCGTTCCTGATACTATATATCAGGAAATAAAAACAAAAAGAGATAGTTTACAACTAGTAATAGATTCTATTCTCAATACTCTTAATAATACTAATCAGTATGAGAAAGAATTTGATAAAGCAATTAGTGATACTGATAGTATTGCTATTCTCGAACGCTTCATATATCTTGTGTCAAAACCAATCGGAGTTGAGAATCCAAAGGTTGGAGACGAAGGTAGATAGTTTACAGCAATCACACCCCTTTATGGGGGATGGCGGAGCGAAGCGACGCCTAGATAAAGAAGTATTAAGAATAGCCAATGCAAAGTTAATACTTTCAGAAGAGTATAAAAGTCAATATGAATCCTACAAGAAGTTATACGAACTAAAAGTTAGAGATAGCTACTTGCAGGATTCCATTATATCTAAGCAACGCGAAGAAATAAAGAGAATAACAATAGTAGGTAATCAAGCTATTGTTAATCTTAATAAGGAATATAATAAGTCTAAAAAGTATAAGAAGCAACGTAATGGATTTATAGCTAGTACAGGTGTGCTAGCTATTCTTGTTGTTATACTATTAAAATAACTAATTGTAAGTATGGAACTTAGTGAATATCCATTCTTCATTTATTATAATGAAGAAGATAAAGGAAAGAAATATAAGCACGCAAGAGACTGTGGATATAAAGACCCATTCGACCATTTCTTAATAGGAGAAAGCGGAGGATTCTTAATGAATATTGACCCACATAAGCGTTTTGTTAATACAGACCTTCTACGTCCTGCTGCTATTACTTATGAAAAAGAAGGAGTTTATACTAAGTTTGCAGTAGATAGTATGCCTCATATAAACTTTCGTAAACAGGAAACTCTACGTAGACTTGTTGGTTTTAAAGCTCCATGTCTTATGGACACTAGAACTGGTGAGATAGAAGATGTCTATATTACTGGTGAACATTATAATTTTATTAATTATGGACGTATTCTTAAACTAGATACTAAAACACTTCGAGTAGAAGAAGGTAAAGTTACTGGTCGTAAGATAAGAGGATTCCCTAGATTCATTGATTGTCAGTGGTGGTACTTCTTAATCAAACAGTTCTGTCGAGAAAATGGTATGTTTCTTATCAATGATAAGACAAGACGTGGTGGATTTAGTTATATGGAAGCTATTGGTTCTGCTAACTTTATTAATCTTACTCCTAATCGCGCTGTTATTCATGCAGCTAGTGATAATAAGTTCTTGGTTCAGTCAGGTGGTCTATCTGACTTTATGAAGAAGCAAATTATCTTCTATGAATCTAATACTCCTTTTGCTAGAGGTATTGCTAAGATTGATGCTAGTGATTTTATCTTAGGTTACAAAGACCCTAGTACAGCTATTATTGATGATAACAGTTGGAATAGTGCTTGTATATCTGTATCTACTAAGAATAATCCTTCTGCTGCTGTTGGTAAGGATGCCGGAGAAATCAAATGTGAAGAGATGTCAGAGTTTGAGAACTTTGATGATTTTATGGATGTAACTGAACCTACTCTAAAGACTGGCTCTGTTACTACTGGTTTTCTTAATGCTTGGGGTACTGCTGGTAAAGCTAACGCAGGTTGGGTAACATTTGAACAAAATTTCTATGACCCTAGAAGTAGAAACTTTATGGCATTTGAAAATGTATGGGATAAAGATAGTAGACCGGAAGTATGTGGTTACTTTAAACCTTATTGTTGGGGACTTGAAGGTTATAAGATTGGTGATGATAATCAAATTGCTACTCTTACTTCTCTTGATGATGATGGTAATTCTGATATAGCTCTTGGTTTTCAGATAGCAGAAGAAGAACGTGCCGCTGAAAAAGCTAAGAGTAAATCATTCGCTAAGTTTATTAGTTATTGTGGACAGTATGCTAATATGCCTAGTGAATCATTTAGCTCTGTAAGTGAGAATATATTTAGTAGTGAGATACTAGATGAATGGGAACAAGAACTAAAGATGTCTAATAAATATAACTTCTATATAGATGGTAAGTTTGTAGAATATGATTCGGATAACTTTGAGTTTATTCCTAATGAACGTATTGCTGCTACTGGTGGTGTATTTAAGAAGGATTATTTTGATTATATTAAGAATGTTCCTCGTCACTCTAACGAAGACCCCGAAGGTTGTATTCGTAAATGGTTTAATCCAATTAAAGTAGAATATATAGATAAAAAGACAGGTCAGCTAACTAAAGGTACTCCTCCGGGAATATATAGTATTAGTTATGACCCTGTTGGTATTGATAAAGATAAGAAAGAACTTACTAATAAACATTCACATAATAGTATTAAGGTTTGGATGAATCCTTGTATATATAATGGTTATCGTCCTAGATTGTGTGCTGTATATTATGGTCGTCCTGATGAACTAGAAAAAGCAGATAGAATCTGTTATTATTTTGCAGTTACTTATAATTGTCTTGGTACAACTAATGTCGAGATTAATCGTGGTGAAACAGTTAGTAATTTTAAGAAGTGGAAAGCCGTTAAATATTTAGGTTATCATCCAGTTCATTTATGGGATACTAATATTAATACTAAGAAGATTAATACTATTGGTTATGATATTAGTAGTGAAACAGTTAAACTTGATGGTCTTCGAATGTTAAAGGAAATGTTGTATTCCCCCATAGGGAAGTTCGAGGATGGTCGTGATATGCTTGTTCTTCATACTATATATGATTATCAGTCTATACTAGAGTTAAAGAAATGGTCTAATACTGGTAACTTTGACCGTGTATCTGAAATGATTGTTCGTGGTATTGAATGGGCTGCTAATGATAAGTTTGCTAAAAAGCAGCTTGAACATAGACAGAGAGTGCAAACAGAGAAAGAAAACTTTTGGAATCGTAAACGTTATTAATTATGAGTTGGTTAACAGAAAGCAACAGGTTAAAACATTTCCTCTACGCAATCCCATGTGGATTACTAGGAATAATGTTAGTAGTAGGCTTAGCCGTAGGCATGGAATTTAAAGATAAAATGTATGGCGGTAAGTTTGATTTCTTAGATATTTTAGCTACATTGCTTGGCGGAATGATAGGATTCGTATTAATGCTAGTTATAGTAATAAGTACGGGTGCTATTGATTGGTACATTAATATACTTATTAAACTAAGCGAATTGTTATGATTGATGCTAAGCTAAATGCTCGACTTGGGGACATGCCTAAACAGCGTGTCCCTAATTCTGAAAAGGATGAATACTGGGCTGGTAGAACAATAGATTATTGTATTGCTGCCGGACTAGCGTGTAATGATAGAATTAAGACGGAACAACTTCTTGAAATACTTCATGGAGAAATGCCTGACGAGTTCTATCGTAAAACACTTAACCCTTATAATGCTACGAAGGAGAACTTTAAAAGATTTCCTGCTACTCTAAGGAATCTTGATATTATTAATGATGTAGTTCGTCGTTATTTATCAGAATACGTTAAATCTCAACATGAATTTATTGTTGGTGCTAATAATCCTGAAATCATTATGGCTCGTGATGCTGCTATTCGAGAAGATATAGTTAAGCGAGCTATGTTAGCATTTCAACAAGAACTTCAAAGGAGAATACAGCAACAACAAGCTGAAAATGCTCAACTAGAAGCTCAAGGACAACCAATACAAGAGGTTGACCCTGAACAATTAGCAGCTGATGCAGAAGAATTTGAAAAGAATTTCATTGATAATTATATAGATGAAATAAGTGCGCAAGCTCAACAACTATTAGAAGTTATTGATGATGTTCTTAATAACGAAACAATAATTCCAGTTGAGTACTTTAATTATATCGTTACAGGGGAAGTTTATAGTTTCCATACTGTTCGTGGTAAAAAGCTAGTTAAAGAGTGGGTTCCAACTACTGATATGTTTCCTGTTCCTAATGGAGAACAAATGGTATCTAAGTATGATATTGTAGCTCGTAGAATGTTGATGAGTTATAATCAAGTAATAGACCAGTTCTCCGATGAACTATCAGATGAAGAACTAGAGTTTATAACTAAATATTATAATCCTAGTACAGTCGGTGCTACTCGTACACTTAGTCTCAATGCTTATAGTTATTATTTTCCTGAAAAGTGTAAGAACTATGAGAATGATAATAGAGAAATATTTCCTTCTGATGGTTATGATTTAAGATTAAAAAACGGAGAACTACTTGAAGTATGGCATGTTAATTGGAGAGGTTATACACAAGTTAAGATATTGAAATATGTTAATGAAGTAGGATTAGTTGATGAAATGATTGTTCCTGATGATTTTGAATTTAATCCTGAACTTGGACATATTGAGATAACTTCTGTATATAAACCACAAGTTTATGAAGGTTATCGTATAGGTGGTCAACGTTTTGGTATATATCCCGGTGGTGCTAAACCTATTCCTTTCCAATTGGATGATGATGTTAGATTACAATATTGTGGACTTCAAGAAGTACTTCCTCAAATGGGAAGATTCTCTATTGTAGAAATACTTACTCCATTCCAAATACTAATTAATATCTTCTCTTATCATAGAGAGATGATGATAGCTAAGAACAAGATGTTTATTCTTGTTGCAGCTAAATCTTTATTTGGAGAAGATGCAGAAGAAGCTATTTATAATATAGCAGCAGAAGGTATATTCCCGTATGATGATGCGGAAGATATTAATAGTACTAAAGCACAATCTATTAAAATGCTTGATGCCAATATCTCCGGTTATATTACTGAAATATCTAATCTTATTGAATCTATTAAAGCTAGTGCTCGTGAAATGGTAGATATGACACCACAACGTTATGGACAAATAGCAACTAGTGCTGGTAAAGGTACAACAGAAGAAGCTATTATTCGTGGTTCAATGGGCACAGTTATTATTAACTATATGTTCGATAAGTTCCGTGAGGACGAATATCTAATAGATTTAAATAATTCCAAGTTAGCTTGGATAGATGGATTAGATACTTCTTACTATGATAAGTCAGATAGAAAGCAATATGTCTCTCTTAATGTAAATAATCATACTCTCGGACAATACGTAATCAAAGCTAAAAACTCTGATAGAGAAACAGAGAAGTTTGAACAACTTAAAGAGTGGGCTTTCAACGCCAGTCAAAATGGAGATTTAATGTCTGCTGTTGCTGCTATTACTTCCGGTAATATATCCAGTCTTAAACTAGCTATTAATCGTTATCAAGAGATTCGTCAGAAGAATGAAGAATCGCTTAGACAATTAGACCAACAATTAGAAGAAGCTAAGAATAAAGCTGTTCTTGAACAGATAGCTGCTAAGGGGGAACAAGATGCTAGGCTAGCAGAAATCAAAGGTTATTATGATTTACTTGCTAAAGGAATGGATACAGAAGCTGCTATGGCTGCTTTAGCTAATCAACCTGCACAAGTTGCTCCACAAGATAATTCTGCCGAACTATCATTGAAACAAGCTGAACTAAATGAAAAGAAACGAGCTAAGGATTTAGATATGATTAATTCTGCATTAGATAGAGATAATGAACTAAAGATAGCTAAAGAGAATAAGAATAGATATGATAGTCCTAAGTCTAAATCTAGTTCTACTAAGAAGTGAACACTAAGTTATAATTAGCTATATACCATTCTCTATGATTCAGACGTGCCCTACGGAACTTTCCGTAGGGTTTTTCGTACCCATAAAATCGACGTAGATAGCGTTTCCTTTGCCTCTGTTGCATTTACCCTATCGAATGGATGAACTGTAAAGGAAAGCATTAAAATGCCGTGACGGGTCTTAAAATGGCTCATTCTTTTGCCCTGTATCGAACGCAAAGTTTCTGCTGATAAGATTAACTCTAATAATACTTAAATACGAATATGGGCAATTCTAAACCTAATAATAAGAGTATTCAGACTAGTAAGAGTTTGCTTTCTCATATTATTAGATTACATTTGAGTGAAAGTAATAATCAAAACATATTTATTATGGGAACTTTTAGTAGTAATAACGATTTAGATTTAAGTACTGGTAGTATTGATAATGGCGATACTGCTAATACTGGAGGTCAAGGTACTGGCTCTGGTGCTAACGGCAATCCTGCCGGACAGGGACAACAAGGTGTTGGACAAGAAGGACAACAAGGACAAGGCGAAGGTGCTAATACTGGTACTGTTGATAATGGTGGTGAAAACCAAGAAGGACAACAGGGACAAGGAGAAGGACAGCAAGGAAGCTCCTCTACGGGGGAAGAAGTGGTATTATCAGAAGGTGATACTGTAAATGTTGATGGTGTAGATTATACTATTGATGCTAACGGTAATGCTCTTGCTGCCGATGGAACTGTATTTCGTACTGCTGCTGAACTTGCTGAACTTATATCTCAAAATGGTTCTGAACCAAGTGTTCTTGAACAATTACAAACTCGTTTCGGTTCTGACTTTAAAGATGAGAATGGTAATCCTATTGTATTCGATAATAATACAGAAGGTATTGCTGCTTATGTTGATACAGTAATTCAGAATAGAATTGCAGAAGCTCAAACTGCTGCTCTTAATAATCTGTTTGAAACTTATCCGCAAGTAGAACAAGTTATTAATCATCTTAAACTTAACGGTACTCTTGACGACTTCGTAGAAATTCCTGATAGAAGTCAGATTACTGTTAGTAAAGATAACGAAGAACAACAAGCTACTTTCATTCGTGAAGAATGGAAACTTAGTGGTAAAAAAGGAGATGTAAATAAATTCATTGACTATTGTAAGAACGCTGGTATTCTTTATGATACTGCTGTTGAATCTAAAGAAGCTGTTGATAGCATTTATGAATCTCGACTTGCTGAACAGAAAGCACAAGTAGAAGCTAAAGAAGCTGCTGCTGCTGCCGAAGAGAAAGCATATTGGGATAATGTAGAAAAGACTATTAGTAAAGGCGAACTATTAGGTTATAGTATTCCTGAACAAATTCAGTGTAACAAAGACGGAAAGAAAGTAATGCTTAGTCGCAAAGACTTCTTGAAGTATGTGTCTACTCCTGTTGACAATGAAGGTAATACAGCCTATATGTTAGACGAAGCTAAAGTTGATTCTAATGCTCGTATGCAGGATGATTTACTTAAAGCATTTCTTAGGTTTACTGGTGGCGATTATGCTAGTCTTGTCGGTATGGCTGTTAATAAGCAGAAAGTTCTATCTATTAGAACTACCGCAGCACAAACTACTGGTAAAAGGACTGTTATTATCAATAGTAAAGGTAATAATTCTAAGACAGTTGATAATGACCAACTAGTCTTGAACTAACTAAATTAAAACAAATATGTACAGATTAAGAGAAGTCGAAAGAGGTAGATATGATGATAGAGGTTACTCTAATGAGCAATCTCTTGCTGCCTTAATGATTCAAAAACCGGAAGAGATTAACAACTTCCTGACTTACACTTATGGTATGGAAGATGACCGATTCCCGCTAACTTTCCTTACAGAAGGACAAGGTGCTGCTGGTGTTCGTGATATTACTACTGTTGAGTGGACTTGGAAGACAATGGGTCGTCAGAGATTCAATGATTATATTGTTTGGTCTGACACTGGTGATACTACTCCTGGTATTGGTGGTAAACCTATTAAGGTTGAGTTTGCTACTGGTCTTATTATCGAACAGTACGGTTTACTTGCTCCTGATGGTAAGACTGCTGTTCGTGTAATGCGAGACCATGGTGCTGGTAGTCATGGTGGACATCTGTATTCTTTGCAGCTAAAGAATCCTGATAAAAGTGCTTATGTTGACCCTGCTAATCTTGAAAAAGGTAAGTATTGGTGTATGTTAGCTCCGTCTATTCCTGAATCTTATTCTAAGGGTAACAAGACTAATGTAATGGGACCTGGTGTTATGAAATCCCAGCTAGGATTCAAGCGTTATAGCAAGGAAATTGCAGGTAACATTAGTAATGTTATTGTTAGCTATGCTTTCAAGACTAAAGGTGGTGGTACTGACACTCGTTGGATTAACGAAGAAATGCGTCAGTTCGATGTTCAGATGCGTATCTCTAATGAGATTGACTTGTGGACATCTCGTTACAATCGTACTGTTAATGGTACTATTGATATGAAGGATTGGGATAACGACCAACCAATTCCTGAAACTGCTGGTATGTTTGAAATCCTCGAAGAATCTAACTACGATACTTATGGTGAATACTTGCCTCTTAGCAAGCTAAAAAGAACTATTGGTGATGTAGTTGATAAGGATACTGATACTGGTTCTATGGAGATTACTCTATATGCAGGTAAAGGCGGTATCGAAGATTTCGATAAGGCTATCCGTGAAGATGTTAAGTCCGAAGGATTTATTACTCCTCTTGGAGAGAAAATGATTGGTGAAGAAGGTGGTGGTCTTACTTATGGTAAATACTTCCGTAAATATAAAACTATTGACGGACATACTGTTACTTGTATTCATCTTCCTTTCTTGGATAAATCTCCTATTGCTGAAACAGCAAAAGCTAATGGACTTATTCATCCTCGTACTGGTTTGCCTATGACATCTCACAAACTGATGTTCATTGACAACTCTGTATATAACGGAAATCGTAATGTTCGTATGGTACGTATGAAAGGTCAGTCTTACCTTGTTGGTGTATTGAAAGGTCTTACTCCTATTCCACCGTCTTGGGGTTCTGTTCCTAGCAATTCTATATCTACGGATATTGATAAGTCTCAATATGAAGTTAAAATGTCTCGTGGTCTGCAAGTAGATAGACAAGAGAAGATGTTCATGTTGGAGTGCGTACTCTAAGTTAAACAATTAAAATTGAAATTATAATGGAAGGACAAGCACCAAAAGCCGGAACATTCGGCAGTAGTCTAAATAATCCAACTAATAGCCCTAGTGCTACTACACAGGCTAAAGCTCCGGAAACTCCTAGAGAAACCTATGAACAACTTCTTAAAAAAGAAGATGGTTTAGATAGAGACTTCTTAGAAGAAAGATATATTACAATAGCTCTTGCTACTGATATTACTATTAATTCTGTTTATCGTCAAGTTAATGCTAGATATATCGTTGACCGTCACGATAGCATTGGTGGTAGTATTAATTCAGCTAGAATCTTAACTAGCAACTATAAAGAAATGGAAGCGTATATGCCTTCTCTTGTTGGTTGCTCTGTTAATTCACAGGAATATATTACTCGTGTTCAACGTTGGTTCAATAGCATATCTATTCCTGTTGATAGTGAAGGAAAGAAACTTAATTGTTCTTTCCAATGGAATAAGAAAAGAGATTATCTGAACTATAAGATAGATGAAACAGAGATTATCGAAGAATATGATAATGCTGAAAAGTCTAATCCTAAACAGTTGAAGGATGCTATTGCTAAATATGTAACTAAGATTAATGCTCTTGAAGCAACTCGTTATCAATATGGACATCCTATTAAAGTAGATGATTACTTAGCATATCGTCATTGTTTACTTTATCCGATTGTCGCTAAAGACGTAGCTATTATTAGCTTCGACCCTCGTGTTAAATTCTATATTAAAGATGAACAACGAGAAAACAATCGTCTTAAACGTAATCGTATTCAAGCTAACAAAGCAAGACGTAATTATCTTGATGCTATTGATAACGATGCTAAGTTCAAAGCTATTTTCGTATGTTATTCTGCTAGTAACAAACAAGATGTATTATCTAACTTGTTACTTGATAGAACTATTCAAGAAAAGATGCTTGACGACTTTGCAATTAAAGAGCCGGAGAAATTCAACAAACTGTTTAACAATTCACAAATTGAGCTTCAAGCGTTCATTGAAGAAGCTATTGCCAAAGGTGAGCTAGTTCGTTCTGATGTTAATCAAACTGTTCTTACTCCCGAAGGTGGATTTATCGGAGCTAATATGAAAGAAGCATTAGCTTATTTCAGTAATCCCGAAAATGCTGATTACAAAAGAGCACTTGAAACTAAACTAAAATTATAATAACTATTTATTATGAAAGTAGCAGAGATACATAACGAGTTCATGCTTCTAGCTCAACAAATGGGCATGAAAACTGTGCGAGCAATACTTCCCGAACAGGTAGACGAAATAATCAATTTAGAGACTATCGAATATGTGAAAGATGTTTTCTCTCGTAAAGGTAATCGTGAACTCGATGGTATCTCTGATAACGTTATAAGATTAACAGAACTTAGTCCTCTTCATACTAGTATTAAGATTGAAGCTGAACAAGGAGATATAATGTTTGGTACTGGTTATAAGATAGAGTTAAACGACTATCCAACACCCATGTTCTATACATCTGTCTACTCCTTTAAGGGGGATAAGTCTTATCGTTGTAGATTGATAGACTTAGACTTAGTGAGTGAAACGATGAACGATTATCATTCAAAGTCTATTGTTATAAGTCCTATATGTTATAAGACTGAATCTAATATTGAAGTAATTGCAACATTTGAAATAGATAAGTTATTAGTTAATTATATTAAGTATCCTACTCTAATTAGTATTGCAACTAATACTACGAATGAACTATCAGATGTTGCTATGCACGAAGTTATTAAGAGAGCTGTTAATACCTTTAATGCTATCTCTAATAATAATAGTTATGAGAAAGTTTCAAACGAATTATCTAAATTAGAATAAAATGGAAAGACTGTTGTTTGCAGGTAATGTTGCATTAGCTACTACTCCCGCCACTTTAGCTGCTGTTAATGCAGCGGGTATTACAGAGGGTGCTGTTGCTCTTTACGACAACGAAGGTGCAATCATCTCGAAAGCTCTTACTAAGAACATTCCGATGTTTACCTTGTTTGTTGGTGGTGGAGCATTTGCTAATAAGAGCAAGTATACCAATATTGTATCTGATATTGATACTAGACGTTTCTCTTATGTTAAGAGTGTCTATGTTGCCGGAACTAAATTTAGTGCGGAAATTACTGTTCCTACCCCCGTAAAAGGAAAGGATTATACGTTAACTATGGCTAAAGCTCATACTGTTCTTAATGAACGTTATAAGTGGTCGGCTAGTGAGCGTGCTCGTGAAGGTGATACTGCTGCTATTATTGCTAAGAAGTTAAGTACTCAACTTAATTCTCTTGGTAAGAATGAAGGATTTACTGCTAGTGTTGCCGCTGCTAGTGTTGCCGCTGCTAAAATTACCGTAACTGGTACTGATTATGAAGCATGGAATCTGATTGCAGGAGATTCATTGTTTGGAGTAACTATTGCTACTACAAAAGCTGTAAAACCAATTAATGATGATGCTGCTCTTAAAGAATTGCAGATTCGTTGTATTGGTGGTGAAGGTATTAATTCTACTAGCAATGATGCTCGTAAGTTATATACTTTGCCGGAGTTCTCTAATGCAGGCGGTTGGACAGTATTTACACTAACCTTCTATCCTCATCGTGACCTTCGTAGTGGTAGTACCGAAAATGTTAAAACTATTATTCATCTTGCTATTCCGACAAGAGCTGCTCAAATAGATACTCTTGAAACAATATTTGCATCTGTTAATACTCCGGCAGCAGCAGAAGCTTAAAGAAGATATTGTAAATATAACTCGTAATAGTTTAATAAAGGGGTTGCTATTAATGTTAAAATTAGTAGTAATCCCTTTAATCATAAATAGGGATGAAGGAAATTATCGAATCTGCTCTTAATCAAGGCTTGAGTTCCTTGATAACTATTTCTATTTTCCTACTACTATATAAGTGGTTGGACAATAAGAAAAAGACTGAAAGCGAAAAGTTTGTTAGTTCTATTAGCAATACTCTTGATGAAGTATCTAAGTCATTACTACAAGTCTCAACGTTTATTACTGATATTACAAAGAATATCATAGATAAAGATAAGGACAAATGTAAGACTGCAATAGAAGATTCTATGCTCGCTTCGGCAATGAGATTGACAATGTTCGTTACTAATACTGTTATTAATAACCACATCCATACTAATAAAGATAATATACTTGCTAATATCCATAATATAGTTAATGCAGAGTTTTACAGTGTATTCTCTAGCTTAGCTTTATATAAAATTAATGGAGTAAAGGCTAGTGATAATATGAAAAAGGATTGGATGCCGTCAGTAGAGAAGTCTATAATAGAGATAGTGTTTAATGACAATCTTAGTAAAGAAGATAAAATATCTAGTTTTAATAATAAAATAAACTTGAAGTTTCAGTCTTACATAACTTATATAACAAATAATACATTAAAGTAATGGACATAAACTTCGATAATGTAAAAAGCAAATTGGTTGATAGAGGTGTACAAGTTGTACACCTCTCCAACATTGGATTCATTCTTACTAATGAAGATATATGTAGATATAATGCTATGGTTATTCTTAGTAATATGTCTAATGTAGAATCTAAACTTAGTGAAGAACAACAGCAAAATCTAATTGCAATGTATAACGAATTAATAGTAATGCAATGAGAAAGAACGAAGATGGAATGTATACTTATCTTGATGTTCCAAGTAAGTATAATTGTGTTTATAAAAAACTACTTATTAAGTTAAGTGACTTAGGAGTAGATATGATTAAAGATTGTACTTCTACTTGTAAAGGTATCAATCGTCAAGTAATTAACTGTTGGAATATGTTTCAATCTGCTTGTGCAGCTTATACTCTAGGGTATTGGAAGCAAGCAGATTTACTTATTAATTACATTAATAGTTCTCTACAATTCGGTTGTGATGAATATACTACTGATGAGAAACCAGTATTTATGATATTTGAACTAAATATACCTATTACTATAACTGGTTCTCAAAAGATAAAATATAATGAAGCTAATTTTGTCATAGCTAATAGAGAATATGTAGTTGAAGATACTCTTACTATTTATCAAGTAATTAATGAAAGAGAAAATATAATAGCTTCAGGTTTATCTGTTAATAGTCCTGTTAAGTTCAATGAATTAGTTCTTAATGCAGAAGTAGGACAAGTTTATATATTCAGAGCTAGTGTAGAAGGACAAGATGGAGAGACTTATTACTCTAATGATTATATTGTAGAATGTGTTTCTGTTCCTGCTATGAACGTAATGTATTATGGACATACGGATATTGCTCCACAAGTATTTGATAAAATGTCTATTAATGATATCATGGCTATTGAAGGTAACACTCCTAGAACTATTACGGGAAGTAATAATAATACTTTTATTATTAAACAGAAAAAGAAAATCCATTATTTATTGATACCTGATAAGTTAATGACTCTTGTTAAAGCTGAATATGGTACTACTCTTGTTACTACTCTTTGGGACGGAGAAGAAGGTGCTTATAAGACAAATAATCCAGGTGGAATTTATGATGGTATTCATTATAATGTATTCTTCTTATATTCTCCTTCTATATTCGATGATGATATTCGTATAACTTGTAGAAATAAATAATATGAGAAAAGGAATAAGTATAGGTCAACCTCTTGTTAACAATAGCGTAGATGATAATTATAATCCTCTACCTGATGTTGATGCTAAGTATGGACCTTATAATAGTATTGCAGAAGCTCTGAAAGAATTGCCTCCTGAATTACGTTCAGTAGGTCTTACAGTAGGTATTAAACAAAATAATATTATTAGCGAGTATTGGTTTAATGGAGGTATTGAAAACAAGAATCTTGTAGTTAAGCAACAAGGTGGTGGAGATGAACCAGTTCAAACTGTTTATATACAAGACAATCCTCCTGCTAATACAAATTCTCTTTGGGTAGATACTTCTGGACTAGGAGCAGCTCTTGAAGAAGATGAAAAGCTAGCTCCTATAATTCAATCTATTCAAGTGATACAAAAGTATCTTGATACTATTGTCCATCAGAGAGATTTAATTATAAATCCCGGTCATGTTAGTAATACTTTTACTAAGTCTATATTAAAAGAATATACTCCTATTGACCCTAATACTGGACAATTAGCAATTAGAGTTGCTGCTGTTGGTGAAAGTCTTGAACCTGAAACAGATGAATATGAACCAAATACTAAAGCGGTTCGTGGGCATTATGGTACTCTTAAAGAAATCCAAGATAATTTTAATAATTTCGTAGATTACGAACTTCTAATTGCTACTGATGTAAAACGTTTATATACTAAGATTAATGGAGAACCTGTTAATCTTACTGGTACTAGTTCAGGTGGTGGCGGCAGTATTGATTATGAAGCATTAGATAAATTAGATACTATTGGCTTCGTTGCTCCTAATGGACAAGTATATCGTGTTAAGGTTAATAATAACGGACAGCTAATAGTATATAAGAAAGAGTTAGATACACCACAAGCAGAACCTACTGGTGGACAAGAAGAACCCGGAACTGGTTGGGTATATGTAACTACTCTATATCTACAAAAGTTATATATTAACTCTTTGTATTGTGGTGGTATTACTAGTGATGAATATAGTTATAATCCATGCTCTCATAACTTCGTTGAACTTAGTAATCTTACAGGTAAAGATGTGTCTCTTAATGGACTATCATTACAGTATGGTACAGAAGGTGGAAACTGGGAAGTGCTCCCTTTATGGGGGAATATCAAAGCAGGTTCGACATTCTTAATTAGAGGTGCTCAATGTTCAGTAATGAATACTAATACTACTCGTATTAAAGTTGAGACTTATGATATGGAATGGTATGCTAGTGATGGTAATCTTATTAAGTTTGATAATAAGAAAGCTAAGTTTTTCTTGACTTGGGGAACGTCACCTAGTTCTGTTGCGAATCCTTATAATAACACGACTTCCCCTATAAGGGTATCTAAAGGTTATATTGATTTAGTTGGACTTCAAATCTTAAATGCTGGTGATGCTGATAAAGTTGATGCTGCTGAAAATACTGCTTATGGTTATCTTGATAGTAAGTACTTATTTACTAAGTACTATACTATGGACAATGTTAAGCAAGCTACTAAAGCTCTTAGTGCTAGAAATAACGCTAATGATATGTACTTTGTTAATCTCGAAGCAAACATAATACCTAGAGTAGATTCTTATACTCCACGTGCTAGCTTTGAGAACAAGAATATATTCTTTAATAAGACTTTACTAGACCATACTAAACCTAATAAGGTTACTATGACTTTAGGTAGAAAGGCTTGTTATACTTTTAATGAATCTAATGAACCTAATGATGATGCTAGTAGGTGTTTCAATTGGGTGTCAGTAGGTTACTATGATGAGTATTTATGGTATCGTGCATATAGAAGTGACGGTAGTTATACTAATTGGACTAAAGTAGAATCATTTAAAAATGAGACTGGTGTTCGTAAATATTATAATCGTATTCGTGCAATAACTACTGATGGTACTCCTTTTACTACTCATAAAGTAATACTTACTCATTTAGGAGAACAATATGATACTCATACAAGGGATAAGAATATTTATTACGAATATTATGTAGGTAGAGATGAAACTTATAAGAGCGATATTCGTAGATTTGTAGTTATGAGCGAAAATGCAGGGAGCGAAGTTCTTAACTTTGTTCAGACTTCCGACCAACAAGGCTTTAATTGGGATGAATATAATGTATGGAGAATAACTGCCGGACAAATAAAGAAGGACTTTAATAGATATGAAAATAGTAACATATCTGTGTGCTACTTTATGATTAATACTGGCGATATGACACAGAATGGTAATCGTATTAATGAATGGTTAGATTATGAAGCAGGAAGAGAACCACTATACGATATTGCTGAAATGGTAACTGTTGGTAACAATGATTTAACTCCGGCTAATGTATATGTTCTTGGTGACGGTGGAGATGATTCTAAAATTAATGCTACTAACATTCGTTTCTTCTATTGTTATGAAATGGATGAAGATAATCCTCCTGTATTTACTGTTGAAGGAAAAGAAATATTCGTTGAATCATTATATTCATTCGATGTTGGTCATACCCATTTCTTATGTGTTAATAGTGAGATAAGTTCTAATACTGAACGAAGTGTTTATGGACTTTCTACTACCGGAGTAATGTATGACTTAATAAGACAATGGTGTGAAAGAGATGATGCAAAAGCTATTAATGCTAAAGCTAAGATAGCTTATTGTCATGAAATGCCTTTTACTATTATTACTCAAAATCTTATTAATTCATTTTATTGGAATAATGAAGAAAACACTAGTGTTGAGAGAAGTGGTAGTAGATTGAATTTCAATACAACTAAAGCTAACGCTTATTGGTTCTCAAAATTCTTACAGACCCACAATTACCGTTTATGTCTTGGCGGACATAAACATACTTACAGTTGCAGTTATCCGATTTTAGAGAACGAAAACAGCTCTATGAAGCCTATCATACAGGTCACTGCGGACGTTTTAAAGAAGGATTTTAATTCTGATGAATTATATACGGAAACTGCCGAAGGTGCGTTAAAAGGGCAATCTTTCCCTAAATCTTGGGAAAATAATACTAACTTTGATATGCTGAAACACTTGTGTACATTTCAATTAGTAGATGAAATAACTGCTCCTGTATATCTTATGTGTCAGGCTAGTGGATATAAACATACTAGTAATAAAGAACTTCCTAGTCCTAATATTCCGTGGTTAAGATATTTCTTTCCTGCTAGTATTACTATTAATAGTAGAGACGATGTTACGGCTAAAGTTAATGCAGGTCAACGTTATCCTTTCTATATTAAGTATTTCTTAAAGCTAGGCAAGGTAGATGATTTACATTATTACCCTAATTTACAAGTTACTGTTAAGAAACTATCTAATGTATTTAATAATTCCGGTAAGTATAATGTTAATCTTCAAGGATTAAATCCGGCTTATGGAGTTATTGGTGGTAATGGAGAAACTAATAATGGTAATGATATAATTAACGTGAAATTTCCAACTTATAATATTAGTTGATTATGGCAGATAATATTAAAAGGTATAATCCTAAAACTGGTAATTGGGATATAAGTTCTTCTGGAAAAGCTACTGGTATTGTTGTCGAAGACCCTCGTCTTATCGACCCTGAAGTAGCAGAAGAAGGTGTTACTGGTGAAAGTCTTAATGATGTTCTTGTTCGTCATGAAAAAGAATTAAAGAAACATGGTGGATATATTGCTTGGCTTGCCGAACATGGTGGTGGAGGAAGCGGTGGAGGTGGTGGAACTACTGGCGATAAGATTACTCTTACTAACGGTAATATAGTAAAAGAAGGTAATATTAATTATCTTTATTCTACCGTTACTACCAATATTAAGTTAGAGTATCTTATTACTTCTAGTAAGAATAACAAGAGATATTTTATTACTGTTACTCTTGATGGTAATAATATTATCGAAGGAAAAGAAGGTTGGACTAATACTCCTGGAGTTCTTACTATTCCACAGCTAGATAAATTCTCTGCTAATAGTAATCATTCTGTTGTAATTACAGCTAGTGATACAGACGGATTCTCTGCTGAATCTTATCTGCTTAATATAGTAGAAGCTAGTATTAAACTTACTAGTACTGTATCAGGCAATACTGCTACTGTTGGTCTTGATTACTTTTTTACTTATAGTATCACTAGTAAAATTATTGGTTCAGATGTTAATCTTGTTGTTACCAATGTAACTAATGGTGCTACTAAAACTATTGAATTAGGTAAGACAACTTCTACTGCTCCTAAACAAGTTAATGTTAACTTATGGGAACTAGGTAATATTATAGCAGGTAGTTCTTATACTATACAAGCACAAGCATTTACTTCAATGAATGAAGCTACTGTTCAATCTGATAAAGTAACGAATCGTGTAGTTGTGGAAGATGGTGTTAATCTTGTTGTTTTAGTGGAAGGTATTACTAGTAAAGCAGAAGTAGATGCCGGAGTTGAAAGAACTAAGTTCTCTCAAAGTGGTAATGTATCTTTTGCATTTACTCCATATCTTGCAGGAGTTAGTCTTATTTATTATGCAGTTAGAATCGAACATAATGGTATTACTAAAGATATAGGTTACTTCGATGAAGGAAACTATAATGATAATCAATATGTTCAGCGTGGTAAACAACAAGTATTTAGTTACGCTATTCCAACAGAAGGAGATGTTATTGGTAATTGGAATATTACACTTCGTTGTTGGTCTGAAAAAGGAGACCCTGTAACTGATACAATTCTTGCTTGTGAAGTAGTATCTAGTTCCCAAGCTCTTATTGCAGACCAAAATCCTAATAATAGTAGGTATGCTAGTTGGCACGTTCGTCAAGAAAGTTTCCCTCAAGTATCTACTACTAAAGTTTGGACTAGTAATGAACCAACATTTACTGCGCCTGGTTCTATTACTCCTAGTGGTGCTGTAACCAATCTTAATGTATATAATACAAACGGAGTACTATCAGGATTCTTAACAGAGAACGGAAAATCTATGTTACGCATATCAGGAGAAGCCTATGGTGTTATTGATGTACAACCATTTAAAGATGATATAACAACTCTTAATAACTGGTCAAGACAAGGATTTGGATTATCATGTACATTCAAGTCAGATATTCATCCGTTCTCAAATAGAACAATCTTCTTTATAGGGGATTACAATACTGACGAACAATTCTCTGAAGGTATTAAAGTAGGTCTTGAAGATATTATTTGGTCTTATACAGATGGTAACATTAAAGAAACTATTAGTTGTAAGATACAACAGAATGTTATTAATACTGTTGATTTTATAGTTAATAAGAATCAAGGAAAGATGATTGTCGGTATCTTTATCAATGGTATACTTAATGCTGCTCGTGAAATAAAGACTGACTTTACTTGGAAAACTAATTCTAAGATATATCTTGGTTGCGATATTAGTAATTCAGGACAGATTCAAAACTTTGCTGATGTTAACTTCTATGATATTAAGTTGTTCCGTGTTCCTGCTAATGATAAAGAAATTGTTATTAATGCAATGAACTCTAGAGCTAGAGCAACTCTTTTATCTGATGGTAGTGTAGACTTTACTGAATACAATAGAATGAAGTTAAAGAACTTCTTCTCTACTTCTGATTCAGAACCCCATTCTACTCTATGGGACGATATTAACCAAACGTATGCTAGTGTCAATTTCAACAGTCTTATCTCTGATACTACTAGAGTATTACCAGTTGATATAATGTTGATTAATTGCGCTAATACTGGTTTTACTCGCGCTATATTTGAAGAAATTGGAGGTCAGAATAATAATTGGTATAGTGGTTGTACTATGAGTTACTTTAGTCCAACTTCGGGAAAGTCTAGCTCTGAATATACTACTGATGTTTCTGTTTCTAAGCAAGGTACTTCTACTTTGAACAATCTTATTAAGAACTTAGAGATAAGATTCGATAAGATGCTTAAAGATGATGATGGTGGTAATCTTGATTACGAGTTATTCCAACCTAGAGAAACATGGTTTCCTGAAAGACAATTTACGCTTAAAGCTGACGTTGTTGACAGTGCTCACGCTAATAATGCTTCTATTGGTAAATGGATTAATGATAACTCGGATTTCTTATTCGAGAAAACTCCGCCTATGGAGCAACTTGAATCCCATCGTCCAGTAGATACTCGTGATAGAACTGTAAAAGATAAGGTCACTATTAAACAAACGCTTGAAGGTTTTCCTATAATACTTCTTATTCAGTTTGATGGAGAAGAAACTCAAACTATGCTTGGTATATATAGTTTTAACTTAGGTCGTGGAGCTTATTATAATATGGGATTCCGATTTATGAAAGACTTTACTACTAAGATAAAGAATACAGCAGGTGAGTATGTTGATAATAAACTTCCTGCTTTTGTTACTTCTTATCATACTTATGCACAAGATGAACTATTCGGAAACATAGACCAAAGAAAAGTTTATTCTTATGAGTTTGGAGAAAATGCGAATGTAATTGTAGATGGAGAAAAGACATTACCATTAGCATTGTTTATGCAAGATGATTTATCTATTATCAAACATGTAGGTGAATTTAAATATAATGGTGGTAATTGGCTAGAACCTAGTGCACCGGTTACTGATGATAATGTTTGGAGAGCATTACAAGAGTTATTCTCTATCTTTGCTCAAATGACTTCATCAACAGTTAAGAAATACATTTGGAATGAGACTTCCGGCGGTTATGAAGAAACTGCTGGTGAATATCCTGCACAGTCTAGTTGGTCTACACTTGCTGCTGAACTAGATACTAAGTTCTCGATTAAGAACGCTTACTCTTATTTATTGACGTGTGTAAAGTACGGACTTGTAGATTCATTAGGTAAGAACTTAACTTTAGTTTGTTATAATGTCGGTGGAACTAATAAGTGGTTTATCAGATTCTATGATATGGATACTGCTAATGGTCTCGATAACGTAGCTCTTGAATCTGTTGCTAAAACTGCTTGGTTAGATACATTTAGTAATAATGATAAGAATGATGTTAACTCATTAGTTATTACTAAAAATGCTGCTGATGGTGGATATGATACTTATAGTTCTCGTATGTGGGATGTATTAAGAGATACTATTTTTGCCAATACTGGAGTATTCGATAGTTCTCTTGAAACTCTTTGGGACTTATGGAGAAATAATACTACTATTTGTAAAGATATTAATGATTATATAGATAATTATTTTGCTGCTCAAACTAAAGATTGCGGAGAGCTTCTATTTAATTATGACTATAATGTTAAATATCTTACTGCTTACGTTGGTGAATCAGGTGGACAACCTTCTTATGCTAATATTGAGTTTCTACATGGTACTCGTGTTGAGTATGTTAGAGACTGGATGAAAAAGAGAGTTTGGTTCTTTGATGGAGTATTTAAGTATAGTAATGCTGCTAATATCCAACCTTATAATAATAAGGGTACATTCTCCGCAGGTGGTGCAGAAGCTACTAATCCTAAACTTATTATTACATCTAATTGTCCTGCAATATTTGTAGTTAATATTGGCAATACTACCGATACTAGATATTTCTTAGAAGAAGGTAAGCCTACTGAAATCAGATTATCTCCTATTAGTTCTTTCAATACGCAGATTACTATTAATAATACTCCTCAAATTAATGATATTGAAGGATTAGGCGGAATGAGATTCCAACGATTTATGTCTACTATGAAACTTCCTAGTTTCTCTAAGTTAGACTTGTCTTCTGTTGATACTCTTAGTGATTCTCCTATTCCATTTGAAACAGTATTCGTTAATGACGAAGGTTATTCTGACGTAAGACATATTGATTTAAGTAATACTAAGTTTTGGAGTGGTAATATTGGACAAGGTACGTTTACGGTTAATATAGAAAAGTATACCAAGTTAAAAGATTTGAATATATCTAGTTCTATTGTAACTTCTATATCTTTGCCTAATGCTTCTCTTGCATCTCTGAATATTATTAATTCGGCTGTTGAAGGTATTAGCTTAGTTAATCAACCGTTCTTGGATAGATTAGATTTCTCTGGTTGTAAACGATTAAAAACTGTTACTATTGATTCTTGTGATAAGATTACTGAATTAAACCTTAGTAATCTAGGAGACTTACATACTATAAGAATTACTTCGTGTCCTAACTTAAAGTCTATAATTTGTACTAACAACGTTAACTTAACTACATTTAATGTATCCAATTGTAATAATGTTGAAATCATTAATGTATCTCAATGTACTAATGAATCATTGACTGTTTATATAGTAGGTGTTCCTAATATTAAAGAATTAAATATATCTAGTACTAATACACCTAATGATATCCAAGCAGCTTCAAGTTTACCTAATCTTAGAACACTTAATATTTCTAATAGTCAGGTATCAGCAATCCAATATGGTAATGCTGCTGTTCCTACCTATAAAGAAAATAAGATATTCGATATTAGTAAACTTAATCTTACTAGTTTATCGGTTCAAAATGCTAAAGGTGTACATTACTTTAAGTTTGATAATAATAGAAATACTCCTTTCAATGTAGGTGGTAGTTTCTTTATTGGTTGCTCTAATCTTAAAAGAGTATTTGGACATATTAAACTTAATGGTACTTCTATATTTGCTAAATGTGGTAATTTCTATATTCATGAGCCTAAAGAAAAAGTAGAAGGCATTACTCCTGATTATATGGGAGAATGGTTTGGTTCAGATACTAGTACAGAAGAAGGGAAGACTGCTTGGGATAATAATACTGATTTAGGAACTAATTTTACTATTGGTACTACTAATTGTACTTCTATGTTCAATGCTACTAATTGTAGTATATATGATGTTTATTATTTCTTATATAAGTGTGATGATGTAACTACTCTTGATAGTTGTTTTGCTAGTGCTAAGAATATTAAGTGGGATTTGCTAGATAGTCCTAGAAGAAATATGTTTAATCATTGTACTAAAGTAGTTACAATGAACTCTCTATTTTGGGGATTACAAGAACAAGACTTTAAAATATTAACTAGTACTTATGATCATGGTTCTACTGAACATAATGGATTATTTAGTCCTCTTGTTAATTTACAAGCTATGGATTCTATATTTTATTTTGGTGGTACTAGATATACAAGTCCTGCTTTCTTAGCTAAGTTTAAAGGAAATGTTCCTTCTAAACTTAAAAGATTAAGTACTTTTAGTATTGGAACTGTTAAGTTCGTAGATAATATTAATAATTGTCCTAGTGATAGTACTATCAACGACCATCTTGTTAATGCTGATTGCGGAACACTTCTTGCTAATCTTCCTGACTTAGAATATTTAAACACTATGTTTAATGGTTCTAATATAGACTTTAATCAATTAACAGATGAAGATGTAGAAGATGAAGTAAAATATTGTCCTTTGTTCTATAAGAATACTAAACTTAAATATATCCAAGATTCATTTAAAGGACTTGTTGATTCTACTGGTTCTTTATATAATGTATTTGGTGGTACTGTTAAGAATAAGACACAAGTAAGATTTCCGACAGCTTTATATGGTATCTATAATTCATTTAGTTTAGGTTCAGGTTCTAATGTTACTTTTCCAATCCACAACTCAATGTTTAGTAGATTGAAGAACTCATTAAAATATATAACTGGACAACAAGCTATTAATGAAAGTACTTTAGGAAGTTTTCAAGGATTCACTAAACAATTCATTAAAGAAGGAGAAGAAACATTTCCTTATGATGTATTTACTGGTTGTAGTGCTATTGTTGAAATACCGGGATTCTTTGCTAATCTTGTTCTTCCTACAAATACTGTTGTTGAACTTCCTCTTGATTCATTTAAGACTAATTACAATCTTACTAACGTAGCAAACTTATATTTTGATATGAAGAATTGTAAGTATAGTCTTACTGGTAAAGGTTTTTCTAATTGTAAGATAGTTAATGCTTATAGATGTTTCTCTGAAACAGAAAATACTTACGTTAAGAAAGGCGCTGTTCCTTATGGACTATTTTATATGGAAGCTACTAATAATTATAGTTGGAAAGGTTGGAATGAGACCGATGCTTCTACTAATAGTATAAATGAAAACTATGGTATTAATGAACATGGAGAATGGATTCCTGATGAACAAGCACCAATGCCTACTGAAATCACTTATAATAAACAGAGAACTCTTCCTAGAAAGACAATAGTTAATATGTCTTATTGTTTAGAGAGATTCCAAAGTACGGAAGCACAAGCTTATACTATGAATTATGGTAATCTTACTCCAAGTAATTATGGAGATATTATAGTACCTAATGAAAAGTATAATCCAGTTAAATATATTCTTAATCCTAATTATGACCCTAGAGAATATCTTGATGAAGAGCAGACAATGATTAACTATAATAGAGATATTCATAGAGTAATCTTAAATAAAGATTATGATAAATATGAATATGCTTGGAATGAATATGCCTACGATGGACTTAGTGGACTTGAAGATATTATATTAAATAGTAGTCTTTATACAGCTGTTTCAAATGGAACAATAAATTGTTCTCCTACTATACCTGATGTATTTAAAGATACTGCTGCTTCAATCGCTCCACCTAGTTCTGTTCATGCTAATAGAAAAGTATTAAATTACTTATGTTCGCCTGACTTATTCTATTATTGTACTAATGGAACTAATATGGTTATTAATGGTGTGTTTAGTGGTAGTGGTAGACCTAATGGAGACCCAACATACGATTACTTTAATTATGGTATTCGTGGTCGTATTCCAACTAACTTATTTAAACCGGTTAGTAATGTTACCAATTTATCAATGACATTCTATCGTTGTCCTTTAATTCTTCCATATAAATGGAATAATTCCACAGGAGATATTGGTGAAATGTTCTCTAAGGAAATGTTCGCAGGATTAACTAAATTAACTAATATATCTTATATGTTCTATTTCTGTGTAATTCCTGCTGATGTTATTGTGCCTGTTGAATTTGTAATTGATTGTATTAACTTACAGGATATATCTTGTTTGTTCTTAGCAGCACAATTTGAATCAACTGCTAGTCAAGCACAACAAATAGACGATAATATATTCGCTAAGAATGTCAATCTAAAGAATATTAGTTATGCTTTTGCTAGTGGACAAAGCCAAGGAAATTGGTCAGGTAGAAGTCCTAAGAAGATTGGCTCTACATTGTTTAATGCTAGTAAACATAAACAGCTTACTAATGTTACTGGTGTATTCTATAATGCAACTTCTACTACTGGTAGTGTTCCTGAATTTTGGAATTGGCTAAATAGTCTAACCTCTGTTAATAGAGCGAACGTGTTCTATGCTATGCGTAAGGCTAATCTTACTAATGGTAATAGTGTTCCTAGTGGATGGAATACAGGTATGGTATAACAAAAAGTTGATAATAGTATTGTATAATTAAACAAAATTTAGTTTCTTGTAACGTCCCCCATAAAGAAGCAAGTATTAACAGTAATCACATTTCTTTACGGGGGAATGTTACAAAGACCAATTAATAATCATTTAAAAGTAATTATCATGGATAATCGTATTTATAACAGAGCTAATGCAGCTAATAGTTTACAGATTTCTATAATGGGTAAAGTTGAAGCTGTTGCAGAGTTTTCTATTCCTAATGGAATGGGTGGTAAAGAACCGTTCTTATTAAAGAATGTTACCGAAGACCCTATAACAGTTGAAGTAGTTCTTGCTGGTATGGACGAACCTATTACTACTGTTCTTTATTCCGGTTGGAATGTTGAGTTAGTTAAACAAGTTAATAACGCTGTTGCTGATACGTTACAATATGGGTACTAATACTGGACTTGGTATAGGTATCGGTATTCCTTTTAAAAACAATGCTCTTGGTGGAGATAAGCCTTATTTTCCACCGGAGCTTAAAGCTAGAATGATTGGTGTTTGGACTAATTATGGTAAGAAGAATACTGATGCTGATAGGAATATTATTAAGAATAAGATTCCTAATGCTGGCGGAGATTTAGAGATTCTGAATGCTGCATATAAATTGAATAGTGGATTCGGAGAATACAAGGTTGATTTTTAGATTGGACTATAAATTCACCTTTTATAAATGAAAGGACATCATTCACATTTTCGTCATTCAACGATACTAACAATGATATAATAACGGTTTATCAAAGAGTACCTGCTGTTGTACAATCTTTTAAAATAAAAGCGAAATTAAGAGGTAGAGTACTATACAGATATTATGTCAATAACGGTGATACTATTAGTGTTTCATATTATGAAGTAAAGGAAGGAATAAATATATTACCTGATTCCGCAGACCCGACATCAGTGAATGGCAAAGTAGGATTTGTATTGAAGGGACTATCTTCTATCAAGGTAGAGCTAATTCCAAACTTTGAAGATGCTTTTGTTACTGATGGTATTAATGATATTATCGCGTCTATTAAAACATTAGAAGAATGGAATATTGGTAATAAAGGAATTACTATTGTTAGTATGATTCATCAAATTAATACTAATACTGATAATTTTATTACTACAAATAATATTAGAACTGATAATAAAGTTATAGGTAGAAATATAGTTAGTAATATAGATAAGACTGGAATATATGGATGGTATAAAGAAAACATTGAAGAAGGAAATATTGGTGTAATAAATAATATATTAGGAGATAAAGCCGATTATATAGCACATAATAGTCCTAATACTAATACAAATCCAATTACTAATTCTAAGTTTTATGTAACAGGATATGCTGTTGAAAATGGTTTTATTGAACTATCTTCTGTTGCTTACTATTGGACTTTTGCTGTATTAGGTAAAGCTACCGAAGATGAGATTAATCTTATCATTGGTAACTATAATCTTGACCGTAGTCTTAAACCTGATATATTATGTAATATAGGTAAGCAAGGTATTACTAATGATAATCATGCTGACTTTAATGATAAACTTATTGATTATAGTGGTAATGGTAGAGATATTCAAATGAATAATCTAGCTTGGAAAGGTGGTAGTGGTATTGCAGCTAAACAATATGAAACGTTTAAAGATTGGACTTCTGAATCTTCTTCAACTTCAACAATAACACAAATAGATGAATTTACTAGAATTGTAGAATCTACTACAAATGGTTATTGGGTAAGTATGATTAATAGAACTTCTGATTTTGATAAAGTTCATGATTCTATTAATATAGTTCTATACCAAGATGATATGCTATTAGTTCATGAATGTAAATATAAGATAGACGAGAATGTTACAACTAAGGCATTATACGAAACTTTAAAATCAGGTGTAAATACAATAACATTAACAACTATTGATAAGTTTACAGATATACCGGAAGATGCAGAAATAATGAGTCTTGGTGAATGGGTTAATCCTAAAAGTAACAAAGGTTCTGTTAAGATAACTCTATTACCTAGTTATGAAGGAGGAGTATTACTTGATGGTATCAATGACTTTGGTAAGGTGATAGGGATGCCGGTTTACAAGGATTATACTTTCATTATAGACTATGAGAGAATAAGTTATGCTTCATCTGAAAAATGGGTAGCTGGTGTTGTATCTAAATCTCATGTAGCTAATCAAGGAGCTTTTATTTTAATGACAGCTAATACAAAAGTTGAACCAGCTAAACAGACTTATTCTTTTGGAGGAGTTACTTCGTTTAATAGAGATGATTTTACAAGAGCTTTGTTATATCAAAGTAAATATAAATGTGGAGATGTTGATTTAACAGTAGGCGAAGGAGTTGATAGTGATACTCTTTGGCTAGGAACATTTAGAGACAATGACCAAAGATTCTTTAACGGAGCTATCTACTCTCTCATGTCCTTCCCATATAGTATGTCCAAGTTCTTGATAGAGCGTCAGCTAAAGAAACATAAGTTAGGTACTCTATATCCTAATATGGTTGAATTTAGACCTGTTATTAAAAGTAGTGTTGAATTAGCAAGTAAACCAACATTTGTAATAAGAGGTACTTCTACATTGTTAAATACAGGAGATTATATACCTGAAAACAGTGAAATATGGGTAGTGATAACTATGAATAACGCTGCTGATAGGATAACTAAATTTGTTATCAACGGTAATACTATTGATATTCCTAGCTCTGCGTATAATCCTTCTACTATGAAATATGGTTTTCCTTTCACAATAGATAGTAAGTCTCCGCAGAAGATTACTATGACTATTGAACAGGATGAAAACTACGTAAAATTTGAACCTGTTATTACAAGTAATGTAGAATATGTTAGGTTAGATTTTTATTTAAATAATTATCAAAAGAGAATTAATATAGGCGATTATATACCTAAAGATGCTTATCTTAGAGCCAATTTTTATCTAAAAAATAATGTTGATGAACTTACAGTATTTACATTTAACGGAGTAAATATTGATTATAGAAGAAGTATCGTTGCTGATACGGCTTTTAATATTGGTCATATATATAATTATGACTCTCCACAAGAAGTAAATATTACTATTGACGAGTACATCAGATACGAGGACATTAAGCAACCGTATCCACTGTTATTTGAATTTACAGATGAAAATGGTAATTTAATTTCTTGGGGTGGTAAAGCAAAAGTTGGAAATACTATTACTAGAACTAAGTCAGTATCTAATGCAAATATTCTAGCAGGGCTGTATAATACTAATAACTATAAACTAAATGGAAAACCATTAGAAGGAAATAGTTATGTTGTTGAAAAGCAAATGGTATTTACTTGTACGGCTACTTGGGATTTTGACAATAATGAACCTAAATGCATCCTATCTCCTAGACTACTACGTATTCCTAACTCTAGCTATAAGATATTAGGTCATATTCCTGATATATCCGGTCACGGTAATCATGGTAAGATAAACAATTCTGCTTATGCATTAGCGAGTGGAGCCAATGGTTATCCTTATGATTATAATAACTCTAGTTTTTGGTGTGATAGTATTCTAGCAAAAGTTGTAAGTGGAGAGCTAGTAGAATATTTTGCAGTTAAAAACTCAACAGGATTTTCTAATATCACTAGTGGAGTTTATAAAGGAGAGATAAAAGTTACAGGTGTAACTAAAGCTATATCTGAAAACAAGATTTCACGACTAAGAATATATACTAACTCAACTACTGATAATGAATTAATTGATATTACACAAGACGGAAATTATAACATAGATATAAAAGGTGTTGGTGATGCTAATCGTGTATTCTTTTATGCTATTCCTAATAATCCAAATGAATCTATTGTCGTACGTTTAACTGAACCTATTTATATAGAACAAGTGGGTGAATACGAAGGAGCATACTGTCTTGATGGTATAGATGACTTTGTTACTATTCCTACTATTGTTGGTGGCAAACAAGTGTTGATGAAAGTAAATTGGAATACTCCTAATGCTTCTATACTATATGACCAAAGAGGTTATAATAATGAATTTGCTATCTATAACGGTTCGAACAATAGTGATGGCAATCCTATTCCGGCTTATCAAGGGAGAAACAATGGACAAACATACATTGATGGAATCTTGAATAGTAATATTAAGGCTTCGGAATTGAGAGCTATTACCCATAATATAACTATTACAAATGAGTTAAGTGCAGGGGTAAATAAATTTTCTCCTGTTATTGGTTCAAACAGATTACACAATGCTTACTTTGTTAATATGGCATTATATGACTTCATGCTCTTCGATGAAATCTCAACAGACGATAAGATTAAAGAGCTGAATAAGTATGTAGGTATTGAAGCTAAGGTAGAATTACCACCTTACTACTGGGATACTTACGGTAAGACTAACTCTGATGCTGATAGAAATACTATTCAACAAAGAGGTGTAGCCGTAGGTGATTATGATTTAACTAATTATAATCATGCTTACGAAGGTATGAGTGGATATAATGGTTATCCAGTAGTATTTGGTAAAAATAAAACTTGGGAAGCTCAAGGTACTAAAGATGGTGATAAATATTATATTTATACTAGTAATGCTAATAAGTTTAATATTACACAAATTAAAATTAGTAGTTCTTTATTTTATACTTATATAAAAAGAAATGGAGAGTTAACTAGTGGTAATAAAGATATATCCTCTTTTAACCTTAAAGTGACTGGATTAAATTATGATAAATTTTATTTAGCTTATTATTATTTAAAATCAGCAGATGTAGAAGTTAGAAATGCTATTAATATTACTTCTGATGGAATTTATGAATTACCTAAATCATTTGCTAGTGATGGAAGTTTAACTGAAACTAATTCATATATAGGATTAAGTTTTATTAGAAAATCAAGTGAGATTCCTGATATAATACAAAATGTAAATGTAACTATTGAAGTTCTTCCTGAATATGAAAATGGTCTTGCATACGATGGAGTAGAAGATTATAGCGAGAATGTTAATATTCCAATAGTTGATGATTTCACATTCTTAGTTAAAGCATCTCTACTTAAAGGATTTACTGGAAGTGGAGGTTTAATAGCTAGAAAAGGAGATGTAAAACATGTTACTAGTGGTGGATATGCTTTTGTATATTGTTTAGATTCTAGTTCAAACGAAGCCAATAGAAATAGTTATTATTCTTTTGGTAAGGCTTTACTTCCTTCAACTGGTGCTATTGACCCACCATTAATAGGATATATGACTAAGACTAGTGTTAATGGAGTAGCAACAACATTTGGTACTAATCCTGATATAAAAGGAATTAATTTTGGAGATTGGAACGGAGGACGTATGTCTATGGTAGTTTATAAATCTATGCTCTATCCGAAAACCATACCATTATTGCAGATTAACTTCCTAAAGAACCTGATGGAGAAAGACGAAATAATTGATTTAACTAACCCAATATTTATAAAAAATGAATAAATGAAAATAATGCCTTATAAACTACTTAAAGTAGTTTATATAATACTTGCTATAATTGCAGTAGTTATGTATACATTAAGTTTAATATTTAATATTTAAAGATTATGATTGATTACATTGTATTTCCTGTTGCTGATATAGATGAAGAGAAGTCAGCAAAGATTGATGAACTTAATTTAGTTCCTCGTAGTAATGTTAGTAAAGACAAAGTATTGATGAAGTGCCAACATTATAAAGAAGTGTTTCCTGAAAAAGTAACTAGAACAGTTACTACTGATGAAGAAGGATTGGAAATTATTAGTATTGAATATCCTTATGAAACTTATTCTAATGAAGCACTTGCTACTTTATTGTCAAGTCCTGAATGGAATTTTAAAGAAGATGAGGTAATAGAAGATTCCCCCATAGAGGGATGACATTACTTTTATTGCTTAACTCTAAGCCCTGCTTATAACAAGTAGGGCTTTTATTTTGTTCATACAATACCTAACTTTTAATAAAATTATTATTTATAGCTAAAATAGATTAATGGTCGAACTTCTTATATTATCCTTTGTTATGAGTGTATAGTAGCTGCTATAAGCTAGTGCAAAGAATCCTTCTCTTACTTATGAAGAATTTATTAAAACTATGAAGTAATGATAGAGGTAAGTGTAGTAAAACAAAAGCTGCAAGATTACATTGTTAATCAGATAGATATTCTTGGCGAATCTAATCCAGCTATTAAGTTAGTTAAGCCTTTGGCTAAACGTGCAATTATTAATAACATTGATAGTTTTGATAAGTTTATCAATACTATTGCTAAAGACGGAAAGATTGATATTGAAGGTATAGTTGATGAGGAGATTGAAATAATCAAATCTATTCCTAACTTTGATTTTAATATTCCAGTTCTAGGTAATGGTAACATCTCTAATGGTAACATAACTCTTTCTATTCCTTTTATTAATAAAGGAATTATGTTTAACCAGTCTGATTTGGAAACATTCAGACAACTATTAACTAAGTAATATTATTATGAGAGAAGTACCATACGAGACAGACCAAGATGTTCGTGCTCGTTCTCGGAGAGACGAAATATACGAACGAATTAATGATTTCCTTGCTCGTGGCGGTCGCGGAAGAAGTGGTCGTGGCGGACGTGGAAGAGGAATGATGAATCGTATTGGATATAAGACTTACGACAACTACGATAGGGATGAACAAAGAGGTTACGGTGAACGTCATAGATATGATGAAAGTCGAGGTTATGATGGAAGTCATGGCTACGATGAAGAAGAACGTATGCTTCTTATGCAAATGCTTGGAGTAGATGGAAACGAACGTTATAATGATTATGGTGATGAACATTTTAATAAACAGGAAGCTAAACGTACTGTTGATGAAATGTACCATGTCAAAGACGGTAAGAAATATATCGGTGAGAAATACGATATGCAGAAAGCTCACGAAGTTTGTAGTAAATTCAAAGATAAACTAGAAGATGAAGTAGAAGTTGCTGATGTTTATGTAGCTATTAATGCTCAATATCACGACTACTGTGAACTGTTCGAGAAGTGGTTCGGAAAAGGAAACTTTGACGATATGATATTTGAGAGTGCTATCAACTTTTGGTTTGATGATGTAGACTTCGGAGAAGATAAACTCTGGAAATACTTTAATGAATTGAAGTAATACAAGTTTTGTTATATTCCTAAAGAGAGATTACTAAATAATAGTAGTCTCTCTTTTCTTTTTAAAATAAAATCCTATATTTGCATCTGTAATATAAAACTTAATGCTTATGGGAATATTTGTTAAAGTGTTGTTTGTAACTATAATAGCTATTACTATTATAGTATTCGCATGGAAAGAGATTACTACTATTCTTCCTGTGAAAGTTGTATCTTATGTAAAGATAGCAGGTGTGCTATTAAGTGTTATTCTAGGTACTCTATTATTCTTATTGTAATATGGACTTCGGGAATATACTTAATGAGATTCTACGTACTACTGCTACTAGTTTCGATTTCGCATTTGTTATCTGTGTTAATGTACTAGCATATCTAGTAATTAAACTAGTTGACAAACTTAATGGAGATAAAGTAGTAAGTACTTGGAATAAAAGAGTGATAACTCTTGTGTGTGCTGTATTAATGGGAGTAATATACTTCTCATTAAAGTTAGGTGATGTTAAAGTAGTACTTAATTCTATTATTCTTAGCTTTGTATTTTGGAGTTGGATTCTAAAACCAATACTAGCCTTCTTCAAGATAGATTATAAGAAGTTTATAATAGAAGATGATGAACCTAATCAATATCCAAAGTAAGTACTATTAGTAAGAGTAGTAAGTGAGAGTCGGCTAATAATGGTCGGCTCTCATAGTATGCACATCTCTTTATGGGGGAATAAAAACTATGTCCCACGCTCCTACGCTTTCACAGAAGCCCATCATTGCATTTTAGTGCCTAACCTTAACTTACTATTATCCGATAGACTTGCGTGTCTCTGTGAGCCTTAAAATGCGTCATGTGTATAAAAATGTTTACAATGCGAATAACTGTAAGCTAGATAGTAAGCTAGATAATAGTGCTGAATCAAAATTATTAATAAAAGTCTTGTTAATACCAATATAATAACTATATTTGTTATAATACTAATTCAAAAACAAAAGTAATATGGCTTCATTAAATCAAATTGTATCTGAAATAGCTCATGCTATTCATCAGCCTAATAACTTTACTACGAGACAAACTATTCGTAGTGCGGTTATTCATACATTCAATGAACAGATAAGACAGACTTATGAGCGTCATGCTAATGTCGATAAGATATTAATGCAGAGATATAGGATAAGTCTTATTAATGTTCCTGACGGAGATATATTTCAAAGTCTTGTAAGTACGAAGTATAAAGTTAAAAGAAGCAAGACTAGAATACCTAGACCAGTTCGTCTTGATAATAATCTTCCTTTTGTTAGTGTTCGTACTGTTGGTTATGATAATATGGCTATTCCGTTTATTAAAGAAGCAAATGCTCAATTTTATAAAGCATTGCCAGGAATGTGTACTAGTCTAAGTTATGATTATATCAATGGTTATCTATATGTTAATAGTAATGGTAATCCTTTGATTGAACCGCTAGGACATATTGTTATTGAATCGCCTTTTGAAATACCTACTGAAATACCTGTTGAAACAACAGAAGGAGTTGAATCTAACTTCGATAATGATGATGAGTTTATCATTCCCGAAGATATGGTAGAACGAATCAAAGATGTAATCTATAAACGTAATCTACTTAATGTAGAGAGAGTAACTAATGAAGTCCCAGTTAAGGATGATATAAATAAACAACAAATAGAAGTATAATTATGGCTAGCGGTGAAAGATACGACCACAGAAATATGTATACTAGTTTTATAAAGACAGCCGAAGAGGATTATGTTCTCGTGTCCGAAAAGATAGCTAGATACAAATCTTTATTATATAAAATCAAATATTCTATTGAACAGAATAGAAATGCTATTGAAGCTATATTTGATGTATGTGTCTATAACTATTGGGAATGGAATACTGACGAACTAGATGTTGATAGAAAGATGGAGACAGCAATAGATGCTAAGTTCGTTAAATTCGATTCTTCTAAACAATTAAGATACGGTAATATATATCGTAACTTAAAACAATACTTTAGAGTACTTCGTAAAATAAAAGAATATGAGATAAGACAACAGAGAATTAAACATCGTAAGAACATTACTCGTCCTCAATACGAAGCCTATTGCAAGTTATTCTTTAGAGAAGTATCTAAAGAAGTTCTAAGAGGAAAAGTTTATAAGTTTGAAAAGAGACTTGGTTGTCTTATCATAGAAAGAGTTATAGTTAGAGATAGTTTTACCACTGCTGATGGAAAAGTTGTTAAGTTCAAAAAAGTAATTGACTATTATAAAACAGAACTAAACAAAAGAAATCTTCTTGCACAAGGACTTATTCCTTATAATAAGAAAGACCATGCAGCAGCCTTACTAAGAGGTGAGAAATACGAAGGAGTTAAATATGTGGAGTATCTTGATAATCCTTATTATTGTAAGTTACTTATGATTGATGGTACAATTAAGAATAGACCATTGTTTAAATTCTATGGAACTAATCTTCACATGAAGCGTAGTAACGATGATATACTATCTGAATGTAAGACTGTTGAAGATATTATTAATGTCGATACTGATATTAATAATCGTCTTTCTTTAATTAATAAGTTTGACCCAAGTTACACTATAAAATATATTAGAAATAATGAACAAAGAGCTATCTTCCGTAGAAACTATTATCGCAAGACTTGATAATGATTTCAATATTATGAATAGTGATTATATACCTAGAGTGGGTGCTTGGTGTATAGATGCTATGAATGAGATGGGTATTCTTCAATATGAAGAAAAAGAAACTACTATTAATGTTGTTGATAGAGTTGCTTATTTCCCATGTTGTATGAATGCTTTTAAAGTTTATGTTGAGGGTTGCGAGATTTCCCCCTTAAAGAAAGGTAAATGTTCTTGCTCTTCCGGTACTACCGAGCATTTCGTTCAAGACAGAGAAAGAGCTAGAGAACGTGAAAGTAAGCGTACTATTGAGATTGACCCCGAAGGTTACGAAGGAAAGAATTACGTGTATCTTCGCGATGCTAATGCAATCCAATTAAACTTTGATACTGATATTGTTACCGTATCCTATCTTACAGTTAAGACTGTATATAGTGATACGTTTCATTGTAATATACCTGTTATTCCTAATAACGGTAAACTTATTGAAGCACTTGAATGGTTCTGTATGTGGAAGCTACTAAGTAGAGGACTTAAACATCAAGTCTATTCTCTACAAGGTGCTATGCCAGTTAATCCATATTTATTATGGAGAGATTCTCGTGACAGAGCTAGAGCTTCTGTTATTAATGAAAATCAAGATGCTAATGCTTATAAAGGTTGGGCGTCATTCTTTTATAATTCAACATTTAGACCTAGAGACTAATGGAAATAGTTAAAGAACTTAATAAAGATGGAGGATATGAATCTATTAAGAACGGTTCAATGACTCATGCTGTTAATGCTATGGTTTCTCGTGATGGTAATTCTATTCAGAATGAACAATCTATTGAGACAATCATAACATTAGAAGAAAACGAAGAGATAGTCGGAGTTATCTCTTGTTCTGATGAAATAGTTATATTTACTAATAATAATAAGATTAGAAGATATAAAGAATCTACTAAAGATATTACCGAAGTTATTACTAATTGGAATTATCAAGGAGGTAAAGTTATAGGTACTTATACTTATAATGTAAATAATGAATTAATTGTTGCTATTACTGAACTTAATTCTAATGAAGATGTTCCTTTAAAAATAATCAATCTTAATAAACCTAATTATTTAGAAGGAGGAAATGATATAAAATATACATTAGTTCCTAATATACCTAAAGCAAATATTAATAACTGGAAACTTGTATCAGGAAGTTCTATATATAAAGGTATATATAATTTCTTTATAAGATATAAGCAAGGAAGTGATTATACTGGTTGGTTTCCAATAGGAGTTCCTGTATTAGTATATGATTTTGATAACGAAAGCGTTGTTGAAGATAGTAGTTTCGGATATGACGATAGTAGTGGTAACCTTCCAGTTAATTATAAGATAGGAAACTTCGTATTTAAAGAAAGAACAAATTTAAGTACTGAAAAAGTTAATCTAAATATTGAATTAGGATTACAAATAGATAATTCAGGTCTTAATTACACAGCTTATCAAATAGGTTATATAATCAATACTCAAAAAGGAGACACTAAGGTATATAATACTTCTGATATAAATATAGGAACTAGTAGAATAACAATAGACGATGTTTATAATGAATCATTTAGTCTTGATGATATTACTAGTTCCTTCTTTAATTTATATAATGTAAAAACTATCTGTAACTATAATAATAGATTATATGTAGCAAATTACAAAGAAGAAAATATTAATAGTCTTGTAAGTTCTATTGATACTAGTAATATACAAGTTAGAATTAAAGATTTCAGAGGTAATAACGCTACTAAAGTTTCTGCTAAAACAAGAAGTATTAGTTCTTCAATAATTAGTAATCCTAGAACCTTTGATATTGGTAGAGGTTATGTAGTTACTATTAAAGGACGTGCTTACGGAGATGGTAATGAATATAAAGAAGTTACTAGAAAGTTCTTTCTTACTCGTATTGGTAAGAATAGTTATGGTACTAAATGTCTAATGATTGCATCGCAAGACTTTATTAGAGCTTTCTATAAAGATAGTAATTATGATAGTCACTCTACTCCGTTCTATGTTTCTTATCAAAATGCTAATAATCTATATGAACCAGCAGTTTCCGTAGTTATTAAACCTGATGATAAGAATTGGTATATATTAGAATTTAGTAGAGGATATGACCCAGCAGATGTATATCCTGATGAATATTCTGTTATATCGTCTTTAGGGTTCGTAAGTCATCCTTATGTAAGATATGGACGTACTAACGATTTCTTTACTAGTACTCCTTATACTGCTCCTGATATTCAAAGAGATTTTAATAACGATTTCAAAGTAGTATCTATTGAAGAATTTGATTTAAATATGGATACTAGAGAAATTGTTGAACCTATGTGGTTCTATTTAGGAGATGTTACTATTGGAGAAAATACTTATAAATTAAAGTATGACCATTATAATCCTACTGACTATTATTATTATAGATATGATATGTCTAGTGGTAGTCCAGTAGAAGTTGGTGTAAGGTTAAGAAAATCTTTTCAAACTGCTTATGTAGATTATCCTGAAGTAATGCAGGAAATTCGTACTAAGTTTCCTAATTCACAAATAGTTCTTATTACAGAATATGAAACTGTTAATCCTAGTGGTGGTAATGCTGATGAACTTGCTAAATTTAGAGGTGAGAGTGTTGATGAAAATATAAGAATAGCTTATGATGTATCTAAACATAAATTTATTTTTTCAATTAAAGAAACTAATATAAGAGATGATTATTATAAACGTGAATCAGATGCTGTATTAATAACCAATGCTGATGGAGAAACTACTAGATATACAGTAAATGAAATATTTCCTAATATATCTGTTACTTTCAATAATGAAGATAAATCTACTCAAGATTTAATCAATGAAATCGAAGGTATTCATGAAACTGTATATCGTTGGAAAGAAGATAGAGAACCAACAGAAGAAGATTTTAATATTAATGAAACTTATACTGTTGATTTCTATGATATAAGTAGTTTATCAGGAGATAAAGGTTCTACTAAAAGTTTTACTAATTTAAAAGCATATCCAGTTGGTTATATTAAAGAAACAGTAGAAGAAGGTAATCAAACTATAATAACTGCTGAAAAAGAATTTATGATAGTTATACCTTTTATTGATTATCTTAAAACAGTTTCTAATTACGATTATGACGGACATGAAAGATATCGCATATATAATAGAGTAAGTGTTGAGAGTACATTAGCATTTGAAGGAATAGTAAAAGACTTATATATCTGTTTCCAAAAGGATACTAAGTTCAATATGGACGGTGTAAGTAATTATAGTGCTCTTCTTCTTGATATTCCTTCTTTTGGTAGAAGTGATGCTTTAGCAATAAGCGAAGGAGGTGTTCGTTCTACTGGTAATGAATTTTTTGCATTAGGTAGTAGTAATGAATATAAAGAACTTCGTATTGATGGACCAGATGGAGGTTATCTTAGTTATGCTTTTGGTTTTGCTTCTCCTAAGATATTAGATAATGAAACTAAACCAGAAGATACAGAGTTCTATGGAAATATTTATAAGTACGCTATTAACTATTGTGTATATAACTTTTTTATTCATTATGTATTTCCTAATGGTAATATAACTGATGGTATTCGTATTTCTAATAATATGACTTATTCAGAAACTATTAGTTTAGGTACTGCTAGTGAAGGTAGTATCCCATTAACTATGGACATTAATGAAGATACTTTAATATCAGATATTAAAACTAAGTTTGATTCTTATAAAAGTCAGTATGGAAATATAAATACTACTAATGCTCACGAAGTAGTTAATATATTCGATGCTATAAGTAATGTTAGATTTTGTAATATATTTCCTAAATATAATGATAGTGGTATTGCTCTTTATAAGAATAACAAAGGAGATAAAATGTTTAGAGGAACTAAGATTGCTGATAGTACTTATGTTCAACCAATAGAGTTCTTATTTGATAATATACCAATGAAAGAAGATTTCGTAGGGTATTTTATATCTTATGAAAAGACAGAACCTATATTAGTAAGTCAAGGAGTTCCTGTACGTAGAGATGATGATTTTAATACTGCTTTTAATGAGCAGGTTAATAATATTCGTTTCTATTATCCTGAATTTGATATATTAAAGAAAGCTGGAGCAGGTAATATATTTATTACTCAATCTAGATATACTATGGGTAATGCTCAAAGAGGTCCGATGTTTACTGACTTTTATAATAGCGATGATGTTTACGGTATGTCTACTCCTGATGATGAATTTGGAGACATTAGAGCTGTTAAAAGTTCTAAGATTATAATGGCAGATAGTAGAGATGACAATAATGCTGGAAGAGAAGCTGTTGTTAATTTAGTATTAAACAAATCATTAAAATTAGGACTATATATAGGAAGTGGCAGAGGTTATGTAAAAGGTATTCTTCTTAATATAAGTGATAACTTATATATGTCAGAGAATAAAAGTCTTATTCCTCTAGGTTATATTAAATATGTTAATCCAAAAGGAGATATTTATAATTATGGATATGAACAATATTATTATAATTATAACTATTATTTCATGACTAGTTCTGTATATGCCTTTAATCGTAATGGTGTATATTATGATGCTAATGACCCAATAGCTAAAAAAGCTACTGATAATAGTAATCTTTATCCTAAATTTCCTAGAGTACATTATGATAGTCAAAGAGTTGGTAATACTCCTATAAGTAGAATAAAGATTGATGTTTTCTCTTTATATCCATTATTTACTAAAACAATTAAAACTGCTCCTGACGAAAGATATTATACTATTAGTACTGATGATAATTCTTTTGTTCAGAATGTTCGCATGATTCACATGTTACCTAGTACTATTAATGATACATTTGAAATAAGTACTATGTATCTTGATTATGCAGGTAAGAAGTTTATTAATTATAATGAATTACTATATACTAACTTTATTACAGAATATAGACAAACTATTCGTAGAAGCGATGTTATTAGTGATGAATCAGTAGAAAATAAATGGCGTATATTTAGACCTAATGCCTATAAGATAATTAGTGAAAACAAAGGAGACATTATTAATGTTATTGGTATAGGTACTTATCTTATTGCTCATTGTGAACATTCAATGTTTATCTTTAATAGAGATAATACTCTTTATACTAAAGATAAAGATGTGCAAATGTTAATGCCTGATGCTTTTGATATAGATTATCAAGAAGTATTTACTAGTGAAAAAGGTTATGGTGGTCTACAAGATTTTGAAGCTTATGTATGTAATGAAGCAGGTTATATATTCTTAGATAGGAGTAAGAAACGATTATATAGATTTGATGAAAAGAATCTGAATGATTTAGGCGATGGAGTACAATCTATATTAGACGAATATCTTACTAGTGATACAAAGATATTAATTGGAATGGATAAAGAGAATAACCGATTAATCTGCTCCTTTATGGGGGAAGTTTCAGATTTTACCCTTAGTTATAACTTTGTTACTAATACTTGGATTAGTGTTCATACTTATTTATGTCGAGGATTTTATAATACGAAAACTAATTTGTATATTAGTTCCTTCAATAAGAAAAACATTATAGGTAAAATAGGATTTGTAAAACCTTCAAGTTATCTTAGATATACAGATTTTGAGATACCTGTTGATAAGAATCCGTTCTATGTAGGAGAGAATAACAATACTATGGTAGTAGATGTATTGTTCAATCTTGAATACGATACTATTAAAGTACTCAACTACATTAGTTATGACTTATATAAAGCAAATGATATTAATTTTGCTGGTAATAAGATATTGTTATTTAGTAACACTTCTATTAGTAGATTAGAAGATATTACTGTAAATGAACGTAATACTTTTGATGCTGTTAAGCCTTATTACGAACATGGTAAATGGAACTATAATTACTTCCGTAGTGTTCTTAATGAAGTTGTTACTAGTTATCCAATAGATAGACTTACTGGTAAACTTAATGTCGATGTTGATAAGAAGTATGAACCATTTAAATCCAATCTTATTAATGGTAAATATTTAGGTGTACGATTTGTAATTAACGATGGTACAGCTAAAATAGAGATTAAGAAGATTGAATGTTATGTTAATAAATACAGAGAATAATGAAACGTATTAATGAACAAAGACCTAAAGCATTTATAGGTGCTGCGATTTCTGTTGGTACTAGTATTGTTAGTGGTATCATAGGTAATCGTAAGAAAAAGAAAGCTGAACAAGCCGAAAGGCTTAGACAAGAACGGCTTCAAAATCTACAAAACCATCAGGCTTTAGCTAGTGCTCAAAATGAGAACATGATGTCCGAAGAAGAGAGGTCACAGTTTTTGAGTCAATATTTATCTAAAGGTGGGGGAGTAAAAACTTCCCCCCGTAAAGGAGTGAAAGCTCGTATCGTTGAAGGCGGTACAGCTATTCCTATTAAGAATGATTCGTTTCTACTTAAAGGACGTAAACACAATACTGGCGGCATTGTTATTGATGCTGGTAAAACTGGTGTTGAAGCTGAAGGTGGAGAAGTAGTACAAGTTACTCCTAAACAACTTAAAGTGTTTAGTGCTCAACCTATTCTTAATGGTAATAGTCCTGCTGAACTAGTTCAAAAAGGTGTAGAACCTTCTAAAGTATTTAATGCTCAAGAATCATTTAAGGATAAAAATGGTCTTAATGATGATGGTACTAAAAAGAAAAGAAATATGAGAACAATAACTGGTAAGAAAAAACTAGGTGGTCTTTCTCGTAGTAAAGATTATGGTTCTGATAAGAAACCTTATCCTAGTGTTAAGTCTAAAGACTTTGCAGGTGGTGGACGTAGTTATCCTATTCCTACTAAAGCTGATGCTCGTGATGCTCTTAGATTAGCTGGACTTCATGGTCGTTCTGATGTGAGAGCTAAGGTATATAAGAAATATCCTGAATTAAAGAAATCAGCTCTTGGTTCTAAGACAAAACTATTAAAAGATAATTATAATAACTTTGGTTTAGAAAAGGATTATAGTAATAGTTTTGCTCCTAATGCTTTAACTAAAGCTAATATGAATTCTGTTAAAACTAATAGTATAGCTCCAACTAAACCTGTTGGAGCTTCTATTAGTTCTAGTACTAGTCCTTTATCTAAATCAGGAAGTTTTAAGAACTTTATGAGTGGAATTGGAGGAGAAGCAATTAGTGCAGGAATAGGAGCTTTAGGAAATATTATTAGTGGGGTTACTAATAAGAACAGTATTAATAATATTCAAGCTCCTACTAGACCTAGAACTGTTGTTCCTGCAAGAATGAGAACTACTTATAACATAAATCCTCAATTAGCAGAAAGTAGAGATTCTGAAAGAAATATTGCTAGACTTATTGATTCTAATACTTCTAGTTCTTCGGGAAAGATTGCTCGTGTTCAATCTCTTGCTAATCGAGGAGTTCTTGAACGTAATAAATTAAAAGGTATGAAAGAGAATGTTGAAACAGACCTTCTTAATCGTTCGGCTCTTAATCGTCAAGGAGTAGAAGCTGCGAATAATCAAGTGTTAAACGCTTATGATAATGCGGTTACTCAAACAGAAAACGAAAAGATTAAAGCAAGAGCTAATAATCGTACTAATGTTATTGAAGGACTTACTAGTGCGGTTAGAGATTATCAATTAGGTGTTGATAAGAGACGTTCAGAAGAAAATGCTACTGCCGCTATGATGTCCGCTAATCCTGAACAAATGGAATTATTCTTAAAACTAATGGATAAGAATAAAAGTAGACTAGGTAATGTACGAAGTACTTTATTCAGATGTGGTGGTAAAAAAAAGATTGCTTAATTATAAATACTATAACTATGCCGATAGATATTAAAACAGCAGGTTATCAAAAGAGGGAGCGGGTTGCCGCTCCTTTAGATGTTTACAATAGTACGTTAAATACTCTTCAACAGAAACATGATACTGCTATTGAAACTAGTAATCAGATTAAAACATTTCTTGCTAATAAGCAATTAAATGAAGCTGAAAATGAATGGCTCGATAACTATTCAAGAGATATTAATGCTCAAATAGAAGCTAGTGCACAAGATGGAAGTTATGCTACTGCTTTAACTGCTGCTAAAAGGTTAGCAGGAGAAGTAGCTAGTAATCCCGGTCTTATTGGTCGTGAACGTTATCAACAAGAGTTTAAAAAGTTCCAAGATGAAGTTACTAATAGTAATGCTTATGATGGTGATGTTAAAGCATACGCATTGGAACAGAATAAATATAATTATCAAGACCAAATAGATGAAACAGGTAAAGTAATAGGTGGTAATCAGTTCCAACCTAATTATCGTCCTGTTGAACAAATAGATTATAGTGCTTTATATCAGAAAGTATTATCTACTGTTGGTGTTGATTCTAGTTCTGGCGAACAACTAGTATGGGGAGATGCAGAAGGCAATCTTAAAGACGGTCAAGGTAATATTGCTGCTGGTGATGTTCCTTATCTTAAAACAGCTAGTGGTGTTCAACAACTATCAGCAGATAAAATTCGTGCTGCATTTGAATCTGCTTTAAATGAAACTCCGGGTGCTCGTGCTTCTCTAGAACAAGACTATAAAGTAAATGTTTGGAAAGCTAATAAAGGAAATAAGAATAATACTGTTACTAGACCTGACGGTACTATTATGTCACAGAAAGAGTTTGAAGAGAACTTATTTGCACCTAGATATGCTGCTTCTGCTTATCGTAGAGTTGAAAGTAGAATTAATCCTGAATTAGGATTTAATATATTAGCTGCTGCTCGTAAAGCTGCTGCTAAACCTAAGACTGGTAAAGAACCTGATTTACTTCCTTCTTTGGCTACAATTGGTGGTAAAGAAAAAGTAGAACCTGATACTCCTGCTAAAGTACAATCTCAATTAAATACTTTTAATGGTCAGTTATCTAATATGTTTTCTTCTTATGGAATATCTAAATCTCTTCCTTTAGATGAAGCATATAGTAAACTACGTTCAGGTATTGCTAATAATGTTACTTTATCCGATGCTGCTAAGAAACAATTATTAGATGAAGCTAATACTTATTATAGAGGAATAGCTAATGCTAATAATCGTTTAGATGCAATGAAAGGACATCTTACACAAGAAGAACAATATGCTTCGGAGTTCTTAGGTAAGAGATTAAGTAATGGAGATATGGCAGATACTAATAATCCTATGCAACTAGAATATGCTAATAGAATGAATAAGTTATTTACTGATTCTAAAGGCAATAGTTTCGATACAGTTCTAGTTAATCCTATTAACGATAGTAGTAAAGCCGTCATTATATCTAAACTTAGAACAGATATGGGACTGACTAGTAAAGATGTGTCATTTAGTAAAATAGGAGATAAAGAATATATTCGTATTAGTAAAGACGCTTATACTCGTTTAGCTCCTGAAATAGCAGATGTTCTTAAACTTAGTCCCGTAGGATTTACTACTGGTAATAATGCTCCTGAAAAATTTACTAGAAACGATGAAGTTTTCTATGGAAATAAAGTATATGGTAGTTTAACTACTATGGGTATTGCAGGTTTTAGAGCAATAGGACGAGGTGAAATAACTACTGCTAAGAGTACTAAAGATTCTCCTGCTTACGTATATGAAAAAGCTGCACAAATGTCTAATGCTGCAACTAAACGTATATCTAAATCATTACCACCTAGTTATGTTGATGTTAATGTATTTGATTTACCTCCTCATATAGTTGCTACTGGTCAAGGATTTGAAGATGACCAATTAAAGAACTACAATGAAAGAGTAATGAATATGATTAGTATTGCTAATCCTGGAAGTATTGTTATTAAGAAACGTAATGCCGAAGGAGTTCTTGAACCTGTTGAAGATAGTAGAGAACGTGATGCTATTATGCAAACTATTCAAGCACAAGTTAAGAAGAAAAACATTAATAACGGCTGGTGCTCATCATCTTCTACGGGGGAATACGGAGTATTCTTAAATATTCCTTATACTCCTAAGACTGGAAAGAATAGTGCTAAGAACCCTGATTCTGAAATGGAAGAGAGAATACAAAATGCAGTAGCTGGAGATTACATGATTACAGGTGCTATCATTAATGATGAAATAGAAAGATTCAAATCTCTACCTGCTGTTAAAGCAATGGATACTCTTAATTCTATTAAATATAATAACGCACTTAAAAGGAATTATCGTTTATCTGATGCTGAATTTGGAGATGGAACATATTCTGCTGTTACCGATGGTGGTAGTTTTTATCAGATATTAGACGCTAATGATGAACCGGTAATTAAGATTACAGAAGGTGAGTTATTTCAACGTATGTTTCAGAATAATCAAGCTAATGCTATTCTTGCTCCTGTTAAAGAGGATATAAATCTTATTAGTGCAAGGAATGGTTCTATTGCAAATTCCCCCATAGAGGAGCAGCAAGTTATTGCTCGTCCTCTCATGCAGAAGGCTATGATTATGGCAGGTGCTACTGGTAATCTTAGAGAACTAGATATTGATACTAAGAGACAAGTATTCCAGTTCTTTAATAGAATGTATTCAGGACTTACTGGTGAATCCCCTAGTCAAGTGATACTTAATCAAATGAACGATTTAATGAACTAAGTTATGCCAAACATATTTGATGATATATCAGTAGAAAAAGCTCCACTAGACAGTGGGGCTAATTCTGTTAATATGACTAAAGAAGCTCCTACTGTTACTAAATACAAACCTGATGTAGCTGCACAAGGCGACTTCATGTTTCGTAATCTTAGTGGTAAAGAAGTCTTTACTGGAACAGAGGAAGATTATCATTCTTTAGCTAAGTATGGTGCTGAACCTAATCGTTATCAAAGTAGAGAAGAATTAGAAACTCTTCGTGCCAAGAATCAATCAGCTTGGAAACAAGCAGGTAACGCATTAGGTCAAACTATTGGAACAGTTATAGGAGATACTGTTGGTGGTATGGGTATGTTAGTAGATTTAGCTACTGCTGGATTATGGGACGATAAACCATTTAGTAATCCTATTACTAGAGCAGGCGATGCTATATCTGACTATGTTCGTGATGATTTATTTCCTATATATCGTGAGAATCCTGATAAAGCATTTGATATGAATGATTTTTCAGGTTGGTTCTTTAGTCAAGTTCCAAGTATTGCTAGTTCTTTATCTCTAATGGTTCCTGGTGCTCTATTAACTAAAGGAGTTGGAGCTGTTGGTAAAGGTGTTGCAGCATTAGGACGTAATAGTTCTAAAGTAAGTCGTGCAATAAATTGGGCTAAGAAAGCTACTAAATTAGATAATGTGTATCGTGCTAATAAGTTAAAACTTATCGCTAAAGATGGTATTACTGCTATTGGTATGCGTCTTGGTGAGAACTATCAAGAAGCTCGTGGAGTTGCGGAACAAATAGAAGGAGAAGCATTGTCGTTATTTACAGGAATGTCTGATGAAGAATTTCAAACTTGGTTAGATAATAATCCTGATATTGCTAATGAAGCTAAAGAAAGAACTAAAGAAGAAGCCGCTCTTATAGTCGCAGATAAAGCAGCTATGCGAAACTTTGGATATAACGCAGGTAATGTATTCTTTGATTACATGCAGTTGCGTGCAGTTAATAAAGCATTAGGTCAAGTTAATCGTGCTATTACTCCTCGTATTCGTTATTCACAAAATCAAGCTCTCGATAGAATAGCTTCTACTGGTGTTGAATCTGCTAGTCAAACTTTAGGTCAAGCGGCAAAAGGTACTATTAAAGATTTTGCAGGTAAAATAAATCGCTTTATTAATTCTAGTGAGAATCTATTGTTATTTGAATTATCCGAAGGTGTTGAAGAAGCTATTAACTTTATAGGTCAAGAAGAAGGAACTTTATATGGTCGTTATCTATTAGGTCAAGCTGAACAATATAATGGTGCTATATCTATGGATAGAATAGAGAAGTACTTACAGAATCCCCAACTATATAATGCTGCATTATGGGGAGTTATTGGCGGTGTTACTTTTGGCGGTACTATGTCAGCTATTAATAATCGTAAAGGTGGTAATGTAGAAGAAAAGCAACGTATTGCTGAAATCAATGGTCGTGAACAAGTATTCAATGAATACGCTCGTCAAATGAAGATTATTGAAAATGGTGAGAATCCATTTCAGATAGAACGCGATGCTAAAGGTAATCCTATTACCTATCTTGATGATGGAACTGTTAGCCAAGACCCAACAGTAGGTACTACTCGTTATAGTAAAGTTAGTCCCGAAGAACAAGAAGATTTACGTGCTGCTGCTAAAGAGAAGTTCACAACTACTCTTACTTTAAATGCAATTCGTTCCGGTAACTATGAGTTACTCGAAGATTATATTGAAGACCCTAGACTAAAGAAAAAGCTAGTAGATGCAGGTCTTGCTGATGAAGCAGAATATGATAGAGATACTCAATCTATAAAGAAAACTATGCGTACTGTTCTTAATAGATATGTTAACTATTCTAGTGCATTGCGTAGTGCTAATATAGATGATGCTCTATTAGATGTAGCTATATCAGAAAATATAATTAATGCACAAGAAGCTGACTTACTAAATAAACGAGTAGAAAGACTTAATACTATTCAATCTCAATTAGAGAATACTATCCCTGCTATTAATGAGATTCTTGACCCAATGGCTAAGAATCGTATGCAGTTAGGTATATTAGAGCAGTATCGTCGCGAAGTAATGTCTACTTATAATAGTCTAAAGAATAGTAATAATCCTTTGGATAAAGCACAAGCTAGTCAATACTTAGATATATCTAGGATAATAGAATCTAAAGTTAATGACTTACGTAGAGGTTTAAGTCCTATGGAAAGTCTATTCTTAGATAATGTTCGTAGTGTAGAAAATATAGCTCTTGGAATAGAAGGTAGTCAAGAACAGAATGACCTTATTAAGAAACAGATAGAAAAACTAGATGAAAATGATGTAGCTCTATTTAAACAAGCAGGTAAAGACTTTAGTCTAGGTACTCTATCTAAACAAGTTCGTGCTATTAATTCAGAGTACATGGATAATATGGGACAGATACTTCTCGATGAAATTCGTAGAGATAACTATCGTTCTAATATTATTACTACTAATGAACAAGCTAAAGAGTTTGAAGATACTCGTAAGAAAGAGTTCGAAGAAGCGGCTAAGAAGTTAGTTAAGTCTGCAAAGAAGAATCTTAATGATTTCGTTAACGTTGCTACTGAAGAAGAACTTGCTAAGTTGGATAAAGCGTTAGATAATGCTTTTACAGAAGAGGAATCTCAAGATACTAGTAATAAGAGTTTATCGAATGCTGTTAGTATTCTATCTAATTCAGAGAATGGTAAGAAAGATATAGCATCTTTAAGAGAAGCTATTACTAAGAGAAGAAATAGTCTTGCTGCACAAAGTCAGGCACAGCAACAGACTGTGGATAACCAGCAACAAGACGCCTCTACGGGGGAATCGAGGAGCGAAGCGACGAGGCAAGAAGAACCAGTAGTTAAACCTACTCCAAAACCTAAACCAAAGACTGCTAAAGAGAAGAAGCTAAAAGAGACATTAGATAAAGTAGTATCTAAAGCCAATTCAGGTGTTGTAAATAAAGCTAATATTAATAACTTAGAATTCACAATAGTAAAGCCTTTTGCTAGTTTAGGAGACGTTAGTAGAAAACCAGTTAAAGTAAGTTCAATAGATGTACGTGTTAGTAAGTTTGGTAACGTTAGTATTGACGGAATGGATGCTAAAGGTAATATCATTGCTGATGTTACTATTGATGAATTAAATGCTGCTATTGCTATCGGAGATGTTACTTACGTAGATACTAGTAAATCTGATGAATCTGCTCCTACTGATACTAATGTTCTTGAATCAGCTATATCTGATAATGACTTAGAAGGTCAACGTCAACGTATAGAAGAGATAAATCTAATTATTGATTTATATAATCAGATACAAGGTAATCAGATAGAAGGTAAGACATTTACTAGTCTTAATGATATGATGGTTTATTTACAACAGTTGAATCCTAAAGCTGTTAATTTGTATAATGATATTAAGATTCTAGCTAATCGTCAAATAGTAGACGGTAAGATAGTTAATGTTGATGAAGAGATTAAAACTCCTTCTGATATTATACAAGAAGCAAGTAAGACTTTAGATAAAGCTGTTGCAGAGAATAAACAGAATACTAAAGATAATGGTTACTTCTTTAATTTAGTTAATTTAAATGATAATAAGGTTTACTCTCGTATCGGTCAGTTAAAGACTGATGATACAGTAAATGTAGAACTAGATGAAAATGGTAATCTTATTGTTAAGTCTCGTGGAATTAAAATAGGCGAGTTTCCTAAGATTGGTTATAATAATGGTAATGTTGAAGTTATGAATCAAGGTTGGAGATATACTGTTAAGAATGATAGTATAGATTTTATAACTCGACTTCAATCTATTATTGCTAGCGAAGAACCTGCTGCTAAAGAATTTGTACAACTACTTAATAATATACGTCGTCTATATCGTGTTCGTAATAATCCCGAAGTTGAGGGAACATTTGGACATCAACTTAATGCTTTACAAGAGAATGTTTACTGGAAGAATCTAACTAGTTTGTTTGGTGATACTCAAACTAATCTATTAGATAGGATTAAACATCTTAATAATATTGTATTCTTTAATAATGCTCTTAATGTTAATCAGTCTAACTTTAGTGCCATTGTTAACGAATCGTTGACTAATTGGATGAATAAACTCAAGAAGTCTTATACTGACATTAATAACTTAAAGTCCTCTATTAGTAATACTAAGTCTAAAAAGAAACGTTTAGTTGTTGGTCGTACAAGTTCAGGTAGTGTTATTTATGCTAGGGATAAACAAGGTAATCCTATATATCGTAAGTTCGGAGATGTAGCTACTAGTGAAGCTACTGACGGTTATCGTCTAGTAGTAGGAGTTGACGGAGGAGTTGCTGATATTAAATCTAATAGTATTATTGCTGCTAGTCGTATTCCTAGAGGAGTAGTTGGTATGACTATTAAAGATTCGGAAGGTAGACTTATTGCAGTTACTAGTCGTGAGAATACTATGAGTAATAGTGAAACAGAAGCTACTGAATATACTAAGAGGTTTAATGAAGGATTAGATAAATTATTCCATTCATTAGTAGATGCTACTCTACAAGGTAATACTGACTTACATCAGCAACTATTAGATGAAATATCTAAGTATGTAGGTAAGCAAAAAGCTCTTTATGGTTATGAAGTTGTAGGTCGTGCATTTCGTCCTCTTAATAAGATTGGAGCTACTATTTACTTTAATGTTGCTGATAGAAATGTAGCATTTGCTATACCGGGTGAAACTAAACCTAGAAGACTTATGGCTCGTATGCCTAATGGTTTTGTTCCTACTAACAATCATGGTAACTTTAGTACTATGATGGAAGGAGTATATGCTACACTTACTCGTAATGTTATTAATTCAGCTATTCGTGGTGAATCTAATTTATTTAGAATGGTAGATGGTAAACTACAAGCTAAGATACCTAATATACTTCAAGATGAATGGATGGACACAGGTTATAGTAGTTATGAAGAGTTTGTAGCTAAGGACGGAGTACTAGTTACCGATTTAGGTAATGTTACTGATAGTAAAGGTAATATCATTAGTAACTTTAATTATGTAGGAGATGTATATAATCGTAATATTACTCTTATGAATCCTAGTCGTAGTGCTGGTCGTACTAACGCGGCTAACGCCGCTATTTCCCCCGTAAAGGAGCAACAAGTTGTGTCTCCTGTTGCTACGCCTGACCCACTTGCTAGTCAAGATAGTGCTTCTCAAGTAGGTACTCTTATGGAAGTTGCGCAAGCTAATACTACTAATCCTAATCTATTATCTGTTGTTTCGGCATTAGAATCTGCCGGTATTGCTCTTAATCCTAATATTGAAATAGTAGGTGAAAAAGGTAGATTTGCAGGAATAGTTGCTGGTGGTAATACTATTACTCTTACTAATAGATTCGATACTCTTGAACCTGAACGTAAAGTACTTACTCTTATACATGAAGGTGTTCATTATCTACTTAATGATGAACGTGCTAATATAGAGCAATTATTTGGTGACCTATATGATAAGTTTAGTAGTTTCATTAATCAGGATTCTGCTCTAATAGAAGAGTATGGAAGATTCTTAAATAGCGATAAACCTAGAAATGTAGCTATTGAAGAGTTTGTAGTTGAAGCTATTACTAATCGTACATTTGCTAGATTACTTGCTAGGATTAAATATGATTCTAATACTAAAACTGAATCTAATAATCTATTTACTAAGATTATTGATGCTTTAGTAGAGATTATAGGTAAAGTTGGTAATATAGATAATACATTACTTGGTGAAGTTCGTAATCGTTTGTCTACTATTGGATTAGAAACATCTGATACAGCTAGTACTACAAGTACTGTTCACGATGATGTATTTGATAGAGCAGAAGAAGATACAGGAACTCCTACTGATGATGTTTTTGATATTCCTGATATAGACCTAGACTTAGATAGTGCTATAAGTGATAACTACCGACAAGTCGATAACTTCGATAGTTTAGTGGAAGGTTTGAATAACCGTCAGAAGGCTATTGTGAGCCATTTGTTTGACACTGGTGAGCTTAGTTTCGTATGTAGCTAACTAAGATAAGCCTAGAGACGAAAGTCCCGTAGAAAGCCTAAGAATGAGCCATTCTAAAGCCGCCTACGGGACTTTTCTGTTTTTCCTATCTTACTATCGAGACGCTATATAAAATGCGAATTTCGGCAGGATTTTGCGGTCTACGGGCGTCCGTCAGTCTTCGGAACGTGTGGTTTCAGACTATTCGATAAATATATTTGATAGTGTTGATAATAATGTTATCTTTGATACTGTTAGTAATTACTTAATTAATAATATAAAGTATATGAGTTGTACTCCTAGTAATCCTAAATTAGATAAGCTATTAGAGCTTACTAATAATGATGTTAGAAAGTCTACTGAATATCTTGCTACTATCGAAGATACTAGTTTTCGTGAATGGTATCAAGAAAAGACTGGTAGAGATTTCAATGAAGAGAGTATTGATGCAAACACTGTTAATGCTGTTATAGCATATAATAACAGAGAGACGATTAATACTCAAGATTATGTTCAGAATGTTCGTACTTCACGAACCGGTGTATTTGGTAATGATATAGCAAAGGAAGACCATGCTATTAATATTCTTAGTACTATTTATCTAAAGAGCCAAGGAAGTATTCGTAAAGCTCTTGCTAATAGAAAACGTAAAGGTGAGAAAGAAGTCCTAAAGGATAAAGCTGGTAACGAGTTAAGTCCTCAAGCTGCTGTAAAGTTAACTATGATTACTTATCTTAATCGACATCTTAAAGAAAATGATAAGAAACTTACGCAAGAACAAAAGGCTTATATCGGTACTATTATTCGTAATCTTTACGATGGTGGTAATTATAACCGTAATGAGTTATTTGATATTGTTATTAATTCACCCGAAGTTATTAGTCTTAGCAAAGAGTTTGGCATAGACACTAACGAGGATTATGAAACTAATGATGATGCTAAAGAAGATAGTGAACAAGGTAGTCGTCAAGAAGACCCTGAAACTATTGCTTCTTTACGTGCTGATTGGTCTGAACTAGCTGACCAACGCAAAGACATTGATAAGAATGTTAGTAAAGAAGTAAAAGAATGGTTTGCTCGTTTACCTAAAACTAATAGTAATTCTTTTATTAATGAAAAACCTGATACAGCTAGTGATACTTATTCAGGTATAGCTGAAAGTGCTGGATTTTCTAGTTCTTTTAAAGCATTGAATAACTATGGTAACTTCTCTAGTGTTGAAGCTATGGTAGAAAGTTTCCATACTATTGCTGAAAGATTTAAAGAAGTATCTCATTTAGAATATGCCGCTCGTCTATTAGAAGATGAAGCTAATGTTCAGATAAGAAATAAGATATTTACTCAACTAAAACAATCTATTTGGGAACGTAATGAAGTAATTCAAAGTGCAGACGGTTCTAATGTAGTGACTAAGAATCGTAATACTTTCCCTAAACTTAATCTGCAAAATAAGATACTTAATAGTTTTGATTCTCTTGTTCATAATCCTTCTATTATGAATGGAGATGTTGCAGTATTAGAAGAACTTAAAAATAGATTATCCACATTAAACAATTCAGATACAAATGAAGTACAAGAAATCTCGGAAGAGCTTGCGGCAATCTTTAATAAATATAACTTCGGCATCAATAGGCAGGGTGTTATTAACTACATTCGTAACTTCGGTGATAGTAAACTTTCTAATATCATTAGTCTTGTCAACGATTTGCTAGAATTTAATAAAGTTGTAGCTAATGCATCTAATATATTAAAGATAGATAATGAAGCACAACGTATATATTATGCAGGCGAATATAGCAAAGCTAAGAATGATGAAGAATATACAGTAGTTCCGTTTGATAAGTCTCAACTACAATATAAAGGTGGTTATGCTAATAATATAGCTAATCGTATATCTGATAAATTTAAAGACTATCAAATAGTAGATTCTGAATTTAATAGTATTAATGCAGAGAATAATCTAGTTAGTGATATTCTAAAGAATAATTATATTAGTAAGTTCTTTGAAAGAATTAATGATAATCGTTATAATGATAATCCGACTGCTAATGCTGAACTTCGTGATTATCTAATTAAGTTTACTAATATTCCTCAATATCAATATAGTAATATACTTATTGAAAAGACTTTATCTAATGGTAAAGTAATTCCCGGTCTACTTCGTCTTACTGATACTGGTTACGAACTTACTGAATATTATCGTGAATTTGGTGCACAATTGTATAATGGTGTTAGTAATGAAGTTACAGGAAAGGCTAAGTCTTATAAAGATATTAATGCTCTTGAATGGGATATTATTACTCTGAATGAATACGCTAACAACGGAGATAACTATGAGATGGCTAAAGGAGTTAAGAAATCTAAGTTCTTTACTCAAACCCCTTCTGATGCTCCAAAGACTTTCGTATTTAATAGTTATAAGCTAGATTATACTGGGCTATTTAATGCTAATGGTACTATTTATAGAGGACATCCTATTTATGTATCTTATGCTAATATCTATGCTAAAGAGTTAGCAGAAATGGCACAAGCTATTAACTTCTTATTCGAGACTACTGTTGAGAATGGAGTAGTAACTATCGTATCTGATGAGAACGGTAAACCTAAGATAAAAGAAGAGTTTAAAGATTTACGTAAATCAGAAGCTAGACTTAATTATCATTATCGTAAAAGTATTCTTGATAGCAATGGCAATCCTACTGGTAATGTATTTAAGTTTAGAAGTCTACTTATTGATAAAGTTAAGAACCTTAATAAGTATAATAGTGAGACAGCTAAAAGAGTAGATATGAATTGGCTGTTCGAGGAAGGCAATGTATTCTCACTCCTTTACGGGGGAAAGAATAGTGAAATATCGCTAATACAAGATGAGAATGGAGAGTATAATATTAGACTTACTGGTGGACTTCGTAATTCTGTATATAATTATATAGATAACTATATTAATTATAGAATACAAGAAGCTATTGCTAAATATAGTTCTGATAAAGAGTTTGTAGATAAGTATAAGAATGCTAGTCAAGAATCATTTAATTCCTTCATTGCTGAAATGGTTCTTAACTATGAGATTCAATATAATAATCTAAATGATATGTTCTTCGGAGATGAAGCATATTATAAAGATTCTCGTGATACTATTAAACGTAACAAAGAATATCAAGCCGGAGGATTAGCTTATGCAGGATATGATTTGTATAATGTACAGAAACATTTGGGAGATATAACAGTAGCTCCTAATAAGACTATTAGTATAGATAGTAGTTTCAAATATATTACTCTTGAAGATGTTCAAAGTAGCGGTAAAGTTCTAGATGATTTAAAGAAGCAATTAGATATAGCTAATGTATCTAAAGAGACTAGAGCTTTTATACTTAAACAGTTCTCTAAAGATAAGTCAGAAGTAACAGATGCTCAATCGTTTATTACTCTTGATGAATTTGTTCGTAGAATGTATCTACGTGGAGAGTATGATAGTTATAAAGATTTAATCGAAGCTCTTTATGACGAAACTAAGCCTATTGACAATGTTAAGTTAGGAGAATTATCTAAGAAGATACAAGTTCAGAAGAACTTCTATTATGATTTAGAAATAGATAATGATGCTAAGTTAGCTAATCCTATTCAGATTAAAAATGCAGAGTTCGTACTTATACCTAGATTCTTAGGCAATAGTGAACTTGCTGCTTTAGCTAAATATATGACTGATAATAATATAGGTCAGGTTAACTTTACTACTACTGAAAAAGCTACTACTAATAGAGTACTAGAGTTTTGGGATTCTCATGGGAAATTCCCCTCTAAAGAGAGGTTGAAACAGTTTAACTTGGATATTCAAACTAAGTATAAAACTGGTTGGTATTCTAATCTTTATACCCAGCAAGATATTCCTCAACATATGGATGGTGAGAATAAGGCAGGATTGCAGATTGTTAAGAAACTAATAGATAATATTGGTAATACTCCCGAAGGTCAATCTCTTATTAAAGATTTCTTCGATAACTTTACTGCTAATATTCAAGATAGTTTTAAAGATGCTGCTTCTCGTATTGGTGTAGAGATTGATGCTAAAGGTAATGTAGTATATGAAGGTAATCAAGCTAAGATAGATAATAATCAGTTTATATCTCTTATTAAGGATGAGTTAACTCGTAGAGGATTAGACAGTAATTATCGTAAGTATGCTGAAATAAATCCTGAAACTGGATTGCCTTATATGCCTGCTTGGACTAATCTAGTTCGTAGCAAGATAGAAAATATTGTAAATAGTATATTTACCAATCGTGTTACTCGACAAGTACTTCCAGGATTTCATGCTAGTCAAGTTTCAGATATTGGTATGACCGAACTATCAGGTCGTAGTGATTTAAGAGACTTAATGCAATCAAGGGTAGAAGAAAAACATGGTTATTCTCTTGGTCGTAAACTAACATATCATAAAGATGGTAGTCAAATAGTAGAGATACTATTACCTAAATGGATGGTAAAGGCTTATAATACTTATGATGCAGAAGGTAATCTAATTAAAGAAGTTACTCTTGAAGATTTACAATCTGCTGGACTCGATACTATGATTGGTTATCGTATTCCAACAGAAGGCAAACAATCAGTAGCAGTAATGAAAGTTGTAGGTTTATTAGATGAATCTCAAGGTTCTACTATTGTTGTTCCTGATGAATGGGTATTACAGACTGGTGCTGACTTCGATATTGATAGTATCTATGGTATTTATCATACAGCTTATTTCGATAGAAATGGTAAACCTCATAAAGTCGAATATATAGATGGAGAAGATGAAGTAAGTACTTATCGTAGATATATTGGTTATATAAATTCTTTAATAGATAAAGAAACTCGTAAAGCTACTAGTTCTGAATTTACTAAAGAAGAATTTAAAGAAGCTCGTAAAGCTGCAAGAGAAACTGTTCGTAAAGCTAATGAAGAATATGATAAATTCTTAACTGACCAAGTTAGAGATTTAATAGCTGAAACAGATGAAACATGGGCAGAACTTCCAAGAGAAGTAAAAGATAATCTTACTATTACTTTTAAATCAAAAGAATTAAAATTTGGTGAAAGAGTAGATGTTATTGTAAGTAAGATGGATTTTTATGAGAATGAATATAAGAACAATGAAGCTATTGCTAAATTTGCACAACAGTATCGTAATATTCAATCTGTTATTAATGAACAAAGAGAATTTTATCAAAATGTAAAAGATAACGCTGAACAACTAGCTATTGATTATGCTGATGAAACTCGTAGAGCTAGATTAGAACAAACTATTCAAGCAAGAGCTGAAATAGTAGAAGCTATGTCTCTTGAAGAATTTAGTCAATTAACAGTAGCTCAACAAAATACTCGTGATGCTCGTAACAATAAAATAGTAGATACATTTATTAATATAATGAATCTACCAGTATCTATTGGTGAAAACTTATCTTCTAGTAACTTTGAAGATATTAAAGCTGCAAAGGCTAATATCTTTGAAGGTTTATCAGAGACTTATCGTAATATTAATTCAGTAATTGCTCAAAATTGGTATCGTGATGCTAATATGTCCGGTGCGCGTCTTAAAGCTATTTCTGTTAATCGTGACAACTTCGCCTCTATTAGTAACAAAGCTAAAACTATTGTTGACGGTGCACACGGTGGTTTTAGGTTTACTTATACATATAGCACAGAGAAAGAAGCAAAAGACGCACAAAGTAAACTAAAAAAACGTTTTAGAGATGTAACTAGAAAAGGTAAAGAAGTAACAGTAGACCATAATCAATTAGGTTGGAGTTATGATAATCTTAATATAGATAATCGTTTGATTACCCCTTATTCTTCTGAAACTACTGCTCTTATTCTTGACGGTGTAAAAGAAGGTGGTGTTCCTAACGTAGACTTGTATACTTTTGATGTATATAAATCTATTGTAGATTGTGGTGCTAATTATGAAACATCTATTCTATTTATTAATCAACCAGTAATAACTGAACTTATTGCTAGACAAAATGCTAACGATAATGTATTTGGAGAAACTGGATTTAATCCTCTTATTGGATTAAGACGAGATATGTATATAAGATTAGCTAGAACTGTTGGTATTCCAGCTAATAGTATTACTAAAAAGACTCGTCTTAAAGATGTTAAGAAAATGCTTGAGAGCAGAGGAATAGAGATTAATGAAGATGAGCTTCTTGAAGAAGGAATAAAAGTAACTGAATTAAGAGAACATCTTAAAGATGATGTAGAAAGTACTAGTTATAATAATACTGATAATCTTACATATCAAATTAAAGCGTTAAGAGCATTTGAATATTTTAAAGAGATAGGCGACCAAATCAATTCTAATATGATGGTTATCACTAGTGATAAGTTTGGTGCTGGTAAATCTGCTAATGAAATAGATAATGTTATTAATCGTATTAATGATATTAAGGAGAATAATGTTAGTCGTATAAAAAAAGGTCAACCTGTTCTTAAAGCAGTTACAGAAGAAGGTAACAAGTATCTAATAGATGCTATTTATCCTAAGACTAATTTCAATACTATTAATGATATTAATCAGGATGAACTAGAATCTGCATATCCTTCTTTATATTATCAGTTAAAGTATAGTTGTATAGCTACTGAAAAGATTATTCGTGATAGTGAGATATTCAAAACTCAAACACCACAATTCCGTGAATTAGTAAATAAGTTTGGCATTCGTAATCTTCAAACTATTCAACAGTTAGAGAGCTTCATTATTAATATGAGCCAAGCACAGTCTAACTTTGTTAATACTAATAGATTCATAACTAAAAGTGATAATGAGTTTATACCTAGCTATAATATAAATCTTATTAGTAGCCAACAAGATACTCGTGCTAGATTATATGGATATACTGATATAGTAGGTAGTTTCGATATGTCTGATATGTCTGAAAAGAACGTAGAAGCATTTATGAAATTATCTCCTGCCAATAAAGTAGCATTGATTCAAAGATATACTTCTGATAATAATCTATTTAAGAATTTAAATGTTGAGTATAAAGGTCGTCGTAATAGTTATGATAGAATAACTATTGTTGATAGTACTATATCTACTGAATCTCAATATCAAATGTTCCGTAATGCTTGGCATAATAATAATCCATTTATTAAACTTGCTACTATGGATTTGATAAGATATTCTATGGTAGTAGAAGGTTATAAATTTAAAGGTGGTACAGTTAGTAAAATTATTCCTGTTGAATTATTATATGGACAAGATACTGGTATTGATTCTGATAATGGAGTTTCTTCAGCTACTAATATTATTAATGATTCAGATAGAGCTATTAATAGCATGATTCAATATGGTAGTGAGACAGGAACTTATGAAAGAGCTAGCAATGATGCAGCTACTATCGAGAAGTTACGTGACTTATTCTTTAGAACTAATCCTAATAATCCTGATGTATTAGTATTTGAGAATAAGAAGTATAAAGAATCCAATAAGATAACATTTAATAGATTAGGTGTTGGAAGACTTAGCTTTAAAGAAGCTCAAGAACGCGGAATGATTACTGGTAGTGAGAATAATCGTAGGTATCGTCATTATGCTAAGACTAATGATAACAATAAAACTCTGCGATTATATAAACAGTATCGTTATAATATACTGTTTATATGTTACCTACTAATCCATTAGAACAGAATGAAATTGGAGAAGTAAGTGTTAATCCTGATAATAATAGAATGTTTCTTCCATTAGATATATTAGAAGATGTTTCTATTAATCAATATGATGCTGCTTTTATTAGTTCTGTAAATATCGGTATTACTTCTGATACTCGTAAGTTTATGGTTCTTCCTACTGTATTTGAAAGAGGAGCTGATACATTAATCGAAGAAGTATTTCCTAATAGTATTGTCTTGACTTCCCCCATAAAGGATAAGCAAATTGATACTTCTCGCAAGTACATTGTGGCTATTACTGATAATAATACTCTATTAGAAACTATTGAATCTCTTGATGCTGCGGGTATTCATGATTATGTTGTTGCTGCTCCTAATATGAATTATAGTAATATTCGTAGGATTATTAATGAACGTAATAATGCAGATATTGCAGCTAAGAGATTACAAGCAGCTATGACTAAGTTAGATGCTAATGAAGTTCAACTTAGAAAGAAGAAATCAGATAATTCTGAATCTCCTTATTATGCTCAACTTAAAGCTAGCATTAATCAAACTATTGAAGATGTTAATGTTAATGGTATTGGTTTTGTTCCTGTTCTACAAACTGTTGTAGATAATACAGGTTTTAGAGCCGGTGGATATTTTAGATACGAAAAAGAAGGTAATGTTTATATTGTTACTAACTTAGGTCGTGTAACTACTAAATCTGTTAGTCTCACTCCTGACTATATGTATAGTAAGAAAGTAACTATTAATAGTGTTAGTCAATTACAATTCCCTAGACGCAATGCCATTACTCAAGTAGTTAAAGAAAACGCTAGATTAGATAAGTTTGCTAATAATAACATTATTCGTGTTCAGACAGAAGATAACTTTATTAATGAAGATGTACTTGAATCTGCATTGATAGATAATGATAAAGAGATAAATGATTATATATCTCGTGTTATTGAAAGTGTTGAACGTAGTAATGCTAATGTAGAAGAAGCTGCATTAAACGATGCTTTCCGTTCATTTACAGCTATTGATTTACGTTCTAATACAGCTACTAAGTTAAATGATAACTTACGTGAGCAAGCATTGAAAATCATTAACGGTTATACTAATAGACGTATTGATGATTTCTTATTTGATATTCATAACTTCTATACTACTTATGTTACTAATCCTGACGGTACTTATAAACTAGATGAAAACGGTAATAAGATAGTAATGGAGAAATGGGGTATAACTAATAAGAAGTTATTCGACCGTATGTTAGAAGATGAGACATTACGTACTCGTTATGAAATGTTCTTAGATGACATTAATAGATTCGTAGAAGATTATTCTATCATTGAAGCTATTCAACCTTACGATATTGATGAAGCTCATAGTGTAAGTGAGACAGAAGAAGAAATAGAAGGTTTACGTAGAACTAATGATATGCTTAAACAAATAAAAGATAAGTTCAAACGTATTAAAGACTTAGATAATGTAGTTAAGCGTAGTACTAAGATGTACTTCGATAGTTATATTACTAGTCTTTCTAGTGACCCTCGTGTTCAATCTAATATGCTTAGTATTACAGAAGCATTTGAAGATGAAAACTTCTTCCAGTTTTGGTTGGCTGATAGTCAAGAAACACATATACCAATAGTTCAAATAGTTCTTAAACAAATGATGAATCAGTTAAGAGCTAGTGAAATAGAAGCTAGAGACAAAAAGATAGCGTTTACTTCGGCAATATCGGCTATCATTGAGGACGCAAAAAACAACGGTATAGACGTGTCTCTGAACGATATTTTGGACGAAAATGGCAATCTTTTGCTGCCGTATAATGAAACGTTCACTGAAAAATTAAGGTCACTAAAAGAAGCTGTAAAGCTGGCACAAATCGAAGACCCGAATGGTCGAGACGGTTTAATATATAAGAAAGCTAAAGATGAGTTAGAGAAGTTCTTAATAGATAATGTAGAACGTGAATACGTTAAAGAGATGTATCAAGAGTACTACAATACAAATCAGTTACTTAATAAATACCCTGAAACTTATGTTAAGTTAATGAAGCTATTGCATGAAGAAGGAGATATATTAAGTACAATGATTGACAATGATTATAGTACTCTTACTGTTCAAAATGAAAGACGTCTTAACGAGATTCAAAGTGAACTTACTGAAATGCGTGCTGTTATTGATGTTGACGGTAATTACAAAGAGAATTATTATGAAGCTAATGCAGTTAATAATTATCTATTGTCTCGTCGTCAACTTAATAATAAGTATAAAGAGAACAGACCTAAGGATGCTTTTACTATTCGTTATAAACAAGCTATTGAAGGACTTCAATACCCTGAAACATCTGAAACTTATCGAGAATCAGCTGAATGGCTTAAAGCTAATACCGACTATAAGTTAAAAGGTGAGTTCTTAGATGAGTTAAAGAAGGCTTATATGGATACTCGTGCTGGCAATCCTTTTGATAGTTTTGTTCGTACTATGGCATACGGTAAGTATGATGAAACAGGTGTTATTGATGGTACTAAGTTTACAGAAGTGCAAATAGCTAACTTAAAGAAACATCAAGAGCAAATGTTTGCCGCAGCTGTTGGTAGAGTTAAGCCAAATGAAGAACAAGCTCAAAAGTGGTTAGATGAGCATATAAGTTATATCAATACTGTATATTACGAAGCTATGTATGTAGCTATGAACAAAATGGGTAAAGTAGTATTTGATAAATGGTATAACGAGAATCATGTACTTAATCCTATTACTAAAGAATACGAACCGTTGCCTATTTGGAGACAAATGGTAGTTAAGGACGAAGCTAACAACATGGAATATAGTGCCAAATATAAATGGTTAGAAACTAAAGTTAAAGACCAATATAAGAATCCTAACTACGATGAAGTTAAACTACAACCTTCTACTAATAAATATCGTAATGATAAGTATTATGGAATGAATAATTATCAGCAACAATTGTATAATGAAGTAGATTCTCTTCTTAATGAACTTGTTAAAGATAAACGTAGTCGTGCTTATATTAATCGTGGTTATTTACCTAATCAAGCTATTGAACAACCTAGTCAAGGTTTTGCTGACTATTGGCAAGACTTTAAACGTAGTCATGGTTGGTATGATACTCCTAATAAGTCTGATATAGAACTTAATCTATATAAGAGATTTAGTAATGCTCCTATGCTTCATAGTTTATCGGAAGTTAAGTTACTTCCTATTCGCGAACAACAAGAAGGAGAAACTAAAGAAGAATATCTAACTTATGTTCGTGAAACTCAAGCTAAGAATAATGAGTTACGTAAACAAAGAGCACAGGAGAATGCAGAACGTAATAATCCAAATGTTCTTGAAAGACTTAATTCATTTATAGATAGTATGTATAACTTTAATACTCGTAATGATATAGCTAGATTAGCTAAGATTACTAGTAATCAATTACGTAATATGGATATTATTAAGAGAAATCCTAATGATAAACTTATGGATAATAGATTACTTAGTAGAATTACTGGTAAACAAGAAATACGTACTACTAAGAGTGATGATTCGAATATAGTTAAACACTTCGAGAATCAAGTTCGTAAGCTAGTATTTAATGAATTTGAAATGGATGAAGGTACTCGTTCTAAAGTATCTCGTGTTATGCGTAATATGGTATCTAGTAAGTTTATGATGTTAAATATTACTGGTGGTATTGCCAACGTATTATATGGTAAGACACAGATACAAATGGAAATGGCTGCCGGACAATTCTTTAAATACAAAGACTTCCGTAAAGGTGAGAACGAATGGATGCAGAATATAGGTAGTTATTTAGCTGATGCTTATAATGAAACTACTAATAATGAAACTAATGCTGTTATTAGATTATTCAATGTTATTGAATCTGATATGGTAACAGAACGTTATGGTAAAGGTAGTAATCCAATGGGTAAACTAGAAAATCTATTGTTTATCCAACAGACAGCAGGTGAGCATTATATGCAAAACGCTACATTATTAGCTATGCTTCATTCTCATAGAGTGGTCAATGTCGATGGCAAGAATAAGATAATGTCATTTGAACAGTACGCTATGAATCTTAGAGAAGAAGCATTACTTAAAGTTCTTCGTAAGAATAGTCCTGAATTAGTTTCTAAGTATGAAACTTTTAAAGATAAAGTACTTGAATCTTATGTTGAGAAAGAACGTTATGTTAAGTTTAAAGCTGACATAATAACTGATTTCTTACGTTCGATTCCTAAAGAACTAAGGCAAGAGTTTAAAACTACTTATAAAGAAGATACTAAAGAAGAACGAATTAAGTTTGAACAACATCCTTCATTTAGAGAAAGTCTTATATTAAAGAATGGTGTTGCTACTCTAAAGAAAGATAGTGGTCTTACTAATGATGATATTGCAGCTTTCCGTAATAAGGTTATATCAGTTAATCATCAAATACATGGTATCTATGATAAAATTGGTGCTAATCAATTACAACAGTCTTGGTGGGGAGCTTTACTAATGCAATTCCATAAACACTTAGTTCCTGGATTCCAAAAACGTTTTGGTTATCGTTTAGGTCACTTTGACGGTATATATAATGAAACTAGAGAGTCTATTAGTAAAGGAACTTATGTTAGTTTAGGTGAGTTTATAGCAATGCCATTTAAGAAATACTACGAACTTAATGATAGTAACGAACTTCAAGCTGTTCGTACTCTTCAAGGAATTGCTAAAGGTTATGCAGATTTTGTAGCTAACCTTACTACTTATTATAACATTCTTCCTGAATATGATAAAGCCAATATTCGTAGATGCTTAGGTGAATGGATAGCTATTACTAAGGCAGTAGCACTATTTGTAGTAGGAAAATTAATGCTAGATGACGATGATGATTCTACACAAGTAGCCGACTATATTCTATATAGTGCTGACCGTCTAATGTCTGAAACTATTCAATATACTCCATGGGGAATAGCTAATGAAGGTAAGAAACTATATAGTCAACCTGTTGCTGCATTAAGTATTGCGCAAGATAATCTTAGATTATTAGGAGCACTTTGTAGCTATATTATTACTGGTAATCCTGATGATTTATATTATAATTCAGGAAGCTATTCAGGTGAAAATAAACTTGTAGTAAATTTCTTTAAACAAGTACCATTAGTTAATCAGATTATAAAACATGAAAGACTAGGTGCTAATAATAGTTATTATAAAGTACGTAGTAGTCCATTTAGTGGTCTAGGTCAAGTTGTTGCTAATATGATTACTGATGAAGATGAAGAATAACTAACTACTTAATATTACAACTCATAGGAAAGCCCGAACTGCTCGTGAGAGTAATTCGGGCTAATTTTTATATTTAAAAAAATTTGTAATTTCTAGTTACTCATTAGAATATAGTTTAATATATTCAGATATAAACTTATTTCTATCTCCCATGAACATCATATTATGATTAATGATATAAATATTATTTTTATCATTAACAGCTTTAGCAATAAAATTAGCATTTATAAGTTGTTGAATACCGTCATTTATTCTAGGTTGACTAACAGACAGTTCTCTTGAAATCTTAGTCTGATTTAATACTATCCAATTAGAATTAAATTTAATATTTCTATAAATGTAATTCAGCATAGATAAACCATGAGTTTTTAAGTATCTTAGATTAGACATTCCATCAAAATATAACTGCATAAAACTACCAGTATATCTTATCTTTTCATCTTTAATTAGAACAATATCTACTCCATACTTATTAGCTATCTGTTGGAGTTCATCAAAAGCATTATTACTATAATCTTTTGGATTAATATTGAAAGGAAATATAGTAGGTTTAATAAGACTACTATCAACATTGACATTAGTTTCCATATATGTGTTAATTAATTGTTAATACCGCCAAATTTATACAGTTTTGCGTATAAAATCAAGCAATTTCACTATTATTTTATACAGTTTTGCGTATAATTTAAATCATCTAACTAACTGATAATCAATGAATTAACATAAAATTAACACTATAATAAGATAAAGACTTCTTATATAATATAGATTTATCATTTAGATATGCAAATATACTATTAAATTTTTAATTAACTTAGCTTTACTATATCCCGCTCGCCTATCGGCTCGCTTTCCTCCCCCATAAAGGGGTTGTTTACTGATAATTCCACTCCTTTATGGGGGATTTAGCGAGCTTTGCGAGCGTAGGCAAGTCCAGCAATACAACTATCATTAATACGTTGATTTTATCCAAGTATAACATAAAAAAAGAACTATCAACAGTATTACTACTATCAATAGTTCTAGTCTATTATGAAGTTTCTATGGAAGATTTCGTTAAAAACAATATTATCATTATTACTATGAATAATAAATATCCCCATAACTTCTTTTCAGCTAATTCTTTTACAATACAATAGATTAACATTCCAAATGGTATTGATGCAAATATTAATCCTCCTATAATTATTCCAACAGTTTCTAGTGTCATATTATTCTTTCTTTAATATCTTTTTTAGCTCTCTTGTAACCTTTCATATAACCTTCTATATAGGCTTTAGTACATAGATTTAATTGCATTGGAGTACAAGGTCTATAAATACAGTTCTTACAAGCTCTACTAAATCCATTAGATTGATAAGCTTTTACTTTAACACTTATTCTTTTTGTCATAATATTATAAAATAAGAGTACCAGTATTTCTACTAGTACTCTTAATAATGTATAACTAAAATGATTATTGTTATTTATTTATTTTCTTAATGTAGGTTTCTTAGGAAAAAACCTTTGTCCATAAAATAAACCTAATATTTGTATTCCAATTATAGGAATACAAAAAATCAGTATAGCTAAAATCATATTAATAATATATATGATATAACTACAAATATAAAGTATGACTTTAACCACAATCATTCTATCTTATACTTCTTCTCTACTTCTTGTAGTTTCAGATAAATACTATTACGAGCTTTAAGTTTTGGCAGACTAGCTACATATCTCATAGCTTTACGAATTTGACTATGCATGAACTTCTTCTCCGACTTCATCTTTTATTTCTTCTTTTGGTTCAACATAAGGATTCCAAGTATTCATAAACTGATTAAGTTCAACTACGACTTTTTCTGCATTATAAACATCATTATCAGCACTGGGAGTTATATCTTCAAGAATAACATGAAGAGTATTACTACCGTTCTTATCTTGCATACGAGCCAAACTATTACATCTATATATCCTATATGGTATTTTAGGATTTACTACTTTAGATTTGTCTCCATAAGTTTCTATGAATAATACATTATTTAATTTAAGCATACTTTTAGTTTAAATAATTATTTAGAATTAATACCGTATTTAGCCCATTGAAGAACAAATCCAAGATGTCCCCAAAGACTATTAACAACTTCTTCCATAGCATATTGTTTGCCAAGTTCTTCGCTGTAATTCTTTGGGTCAACACAAGAAGAATGACGAACTGTATCAAAGCCAGTAAGAGTATGAGCATTAACAACAGTAGTTTTTTCACCAACTGTCATTACTTCTACATCAGTAATAAAGTTTTCAACATCTTCTTTTAGAATCTTAGTACCATCGTTATTCTCTGAAAGAGGATAATACGCAGCATCAGCTACATCTTTCGGTGTCCAACTTTTATATCCATCTGGATAAGTAACTTCATAACCCATATCATCAGGATGAGCATTACCTATTTTATAACCAGTTGATAGAGCCATACTAGCTCTCATTGGTTGAAGTTCAACCATTTTAATTCCAATTGCTTTCATAATTTAATCTTTTATAGCTTTAAAATTAAGAATAAAACTTTCACAACTACGACAGAACTTTTGTCGCTTATCATTAACATAGAGAAAGGCATCATACCAATCTCCGTTAAGAGGATTCTTACTTTTAATCTTAGTAATAAGAGTATAAATATTACCAGTTTTGATATGTTTGAATTTATACCCTTTATTTCTAAGTATTAAGGCTTGAACAAATGACTTTAATTCAATCTCTTCCATTATTTACCAGTATGTCCAAATCCACCTACACCACGTTCAGTAGAACCAAGCTCTTCAAGAGTTTCAACTTCATCCCAAGTAATCTTCTCACGACGACGAACAAGAAGTTGACAAACACGGTCACCTTCTTTATAAGGACATCCTTCTACTTTACGTAATTTATCAAATTGTAATCTCGCATTAACAATAAAACTATAAGCATCTGGATTTTCAGCACTTTTTATAATACTATTAAATGCTCTTCCAAAACCATTAATAGCCCTTATTAAACTACGAGCAGTACGATTCTTGAAAATAATAAGAAGTTCACCTCTATAACCCCAATCAAGAGTACCGGGACTATTAGGCATATAAACATCAGTTTTAGTATTGCTACTACGAGGACGAAGTTCCATTTCGTATTCATCAAGAAGAGCAAAATGTAATCCTGTATGAATAATAGTTCTATCTTTTTCTTCGTCATATTTTATACTCTTAGCATAGACATCACAACAAGCATCACCTTCTTTACCATAAGTAGGCAATGGAACAGATTTATCTTCACGCCAAACTTTAACAGATACATTATCAATATCTTGTTCTAGTTTAGCATATAGTTCATCTTGTGTTAATAAACCAGCATTAAACTCAATAATAGCATTAGCTATTGCTTTACTTAATTTACTCATTATAATTATTGTTTTTAAATTTATGATAAGGACAATCAGTAGGATTACTAGGTCTTCTCCAAGTAATAAAATTATCCGCATCTTCATTCATACATACGTAGGCTCGATAATAATAATAATACCGTTTTTTATCTCTTATTTCTAAATAAGCACAGTTACCACAAGTCCTTACTTTATTCTTCTTTTCCATATAGATACTTTAATAAATGAACAAACCTGATTATAAATATTACAAATAGCACATGACCTAATATTGGAACAAAGAATAAAGCACAGTTAAGAGTAACTGTGCTTATTACTTCATCATCTAACCTTTCCTTAGTAATCTTTAATGCTATCCCAGCTATTACAATCTGAATAAAACATTCTATAACAGGGACATCTAATAAGATTGTTTTTAATACGGTTTCTAACTCCATTCTTTACCACAGTTAATACACTTAAAAGCAATTGGGTCACTTTCTTCTTCACGCGGAACTTCTTCTAGTTTAGCACCACAATTAGGACAACGTGGAACAGTAAATAACCCAATTAGTTTCTTAATAAAATTCTTTATTCCCATACACCAGCTAAAGCATAATTGAGAGCTTTAAGACTAGTATTATAGTCACCCTCAAATACAGTATTCTTTAAACGAAGCTCTTCTGTCTTATAATCTTTGACATTAGAGAAATAACCAGTAACAGCATTATAAGCACCATAAGCTGTACCTGCTATTTGTCTTTGTCCAACACCTTCTTGATAATACTCGAAAGTATCACAAAGAGTATTTAGTTTCTGCATAGATATTTCAGCGGCTTCAAAAGCAGAATTGTTTCTTTGGAATAAACCATTATATAAGTTTAATTCATCTACTCTTTCAAATTCTTCCCCCGTAAGGTAAGTTGCCGACAGATATTTCTTTACTTCTGCATCTGATACTTTAGTCTTGAACATTACTTTATACATATCTTCTTCTTCCTCTATCTTACGTTCAGTAAGACCGAGTATTTCAGGAACAGTAAGTATCTTAGTATTGACACCTCTATTATGTCTAAAAGATATATAGCTTTCAGCAGATATTTTAGCAGAATGAAGAGCGTTCATACAAATAACTCTTACAGGAGTAATCATCATTTGTACAGCACTACCACCATCATGGCTATTAGTAAAGACAAAATAATGTTGAATAGTATCATTAACACCACCAATATTAATATCCTTGTCAAAACTAGCTGACATGAATATCTTTTGTCCATAACCAAAGTAACCTGCTCTATCAAGTTTAACTCTACCACCAAGAGCATCATCGAAGAATCCGAAAGCCATTTGATTTTGTACTACTTCATAACGAGACTTTACTTTCCCAAGAGGAATGTTAGAATCTGTACGATAAGTTGCAAATTCACCAGGAACATCAACAAATTCAAACCCGTTAACTACATTAGGAAATATAGAACCGTCACGACTAGCACCATTATCGTGTGCTGGCATTTTGGCAGATAGCTGACATTTAGCAACTGTATAATCGAGTTTAGCTTTTACAATAGCTTCTTCTGTTGTCTTACAATCGCTAACATCTATACCTATTTTACCTCTCCAAGCAATTCCTTTTGCTTTGAACTTACTTTTATAACTTGAATCTCTAAAGTTAAATTCCATAATTATATGTATTTACTGATTTCTATCATAGCTTGTTCACGAGTACATCCAAAGGTATTCATTATTCTTTGAATAAGTTCTTCTACCCAATCTTCTACTTCAAACATATTACTTAATTATTAATGATGTATTACTTTCTTGTTTAGCAATAGTAAGGTCAGCATCCATACTCAAATTAGCTGCGATAATAGACTTACTAGTACAAGACTTAAATTCTACCTTATGAGGATTTTGTCCAATCCATTGAGCAAGATTAAAATTAGTAACATTAGCAAGTTCTGATAGACGAATATGAATTGATATTTCAGTATCAATAGAAAATACATCGTCAACAGTAACATCTACAAATGAAGATTGTTCAGATTCCTGCTCTTCTATGGGGGAACTTTCAGCTTTCATGTGAGCACTGATAATACGAGATAGATACTCAATACTAAGGCTTTCCTTAATTTCAGTACTTGCAAGATATTCAGTAACTATATCCATAAAATGTTTGATAATGTCAGCAATACGAACATCGTCTAACTTAGTAACAGTAGTATTACGAGAATAGACCTTATAAGTACTACCTTCAATTACTTTGTTACCGGACTTACCAGTAGAACCAAACATTATAACTGCTTCAAGAACCGCATCTTTAAGACGTTCAAGAGTATTATTTCTTGTTTTCTTAATTTGGTTAACACGAGCAACTTCGTCACTACATTCTTTAACGTCACACTGATAACGTTTAATTACTTGAAGATAATCTCCAATCTTGTCTTTAAGATTATCTTCTGTAATACCTAGTTTAGCAACAATTTCTTCTGTTGCTTCACCTTCTTCGAGTTGCAAGATAATATCCTGCAACTCTGCTTTAATACTAAATAAACTACTTCCCATTATGTCTTAATTTAAAATAAGGTTTATCTTTAGTAGAATAACACATATAACTAATAGGACAATCCATAGTTCCCCATCTTTCGCAATCAGAACATGTAAGAGGACTATCTTTTTTAATTAGTTTTAATAGTCTATTTACTAACTTCTTTAGAACTTTCATTTTCAAATGTATTTATTGGATATTTACTTTTAGTTTCAAGAATAGTTCCATCAACAATAGTATCTCCTCTTTTAATAGATCTAATACGAACTTTCCTATGATATGCAGCTTCTTTAAGATTACTTCCATATTGATTAATTAATCTCTTATTTTTATAAATAGCTACATAAAGACCTGATTCATATTGTTGAGTAATTATTTCTATATTACCAAGTTCTTTATCCTTTATTACTGTTCTCATATTCTTCTCTAATTAATTTATTTTGTTCAGATATAGCTTTCATAATAAGCTCACGAGAGTTCCAAAGACTTTCAGCACCAACATTTAGATA